>ULUK01065861.1_pt1 | contig 88376 bp, 80 predicted proteins | sample 1958451 | NCBI WGS metagenome assembly ULUK01 (sample SAMEA4835758, study PRJEB28245) | human gut metagenome | biome: gut microbiome; material: fecal sample | place: Denmark | collected 2008
AATTTCAGGGTTGTCATGTTGTTAATTTTTCAAGGTTCTTTGTGTTCTCGCCTCTCAGCGACAACTTCTATATGCTATCACATCTGAAGTTCTTTGTCAACAACTTTTTTATCTTTTTTCAAGACCTTTTCGGTTGCTGATGTCTGACCTCTTCGGCGACAACTTCTAAATATTACCACACCGAAGTGTGTATGTCAACAACTTTTTTCATTTTCTTTGTCATCATATTCCAGTGACAGAAGAAGAAAATCGATGTCAACTTATGCCGGTCACAACCAGCAAGTGAAACTATACTAAATATCTCCCAATATGTCAATAACTATTTTCAAAAAAATGTTTTTATCGTACAGATATGTGAGAGCCTTGCTGTCGTGTACCATTTCCAGCATCTGCGAAGCCACTGAGAATGCTGACAAAAACGTTATGAGAACCATTGCGATCCATATACACAACACAGCCTGTGCAACGCCAAAAACAAGTCCGCCTGCTTTGTCCAGTCCACCGACCACGGGGATACCCGACAGAACATGCGATAACGCAAGAGCTATCAGCACGAGCAGCAGCACCACAAATATGGTTAACAGATATGACAGTCCGTTCATGACCATATCTGTGAGATAATCCACAACATATGCCACATAGTCTCCGATCGCCTTTCCATTTATCTTGTCTCCGCCGTTACTGCGTATGTAGTTCTTCACGATCTCCGGCAGTTCTGTATGTTCTAGATAATCTTCTTTCTCATAGACAGATACACTTTCACTGATATCTTCCACTCCTATGCTCTGCTCTACCTTCTGCCTCACGGTGTCTCTGAGTGGTGTATGCTGACAGAGGAACTGGTTTACATACGGATTCAGCACATTTGTCAGGATCACCGCTCCTACTATGCCCACTGCACTTACCGCACTTTTGATGAGACCTCTCCTGTATCCGATAAGGGCGCACAGAAGAATAACCGCCACAGACGCAAGCAACATCAGATTCATATGCGCTTCTCCTTTCTCTTACATGCCCTTGAGGGCAATAGTCTGCGTCTCATTTTCAAATATGACCACATACTCCTCCTCGTTTGAGTCCGGCACAACATTTACAAGATTCTTGGTGAATGAATAATTAAATTTCATACTTCCATTAAACCTGATTATACTGCAGTCCATATCTCCCGTGACTATTATCTCCTCTTCAGTTGCATATATTTTGTCAAATGCATTGTCGTAGTCCACTTCAGCCTTCAGCGCACCCTTGTTGTCATATATATATATTTTGTATTTCGCCTTTGAGGCAGAATCCGAGACAGCAATATAACCCACGCAGGAAGAATTATAGAATACGCCCTGCATCTCCCTGGATCTGAGATCTATAACAGCTCTCTCCTCCGGTTTCTCCGTCATAGTGTATGTTCTTATATCTTTATTACCAAAGCATGCAATATTGTCATTATCTGTAAATTTCACGATAGGATACAGTGCATCATCCACTGTATAGCTTCCCATCATACGATCAGCATTCTCATTCTGTCCAACCGAGCTAAAATTGTACATGGCTATCACAGACTGTACCTTTGTGCCCTGTATCTTCATATAACTTGTGACCAGCTTCTGTCCATCGTTCGATATGTCTATATCCATAGGGTATCCACTTTTATCTATCGTGGTCTTGAGCTCATAGATCGTGTTGCTGTCCTTATCGTATCCATTGATATAATTGCAGTCTTCTCCCACAAGTACAAGGGTGTACACTCCCTGCTCTGCAATATCAACATTTGAGATGTCGTAAGCGAGAGTCTGACGGCTGACTTCGCCGTCAACATTAAACACATACACATCTTTACCGTTCATATCCGCAACTATCGCGTAGTTTCCGCACACCTCTGCGTGTGGCATCTTCATCGCATAGCTCACATCCCACTTTGTCACGCCTTTTTCATCTATGTAAGATGCACCGTCCTTGGTCACCTTCAGCACATTTCCCGCAAACACCGTGTAATCTGCTATATTGTCACCTGATGTTTCCGTCGCTGACACCACATCATACTGAGTGTATGTCTTTATCGCATTATATCTCAAAAGTGCAGTGACAAGTCCTAGCACAACCACAATTGCTGCGATAGCGAGGAGCATTTTGCCTTTTTTGCCCATGGTACGTTTTACTTCAATGACATTATCCCTGCCATTTGCAAGGCTTTCCTCGTCCATATCATCTTCTGTCTGATTCTGAACTTCCTGTTTTTCATCGTCTCTGCCCGCAGCAATTTCCTTATCCGCAGTTTTTTTATTTTTTGTTAAAAATTTCATATCCGTATTCCTTCTGTTCTTTATTCACTATAAAAAAACATGGTAATTATAGCATTTTTAATCTGTATAGGGAATAACCAATTTCTGGCCCTCATATATAGGTTCATCTATCTTCAGGCCATTTACCGCCGCTATACTCTCTGCGCCATCCTGCGTTCCGTACATCTTTATCGATATACTCACAAGAGTGTCCCCCGGTTCAACCACATAGATGCTCTCCGTATCCTCCGGCACAGAAGGTATCTCTGATGTTACAGCTTCATCTGAAACACTGTCCGAAGTGTATTCCGAGCCATACGAAGTTCCCTCCACCGAAGCACTTGTATTCTCCGTGCCTTGCGCCGCTGATATATCCTGCGATCCATTTGCTTTCTGTGCCATCTCTGTATCCTGCACCCCTGCCGCATTCTGAGTTGCCTCCGTGTTCTGTGATCCCGGCGTATTTTTTTGTGTATAGGCATCTCCGGATGCAGCTCCTCCCACTGTTTTCTCAGCACCGGCCATGGTGTCTGCACTGTTCATGAACACCTGAACCTCACCGGAGTGTTTTGCCTTTGTCAGCCTGTCCGTTATCTGCCCCACTGTATCCGGGGATATGTACCACAATGCGCCAAATGACACCACACATACCGCAACAAAGCACGCCGCGGTTGTACCCCAGCTCCTCTTCTTCCGGTTCTCCGTCTGTTTCCCCCTCTCTCTGAAGTTTTCAACGACCGTCTTATCCTTTATTACCACACTGTCTGTCGCAGATTCCGCAGTCTCACGCTTTCTGCTGATTATGTAGTTCTGCATTTTCTCATTTCTCACATAATATATATAGTATCCCTTTTCCCTCATAAGGGTCCCGTGATCGTAATAATAAAATGCCTCCTCACACTCCAGTGCATCCATAAGGAACAGGATTTTTCCCTCACCCGGGAAATTATCGCGGTGCAGCCTTTTCATCTGATCGTTTATCTCTGCAGAGAAACCCATTCTGGACAGGAACCATCCCACGATCGACAGGTCATCGAAGTATTTGTTTATCTCCGCATATATCCCGCTCCACTCGCTGTCACCAAATTTTATCATGGATATGTCAAATTCAAGATTCTGTGCATCCACTGCGCCGCTGACAAATATCACCTTTGTGCCATTTTCATCATATACTTTTCCGAGAAGTATGGCTCCACGGCAGTTCATATTGCCCGGCGATGCAATTCTCCTCAGATATGTCATGACATAGTCTTCTACATATATCTTGTAATTTCCCGGGGCATTTCCCACCTGTCGTATATTCTTTGGCAGCTCATATTTCACCCTGTCGCTTGACCTCATCATCTCATTTGCTTCATCATATACTATCTCTATCATTCACCCGACCTCCTATACTCTTAAGCATCAGCCCTTACAGCTCCGCCAACGATGCATGAATAATACCATGTTGACAAGACGCTTTTTTAGGAAATCATGTCATTTGATGTGTGTAACTGCGCCCTATATTCCAGCCTATTACGACCTATATCTACAGGATCACGTAAATGAGCGCTTTATGAATCTATTGTGTAAACTTTGATAATCTTGGAAATACTCTATACTATAAAACACAGGCAGGGTATTGATATGATAAAAAAGAAGCAGCGACAAACAGAATATTTTAATCCAAATGACATTCTTGCCTGCCGTGCGCTTTCAACCAGAATATCGGATTTTCTGGCAGACAGCGGGCAGCCTTCTGACAGCACCGTGGTTTTATGCATAGGAACCGACCGCGCTACCGGTGATGCTCTCGGCCCTCTGACAGGCAGCTTTCTGACAGAGCACAACTGTCCTTTCAAAGTGTACGGAACGTTAAAAGCTCCGGTCCACGCCCTCAATCTGCGTGATACCATACACCATATATACGACCATTTTGTCTCCCCCGCCATCATCGCCGTCGACGCATCCCTTGGACGTCCTTCAGATGTAGGTATGATCACGCTCTCTAACGCCCCCCTGTACCCCGGAATCGGTGTAAATAAAAAACTCCCGGCGATAGGAGATATCTCCATCACCGGGATTGTAAATCTGTCTGGAAAGCCAGGTATGAGTCTTCTTCAGAGCACCAGGCTGTATACCGTCAGCAATATGGCACGCTTCATCTCTGACGCCATACTGTCATCATCGACACACTGACTAGCTCTCTCCCTTATAAACCTCTATGGCGCCTGACACTGTGCTTGCCGTGCCCTCCTCCATGATCGATATAAGATCAGAGAGTTTCTCTTCTGTGAGCAGATCTTTGCCAAGGAATGTGACATAGCTGTCAGTCAGATGACTCTGCATATCAGCAAGCTGTGACTCCATGGCATTGATCTTTTCCTCGAGCTGCTTCAGATCCGCCTTAAGTGCGTCGATCTTCGGCTGCCGTCTTCCTGTTATCTCATCAGTTATAACCTGTTTTGTATCATTCTCAAATACTTTTATCGCCTCAAGCTTGCGATTGCTTATATCCTCGCGCTCCGCCTCAAGCTCGCTGAGCTTTTCATCATATTTGCCAAGATTATATACACTCTCATCCTTGTCTCTTGTTATCGAGTTTCTGATGATCCTTATCTGCTTGTTGTTGGCGCGGACCTTGTTTCTTATCCGCCTGCCCTCATTGACGATCTCAAGATTCTTTACCTTGGCAAGATTGAACACTATAAAATATATGATAATTTCTGCTATGACGATCGCCTGACTGATCACCACATACGTCAAAGTGTGAACTCCGGTCTGGTATATGGTGTATGAAAGCGCCACGCATACAATCGCCGGTATACATCCGCAGAACAGGAGTATAAGCAGTATAAGCTTAAACACGTCGCCTGCTCCGCACGGAGCGAACATACAGTAGAAGAAGCCCGTATTGCAGAAGCCCGATACATTGTTCTGCTTAAACAGCTCCTTTGCCTTGAGTCTGAGCTGTCTGTTGCTCTCGTTCAGAGAGGCCGTCTCGCTCTCTATTCGGTTGCCCATACGCTCCGTCTTCTTCTTATCCTTTTTCGACTGAAGCTGCCTTATCTTGGCTCCGTTCGCCGAAAGCTGCTGGTCATATCCATCCTCTATCTCATTCTTTCTGTTTTTCAAGGTTGAACTGATCTCATCAGAAAGGCCCTTTTCCTCCTGTGAGATGCTCCTGCTGGTCTTTCTCTGTGCCGTTCTCGCCTGTTCAAGGTTGTCCTGCACATCATCGATAGCCACCACCAGCTCCCTTGCCTTTATAAGATATTCCTGATTCTCCTGGAAAACATTCTCCGATCCCATACAGTCCTCCTTATGTCTCTTATAATAGTGCATATCAAGTTTATAATATCAAATCGCCTACTAATTAACAACATAATTTTGCAAATTCTGACACATCTGACACATTTCGGATTATATTCTGAAAATACTTTCTTATCATGCACCCGGTCACTATTATTTCACAGTAATTTAATTGAACTCATACTGATTATATTTTATAATTATTACATATGGGCGATAAGCAATATTTATGGTATTTATCATTTACAGAATGGGGCTGTAAAATTACAAATTATATATGACAAGGAGAAGCGACATGAACATTTTATTTTTTCTTACACCTAAGAGCGATGTAGCATATATTGAGGACAGTTTTTCACTCAGACAGATACTTGAGAAGATGGAGATACACAGATATTCTGCAATACCGATACTATCCAACACCGGTGAATATGTCGGCACCATAACGGAGGGCGACATTCTCTGGTACTGCAAGCGCAATTCGATGAACGCGCTCAAAACCGCAGAGAGCATCTTCCTTAATGATATTCCAAAGAAATTCGAGTACGCCTCCGTATCCATCAGTTCCAACATGGAGGATCTCATAGCCAGAGCCATGGTGCAGAATTTTGTTCCGGTGGTTGACGATCAGAACAAGTTCATCGGCATAGTTACACGAAAGGATATCATCGGTTACTGCTATAAGAAACTTAAGACCAGCGAATCATAAAAAACACCCGGATATGTAAGCATTTTGCCTGCACATCCGGGTATTTTAATGTAATTCAATATATCTTAATCCCTAATCTAATATCTAATTGAGATCTCCTGTTCTGTTGACGGCGCTCACGAGCGCATGTACAGATGCGTCTATGATATCGTCCTTTATTCCTGCGCCCCATGTAACCTTACCATCGGCAGTCTCGACTCCGACATAGGCAACGGCCTGTGAGTTGGATCCTGTCTGAAGTGAATGCTCCTCGTAACATACAACCTTGAACTGTATGTCAAAGTGCTTCTTTATAGCGTTGCTCACGGCATCCAGACGTCCATTTCCCTTGCCATGGTAAACCTTCTTCACTCCATTCTTCAGTATGGTTATCTCTGTGGATATTCCATCTCCCTGTACGAAGTGATTCTCAAGCATCTTGACAGGTCCATCTATATTGACATATGTATTCTGGAATATATCCAATACTTCCTTTGGACTGAGCTCCTTGTGCTCCTTATCTGACACATCCTTTACTGTGTAGCCCAGATCCTCTCTGAACTTTGCAGGAAGGTCAAAGCCGTACTTCGTCTGGAGGATGAATCCAATTCCACCCTTTCCTGACTGGCTGTTTATTCTGATAACATCGCCATCATACTTTCTTCCGATATCCTCAGGGTTAAGCGGCAGATATGGACAGGTCCACATTCCGTCTCCTTGCTCTTTTCTGAACTTCATTCCCTTGGCAATGGCATCCTGATGCGAGCCTGAGAATGCGGCAAATACAAGCTTTCCTGTATATGGTGAACGCTCGTAAACCTTCATTCCTGTAACTCTCTCATACAGCTCTGTGAGTGATGGTATATCGCTGAGATCTATCTCAGGGTCAACTCCATGGGTGAACATGTTCATGCAGAGTGTGATCACGTCCACATTTCCTGTTCTCTCACCATTTCCAAATAATGTTCCCTCTATTCTGTCTGCGCCGGCAAGGATACCAAGCTCTGCATCTGCCACTCCACAGCCTCTGTCATTGTGAGGATGAAGTGAAAGGATAATATTCTCCCTATCGTGGAGGTTCTTGCTCATATACTCTATCTGGCTTGCGTAAACATGTGGAAGTGACATCTCGACTGTTGCAGGGAGGTTGATTATAACCTTTCTGTCCGGTGTCGGCTTCCATACATCGATAACTGCGTTGCAGACCTCAAGTGCATAGTCAACCTCTGTTCCGGTGAAACTCTCCGGTGAATACTCAAAACGATATGGAACGCCGTACTCATCAGCCATCTTGTTGAGCAGCACTGCTCCATCCACTGCTATCTTAAGTATCTCTTCCTTTGACTTTCTGAACACCTGCTGTCTCTGGGCAAATGATGTTGAATTGTACAGATGTACGATCACGTTCTTTGCACCCTCTATAGCCTTAAATGTCTTCTCTATGATATGTGGTCTTGCCTGTGTAAGTACCTGTATCGTGACATCATCAGGTATGAGATCCTGCTCTATAAGTGTTCGGCAGAACTCGTACTCAGTCTCGGACGCTGCAGGAAATCCGATCTCTATCTCCTTGAAACCGATCCTGACAAGCTCCTTGAAAAATTCCAGCTTCTCATCAAGGCTCATAGGTACGATCAGGGCCTGATTACCGTCTCTCAGATCCACGCTGCACCAGATAGGTGCTTTGTCAATATACTCCTTGTTTACCCAGTCTGTGCACTGTACCGGTGGCATGTAATAGCCACGCTTGTAATTCTGATAATTCTTCATTGATATAACCTCCTACTTAAGCAAAAAAAAACTCACATCTCCTAATCACTATAGAGACGTAAGTTACGCGGTACCACTCTATTTCATACAATAATGTATGCTCTCGTCGCAGATACAGATGAACGATATACTTACCGCCGTCTTATACCCTCCTGCTGTAACGGTCAGGCTCCGTCCCTTCCTACTTCACACGATCATCTGACGTGCCATTCAGCGGGCTGCTCCAAGGCGAGTTCAAATCCTATCGATCACCACCTCACACCAACCGGCGGTTCTCTGAACATCTCCAGAATTCTACTGCTCCTCTTCATCGCATTATCTAGGCTGACTCTAACACATACAAGTGTCAGATGTCAACCCCTTTTCGCTATAATCCTATATATATATTAACAGTTCTACCAGACAATAAATCTCTTGTTCTTGAGAGATCTTCCGCCTGCTGTAAGCATCAGTATACCCACTACAAGACCAGTAACTATCGTTATAACCCCAAGTGCTATGTTGAGTGCTCCAACCTGCTTCATAGTCTTATATGCTTTCTCCATACTCATATGCTCCTTTCTATAAGCCTTTATCAATTCTCAGATATGGTAAGTATATCATGTGATATTGCTTCTTACAACTTAAAACTTGAATTAGTTTATTTTACTTTGCACCCCGCCCGTGATAAAATAACTGTGTTTCGGATCATTATATTTGTATACAAAAAGGAGTATCAATATGCCAGCAATAACAAATGACTGGGCTGAATATCTTAAGCCTGAATATAAGAAACCTTACTATAAAAAGCTGTTTGATTTTGTGGGACAGGCATACGCAACGGAAACTGTCTACCCACCAGCCGATGATATATTCAACGCATTTCACACAACGCCGTTATCCCATGTAAAATGTGTGATAATCGGTCAGGATCCATATCATGAGCCGGGGCAGGCACACGGTCTGAGTTTCAGTGTGAAACCAGGTGTCACCATACCACCATCGCTCGTCAACATATATCAGGAGCTTCACGATGATCTGGGATGTAAGATCCCCAATAACGGATATCTTGAGAAGTGGGCCGACCAGGGAGTCCTCATGCTCAATGCCGTGCTGACCGTTCAGGCTCACAGAGCCGGTTCCCATCAGGGAAAGGGCTGGGAACAGTTTACCGATGCAGCGATCAGGATCCTGAACGAGCAGGACAGACCTATCGTGTTCATCCTGTGGGGTGCATACGCCCAGAAGAAGGCCGCATTCCTGAACAACCCACACCACCTGATCCTGAAGTCCGCACACCCAAGTCCACTGTCTGTATACAGGGGCTTCTGGGGAAGCAAGCCGTTCAGCAAGACCAACGATTTCCTGGTCGCAAACGGAGTCGAGCCTATCGACTGGCAGATCGAGGACATTTGATTTTGGAGGACTGTACACATGGAGATTTATATTGTAAGACACGGTGAGACCGTATGGAATAAAAAGAAGCTGCTTCAGGGCCGGACTGACATTGAGCTCAGCGACAAAGGACGAGAGCTCGCCAGGATCACAGGAGAAAATCTGAGAGACACACACTTTGATATGGTGTTTTCCAGCCCGCTTAAGAGGGCTTACGAGACAGCCAGCCTCATTGTCGGCGGCAGGGACATTCCAATTGTGAAGAATGACCTCATAAAGGAAATGTGCTTTGGCGACTGGGAAGGGCAGAATATGTCAGAACTTCTGGCAGACGGCGGTCAGGATTTCCAGTATTTCTTCAAGCATCCTGAGCTCTATCATCCGGTTGGAAACGGCGAATCATTTGAGGAGCTCTGCCAGCGGGCGGCCAGATTCATGACTGAGTATGTAGAGCCACTCTCCTCAAAATATTCAAGGATCATGATCGTTGCCCACGGTGCGATAAACAAGGCGATGATGATGCATGTGAAAAAGCATCCGCTCGAGGAGTTCTGGTCAGGCGGACTGCAGCAGAACTGCAACGTGATAATGCTTGACTACTCGGACAACGTATATACGATCATCGATGAGACAAAAATTTTCTATTAGATTATAAATAGATCATAAAAACAAAGAGCGCTGTCCCAGCTTCATCCATGATACAACCTATCATGAATGTTTCAGGTTCAGCGCTCTCTGCACTTCCAGTATCTGCTCTTCTATCTTATCTGCGAGCATATATATCTGTTCATTATATCTTCCATCTATTCTCCGCATAGCCTCGGGAAGGGGATTGAGAATGTCCGTATACGACTGCTTTATCTTCTTCTGTATCCACCTCACATCAGGCATGTAAACTATCGTCCTGAGATTGTGGAGCCTGTCCGCAAGCTTCACGATCACCGTCTGGTATGAGCCTTGGGAAAACAGCCTTCTGGCATATACGGAAAACGGCTCCCCCTGTATCCTGGTCAGAAGTCTCACCTGCTCGCGTATGTCCGCACCAAATGCATTCTCTATATCGTCAAGTGTACATTCTGTATCTTCAACCGTGTCGTGAAGAAGTGCAGTTATAAGGATATCCTCGTCGGTTATCCCGCACTCTTCTCTCAGGATATTGTATACGCCAAGTATATGTTCATCATAATAAGGCATCATACCGCCATTCCCACGGCGCATCTGCCCTTCATGAAATGCTTTTGCCATATCCATAGCCTGCTGTATGCGTTCTGAAACCTGTACATCCGGTCCAACCATATCATCAACGCCTTTTTCCAGTGTCATGTCAGCCATCTTCTTATCCCTTTCAGTACATCCCAAACTACACAAAGTATAACATAGCAGCCTTGAATAATCTATCCATTTTTTATATACTTAACAAATGTGCTTCTATTAAATTTTACATTTACAATGAAATATTTTTTACTTTGCACATCACACTTTACAAAAGGAGTATATACATGGACATAATCAAGAAAATTGCTCAGGAGATAGGCTGTCGTGACAGCCAGGTTGAAGCAGCGGTGAAACTCATCGATGAGGGCAACACCATTCCATTCATCGCCAGATATAGAAAGGAAGCCACCGGCTCCCTCAACGACGAACAGCTTCGTCTTCTTCACGAAAGACTTGTATACCTTAGAAATCTCGAGGACAAAAAGGCTCAGGTCATTGCAAGTATAGAGGAGCAGGGAAAACTTACAGACCAGCTCAGGGCGGACATTGAGAAGGCCGAGACCATGGTTCTGGTTGACGATCTCTACAGACCATACAGACCTAAGAGAAAGACAAGAGCAACCATCGCCAAGGACAAAGGGCTGGAGGGACTCGCAAACATCATCATGCTGCAAATGACCAGAACTCCGATAGTCAAGGAAGCTGAAGCTTATGTGTCTGAGGAGAATGGCGTTGCAGACACCAGCGAAGCCATTGCTGGCGCAATGGACATAATCGCTGAAAATATATCTGACACCGCCGATTACAGAACTCACATAAGAGATCTCACCACCAGACACGGTGTGCTGAGAACAACGGCAAAGGATCCGGAGGCTGAATCCGTATACGAGATGTACTACGACTTCTCCACCCCTGTATCCAAGATGACCGGATACAGAACACTCGCCGTTAACCGCGGTGAAAAGGAAAAGTTCATCACGGTAAAGATCGAGGCACCCGTCAACGACATAATATCATATCTGAAAAAACAGATCATCGTCAGAGACAATTCCGAAACCGAACAGATACTTTCAGACGTGATCGCAGACAGCTATGACAGGCTCATAGCTCCTGCCATTGAGAGAGAGATCAGAAACGCCCTCACAGAGACCGCTGAGGACGGTGCCATCAAGGTATTTGCATCGAATTTGCAACAGCTTCTCATGCAGCCTCCTATCGCAGGACAGACAGTGCTCGGCTGGGATCCGGCGTTCAGAACCGGCTGTAAACTCGCCGTTGTGGACCCGACCGGAAAGGTTCTCGACACCGTTGTCATATTCCCAACAGCACCTCAGAAGAAGGTAGCAGAGGCTAAAAAGACTGTGAAGGCTCTTATAAAGAAGTACGGCATAACTCTCATATCCGTAGGAAACGGTACTGCATCCAGAGAGTCAGAGATGGTGATCGCAGAGCTCATCAGCGAACTTGACACACCTGTACAGTACGTGATAACCAACGAGGCCGGAGCTTCTGTATACTCAGCCAGCAAGCTCGCCACCGAGGAATTTCCTCATTTTGATGTTGGCCAGAGAAGTGCTGCTTCCATCGCCAGAAGAGTACAGGATCCTCTGGCAGAGCTGGTCAAGATCGATCCAAAGGCCATCGGAGTCGGTCAGTATCAGCACGATATGAACCAGAAGAAGCTGACAGAAGCCCTGGACGCAGTTGTTGAGGATTCTGTAAATAAAGTCGGCGTCGACCTCAATACCGCTTCTGCCCCACTCATGGAGCACATTTCCGGAATAAACAAGACGCTGGCCAAGAATATCGTGGATTACAGAGAGGCAAATGGACGCTTCAAAACCAGAAAGGAACTCCTCAAGGTTGCCAAGCTCGGACCTAAGGCATTTGAACAGTGCGCAGGTTTCATGAGGATAAGCGGCGGCTCAAATCCTCTGGATGCCACATCTGTACATCCTGAGAGTTACGATATAGCCACTGCCCTGCTGAGCCACATCGGCTACACAACCGATGACATTGCATCCGGCAGGCTCAAGGATCTTTCAAAAGCCGCCGGCAACATCAAAAAGCTAGCTGAGGAGCTGGGAACAGGAACGATAACTCTCAACGACATCATAAAGGAGCTTGAAAAGCCTGCCCGTGATCCCCGTGACGAGATGCCAAAGCCGATCCTCAGAGGAGATGTCCTTGAGATGAAGGATCTGACAGAGGGAATGATACTCAAGGGAACCGTCAGAAACGTGATTGACTTCGGTGCATTTGTGGATATAGGTGTTCATCAGGACGGACTTGTCCACATCTCAGAGATGTCCGACAAATTCATAAAGCACCCTCTTGACGTGGTGAGCGTCGGCGACATAGTCCAGGTAAAGGTCATCGGCATAGACCTCGCCAAGAAACGTATACAGCTCTCCATGAAGGGTATCTAACACACAACAAAATACAGTAACATATTTAAGCCTCCGGCATAGTTTATACAGAGAAAACTTATGTGTGGAGGCTTTTATAGTGGAACAAAACAGAAACTGCAGCCGTAACGGCCAGAATCGATGCTACTATAACCAAGGAACCTCTGTTAAATATACCGCCTCATCCGGCTCCAAGCCACGTTCCTGTGAATCCGGCACTGCCCCATCCGCAAGATCAGGCAGGCCCCTTGGAATGGCTTATATCCCTGAACAGCCCTTTGAAAATCTGTACGATGCAAAGTGCGGACTTGTGGAGGGAACCATGTTCAAGGATCTCAATCTGATATTCTGCGGGGTAAGGGGGAAATAGGCATGAATAAAATGAACAAAAAACAGCTTCTGCGCTTTATCACAGAGGTCTCTTTTGCACTTGACGATATTGCGCTCTATCTCGACCTTCATCCCGACTGCACCAAGGCGCTTTCGAGCTATGACAACTATCAGAGCATGCGCACCCAGGCTATAAATGATTACGTGAACATGTATGGGCCGCTGAACAAATATCAGGTCACTGACAACAACTATTTCAACTGGGTCAATGACCCTTGGCCATGGGAAGGAGAGTGTAACTGCTAATGTGGGTTTATGAGAAAAGATTACAATTTCCTATAAATATAAAGGAAACCAACGCAAAGCTGGCTCAGGACATAATCAGTCAATACGGCGGCCCAGACGGCGAAATGAGCGCCTCCATGAGATACCTGTCGCAGAGATATTCCATGCCTGACAAGAAGGTCAAGGCGGCTCTGACCGACATCGGAACCGAGGAACTTGCCCATCTCGAGATGGTTGCGACCATCATTTACCAGCTCACAAGGGATCTGAGCATCGAGGAGATCAAGGCATCTGGATTTGACAAATATTATATCGACCACACCATCGGCATCTGGCCCCAGGCGGCAGGAGGAATTCCATTTAACGCCTGCGAATTTCAGTGCAAGGGCGACGCGATAACAGATCTTTTTGAGGATATGGCCGCTGAGCAGAAAGCCAGGTCGACCTACGACAACATCCTCAGACTGTGCAAGGATCACCCGGACGTATATGAGCCTATCAAATTCCTGCGCGAGAGGGAGATCGTGCACTTCCAGAGATTTGGCGAATGCCTTGAGGCTGTAAAAGATACCCTCGATCACAAGAATTTCTATGCATTCAACCCTTCATTTGACACCAAGGCACCTTGTTTAAAGAATAATTGAAAATTAGAAATATCGGTGGTAAAATGATGTCACTTTTAACAAGAGAAGAGGCGGTGTTATGTCAGAAAAACAGACCAACCATTCACAGAGATTCGGAATCATACTGGTTCTGTCATGCGGAATCATGTGGGGCATAAGCGGAGTCCTTGGACAATACGTGTTCCAGTCGTCAGATGTAAATGCCACACAGCTTTCCATAATCAGACAGTTTATATCCGGTGTCGTACTGCTTGTCATCGCCGCCGTAAAGAGAGATAAAAAGGCTTTGACCATATGGTCAAAGCCTAAAAGTGTCATATCCATTCTGTTCTTTGCACTCTCAGGTGTCATGGGCGTGCAGTTCACATACTTCGCTTCCATCGAACATTCCAACGCCGCAACCGGCACAGTGATCCAGTTCACATACATAATCATGCTGCTGTTGTACACAACAATATTCATGCACAAGAGACCTCATATATATGAAGCCGCCTCAGTCGTATGTGCATTTGCAGGTATCTTTCTGATCGCCACACACGGCAGCCTGAATTCCCTTGCCATATCCAGGCCGGCGCTCATATGGGGACTCACCTCAGCGGTATGTTTCACTATATACTGCCTTTATCCTCAGAAGCTCTATAATGAATATGGTCTGGTAAATATCATAGGCTGGTCATCACTCATAGCCTCCATTTTCCTTGCGCTGGTCACGAAAACATTCTCACTGCCTCACATGGATGGAAGGATAATTGCAGCCTCACTTGCGGTAGCCATTGTGGGCTCCCTCATCCCATTTACAATATATGGTCTCGGCATCAGCATCCTCGGAAGCGTGAAGGCGAGTCTATTTGTCACAGTCGAGCCCGTGTCAAGTGCCCTGCTGACGTGGATCTTTCTGGGAACCCAGTTCACCCGCATGGATCTGATCGGTTTTCTCCTGATTCTTGGATCCATACAGGTTGTTGCCATAATGACATTTCACAATGAAAAACACATAGTAAAAGCTGAACAGACCCATCTGTCATGATGAAAGTCCATCCAGTTCATCTATCGCACATCTCATAACCCGGATCTCCTGAAGCTTTTCATCAAGAAGCTTCTCCCGGTGTGTGAGTTTTTCGTATATATCTCTTCTTCGTCCGTCAAGGCTTTGCAGCCCGGTTCTGCGGCTGTGTATCTCATCCCGCTGTGCACAGAGCTTATCAAGTTCCGCCCTGCCTTCCTCAAGCTCCGCTGTCAATCTCTTTCTTCCACTCTTCTTCCTGAGTCCCCAGTATTTTGACAATGCATATCCAATATAGTATGCAAGTCCCGCAGCTCCGACAGCGAAGAGCATCGCATACACAAGTCGTCCGTCCGGGAGAATATTATCCCCCCGTGCGACCAATGCATACATTATAACTATCGACAATATTCCAAGTACCATGAGCGGTACAAGTGCTGTTCTTACTCCAGTCCTTATCCAGCTTCGTCTGTACTCCTTAGGAAGCTCCTCCAGATGACGTCTGAGCGTCGTGATCTCAAGTTCGCTTTTCCGCTCCTGTGCCCATACCGAGTTAAGCTCACCCAGAACATCAGAGCTGACCTCGTAGTCATTTTGCAGGCTCATATATTCCCTGACCGCAGCGTCCGCCTCGTATGTCTGACATTTCATCCTGAGTATCTGTCTGACCTGTCTCAGTGTATCGTGATAAAGCTCCCTGCCCATTTTTCTGCCCGATCTTGCATACAGCCCCGACACCTCTATCATCATGTCGACCGCAAGTTTTATTCCGTCTCTGCTTTCAAGATCGGCTACATTCAGTTTATCGAGCAATCTGCCAAATTCTGTATTTTTGTTAGCTCTGGCGTATTCACTGTAGTCGGATCGTTCAAATCTCTCACCTTCCACCGCCAGGATTCTGTAATCCTTCAGCATGGATGATATATCAAAGTTCTTCTCACAACCTGCCATACGGTTCAGGCATATGGAATATATATTGTCACGTCCCTCAAGCTCCAGGATACCCAGAATGGCCTCCGTCAGAGCACCGTCCCTTGTATCGTTATCCACCGGATAATCAATTCTTTTATATTCTCTGACCGCAGCAGGCACAAACTTAGTCGAAACCACTCCGTCAGACATTTCCCCATATATATATCCATGTGCGCCTGTTGACTCTCTCGACACAGCCTCCGGACTTCCAGAATAATAAGCCTTGCCCGGAATCTTCATCTGATACTTCTGGCGGCCGCCAAACGCAATGTAATTAAATCCACTGGCACGCAGCCTGTTCCAGTCAACCGGCATCCGTCTCCGGTCACCCCCACATGCGATCAGCACATTACATACCGCTTCATCCTGCGGTTCTGCATCATCCACCACCCTGGCATCCATCTTCCTGTCAAAATAACTCACGCCGTATATATCAACATCCTTGTCCGGAAAATGAATATGATCCAGTGCCATGGTCGCCTGCTCATCCCTGACCGCTGTGTACCCCATGTCTCCAGTCTGCTTGTCTCCAATCTGTCTTATTCCAGGGCTTCCGATCACACACACACGGGATTTGAAACCATAGTCAAGAAGCGGCGCATCACTTCCCAGATTATCCTGAAATCCAGCAGCATATATGACCACTGTATGCTTTAAGCTTCCAAATATCTCATCAAGCCATGCAAGCTCTTCCTCAGATGGCTGATGGTCAAACAGATTGCCTGCAACCAGAAGAAAATCCACGTCAAGCTCCCCGGCACGTGCCACCACAGCCTCAAATGTCATGTATATTTCGTTTTTCCTCTCGCCGCTCCATACACACTCCCTGTCAGGCAGCGCGCCGAGCAGCACATCGGATATATGTATAAACGTTATCTTTTTCATCAATCTGTATATTCCAATCCCAAGCATGAAAATGCATTATAATCCGTATTTGTTATGTGTGAGCATGACGCACGCCCCACATTTACATACTCTTTTATAATTATATTAGTATATGTCGATACACGCAAGTGCAACGACATAATGTATGTCGTGCACAGGTGCGACAGCCTTCACGCATCAATGCGCTTCATTATTTCATGTCATCTGACCCTAAAACGTTCATTTCAACAGCCAGAGCATTATTTTGCCAAGTTTAATTTGTTTTTAACTTGTTTTTCTCAATTGACTTTTAGATATGGCTTGCTTATAATATGTTAATGTAGTTTTTTGAAGTATTAATGGAGGATATAATTATGGCAGTCAAGTATGTGTTTGTCACTGGTGGTGTTGTATCTGGACTCGGTAAGGGTATTACTGCTGCTTCTCTTGGACGTCTTCTCAAGATGAGAGGATATAAAGTCACAAGCCAGAAGTTCGACCCTTATATCAATATTGATCCGGGAACAATGAACCCTATCCAGCACGGCGAAGTTTTTGTCACTGATGACGGCGCCGAAACAGATCTGGATCTCGGTCACTATGAGCGTTTTATAGACGAAAGTCTCAACAAGAATTCTAATGTAACAACCGGAAAGGTATACTGGAGCATCCTTCAGAAGGAGCGCCATGGTGATTTCGGAGGACACACAGTACAGGTAGTGCCACATATCACCAATGAGATAAAAGACAGATTCTACAGAAATCCCGATGCAAAGGATACTGAGGTAGCGATAATCGAGATCGGCGGAACCGTTGGAGATATCGAAAGCCAGCCATTCCTTGAGGCTATCAGACAGTTCCAGCATGAGGTCGGTCCTAAGAACTGCATCATGATCCATGTAACTCTTATCCCTTATCTGAAGGCTTCAGGTGAGATCAAGACCAAGCCTACCCAGGCGAGCGTTAAGAATCTTCAGGGAATGGGTATTCAGCCCGATATCCTCGTATGTCGTTCCGATCTTCCTCTTGATCAGGGCATCAAGGATAAGATCGCACTGTTCTGTAACGTGCCGAGCAGAAACGTTATACAGAATCTTGACGTGGATGTTCTGTATGAGGTTCCACTTGCCATGGAGAAGGAGCACCTTGCCGATGTAGTATGTGAGTGCCTGGATATGGAATGTCCTCCACCTGCAGAACACGCATGGCTCGAGTGGACAAGCATGATAGATGCATGGAAGCATCCTGAGAAGAATGTAAGAGTTGCTCTGGTTGGAAAGTACGTATCACTTCACGATGCCTATATCTCAGTAGTTGAGGCATTGAAGCATGCCGGCGTTGCCAACAAGGCAGAGGTTGAGATCAAGTGGGTCGACTCCGAGCTTGTAACAGAGGAGAATGTCGCTGAGATCCTCGGCGATATAGACGGAATCCTTGTTCCGGGCGGCTTTGGCGACAGAGGTATAGAGGGAATGATCACTTCTATCAATTACGCCAGAACACACAAGGTTCCTTACCTTGGACTGTGTCTCGGAATGCAGCTCACAATAGTTGAATTTGCAAGAAATGTACTTGGATATTCAGACGCCCACAGCTCTGAGTTCAATCCAAACTCATTCCACCAGGTAATCCACATCATGCCAAACCAGCACGATGTAACCGATCTTGGCGGCACCCTCAGACTTGGTTCATATCCTTGTGTGCTTGCAAAGGATTCAAAGTCATACCAGTTATACGGTACAGAATATATCCACGAGCGCCACAGACACAGATACGAGGTCAACAATGACTATCGTCAGGCTCTGACTGACAACGGAATGGAGCTTGTCGGACTGTCACCTGACGGACATATCGTCGAGATGATTGAGATTCCTGAGCATCCTTGGTTCATCGGAACACAGGCACATCCGGAATTCAAATCAAGACCAAACAAGCCACATCCTCTTTTCAAAGGATTTGTAGCAGCTGCACTTGAGCATATGGATAAATAATATATAGAGACAGGGAGTATATCAACTGCTGATATACTCCCTGTTTTTCTGTTTATTATGTTTTATAGCAGGTCTGTAAATGACCTTCCGTATCACTCCACCACGTCAAGAAGTTCCGCAAATGTATGGATCTCCGCATCCTTATCCTTCACACTGCCAAACCCGTATGCCGCGTGAATGAACTTTATCCCGGCAAATCTGGCACTGTCGCAGTCGCCCTGGATGTCGCCGACATATGCAGCATCCTCTATTCCATTCTTCTCCATGAGTATCTTTATACTCTCGCCCTTTGATACCTTTGTATCTCCCCAGCAGAGTATATCCTTAAAATACTTTCCAAACCCGTAATAATCAAGAAATGCCTCTATATATCCACTCTGGCAGTTGCTGACTATAAACAGCCTGTGTGATCCCGAAAGCTTCGCAATGGTATCCTCTACACCATCGTACAGAACGCCGCCATGTTCACGGAGATACTCGTTCTCATAGTCTCCGCAGGCATCTATAAGCTGAGTCATTCTGTCCTCCGAATACGCTCCGAACAGCTTGTCGGCAATGGCATCCATAGGCATACCCATAACAGATTTGATATCGGCCTCTGTCACCTTCATGTCCACATCAGCCTGTCTTTCGAGGACTTCACTCCAGGACGTAGCCACATTTGCCGCGCTGTCCCACAGAGTTCCATCCATGTCAAATATAAGTGATTCTACCTTCATATTCTACCTCTCGTATATTCTATTCAAGTATATGGTCAACACCCTGTTTGATGATGGTCACAACGTGCTCATCGGCCAGGGAATATATTATATTCTTGCCCTCTCTTCTGCTTTTTATCAATTTGGCCTGCTTCAGCACCCTGAGCTGGTGTGAAATAGCCGATGCATTCATCTCCAGACGCTCTGCGATGTCTCCGACACTCAGTTCCTTCTTAAGCAGGGCGAACATGATGGATATACGTGTCGCATCGCCAAACACCTTGAACAGGTCTGCCAGATCTGCGAGATCCGACTGTTCCAGTTCATAACTGTCAAAAAAAATATTTTTATCTTCTGCCATATCTATGGTCCTTTCTGCTCCCAAACAAGCAACTCACGTGTTCCATTTGAACAAGTATTCATATGTAAATTTACTACACTTACTTTTTTGTGTCAAGTCACCTGAATCTCATGAATATTTCAAATGATAACTGCACACAATTACATCATACTGAAACGCCGCATTTGGCGCGATCATATTGGAGGTCAAAAATGAAAACATTAAATTGCATATGTCTCACACTGACCATAATCGGTGCTATCGTATGGGGCATTATAGGACTGTTCAGCTACAACATAGTGGATGGCATCTTCGGTGCCGGAACTGCATTTTCCAGAATAATCTATACTCTGGTGGGTGTTGCCGGACTGTATACCATCTCCTTCTACTGGTTCCTCGACAGGGATTAACAGCATTAATATGCAAATGCCCGCACCTATAATAGTGCAGGCATTGTATTACATATCATAAAACAAATTCTGTTATTATCATAAATCCTATGCATACGCACAGTGCCAGTACAAGCGGCACAGATATGATCCTCGGTCTCTTGGCCTCAGTGTTCCTGTTTCTCCTGAACATCGCCAACATATCCATATGCCTTCCATTCAGGTACGCCAACAGCACTATCATCGCCGCAGCCGCACACAATCCCATAAATGCAAATGGAATATATATCAATATCGTCTGCTTGAGCTGATCTGCTGCTATTCCCTCAGAAGCCTGTTTCTCCACCATCTGCTTGAGCACGCTGACATGTGATGCTATATAGCTGATGATGACGGATATCTCATTAAAGCAGAAATGGGCATACATGGTCGTAAATATACTTCCTGTCGCCTCGGCAAGAAATCCCAGCATCATTCCCAGAACCATCGCATATGCCATCTGATTGAAATTCATGTGCATGGCTCCGAACATTATTCCTCCTATGATTATAGCCGCCAGTCTGCTGCCATATCTGTAGCTTCCCATTATGACGCCTCTGTAGGCAAGCTCCTCCACGATTCCTGGAGTGACCGCCATGAGAAGTGTTGACACCCACAGCTTATGATTCGACACAAGACCTGTTGCAAGCTCGGTAGTGGCACTCTCCACCCACAGAAGACTTATGGCATTTATGAGTGTCATAAGAGGCTCAAGAGCCACGACGAACGCCGGAACGATGATTATCGCCAACCAGTGCGTCTTTTTCAATCTGAGCGTTTCGCGCAGATCACATTTGCTTATAAGAATATATATGATCGTCGGCACGAATATCATGCTCTGGCTCAGGATCAGATTCTGGACCATGGTTATATGTGAGCCGATATTCGTCTTCCACAGGATCATAACAACACACAGATACACACATATAAGCGACAGGAAAAACCATGACGCTCCGTGTACCTTTCTTTGAACATTATCCTGTCTCATACGCTTACTCTACTATAGCGATGGCTTCTATCTCTATAAGCACATCCTTAGGGAGTCTTGCAACCTCCACGCATGAACGTGCAGGAAAATCGCTTGTGAAGAAGTCCTTGTAAATATCATTTATCTTGCCGAAGTCATTCATATCCTTGATAAATACTGTCGTCTTAACGACCTTGTCCATGGATGAACCTGATGCCTCTATTAGATTCTTGAGATTGCCGATAGCCTGTCTTGCCTGTACTGTGACACCTCCCTCAACCAGAGTATTTGTCTCAGGATCGATAGGTATAACTCCTGATGTAAAAAGCATTCCATTCACGAGAACCGCCTGTGAATATGGCCCTATTGCCGCTGGTGCCTTTGGTGTACTTATTATTGTCTTCATGTTTTGTTCCTCCTGTTTTTTACTGTTATATATGATGAACTATTGTTCCTCATCCATCTCGCTCAGCTCCGCCATGAGCGCCTTTCTGTTGTTTCGCCTTCCGCCATTGCTTCTGGTGAATTTCACAGTGCCTTTTCTGTCTGGCACGGGCTCCGGTGACCGTCTGGATACCGGCTTCTTCGTCTCAGGCTTTGCACGCTTCACAACATCGGCTTTGGTTGTTCCTTTTTTCGCAAGCTCTGCCCGCTCTTCCTCGGACAGTATCTCAATGTTCTTCTCTGTGATCCTTATCTTACCGTCCTTGAGGAGCTTGCCAACCGCCGTCTTAAATGCTCTCTTGCTTATTCCAAATTCCTTCTCTATCACCTTTGAATCTGCCTTGTCATTGAACGGGAGCACTCCATTATATGAATCGATGATATTCAATATCATCTCTGCATTCTCCCTGATCTGCATCTTTATCGGCTTCTGCATGGTGAGGTTCAGCTTGCCGTCTTCCCTGACTGACGCAACCCTGCCCTCAACGTGGTCGCCGGCATATATGGCACTGTGTATCTCCTTCTTCGGGATAAGTGCTGAATATTTGTTGTCCACAGCGACAAATGCACCATACTCGGAGCTGTACTCTATAACTATTCCCGATATAGCATCTCCCTGCTTATATGGGGAATTGCTGCTCAGATACTCATAAACCTTCATGGACACACACAGTCTGTCCGATTTGTCAGTGTACATTCTGACCAGATATTCATGGTTCTCTCTCACCGGGCCAACCTGCTCCTTAAACGGAAGCAGAATATCCTTTTCAAGTCCCCAGTCCATGAATGCACCGATCTTGGTAGTTCCCACACACCTGAGAACAGCCATCTTACCCATAGTTATATATGGAACATTCACAGTTGCAATGAGTCTGTCATCGGAATCCCTGTATATGAACACGTTGATGTGCTCGCCTGTCTTTATGCCATTCGGAACCTGCTTTCTCGGAAGAAGCACCTCACTGTCAGAATCCGCACATCCAAGATACACACCAAATTCCTTTTCTCTCTTTACTATAAGATCATTCCATTCGCCTATCTTTATCATCGTCATACCGTCCTCTTAATTTTTTCTGTCGACACAGTATATCATATATCCTTACTGCTCCGTTCAAACTGGACAACACACCTTGTCCTGTCCTCTTCATCTGCCAGGATTATCTGAACATATCTGTCGTCAATAAACCTCTTTACTACTATAACATCATCTTTCACATATTGCATCTTATATTCCGCTCTGACTGCAATAATATCCGCAACATCATCCACGTATTCCTGGGCAAGAGCAATATACGCTTCATTATTCATATGATTATTGGAGTCTATCTGATAAGACATGACCTTTCTGGTATCTATAGTCTCCGCATCGCCCAGCAATTTTACCTTGCGCGGCGCATACTCCATGTCTATGGCTGGCTCCATCGGATATGCGTCTGACACCTCTTTTTCTATCTTGGTAGGCCTCAGTCTCTCAGTGTCCATATAACTCCAAATGGATGCCGCCTTGACTATGCGTTCTCCATTCTCGTCCAGTATATCTATATTTCTGAATCCCAGAGATGCCTTGAAATCATATGCCCACGTCCTGACTTTGATCTTCTCTCCCATCGCAGGATATCTGACCACCTCTATCTGCCAGGAAACCAAGAACCATGCCCTGTGATGCTCTGCCAGATAATCCAGTCCTATGCCGACCTCCTCAGACTGCAGTATGGCACAGTCCTGGAAATAGTTCGCTATGGTCGCCATGTTTGATATCTTATTACCACCGGTCTCACTGTACCTGACGATCGCTTCGTATGAATACATTACGCCACCTCCATGATGCTCATTTTACTATAATTTTATACCCTATTTAGAGGGCTATCGCAAGGTGAAAAACTTTTTTCATTTTTTTTAAAAAAGTGCTTGCATTATTCTGAGCTTTAGTATATACTACCATTTGTTGAGGCAATGGGCTATCGCCAAATGGTAAGGCACTGGACTCTGACTCCAGCATTTTCAAGGTTCGAATCCTTGTAGCCCAGCTACTAAGACTTGAGATTTATCTCAAGTCTTTTTTATTTCATAAACCGCTTCATATAATAATACTTACAGTGGGCAGTCCGCTCCACAGCACATAAAAAAGACATGTCGTTAGGCTCCGACATGTCTTTCGTGTATTACTATCTGTGAAAAATTTCATTGGCGTAACAAAAATGTAACACATTTTTAAAACATTATCAATAGGTTTTCGCGTATTTTTCTAAAAATTCAATTTCAATCCAAGCAATTTTCGCGCATTATTCTCAAATATATTGTTTTTGTCCACATCTTCCAGATCAAGGGCCTCTATGTCCGCACATGACTGTTCCTGATCAGACCATGGACTGTCCGTTCCGAACAGGATCTTGTCAGACCCGTGAGCTGCCACTATCTTCTTAAACATGTCACCACCAAGAAGCTGCCATCTGTGCGATGCCCCCTCCCGCCAGTCTATCTGTCCATAGGAAAATGCCGTGTCAAAATACACATCTCTTCCGCAAAGTCTGTTCAGCACGTCATCCCACATCTGCCATCCACCCATATGGGCAAGCACAAGCTTGTCAGGCCCAACCTCATCCAGCACCTCCTCCGCCATTGCAGGAGTGCAGTGAGTCACATCAGGAAGTCCTATGTCTGTTCCCGCATGTGTCACCACGATAAGCCCAAGCTCTGTGGCATAGCTGATTATCCTTTTATATCTTATATCGTTGAAAAAAGCCCCCTGGTAGTCAGGATGGATCTTTATCCCCTTCAGACCTTTGTCGCATATATCCCTGAGTATCCCTTTGTAATTGTCATTGTCGGGATGTATCCCTCCAAACGACCACACATGTGTCTCTGAAAAGCGCTCATTCTCCTCAACTGCGAATTCATTTATATGCTTATATTGTTTCGGAGACGTTGCCACCGGAAGTACCACAGACACATCCACATGTCTGCTCCTCATGTCATTCTCCAGTCCGTCAAGTGTGCCATCCGAATGTGCCCTTGTACCGGATCTACTCTCCAGAAGCCCTACCGTCTTGGCTGCTATCCTGTCGGGATACGTGTGTGTGTGAAAATCTATTATCATAAATATTCCTCCTGTACATTTATACTGCGTAAGCGCAGAACACCTCTGCTGCGGCCATGCTGTTCACGGTCTCCATATCCACAGTTGAAAAACATCGGATTTTGAGGTATCTTTATCAAAGATATTTCCACAAAGGAGAAAACATGAGCAAACGAAAAAAGAAAATGACGCTGAAACAGATGCGTTCCCTCGTCGTCTTTTTGGTCGCCATAAACATCATACTATTATTGTGCATACTTGTCATGGGATTTTTTCTGGCAAGGGCACAGATCACCAAGGGGAAAGGACAGACTGTCATGCTCCAGAAGGCCAACGACACATACACGGTGTGTGTGGATGCCGGTCATGGAGGAAGCGATGTAGGCGCTGTGGGACTTGACGGAAGCTACGAGAAGGACGACAATCTCCGTCTTGCGCAGGAGGTTGCCAAAGCCCTGAAAAAGAGCGGCGTCAACGTCATAATGACAAGATCCGACGACAGCGACACACAGCTCGGCTCCCGTTCAAAGATAGCAAACAAGGCAAAGGCTGATATCTTCGTTTCGCTACACCGCAATTCAACAGCCACCCCAAACACCACAAAGGGCATTGAGATATGGATACACAGCTCAGGATCTGAGCGCAGTTATGCTGCCGCAGATGACATTCTGAGCAATCTCGAGGAAGTTGGTATAACCGCCAACCGAGGGGTGCGAATCGGAACCCAGGGAGACAGCGATGATGACTATGCGGTCATCAGAGACACCGATATGACAAGCATGATCGTTGAGATGGGCTTCATGACCAACCAGGACGATCTGGACTATTTCAATGAAAATCTTGAGAACTACGCCAAGGCAATATCCAACGGTGTGGTTCAGTGGCTGAACGATTATGTCCAGTAACGCCGGACATATCATAACATTTGAATAATTCCATAAAAAAATAACACATTGAGCACAGCCCAATGTGTTATTTTTTATTCACTTATAACTGTTCTGTTTCTTCCTGATTCCTTCGCCTTATAGAGTGCTGAATCCGCTCTGTTGAACCATGCCTTGGAACTCTCTCCCTTGGTGTACTCAGCGACACCACAGCTACAGGTTATTCCATCCTTGTTCATAAAGTGGAAATAGTAGCATCTGAACTCTGTTCTTATGTCCTCAACAACATTCATGACCTTGGACAGTTCCACATCATGGAACAGTATCACGAACTCCTCACCGCCGTATCTGAAGGCAAGTCCCATATCCTTCGACTTCTCCTTCATCATCTTACACAGCGCCTTGATAACTATATCTCCATTGCTGTGGCCATATGTATCGTTGACTTCCTTGAAATGATCTATATCAAATATGGTGACATAGGACTTCGCCCCAGTCTGCTCCACATTCTCGATCTCCTTATCAAGGCTCTCCTCAAATGATCTTCTGTTGTACAGGCCTGTCATCGGATCAACCATAAGCTCACTCATCAGTGTTACCTGTCTGTTGTAGCTTCCGGCAATCGATTCCATAAGTGCCTTCGTGTGCTTGTTGACGACCATAACCATCGCACACATAACAGATACTACCAGTATGTATATGAGCAGTGCTCCAACCCAGTTCATCTGTGTGGCAAGCTCACCGACATTCAAATGTAATCTCACAACATTGATGACCATGAGTGCAAGCACCGCAACTCCCGACCATACCGTCAGCTCCTGATCTGCAAATAACGCCGTGGCAATTATGGTGACACACGGAATAAGTATAAGCGGGTATATGGTGCAATATGTAAATGCTATAACACCGACACATACATATATCATACCTGCCACGACATAATTCTTGTGCTTTATGTCCGCCTCATCGTGCTTCATATAAAAATAGCAAATTGTGATCGCTATAGCCTGTACTATCATCGGCAGCACGATATACTTTACTATATATGCGCCTGCTCCTATGCTCTTATCTACTCTGTATACTCCAAATAATATCCACGCAATAACAAAAGAAATACTGCATATAACTATCATCATACGCCATACCAGCATATGCCATCTTGCGTCAATCTCATCCTTGTTAATATCATTCATGTGTACGCACCCCGCAAAACATCATATATGTTGATTTTACCATATGAGGGTCCTTTTTACCACCATTAATCAACAAAAGACGGACTTTTTTTATGTCAAAATCCGTCTTTTGTACTAAAAATCATCAAATTACTTAAGGTTGTATCCAACCTCAAATGCCTCCAGATTCTTCTCCACTGTCTTAGGTGGAACAGTGTTCTTGATCACCTCAACCCATGCATCATGTGAGAAATCCATGTGCTGTGCTGCGATTCCTATGATGACTGTGTTAAATACCTTGTTGTTGCCAAGCTTCTTTGCCTCATCCATGGCATCAACTGAGATAACCTTGTACTTGCCGCTGAGCTCCTCGATGATTCCATCAGGATACTGTGCTACGCCTGTAACTACAGTGATAGGATCTATTCTCTGGTCATTTACGATGATAACTCCATCCTTCTTCAGGAAGTGTGCATATCTGAGTGCCTCAAGTCTCTCAAATGCTATGAGGACATCTGCACATCCCTCTTCCACGATAGGTTCATTGACCTTCTCACCATATCTTACATATGTAACAACACTTCCACCTCTCTGGCTCATTCCGTGAACCTCTGAGAGCTTTACATCATAACCTGCTGCCGTGGTGATTCCACCGAGTATACGGCTTGTGAGAAGTGTTCCCTGTCCGCCTACGCCGACGATCATAATATTCTTTGTCTCCATGATTAGAACTCCTCCCTTTCTATAGCATCGAACTTACAACGCTTCATGCACAGTCCGCAGCCTGTACAGAGTGTGTCATCTATACGGATGGTTCCATCCTCCTGCTTGATAACTGCAGGGCATCCAGGCTTTAAGCACATACCGCACTTCTTGCACTTCTCAGGTATTGCCTTGCATCTTCCTGTTATCTTGGTCGTCTTCAAGAGTACACAAGGTGACTTTGTGATGATGACTGATACCTCATCCTTTGCTGTCTCCTCCTTGATGAGCTTCTTAAGACCTTCTATATCAAATGCATTTATCTCATGGACGCTCTGGATTCCCAGTGCCTTGCAGAGATTGTAAATATCAATGGCATATGTAGGATCTCCCATCAGTGTCTTACCTGTTGCGGCGTGATCCTGATGTCCTGTCATACCTGTTGTCGAGTTGTCAAGTATGATGACTGTTCCTGTGCTCTGGTTGTATACCATGTTCATGAGTGAGTTCACACCTGTGTGAAGGAATGTTGAATCACCTATGACCGCTACCCAGTTCTTGATATAATCCTTGCCCTTTGCCTTCTCCATTCCATGAAGGGTAGAGATGGATGAACCCATGCAGACTGTTGTGTCAATAACACTGAGCGGTGCGACAGCTCCGAGTGTGTAACATCCGATATCTCCTGCAGCGTGGATCTTCAGCTCTGAGAGGACTGAGAATACGCTTCTGTGTGGGCATCCTGGACAGAGGATAGGTGGTCTGGCTGGAACCTGAGCAGCCTCGACTGTCTCTACCTTCTCGCCGAGAAGCTTCTCTCTGAGCATATTTGCGCTGTACTCACCCTGAACTGTAAGCAGCTCCTTGCCGACTGCATCTATTCCCCATGATCTGACCTGAGTCTCGATATGTGGCTCAAGCTCCTCGATGACATACACCTTGTCTACCTGTGCACAGAAGTCCTCGATCATCTTTCTTGGGAGTGGATTTACCATGCCAAGCTTTAAGACTGATGCGTTTGGCATAGCCTCTCTGACATACTGGTAAGGGATACCGCTGGTGATGACACCCACACTCTTGTCTCTCATCTCAACTCTGTTGATCGGCATGTCAGCTCCGTCTGCTGCCATGTCCTTGAGTCTCTGCTCTACAAATACATGACGTGGTATAGCGTTACCAGGCATCATGACATATTTCTTTATATTTCTCTCATATGGCTTGTCAGGAATCTCCTGTCTGTCACAGAGCTCTACAACGCCCTGTGAGTGTGAGAGTCTTGTGGTTGTACGGAGCATTACAGGAGTATCATACTTCTCACTCAGCTCAAATGCATACTTTGTGAAATCCTTTGCCTCCTGGCTGTCTGATGGCTCAACAACTGGGATCATGGCTGTTCTTGCTACAAGTCTTGAATCCTGCTCATTCTGTGATGAGTACATTCCAGGATCATCTGCTGCAACAAGTACCATACCTCCGTTCACACCTGTGTATGCTGCGGTGAACAGCGGATCTGATGCCACGTTCACACCTACATGCTTCATCGACACTATTGATCTCACTCCCGCAAATGATGCACCGATCGCTACCTCTGTGGCTACCTTCTCATTTGGTGACCACTCTGAGTAGATATCTCCTTTGTACTGCACCATGTTCTCACTGATCTCTGTACTTGGTGTTCCAGGATATGCCGCTGATACCTTGACACCCGCTTCATAACAGCCTCTGGCGATGGCTGCGTTACCAAGCATAATCTTTTTTTCGCCCATGAATCTTACCCTTCCTGTCTATATTGATATTCTTGTTTTTATTTTTTCGTCTTAATTGACACTCTAATTTGTTATTATACAAGAATTATCAATAAAATAAAAGAGTTTTATACAATGTGATTACAAAGTGTGATTACAAAGCCATATCGAACAGCTCCTCTTATCGACATTTTTCCTAGTCAGTTATATTCTGCGTCTGACGTACCATGTCTGCAAAGCCCTGCCACTGCATATCGATAATATCGCCACTGCCGGCTGAACTGTCCACCTTACCGCCAACAAGAGCCATAACCATATCAAAATCTGCAGAACCCACATATTCACTGTTTTTGAGGATCATTCCATAGGCCGCCACGGCACTTGCCGCACTCATGTCAACGGACATTTCGCTGCTGTAGCTGTCAGTCTTCACCACACGGCTCACAAGACTGCTCTTATTCCCATCCGGCTCCTTGTATCTTACGTTCACTGTCGCAAGCTCACCGGTATAGTCCTCTGCGCTATCAGACTTATCCTTAACGTCTTGTGATGCAGTCTCCGATGTATTTGCCTGATTGGAATCCTGTCCGTATTTGTGCTCGGCTGCAGGCACATCGAAGTCTGATCCCGCAGGCACTATCTCATAGAGCACCGTCACCATATGTCCTGCGCCTATCTCGCCGCCGTCCACAGCGTCATTTGCAAAGTCCGCATCCGCAAGGGCGCGGTTCTCATAACCTATCTGCCTGTAACCCTTGACATTTGCCGGATTGAACTCTATCTGAAACTTCACATCTTTTGCAACAGTGTTCAACGTGCCGCCCATCTCGTCCACCAGCACCTTCTTTGCCTCATACGCAGAATCTATAAACGCATAGCTTCCATCACCATTATCAGCAAGAGCCTCAAGCTTGTTGTCCTTCAAATTGTCCGTTCCAAACCCAAGCACGCTGAGGAAAATATTGTTTTCCTTCTTCTCCTCGGTTATCAGATCCACAAGGTCGCTCTCACTGGTAAGCCCCACGTTCAGATCCCCGTCCGTTGCAAGTATGACACGGTTGTTGCCTCCCTCTATAAAGTTCTTCTCCGCCAGCTCGTAAGCTGTGATGATGGCATCTCCGCCGTTGGTACAGCCCTCGGCTGTCATACTCGAAAGCGCCTCATTTATCGTGTACTGCTCTGAGCCGGATGTGCCCGAGAGCACCACCGTATCCTCACCCGCATATGTGACTATGCTCACCTTGTCGTTCTCATCCAGATTCTCCGCCAGCATGGCAAATGACTGCTGCACGAGAGGGAGTTTGTTGTCCTCATACATGGATCCCGAGGTGTCGATCAGGAACACCAGATTTGAAGGCTTCTTGTCCTCAAAATCTATTTCATCCGTGTTGATCCCAACCATCATGAGCTTTGTGTCCTTATTCCACGGACAATCCGAATATTCTGTGTATATGGAGAACTTCTCTCCATCCTCAGGCTTCTTTCTGTAGTCATAGGTAAAATAGTTCAGCATCTCTTCTATTCTCACCGCTCCGTCCGGTGGGAGACAGCCTGACTCTATATACGACCTGACGTTGCTGTATGATGCCGTATCCCTGTCCACCGCAAATGTGGAGAGAGGTCTGTCCGCTGTGGATACAAATCCATTCTCCGCCACGCTGTCATACTCTCTCGTATCGTAGGCGATCTCTGTATACATAGAATTTGAAGTATCTGTCACCATCGCTGTATCTCCAGCGACTGTTGCCACATCACAAGCTTCCTCCGCATACATAACATCATTCGACGTACTGTTGAATATTCCACTCAAGCCATTGTCCTGCAACGACTTCTTTTTTTGCTTACTTTCTTTTTCCCTGTACTTTTCTGCGATCCCTGTTATCTCTGTCTTATCCCCATTTTGTTTTTCAAGGCGCATTCCCCTTCCATCTACTGCATCATCGTTACCACAGCCCGTAAGACCTCCTACCATCATAACCCCTGCCATAACTGCGCATATGGATCTTGCAAATATTTTTGAATTATATTTCATCATAAAAAATCCCTCCGTAATATGATTTTCAAGCTACCGGTCAAGCTTTATATTCTATATACGAAGGGATTATTATTTTTTATGGTAATTTCTGTATTTTTTAATTTTTGATTTGTTTGTGCTATTCTGCCCTCTCAAATCTGTACCAGTTGCCCTCAACCTTCACTACAAGGCTGCCATCATCACACACAATGTAGGCTGAGTTTCTGGATGGGTTCATGTCAAAGTTGACCTCGCCGTCATTTGCCGGCACGCCATCGGTGTAGCTCTCAGCATAGGCCGCTTTGCTCTCATCCACGCTGTCAGCATCGACCATGTCGTATGTGTCCCTGTAGAGCACACCATCCAACATGATCATGGGGATATAGTCAGCACTATTCACAGAATTCTGAGCATCAGTATTTCTCTGTACATCATAGCTCGCCGTGGCGTTGTCTGCCATTTCAGCAGCATCGCTTTGAATATCGTCTGCCGCAGCCGCGTCACTTTCTTCTGCATAATAACTTTCATCCGAAGTCACCTTCACACTGTTGTCCTGCGCTGTCTTATCGCTTGCCCTCTTACGGCTGTTCCTTAACGGTCCGGCTACGATCAGCACACACACCACTGCCGCTGCCACAAGACCGGAAACGATCTGGATGGTTCTTCTGTTCCTGACTTTACGGTCTTTCTTGACTCCAAACTTCTTATCTCCAGATTTCTTATCCTGCACCCGCTGCGCATCCACCGCATCAAGTCCTGCCTCTATTTTTCCCCAGAGATCAGGTGCATCCATATTCTCTATATATTTGTCAGCTATTTCCTTTTCCAGTTCATCTTCATGTCTGTTCATAGTCTGCACCTCCTAAGTCTCTTGATCGCACTGTTGTAAAGCCACGTGACTGTTCCCATCGGCTTGCCAACTATCTCTGATATCTCTCTGAAGGTAAATCCTCCAGCCACCTTCATATCAACTATCTCCCGCTCATCAGGCTTAAGCGACTCCATGGCCACCTTCAGTGACACGCTGTTCACAACCTGTTCCTCCATGCTGCCACTCTGCCCGGTCTCCGGTATCTCATCCACCAGAGCCTCACGGTCTATCTTCCTGATCCTGTCCACCGCCATATTCCGGGCGATCGTGACCAGCCATTTCTTATGTCCATTTCCCGGCTTATAGCTTCCCGCAATGCTGTACAGCTTGATGAAGAATTCCGATGTCACATCCTCAGCCTCCTCGCGCTGTCCTATGGTGTCATACACCACAGCATATATGAGCTTCAGATACGCATCATATATGTGCCGCAGGCTATCCCTGTCGCCCGCCGCCATCGCAGACATGCACTGTTCAAATTCTCTGTCTGTCATAGCTCCCTCCTCATGATAATATACGTTATATCAACTGATTTTTATGGAATGTCATTTAACTTTTTAATCTTTTCCGCCTATTTGCAACATCATATCTTCCGCATGGCGGCAAATCCCATCACGTAATTTTTTCTGCCACCGGCCGTGTCAAATGGCCATACCATATGGCGGCTGTCAACCAGCTCCACGTCATAGTTCATATGAAGTGACATATCCTTCATGAGCTGTGCCACACCTTCTATGTGCTCCACCGACTTCATCGTCTCCACATCCCGCCTGTCAAATGCATTTGCAAGCTTCTCTGCGCATGTCTGATCCTCACATGCAGCGACCTCATATCCATATATGAGGACATCCTTTGTCATATGGTACATGTAGTCATTGAGTCTCTCCACCGCCGCCTCGTTCAGCCCCGAGATGGCACTGCTTATGAGTCTAAGATCCTCGTCATGATAATTGTCCCTGTAGTGGTAAAGCAATGCCGCAAATCTGGAATTGAGCTGGCTGTGAAGCCCGACCGCCACACTGTAATCAAATATATCAAGATACCTGTCGGTGTCATTTACTATATCCCCAGATTCCGTTCTGCCAATATATTTACCGGAATTGGCAGTCGCTATGCCTGTCAGGAACTCAAGTATATGCTCGGTGTCCTCACAGTCCTCAAGCATCGCCTCATACAAGCGGTACTGGTCATCGTCTACATGCCAGAATGGAATATCCGCTATTATATAATCCTGTTCCTTCAGCCCATATTCCCTGACTGCCGAAAGCACAGCTTCCCTGTCTCTGTCTATGAGCACCAGCCTGTAATTATCTGCCAATCTTCCTATATCTATATCGCCGGCCGGCCCTATTCCCCACAGTGCAAGCACAGGCTTTGAATTCGCTGCATCTGCATCCTGCCCGGATTCTTTTTTTACCCGGCAGTTATTTTCTATATATTCCGTCACCTCACGTCTGTACTGTTCCCATCCCACATAGGAATCCGGTATACGCTCCGTGGCGATCATCTCATCAAAATAGCTCATTGTCTTCTCCTGACTCTGTGAACTGACAAATAAAGCAAAAGGGTTATGCCTGTCAGTATTTATTGATCATTCACAGGTATTTTATAAAATTTTATTTTTAAGCACAAGTGGAATGTAGTATAATACACATAGTTGTGCAACAGGACACACCATTCCAGTTTTTTTACATTTTGGAGGAGTTATGGAATCAATACAGACAAACGCTCTGAACAGCAAATACATCAATTCACTCCTGCGCCCGGAGGAAAATCCTTTCATGCAGGAGATGCATAGTTTTGAGGAGATCATGATGATGTATTCATGTGCCATCAGAGAGGTGAAGACAAAATTTGAAGTGCTGAACGATGATTTCAGCGTAAGATATAAGAGAAATCCTATAGAATTCATACAGTCAAGGATCAAGAAGCCTGTCAGCATTGCCAAAAAGCTTGCAAGCAAGGGCTGTCCGGTGACATGTGCAAGTATACTGAACAATCTGGATGACGTCGCCGGAATAAGAGTCATCTGCCCATTCATCGACGACATATATATGGTGGCAGAAAAGCTCATAAGTCAGGACGACATCACCCTGATCGAAGCAAAAGACTACATATCGCACCCAAAGCCAAATGGCTACCGCAGTCTGCATGTCATAGTCGAGATTCCTGTGTTCTTCGCAGACCACACAAGGAATATGCGTGTGGAGGTACAGATCAGAACAATCGCGATGGACTTCTGGGCGAGCCTGGATCACCAGCTCAGATATAAGAAGGATATCCCGAACGTAGACATGATATCCGCAAGACTTAAGAAATGCGCAGATGTGATATCCGCAACAGACCTTGAGATGCAGTCCATCAAGAACAGCATTTATGGTCAGCGATATATTCCTGAACTTAAGAGAGAATCACCTAAAGAATAACTACAGTTATCTATTACTGATATTTTTCAACCTCAGGTAGAATGAAAAAATTGAAATATTTGCAACTTTTCATTTGACATTTTATCAAATCTGTTGTAGTATAACTGATGTTGTTAAGCAACATGTGTGCATAGCTCAGCTGGATAGAGCACTTGGCTACGGACCAAGGTGTCGGGGGTTCGAATCCTCTTGCGCACGTGACAGAAGCTGTCTGAATTATTTCAGACAGCTTTTTTGTTTCATCAAAACTACTTTATAACAGTCAAATATTATTCATAAAAAAAGCCAGGGGTGCGGCTATAAGCTTTATTTACATAAAGTGCTACTCCCTGCTCCCCAGATATTCTTCCACCTTCTCCGACGTATCCAGTCTCAGCCGTACAATAGTCATCATGATCATATACCGAAGCACTTCCTTTAATATCTCATCCTCAAACTGCGACTTCATATTTTCCGGATACGCATGTACGAGAAAATGCACATTGTAGGCATCGCCCTGTCTTGAGATAAATGCACTCACATAGAGGCCGTTCATGACCGCTGTTATGATGTCGTCATCCGTGATCTGTATATTTATCTTATACATATTGGATATGAACTTTACAGTCTTGTCTTCTTTTACAAGAAAACGCCTGTCTGTAATCTCCCCTATGGAAAAGTTCTGTTTATGGAGTGTTATCGCCTGCAGGAATTCTGATTCTTTGTCATTCTCTATTATATAACCATATATATCATTAGGTGTGTATGCCATATTGTTCAAGTTATCCTTTCATCTATTTGTCTATATTCTAAGCGCTTTTGTCTATCACTCGTCCGGAGTCGTCACGTCACACTGCCCATCGTAAGCCCAATCACAAATACCACAAATGCACCAATTGTAAGCACGTACCACTCGATAACACGAACTGCAAGCTCCCAGTCCGACGGCTCAACATCGTACAGGTTTCTCACCCTGGGCCACATGGCCAATCTGAAAAGTTCATCCGGGAACAGCATACTTACGACCGCAATGATGCATATAATGATTCCGAATATATATAATACTATATTTCCTCTGTTTGTAATCTGCGGGCCATTAATAAACTTCACTATTTCATAAATATCCGGCGGATTTGCATAATAATCTCCTAAAATCACATCAAAATTGTTTCCCATCGTGCCATCCGCATTGAATACCATATAACCATCTTTTGAAACAGCACCTCTGAAATAAACTTTATCACCTTCCATGATCTTTACTCCGATATAATCATCAGATGATAACTTGCCATTCTCTGTCACTGCCGGTATGGCAGAAGGATCCTGAATCCAGCTATACGGTCCATATGTTACATCCCTATACTCATCTCCTGTAAATCGGTGATAACACTTAAATTCTATCCTCTGATCATCATATACTGTGATGCTTGTATCTTCATCTGTGTATGTCACATTTCCCTGGCCTTCTTTTTTCGTCAGGAAGTCTCCCCTGAATTCAATTCCCTTTATGGACATTATGATCGGATAAATTATGGAAAATGCTATGATCATTGCCACTATAATGCTCATCAGAACCTTCTGCGTCCTGGATAAATTCTTTATTCTCTCCATATACATTTCCCCCTTCGATCAGGAATTTTCTGTTATCTCCACGAGCTGCGAGACATACTCTGCAGATTTCAAATACATATCGACTGCCTATATTATCCTCCCATGCTATCCGCAGCCCATGACTACTGCCCGCGCACGCCTAGAACAGATCCAGCGTATTGTCAAGATATATCTCTTCTCTTACCCTCAGCTGGTACTCTGGCTTTGTCATATAGTATAGCAGAAATTCCAGCACTATGGCACTTCCAAGACTTCTTCCCTCTATCTTGAAATTGGAAAATCCCATCGGCAGGTAAATGTTCCTTATATCATCTATACCTATAAATCCGGGATTCTCCATCGCTTTGGAGAAACGATAGCCACCTGCTGCGTTCGGCGATGTACAGCGGTGAATTGATCTCTCACCGAGAGCCATACGGCTCACATCCTCATAGCAGGCTTTCCTGTCCTGACAGGAGAACCAACAGCATTCGTTGCACAGGAATTCCACCTTGTCTTTCTGCTTTTGCGAAAGCGCCCCCAGCCTGTCAAATGCTTTGTTCAGCCGGAAATCCGGCACAACATATCGGAATTCATCCCGGTCAAGCTCTGCCGAAAACTGGCCAAAGTCCGTAATGACCTTTGTTGTAGATGAAACCATATATAGTCCCGGATAGTTCTCCTGCAGATCGTCAAGCAACAACTCCGAATGGACTATGACGCCGTTTTGAATATCACCCTTCTCAAACGCTCTGCACAAATCATTACACCGTTTATCCGCAAGATGTTCCGGCCTTAACAATGAGTTGCTGAAAGTCAGCCTCGCCGATATTCCATACTCACTCATAAACTCCAGCACATCTCCGGCATCGCTGTCGCCATATCCCACTCTGCCACCACCCCAGAGGCAGTCTTCCGGTGCTCCATACACCGAGCCGATATCACACCAGTCGTAAAAATATTCCCTGTGCTCACGGTATAGTGGCAGAAATACCTTGTACAGCTCGTAGAATTCAAAAAGTCCGGGCAGATGGTAATGTGCCTTGTATTCTGTTTTATTATTCTCTGGCATTGATCTGCCAGACAATGGCTCATTCTTCATAGTGTTCATTTTTCTGTTTTTCTTTCAATTCCCACATGTTATCTTCGTTTCCAGCTTCCGCATACTGTCTACAATTATATAAAAGTTCTTCATCTGTTGCAAACCATGTTTAGGATATTGTATATTTAATATTGCATTTAATGAAGATAAACCTGTTGTTTCTTTCATTGTCAATAGTGATGAGTTAAACTAAAAATACGACTAAACTGCAACGGAGGTTATTATTTATTATGGGAAATACATTCAGGGAAGTGCAGTGTTTCAAATGCGGACACATTTTTATGTGGCAGAAAGATGGTATAGAATATCAGTCTGAATATCGTCTGGAAATCACCAACGAACTGCTGGGAATTGCGGCATGTCCTAAATGCGGAACGGATATGTTGGTAATTCCGCATATTCTTGAGGGAATCTCTAAAGATTCAAATGGAATTGTAGAATCAGGGATACGAGGAATATAAAGACAAAAACAACCGGGTATGTTTCTTCCTGAACATGCCCGATTATTTTTTATATGGGAATATCCTACTCATCTGGATTCACGATGGCGCCTATCTTAAACTCTCTGCCATCCTTTTGCCACTGTCTGTACTCCGCTGTAGCGGCAAAGAGTACATCTCCCGATGAGTTGATTGCCGTCTCAAGTGAATCCTGGACCACTCCGATGATCATTCCGACAGCAACAGCCTGCATGGATATATCCTGTGGGATTCCAAACAGCGAGCACGCCATAGGAATGAGCAACAGCGAACCTCCCGCAACACCTGAGGCACCGCACGCGCCAAGGGTTGCCATAAGACTGAGCATGAGTGCTGTCGGAACGTCAACCGACACTCCCATGGTATTTGCAACGGAAAGCGCCATTATAGTTATAGTGATGGCGGCACCATCCATATTGATGGTCGCGCCAAGCGGTATGGATACCGAATACACATCCGGGTCAAGTCCAAGTCTTTTGCAAAGTGACATGTTCACTGGGATATTTGCCGCAGAACTTCTGGTGAAGAACGCCGTCACACCTGACTCTCTGAGGCATCTCCACGCAAGTGGATATGCATTTCTCCTTAAGACGATAGTCGCAAGGAGCGGATCTACGATCAATGCAACCGTAAGCATGGCGCCCACAAGCACAAGCAGCAATCTGCCATATTCCTTGAATATCGACAATCCACTCTCCGATACTGTCGTGAACACAAGTCCCATGATTCCAAATGGTGCACACCCGATGATCCACCTCACGACGGTTGATACCGCATCCGATATGGATACAAGTGCAGATTTTATAGACTTGCTTGTCCGTCGCATGGCAAGTCCAAACAAAAGTGCCCATGCAAGTATGCAGAGATAATTTGCGTTGAGTATCGCATTTACGGGATTATCGGTGATGTTGAGCAAAAGATTCTGGAGGACCTCCATGATTCCCGATGGGACGACATCCGCCTGATATGATTCAAGGTCCAGTGTCATGGTTACAGGGAAAATAAAACTTGCGCTCACCGCCACCACCGCTGCGCATAGCGTGCTGAGCATATACATGATCGTCACCATACGGAACTGCTGGCCATTTCCCTTTCCTGCATTTGCAATTGAGCTGATGACAAGGGCAAACACCAGTATCGGCGCAATTGCCTTGAGCGCCCTGACGAACATGGTTCCGATCAGGCCTATTCCCGTTGCCCCCGGCACCAGAAGTCCCAGCACCGCACCGATCACTATTCCAACCAATATCTTCGCGATCAGCGACACCCTATTCCACATCTCTACAATCTTTTTCATGAATCTAACTCCTAACTATATCTATATTTCTGCTTTTTAACATACATTTTCTTTAGCATTCTTCTTTCTCAGAAGAAGTATCCTCACGACCAAAAGCACTGGGAATATAACTCCCGCAAGGATTCCGCGTTTCTTAATAGTATCATATATCGATCAGGCTTGTATATAACAGATTTCATAACACAAAAAAGCGGCGAACAGATTCTTGCTTCTGTTCGCCGCCACTTCACTTCTATAATACTCTATTTTATGACCAGACTTCCTCTGCTATCTCCTTAACGAGCTTGAGCTTTGCCCACTGCTCTTCCTCTGTCAGCTTGTTTCCGATCTCACAAGATGCAAATCCACACTGAGGGCTCAGGCATAATCTGTCAAGTGGTACATACTTTGCAGCCTCATGGATCCTTGCAATGACCTTCTCCTTATCCTCAAGAACCGGAGATTTTGTTGTGATGAGTCCGAGCACGACCTTCTTGTTCTCTGAAACCTTTGCAAGAGGTGCAAATCCGCCTGATCTCTCATCGTCATACTCAAGGAACAGCGCATCTACATTTTCATTTGCAAATACATAATCTGCAACTGTGTCATAAGGACCGCTTGTGAAGAATGTTGAGTGGTAATTTCCTCTGCAGATATGTGAAGTGATGACCATATCCTCCGGCTTTCCTTCCAAAGCAAGGTTGTTCACTGCAAGCAGCTCCTTCTTGACATCCTCAAGTGATATTCCAAGCGACCTATATCTCTGCTTTGCTGCATCCCCCACTATGGCGCCCCATGTACAATCGTCAAGCTGAAGATTTCGACAGCCTGCATCGTAAAACTGCTTAATAACATCCTGATAAGCCTTTCCAATGTCCTGGATAAGCTCCTCATTTGTAGGATAGAACTTCCTTGTGTTTGCAATATTGTCAGGTACTATCATCTGCTGAAATGTCTGTGCAGGAGCCGGTATCGTATACTTTGCAACAGTATTCTCATCCTCGAACTGCTTTAAGATCTTGAAATATTCAACAAATGGATGAGCCTTTGCCTTTATCTTACCTACAAGATACGTATCATCAAGAACCGCAAGCTCTGCATCGAATTTCACACCATTTCCAGTGTTCTCATGGGCAACTCCATCAAATCCCCACATAAAGTCAAGATGCCAGAATGTTCTTCTGAACTCGCCATCTGTGATCGCATGGAATCCAAGTTCCTTCTGCTTTTCAACGACCTTGGTAATCTCCTCATTAACAACTTTGTCGAACTCCTCCTTGGTGATCTTTCCGTCCCTGTATGCTGCCTTCGCATCCTTGAGTGCCTGTGGTCTCAGAAAGCTTCCTACAAAATCGTATCTGAAAGGTGTCTGTAATTTGCTCATATGTCTTTATCCTCCGTAGTGTTTTCTCGTTTTCTTAACTTGAGGATATTCTAACAGGATAGGCTGTCCATGGAAAATACTATTATTTTGAGGCTTGTCATAGCTTTAAGCTATGGGTATCTATAAATCCTTTAACTCCACTGCGAGTTATACAGATCCGCATAGAATCCATTCTGCGCCATAAGCTCATCATGGTTACCCTGCTCTATGATGTCACCGTCCTTCATAACAAGGATGATGTCTGCATTCTTGATGGTTGACAGTCTGTGGGCTATGACAAAGCTTGTCCTGCCCTTCATCAGATTGTCCATGGCTCTCTGAATCCTGTGTTCTGTTCTCGTATCGACTGATGATGTAGCCTCATCGAGGATCAAAACCGGATTGTCAGCAAGAATTGCCCTTGCGATAGTTAAGAGCTGTTTCTGTCCCTGGGAGATATTTGTTATCTCCTCGTTGAGCTCCATGTTGTATCCACCCGGAAGTGCCGAGATAAATCTGTGTGCATGAGCTGCCTTTGCCGCTGCAATTACTTCCTCATCCGTGGCATCCAGTCTTCCGTATCTGATATTCTCCATGATAGTGCCCTTGAACAGCCATGTGTCCTGAAGCACCATGCCAAATACATCCCTGAGCTCACGTCTGTTGAAGTCCTTAATATTGTGTCCATCCAGAAGTATAGCACCGCCATTTACATCGTAGAATCTCATGAGCAGCTTGACCATGGTAGTCTTGCCCGCTCCAGTAGGTCCAACTATGGCTACCTGCTGTCCCGGCTTTACATGGGCTGAGAAATCCTTGATGATGATCTGATCCGGATTGTATCCAAACTTTACATGCTCAAATGTTACCTCACCCTTGATTCCCTCTGTAGATACAGGATTCTCTACTATCTGCTCCTCTTCCTTCTCTTCAAGAAGTTCAAATACCCGCTCGGCGGCGGCTGCCATCTGCTGCATCATATTTGTAACCTGGGCAACCTGCTGAACAGGCTGTGTGAGGTTCTTCACGTACTGTATAAATGCCTGGATATCACCTATCTGGATAGTTCCTCTGATCGCCAGAGCCGCACCTGATATGGCAACTGCCACATAGCCCAGATTACCGACAAACATCATAATAGGCTGCATCAGTCCTGAGAAGAACTGTGACTTCCATGCTGACTTGTACAGAGTCTCATTTGTCTCATGGAACTCTCTTCTAACGTCGTTCTCCTTATTGAACGCTTTTATGACATTGTGTCCGCCATACACCTCTTCAACCTGGCCGTTTATGTGTCCCACGTATTCCTGCTGCTGCTTGAAGAATCTCTGGGATTTCTTGATGACAAACATCATGAGCATGATACTTATCGGAAGTATCAGCACTGATATAAGTGTCATAAGCGGGCTGATCGTGAGCATCATCACGATTACACCGATGACCGTACTAACCGATGTAATGAGCTGTGTGATACTCTGGTTCAGACCATTTCCCATGGTGTCTATATCATTTGTAATCCTTGAAAGTACCTCGCCATAGGTTCTGCTCTCAAAGTAGCTCATCGGCATCCTGTTGATCTTCTCGGACACCTCACGTCTCATCCTGTAGCACACCTTCTGGGTGATACCGGTCATGATGAAGCCCTGAACAAAGCTAAATGTCACACTTAGCACATACAAACCGAGACAGAACAGCAATATCTTACCGATATACGTGAAATCAATTCCGCCGTTGCCTGTTATCTTGTTCATGATCCCCTCGGACAGGGCTGTTGTCGCCTTGCCGAGTACCTTCGGACATACTACGTTGAATACCGTACTTCCAATTGCAAATATAGCAACGACAACAACCGCTGCCTTGTACTTGCCTATGTATCTAAATAACTTTCCTATCGTTCCCTTGAAGTCCTTGGCTTTCTCGCCGCCCATCATAGGACCGTGGCCTCTTCTAGGGCCTCTGAAACTTCTCTGATTATTTGTCTGATTCTGTTCTGCCATGTCCTACACCTGCCTTTCTGAGTCAGTTCCAAGACTGGCTGCTATCTCCGATGGGGAAAGCTGCGACTCGGCTATCTGCCTGTACTCCTCACAGGTCTGCATGAGTTCCTTGTGTGTTCCCTTGCCGACTATCGTACCCTCGTCAAGCACAAGTATCTGATCTGCTGAGAGTATGGTGCTTACACGCTGTGCAACGATAAATACCGTGCTGTCATTTACATGCTCGCCAAGTGCCTTTCTGACTGCCACATCCGTCTTGAAATCAAGCGCCGAAAAGCTGTCGTCAAATATCAGGATCTTAGGCTTTCTCGCTATGGCTCTGGCTATTGCAAGACGCTGCTTCTGACCACCTGACACATTTCCGCCGCCCTGGGCAACCGCACTGTCGTAACCATGTTCCTTCTCCTCTATGAAGTCGGATGCCTGGGCAATCTCAGCCGCAAGCTTGACATCTTCATCAGATGCATCCGGCGCACCGAATCTTATATTGGACGCAATCGTTCCTGAGAACAGGATTCCCTTCTGTGGGACAAAACCGATATTCTGTCTCACACTCTCCATGGTGAGGTCTCTTATATCCTGTCCGTCTATTGTTATCGAGCCCTCCGTAACATCGTAGAATCTCGGTAGGAGCTGAACCAGTGTACTCTTACCACAACCGGTACTTCCTATGATCGCCGTGGTCTGTCCTGGCTTCGCCTCAAATGAGATATTCTCCAGCACGTTCTCATCTGCGCCCGGATAAGCAAATGCAACATTATCATACTTTACAACGCCCCTTGGTGCTTCAAGCTTATTTGCCCCGGCTACATCCTGAACTGTCACATCCGTATCTATGATCTCCTGTATTCTGTCTGCTGCCACGCTGGCACGAGGGAGCATGACTGACATCATGCTGAGCATAAGGAATGACATAATGATAAGCATTGTGTATGTAATAAATGCAGTCATTGATCCTACCTGAAGGACACCCGCATCAATCTTGTGGGCTGCCACCCACTCTATAAGTATGCTTATGGCATACATGATGAACATGAGTATAGGCATTGCAAATGTCATGACTCTGTTGACGAACAATGTGTTCTTCGTCAGATCTTTATTTGCCTCATCGAATCTCTCTTCCTCGCGTTCCTCTCTGCCAAATGCCCTGATAACCGGGATACCTGTAAGTATCTCTCTTGACACAAGGTTTACTCTGTCCACCAGTGTCTGCATAACTTTAAACTTTGGCATGGCAATGACCATAAGCGTTCCCATGAGGATCACAACTGCTGCTATACCGATGAATATTACCCAGCCCATTCCGGCTCCGTTCTCAGCAACCTTGACGATTCCTCCAATAGAAAGTATCGGTGCATATAGAACCATTCTGAGCATCATAACTGTAACCATCTGTATCTGCTGGACATCATTTGTAGATCTCGTTATAAGAGATGCAGTTGAGAACTTGTTGATCTCAGCATCCGAAAATGCGATAACCTTGTTGAACACCTTCTCTCTGAGTCCGCAGGCAACGCTTGCCGCAACCCTTGACGCCACAAGTCCTATGAGAACCGCAGCTGCTGCCATGAGAAGTGACATTCCAAGCATCTTCACCGCTGCCCACTTCAGATATGACATCTGTCCTGCCTTATAATCGTAGCCAAAGCTGTCGTAGCATATTCTTGTACATGCTATGGCTGTGGATTCCATATAATCCTCACCCATGCTGTCGAGCATGCCATCAACCGTAGGCTTCATCTGTTCACCGATCTGCGCCCACATCTCCTCCGGCATCTCGTCAAGGGTGATTCCCATCTTGTCTAGCCCTGCCTTGATCTCGTTGTCCTCGTCAGAGTTCACCATCTGATATGGATAGTAATACATCATAAGCCCCTTCATACAGGCACTATCCACTTCGTCTATGTGTTCCTCGCCGTCTTCTGTCAGATAGTAATAACCATCCGAACCATCTTTATAATATTTCTCCCATACGGCTTTCTCATCGTCATCCATAAATCCGTCTATCACGTTGTAGGCTTTCTCCGGGATCTGTTTCGGACTGCAGTGCTCTATACCGTAGTTCTGTATACCGGTATCTATAAGCTTTGAGGTGTAGTCCGGAAGTGACAGATCACAGTATGCCTGCAGAACGAGAAGAAGGGCTATGATAATGACCGACTTCCAATACGGCTTCAGATTTCTGAATATCTGCATGTCATTTCCTCCTTGAACAATTATTAATCAGATGAATGTATCACCCTCTAGTCTTTCTATGTGCACAACATAACATCACCTGTACCGGATCGCTCCCGCTCATTTCGGCCTACAGCGGTACTAAGGTGCCACTTACATGCCACCTAAGGACCGGTGGCCTCAAATGTCCTGTACAGGTGATGTTATGTTGTACACGTTAATGTACATTATGCATGGATACATTCATCTGATATCTACGCTTTCTTCTAACGGAGAAAATGCCATACTTTAGCTGACGTTGTTTTCCCCTTTACATTTCCAAGCGTATTCTTACTTTATTTGAATATCTTTGAAAGTTTATCATTGCATATATTCTCAGTCAATTAAATATCTATAAAGATTTAATAATTTTTATGACAAAAAAACGGCAGCCGCTGTTCTCCAGCAACTACCGTTTCTTCTGACTTTCAATCTAAGCCAGCTTTATCCGCTCCGCCGCATCTCTTGTTATAGCAAGTCTTTTTCCCTTTACTTTGATTATCACATTACCAAAGTAAGACGATACGACCTGCACCTGATCTCCGGTCTCAAGCTGACATGCGCCGAACAGTGATCTGTCCGCACAGTTCCAGGCTACCTCTCCTGAAAAACCGTTTACTGCATCTGATAATGACATCATTGTAACCACCCTCTCAAAATAATTGTTTTAATGAATTATATTATGTTTCAATGCACTATCCGATATGCAATTTGTCTTTCGTTTCTTCTATTGTCTACACAATTATAACTCTTCAGGGTCGGTGCAAGTCAATTCTAATTGTTAGTATATGGGGCTAATCTTTCTTACACCGAACTAACTTGGATACACAAAAACCCCACCGACATCCGACTTACCATCAGACATCAGTGGGGTTATAATGTTCTCAATATTTATTATCTTACACCGAATTACTCGATCATTACTCGATTACCTTAAGCCATCCCTCTGGGCCTTCGATTCTGCCCATCTGGATTCCTGTAAGAGTATCATACAGCTTCTGGATAACCGGTCCCATCTTCTCCATACCGCTTGGGAAGCAGATCTCCTTGCCGTGGTCGTTGATCTTGCCTACAGGTGAGATAACTGCTGCTGTACCGCACAGACCGCACTCTGCAAAATCCTTAACCTCATCGAAGTATACTTCTCTCTCCTCAGCCTCAAGTCCAAGGATATCCTTTGCAACTACCATCAGTGAACGTCTTGTGATCGATGGGAGGATACTGTTTGACTTAGGTGTAACTACCTTGCCGTCCTTTGTAACGAAGATGAAGTTTGCTCCACCTGTCTCCTCAACCTTTGTTCTTGTAGCTGCATCGAGGTACATGTTCTCATCGAATCCCTCTTTGTGTGCTGTAACTATTGCATGAAGGCTCATTGCATAGTTAAGACCAGCCTTGATGTGTCCTGTTCCGTGAGGTGCTGCTCTATCAAAATCTGAAACCTTGATTGTGATAGGCTTTGCACCGCCCTTGAAGTAAGGACCAACTGGTGTACAAAGGATTCTGAACTGATATTCATCTGCCGGCTTAACACCTATAACAGGGTTTGAACCGAACATATATGGTCTGATATATAATGTAGCACCTGATCCGTAAGGTGGTACATAATCAATATTTGCCTTTACTGTATCTACTATTGCCTGTACAAATCTATCCTCTGGGAAAGGTGGCATCTCAAGTCTCTTTGCTGAGTCTGCCATTCTGCTTGCGTTCAGGTCAGGACGGAAACATACAACACGTCCATCCTCTGTTCTGTAAGCCTTCATTCCCTCGAAAACTGTCTGAGCGTACTGAAGAACACCTGCGCACTCGTTTAATACTACGTTAGGATCTTCTGTGAGTGTACCCTCATCCCATGCTCCGTCCTTATAATTTGCTACAAATCTCTTATCTGTCTGAACATAGCCAAATCCAAGGTTTGCCCAATCGATATTCTTCTTATCCATATCTACATCTTCCTTTCTTCTTGAACACCAGCCATGCAAAATTTGCCTTTGTTGGTACTCTCACATTGCACCGCAATGTGAGATGTCGTCGATGCCATTTTTATATGTGACTTCATCACATGGGCATCTCCTGGCAAATGGCTGGTGCTACATGTCAAGTTTTCATAGAAAACTTAACACATACTACTTTAGCTTGTGCTTTTTTGTATGTGTCTGTTATATCACATTATTTCGCCTTTTTCCATATGTATATTTAACATTTGCTTGAAAAATTAAGGTTTTTCTTCCAAAAACGGCTAATTTTTTCATGTTACAATGTACAATTTGATGATTTTCCCAAGTTACAAGCTTGTCTACTTCAACTTATTACCCTCTGAGAAAGCATCGCCAACCCTGTCGCCGAGTGCAAAATATCCATGTCCGATGGTGTCAAACACGATCGGATGGAACTCTTCATATGTGATCTCGCCGTCATCGCCCAGGATACGGTCGTCTGCAACAACATTTACAATCTCGCCGAGGAACTTGTCCCCGTCTATGATCTCCTTGAGCTTGCACTCCATTGTCAGTGAAAGCTCGTTGATGACTGGAGCATTTACAAACTCGCTCTTTCTGGTTGTAAAACCAGCCTTCTTCATCTTGTCTGGCTCGTCATTTGCCGACACGATTCCCACATAGTCACAGGCTGCCACATGCTCTGCATCAGCAATGGCAACTGTGAACGCTTTGTTCAGCTTTATATTCTCGGTAGTCTTATGACTTCCAAGGTCAAATATGATCTCATTTGCTCCGACTATTCCGCCCCATGCCGCATTCATGACATTTGCATTGCCATCGGCATCGTATGTTCCGATCATCATGACCGGTTGTGGCACCAGCATAGGTTTTGCACCAAGATTCTTACTCATATTATCTGCCTCCTTAATTTGAAGAAACTTACCTTTCTATTTTATGACTACTGCCATCTAAGGGCAATAATTTTTTGGCTAAAATAGTCTTACACAATGTACGACAGCAGTGAATATTGTTCATCGTAAGGCACGTTTATTTTATTATATTCCAAATGCATATTAGTACCGCCAGGAACAGCACATTTGCAAATGTGAAATATGCCAGATATCTTCCTCTGGCGCCCTTGTCCTGTCTCGCCACGTATTTGAATGAGATCAGACTTGCCATGGATGCAATCAAAGTTCCAAGTCCTCCGAGATTGGTACCGACTATCAGATCTGTGTATTTATCTGTAAATCCCGACAATAACACCGCCGCTGGCACATTACTTATGACCTGACTTGCAAGTACTGATGTGATCATCTCATGCCCGCCAAGAACACTCTCCACAAATGTCCTAAAGCCATCGATCCTTCCCATATTTCCTATAAATACGAAGAATCCCACAAATGTGAATATCAGCGAATAGTCTACTTTCAGCAGCAATCTTCTCTGGCATATAAGAACAACCACAAGTACTACCGCAAATGTCACCCAGTATGGGACGATCCGCGCCACGGTGAGCAATGACAACACAAAAAGTATGCAGTAAATTCCGACAAGCTTCCTGTCAACCTGTACATCTCCGTCCGAGAGTCTGATCTCAAGCTGCCTGTTTTTTCCTTTCATGCATACTATGACACATATTACAAGAAGCGCTGCCGATGCCACTGTATATGGCAGCATGAGCAATACAAACCTGCCTGCGCTGATCCCTGCAAGTCCGTACAGATACAGGTTCTGCGGATTGCCTATAGGTGTCAGCATGCTTCCAAGATTCGCGGCTATGGTCTGGAGCGTTATCACAGGAACCATCCATCTGGCGAGGACTTCCTCCCCGGCCATTCCCAGAACAGTAAGCGTCATCGGCACAAATGTTATGAGCGACACATCATTTGTGATAAACATGCTGAAAAAGAAGCACATAAATGTAAGCACAAATGTCACCGCCCGGAGCGAACCCATACGATTTATCATGCTTTTCGCTATGATGCCAAACATCCCCTGCTGTGAAAATCCCGCGACCACTGTCATAAGACAGAACAGTATCGCAAGTGTCCTGAAATCTATGTAGTCCACATACGCGCTGTCCGGAGGCACGATAAATGCCGATATCACCGCCAGCAGAAGTGCCACGGTGAGCACTGTCTCTTTGCGGACAAATTCTCCGATTTTCTTTATACCCCCGATCATGGTCTGAATGTCCTGAGTGCCTCTATAGTCTTGGTGATCAATTCATCAAGTGACCAACCAAGCATATCTGCACCTCTTTCGATGACCTCCCTGGAGCATCCCGCAGCAAATCCCTTGCTCTTGTATTTCTTCTTAACTGACTTGAGTTCCAGATCTTGAACACTCTTTGATGGTCTCATGAGTGTAACCGCTCCGATAAGTCCTGTAAGCTCGTCCACAGCATAGAGAACCTTCTCCATCTCATGTTCTGGTTTTATGTCAACCGTGATACCATAGCCATGGCTTGCCGTCGCATGTATGATTCTCTCATCGACACCGTGCTCTCTCATGATCTCCTGGGACTTGATGCAGTGCTGCTCAGGATACTGTTCAAAGTCCAAATCGTGAAGCAGTCCGACTATTCCCCAGAACTCTTCCTCATCGCCATAACCAAGCTCCCTTGCAAAATATTTCATGGTTCCCTCTACGATCTGTGCATGCTCCAGATGGAACTCATCCTTGTTGTACTCTGTGAGTAATTCCCACGCTTCTTCTCTTGTCATCTTTTTATTCTCCTCGTAAAAATACCATATCTATCTAAGCCGTGCAGGTCTGCACACACGTGCCGACATCTGTTCCTTAAGTTCTGTGATCCTTGCGGCACACGTCGTCAGATTCGCCGCAACATTTTCAGGCTTCATCGCCGTTCTCACCTGCTCCGAATCACTATCATCTATACCAAGCACATTGTTCACTGCGTAACACTCATTGAAAAATCCTTCTTTGACGCAGTTCTCCGCACCATCCCCAAGACATCCTCCTATAGCGATCACATATTTACCGTGTTTCTTTGCAAGCCTTGCCACTCCGGATGGGGTCTTACCCATCATGGTCTGGGCATCTATCCTGCCCTCACCTGTTATGACTGTATCCGCCCATTCTACATCTGCCTCAAGCCCTGTCTCAGACAAAACTATATCAATCCCCGGCATAAGTTTCCCTCCGAGGAACATACGAAAAGCATATCCGAGACCTCCCGCCGCGCCAGCACCCGGAGTGTTTCTGTCAGACTTTCCCTCAGCAGATCTTTCCACAACATCAGCATAGTGTTTCATGTACCCATCCATGAGCTCAACCGTCTCCGCATCCGCACCCTTCTGCGGTGCAAATACACGGCTGCAACCAAGCTCACCCACAAGGGGATTTGTCACATCACAGGCAATACTGAATGTGCAGTGCAATAATCTGGATGCAAAGTCATCATCATCATCTACACATGACTCATCAACAGCACCTGCACCAGATATCGCAGCAGTGCCTACAATTGGCGTATCGACAGGATCTGCTACAGCCAGCTCTGATGAATTCTTACGGACAAGCATCTTCCCTGGAATAACAATCCTTTCAAGAACTCCAAGCCCCTCTGCCCCATATGGCACCTCATGACCATTCGCGTCAAGGCAGGAAAATCCAAGAGCCTGAAGCATTCCTATCCCGCCGTCATTTGTCGCACTTCCTCCGATTCCGACAATGAAACGCTCACATCCCTTTAAGATAGCGTCCCTTATCATCTCGCCAACACCATAGGTAGTAGTGTGCATCGGATCTCTCTGATCCTCAGGGACAAGAGGAAGTCCCGCAGCAGCGGCCATCTCCATAACAGCAGTTCTTCCATCCGCAGCATCGTATATCGTATACTCCGCAGTGATCTTTTTCCCCAGCGGCCCTGTCACAACACAGCTCCCCCTGCTGACATTATTCTTTCCATATATAATGGCCTCCGTCGTGCCCTCACCGCCATCCGCCACCGGACGAACCCTTATCTCTGCATCCGGCAATATGGACTTTATTCCTTTTTCTATGGCATTCCCCGCTACAAGACTAGTCATGCTTCCCTTGAACGAGTCAACCGCCACAAGTATTTTATTCATAATAACTCCTGTCTGTATACTGAAGCACCAGTCATCCTTCTTTGTACATGGCTGAAGCTTCACATCGCCTTTGTATATTATAATACCATCTGCAATTTTTGCACACAAAAAGTGGGGCGTATACAAAACTGTTGTTATGTTCTGTATACGCCCCGTTGTTCAAAAGGATGTTATTAAGCTATTTTACTTTAACTGATTTCGCCTTGCTCCACGCAGAGTAAAATGTCACTGACTTTCCATTTATCTTTACTGTCTTGTAGGTTCTCACACGTACATAATATGTCTTTCCACTCGCAAGCTTCCTGACACTTGTTCTGATCGTCTTGTTCTTGCTTACAGTCTTTACCTTTGTGCCTCTTCTGAAATTCTTATTTGCACAATACTGTAACTGGTAACCCGTTGTCTGTGTCATCCGCTTGTTCCATCTGACTGTCATGCTGCCCTTGCCGGACGCAGTCGCAGCAATGGTGGTTTCCTTCGGATTGATGGTGAAATACATTGTCTTCGAATCCTTATATTTATTTCCGCACAATGTGACCTTGACCGAATATTTTCCTACATTTTTTCTCCCCGCACTGTAGGTGGTCTTGTAATCCTTATTCTTTGTCAGAATATTCCCAGCGGCATCTTTTACTGTAACCGCCGGTGTTCTGACCTTTCCATTATATACATACGAAGCCGCATTAAGCTTAATTGTAGACACCTTGGATATTCTGGATGTCGAAAGCTTTTTGCCGCATGACTTACACGTTGTGGTGATGACGCCAGCCTTCGACATTGTTGCTTTTGTTGTCACAGTGTTCACCTTTGTGGCGTGCTTACATACGGTCGTCTTTGCTGTGAGGACGCCAGACGCGGCATTACTATACACCACGTAAGTGTTCTGTATATATTCAAGCTCACCGGATACCTTGTAACCCTGTGACAACATATACTCATTGCTGTAATACTGGTCTCTTGTAAATGAAACATTGTCTTCTGACTTCTCCACCATATAATATGATGACACATTTCCATACTTGTCTGTCACATCGCCAAGTACACCTGCTATGTCATATTTGAAATATGCATAATCTTTGTAGTTATTATCTATTGAATTATATAAAAATACACACTTATCGCCCGTCTTCTCCTCAATATACACATATGCAGGTGAAGAGGATCTTAAAGAATATCCGGCAACAGATTCTTGTGTATCGGTGTATCCACACTCCTCAGCGTTGAATGTACCCTCTGTAGTCTTCAGCTCATGCATATAATACTTTCCATCGTTTCCTGGTATAGGCATGAGCTCATACTCTGTATATATACGCACATTCTCTGCCTTTATCGTTCCATCTGGATTATACTCGGTACGCACCCCCTCCGTCACAGTATACAATTTCTTATCATCAGCTTTTTTGTACACCTGACAAATGTCACCTTCACCGCTCAGATCAATCTCTATGCTCTGTATCTGCTCATAGTTCATTCTGGTTGCCTGTGTCTTCTGAAGACCGGTCAAACCATTTACAGCAAAACAATCTGCAACCGTTGTGTTCATGGCCAGAACAAGGTTGCCGTCCGTCTTTCCCGCAAATGCGTGTACCTCAGCATTTCCGCTTATCTTGAAGTATGATCTTGTTCCCTCCGGCTGTAAAACTATTGCGTCAGTTGACTTCTGCTTCTCGTTGACATACAATTTACCGTCACCAACGATTTCCACAGAACCGCCATATCCATCTCCCCATGCATACAATGCACTTACATGACTCGTTCCCACGAGCTTGATCTTAAAATCATCGCCCATCATATTGGTAACGACCCTGTAATCCGGCAAATTACAATTGGTGAGTGTCAAAGTGTTCGTACTCTTGTCATACACCGCACCTTTTGCACTTGTCGCTATTCCTTCCTGTGGAGTTCTGAAACTGTACACATATATCATGTCGTCTTTCTCCAAATTGTAAAACTGAACATATGCAAAGCTCCACTCCTCATCCTCACACGGGCCATTGTTTGCGGCCATCGCCGTGACACCGCCTACGTCAGAATAAAAATAAACGACAGCAGAAATGTCAATCTTCTGAAATGCTTCATAGTCATTCCCCCTTCTATGATATTCTTCGTCTACAGGTAAGTAACTCACCTGTTGTTTTATGTCATAGATTATAGTCATCTGCTGTCGTTTTCATAACGTTACATATGTCTCAATATGTGCTATATATTCAATTTTACATTCGTTTATCACTTTTATCTAATCCATATGTGTATTTTCAATCTGGCACACTTATACTTCCATAGCAATCAACTCTCACGCAATCATCATTCCTCATGCCATCCATAATAATACTGAATAAGGCCTACTCTGGTCTTCGTTCCAGTCTTCTCATTCATGGAAGATATATGCCTATATAGGGATGCCCTTGATATGTACAGCTCATCCGCTATATCCTGTACACTGCCATCAGATACAAGCAGCTTCTGCAACACCTCCCGCTCACGTCCAGTGAGGTGATGAGCATCTGCAAAGCATTCAAAATCAACCTCAACTCTTGCGTTAGAATTCTCCGCCGATTTCGTCACTTTTTCTTCATCATATCGTCTATATTGTTCCTTCTGTAGATTTTCAAGCACAAATACCGCAATGCTTATAAGTACGAGCAACAATATGACCACTACACTCATAACCATGATTCCGGGTGAATCTATCAGCATATATGATATTATTCCCACAATACCCGCACCAATGTTGTTGACTGCCCTTCCGGCACCAGGCCAAAGCGCTGACCAACGCATTCCATAGGATACATTTATGAATCCTGTCGTGAAATACACTACGAAGAATCCGGCTGCAAGATAGAATACAATCAGACCTATGATAAATGCCCCTCCAAACTCTATGATAAGCATGGCTATAACGGACAACACTGTAACGCAGTACATCATCTGATTCATAAAGCGCTGATCTTTTATATCAAACAAGAAGCCTGCTGCAACTCCGCTTAATGCGAGAAACAACCTTGGCCATTGCCCCACATCTGCCCCGCCCTCAGCGTGGACAACGGTCACAACATTATCCAGTGCGGAAAATATAAACGTCATAAGAAGAACAACCATCACAAGCGCCACAGCCACCGATCCGCTATCAGGAGTTGTTTCGTCACATTTTTCTTTGCAATCCGTTTTGTTCCGCTCATCTACCATGTATGTGTCCACTTCCGCTTCTGCGTATTCATCTCTGGCCAGAAAAAGTATCACTGCAAGTGCCACTATGGCCAGCGAGAACATAACCATACGCAGGATCACACTGTCTATAAGATTATAATTGATATACTGCAGAAGCAGTCCAAGTGCATATGAAATTCCCACAATTACCGTAAGATGCTTTCTATCCGTATAATCGCGGCTCACATCGTGATACACGCGTCCTCCCATAACACCACACACAATAAAGAATATAATTCCATATAACAGTATCAATTTGCCGGAACACAGTATTATCGCTGCGAGCGCGGCAACCTCCACTATATTCAAAGTAATAATTATTATCTGTTTGATTTTGCTGCCGACATATCTCTCAATCAGTGCATATATGAATAGTCCCACCGCACTGGCCAGCAGTATCACGCTCTGATACAACAGAACACTTCTGGCATCCACAAACTCCGCAGCCCCGCTGTCGAAGAAGAATTCCATACCCAGAAATACAAAGCTGAACAGAGCCAGCGAGATCACACTTCTGATATGCGCCGGTTCAAAGCCTTTTTCATTATTATTTATTTTTTCAACATCCACTGATCTTTCCCCTGACATATATGGTCATCTCCTGTTTATTCTGTATTAAAGATAATATAGCGCTGAATTTTTGTCAAAATATAAAGTATGCTAATTCATAACACCTATATCCCTTGGAATATCAATGTGATTGAATCGAAGAAGGACGCCCCCCAAAAGGCGTCCTTGCTATATTAATTATTATCTATGCATTTTCCGTACCGTCATCTTCTCTCTGACACTTTCTTATATACACAGCAAATCTCACAGATGCGGTGAGTGCTATCACAATCCATGTAAATATATTCGTATACCACACTCCCCAGAATCCCATCTTTAACACATACATCAGTATCAGTGCAAATACTATCCTTCCTCCCACCTCAAGAGCACCATTCAGCATGGAGAACACCACATCCCCCATTCCATTTAATGCGCCTCTCATGGTATATATCGTTCCAAGTGCAATATACATACTTCCGGATATCACAAGTCCCTTTGCGCCAAGCCTTATGACATTCTCCTCCGTCACGAAAAATCCCACAACATTTTCCCTGAAAACTGCTACCAGACAGAACAATGCTGCGCCAAGAGCCAGCGTGATGAGCTCTGTCTGCCATACCGCTCTGCGCACCCTTTCGTACTTGCGTGCGCCACAGTTCTGTCCTGCAAATGTAGACAATGCAAGTCCCAGAGAACTAAACGGCTGGAATATGATTCCCTCAACCTTTCCTGTTGCAGTATATGCAGCCATGACCTCCGGACCATATCCATTTATAAGGGTCTGCAGTATTGAGCAGGATATTGATATCATGGAAGTCTGAACCGCCATTGGTATACCGATACTGAAATCTTCCTTCATTATATCTCTGTCAAACTTGAAATGGCCTCTCTTCAGTCTGAAATAGGGATTGGTTTTCACCGCATAACATATAGAGCCAACGCTAGACAGGATCTGACTGAGAACCGTTGCATATGCGGCACCGGCAACGCCCATATCCATGTATATGACAAACACTATATCAAGCACAACATTTATGGCAGAAGCAACCATGAGAAATATAAGTGGGGTCTTTGAATCCCCAAGTGCCCTTAGCACAGCAGAAATTCCGTTATAAATAGCCACCGCTATCGTAAATCCACAGGTGATCCTCATGTATGTATATGCGTAGTCAAATGTCTCTGCAGGGGTCTTCATGAGCCTTATAATAGGCCCCGCAAAGCAATATCCCAGTATACTCATGAGTGCACCAACCGCCAATATGACAAACAATGCATTTGCTATGGCTTTTTTTACCTGCTCTTCTTTCTTCGCTCCAAAATATCTTGATATGACAACACCTATTCCAGATGCCATTCCATTGCACAAAGAAAAAAACAGGAAACTGATCATTCCAACTGATCCCACACCGCCAAGCGCATTTGCCCCTAGATGACGACCAACCACTATCGAATCGACCAGGCTGTATACCTGCTGAAATAGATTGCCTATAAGCAGCGGAACTGAGAACTTCATGATCAGTTTCATACTGCTTCCCTCTGTCATATCCATAACATATTCTTTTTTGTTCAATACCTTTTCCACTATGTTTGCTCCTTGTATATATTTAGATTATCCATGATATACAAACTCATGAATCACCTTGCCGATTTTCATAGCAGCACCATCCGTATTGTAATCCCTGTGTATTAACCCATATGCCTCATCATAACATAAGTTATGCTAAGGTCAAGAAGCTAAATGGCTAATCTTCTATATACTCAACATAATCTCTTTCATCAGCGAAAAGCTGGTACTCTCCGTCCACATATCCCATATACCCTTCCGAAACAAAATATCCTTTTATCATAGTGCCACCTCCTGAACTCTTTTACTACCAAATATACCTTAATATGGCTCTATCTTATCTTGTCAAGTGTCCAAAAAAGCGTACACCAAGCCTCTTTACATTCCACAAGTACCGACGCAAATCCGGGCTTGAAGATAAGTGATACGACATATATAATGTATATAATTTTGAAAAATTTCTGCCATATAAACATGGCACCAAGGAGGAAATATGTACTACGGCGCACTTGAAGCCGGTGGCACCAAGATGGTTTGTGCCATAGGCGATGCAGACAAGAATATAATAGACAGAATATCCATACCGACGGGCACACCTGACCAGTCCGTGCCTGCCATGATAGATTACTTTAAGAAATATGACATATCCGCTCTCGGAATCGGTACATTTGGCCCGGCCGACGTCAATCCTAATTCCCCTACCTACGGCTCCATCATGAGGAGTCCCAAGAAAGCTTGGGAGGGATTCAGCCTTTACAAAGCATTTACAGATGCGCTTAGCTGCCTGGTTGTGGTGGACACAGACGTAAACGCAGCAGCCTGGGGTGAATACCTGTACGGAGCACTGAAAGGACTCAACTCGGGAATGTACCTCACTGTTGGAACCGGCATCGGCGGCGGTATAATATCTGATGGCAGACTCATTCACGGCATGGAACACCCGGAGACAGGCCACATTCTCATCCCTAGACGAACCGGCGATGATATACCATGTACCTGCCGATTCCACCAGAGCTGTGTAGAGGGTCTTGCATCCGGCCCTATGCTTGAGCGCAGAACCGGAATGAAAGGCAAAGACATCCCAGCCGACTCACCGGTATGGGATCTTGAAGCATTTTATATAGCTGAGGCACTGGTCAACTACACCATGTGCTACTCAGTTGAGAGGATCGTCCTTGGCGGCGGAGTCATGGACAACAAATTCCTGTTCCCTATGATCCGCAATTACTACACTGAACTGCTGTCGGGTTACATCGACATGCCACAGGTCAAGGACACCGACACATACATTGTTCCCGCAGGGCTCGAGGGAAATCAGGGCATCATAGGTGCTATGAACCTGTTCTGATACACACATTTGTCCACAAAAAAACAGTTTCACCAATCGACTGGTGAAACTGTTTTTTCTTTTCTATGCTGTTGCCTTCTCGTACTCCTCAAAGGTCTTATCCATGATAACCTTGTACTTGCCATACTCGGTCTTGTTGTAGAAGCACTCCTCTGAAAGACTCTTGATACCAAACTCCTCGAACCACTCTTCCTTAAGCTTGTTGAACAGAACCTCCTTCTTTGGTCCTGTGATGGTCTCCAGATGCCACAGACTGAAATGCAGTGCATAGTTGATGTAATCCTGCTCATACTCCCAGAAATTGCCGTGGGCTTCAAGCGCCGCCTTGAGTGCCACAAGAGCCTCGTGGAAGCACTGCCATGACTTCTCTCTGGTGTTGGACAATGACTTTGGATTGTTTCTTCTCTGGTGTGCAAGCACCTCGTCCACTATCTCTATATTTGTTGCAAATGCTATCGCTGAAAATACGAACAGCATATCATTCGAAGTTCTGAGCTGCTGGAATCGGAAATGGTTCTCCTCAACATATTCCCTGCTGAAGAGCTTATCCCAAGCCCATCCCACAAATACCTTGAATATATTGCCCGTGAAATTACGGAAATACATTGGTCTGTACGGTGGAAGCTCCTTCTCGTGAAGTGTCCATCTGACCTGAACAAATTCCTGAAGATCCTCTCTGTACTGATCTGATCTGAACACAACTACCTGAGCTCCGGTCTCGTGAGCCTTGCTCCATGCCTTTTCCAGCATGTCCGGCTCAAAGAAATCATCGGAATCCAGAAATGAAAGATACTCTCCGGTCGCGATCTCAAGGCCTTTGTTTCTCGCTGCCCCGGCTCCGGCATTTGCCTGCTGTATAACCTTTACACGCTGATCCTTCGCCTCATATTCCTTCAATATCGCCAGAGAATCATCTGTGGAGCCATCATCCACACAAATGATCTCTATATCCTTAAGTGTCTGACCCACTATGCTGTCCATGCACTGGCGCAGATAATCAGACACATTGTAAACAGGAAGAATAACTGATACTTTTGTACCCATAGCTTTACCTCTATTTGTTTCGACTAAATAAACTCTTGATCTTTCTAGGTATGAACATAATGACCGCACCGATCCTGAATGTAGGTGTCTTCTTCACTCTGTCCAGATCTGCACGGGTCTGATGAACCAGACCACGGAGTCTCTTGACTTCTCTCTCAAGCTTGCGCTCACGGTCTGTACATGCGATTCTTGTATAATAGTAATCGTCAGGGGACTTGATGATAAACTGGATGTTCGCCCACTCAAGCTTTGTAAATATAGTCTGATCAATCTCCTGCATCTCCATTGCTCTCTTGAACTCGGAGCTGTATCTTCTTATATAATCCTTCTTGAATTCAGGTCCGATTCTCCTGATCGTCTCGTTGTAATTGTGGTATTTCTTGAGCCAGTATACGCCTCTGAAACGCTCCCAGATCTCAGGATCCTTTACAAGTATATCTCTGATGTGATCATACTCAACATTGACACAGTATACCTTCTCTCTGCTGTGAACAGATGAATTCGGGTTATCTCTGCGGTTCATATAATATGGCTTGTTCACTATCATAGCTCTCTTGGCATATATAAATGTCTGGAACCAGAAACCATTGTCCTGGAATGATGCTCCCGGAGTCTCGTTGTGTCTGATATGATACTCCTCTATGAAGCTTCTCTTGTAGATTCCACTCCATGTGTTCATAATGAAACGGATCGCACTTGGTGTCTCGCTTGGATTGAACACAACATTATAATCCTCTGCATTCGGTGACAAGTGGTTGTACACCAAAGTCATGTTGCCATTGTCATCGTTGCGCTTAAATCTATAGAAATCTGCCTTTACAAGGTCAAGGTCGTTCTCAACCGCCTTGTTGTACAGTTCCTCATACATATTAAGTGGCACAAAATCATCAGGCTCAACTATACCAATATACTCACCTGTAGCCTTATCAAGACCGATATTCATGCCTATTCCATAACCGCCATTTTCCTTGTCAACAATAATGATACGGTCGTCTTTCTCCGCATATCCCTTTAATATTTCAAGTGAACTGTCTGTAGATCCGTCATTGATACATATGATCTCGATATCCTTCAATGTCTGATTTACAACACTATCCATACACTCCACCAGATACATCTCTACGTTATATGTTGGAATGATGATTGAAACCTTTGCCATCTTTCTTCTCCCATAAAATTTTATCACAATGTTAATATGTGCTATAATGCACAATTCATGGGCATTATAGCACATACTATATATATTATGCAATTTTTGATTTTATTTATTTATAAGCTATGCAAATAAGGCAAAATATGCAAGAACTATAACTCCGAGCACGATCCTGTACCAGCCAAATATCTTGAAGTCATGCTTCTTGATGTAGCTCATCAGGAACTTGATGACAACAATGGATACAAGGTATGCAACGACACAACCTATAATAAGTATAGCGAGCTCAGCACTTGTAAATGACAGTCCGAATTTGATCATCTTCAGAGCACTGAGTCCGAACATAACCGGAACCGCAAGGAAGAATGTGAACTCCGCTGCTGCCACTCTTGATACACCGATGAGCAGAGCGCCTATGATGGTGGCACCTGAACGGGATGTACCCGGTATGATGGAGAGCACCTGAAACATGCCTATAAGAAACGCTGTCTTGTATGTTATGTCGTTCAGCGTCTCAACCTTCGGTGTTCTGGTCTTGTTCCAGTTCTCAATCACAATAAATGCTATTCCATAGAAAATAAGGGCAATCGCTATGACAACCGCTGTGTGCAAATGCGCCTCTATGTAATTATCAAACAGTATCGTAACTATCGCTCCAGGTATACATGCAACAACTGTCTTGAACCACATACTCCAGGTATCTTTCTTCATGACAGGCTGTGTCTTGTCTTTGAGTTGGAAAGGCCACATCTTATTCCAGAATATGGTCACGACAGCAAGTATCGCCCCAAGCTGTATCACCACGAAAAACATTTCCTTGAAATCAGTGCTCGCATTCAGTGAGATAAATTCATCCACAAGAAGCATATGTCCTGTGCTACTGATCGGGAGCCACTCTGTGACACCCTCCACGATACCAAGGAATACTACCTTAAGTATCTCGATAAAACTTAATGCCATCTCTTCTCTCTCCTTTTAATTCGCTATATTATTGTGTGAACACCATGGATGTCTGTCCGGCATCCTAGTGCGTTCTCTATGATAACATATTCTCACTCGTTGTACATCATTCTACAGAAAGCTTTAGAAAATGTTATGTATGAGTTTATCTTCTGTCTATAATTTGCATATATCCGGTATCTCAGCGCCCCAGATGTCAACCAACTTATCCACTGAAAACGCAGCGTTTGCCGGGCTTGTGGACGGAAGTACAACAGGTTCTATGCCAAGTATCTTCTGCTGATATTTTGCATAATACTTTCCTGAGGTCTTGCCGTTGCATATCACTTTTGTAACCTTGGAAGCTTCCACTATCTTCGACAGATCCGTGGGCGTAACATTCTTTATACTGCTGTCGCTTGAACCTATGATGTCACAACTGTAGATCGCATCCCACAGGGCTATGTGGTGTGCATGCAGCATGGCTTTCTTCTCATCTATGGTCACCGGAAGTTTCTCGCCAAGCACTCTGCTGATGACCTTCCAGAATCTGTTCTGCGGATGTCCGTAGAAGAACATCTGCTCCCTGGACTTCACCGATGGCAGGCTTCCCAGTATGAGTATCCTTGATTTCTCGTCGTATAGTGGGGGAAATGGATGTACTATATGTTCATATCTGTCCTCTGTCAATCTTCTCACCTCTCAGATAATATTCAAATAACTTTTTCCATTTTTCTGGTACATTGTACGCCACCTGCCGGTTATTTTTCAATTAAATTCTTGCTTTTGCAGCTATGTTTTAAGTCATGTCCACATTATTTAATTTACTTCCAAATGATATTCATGTATATTAATTAAGTTAACGTAATTTACGGACTATGAGGGAGGTCCGCCAATGCGGTAACGAACACATTTGGGAGGAATTATACATGAAAAAGAGAGAATCTTTTAACAACAAATGGGGCTTCATCCTGGCCTGCATCGGCTCTGCCGTGGGCATGGGCAACATCTGGATGTTCCCTACAAGAGTCTCCATATACGGCGGCGGATCCTATCTCATACCATATTTTATATTTGTGGTACTCATCGGATTCACCGGAGTTATCGGAGAGATGAGCTTCGGACGAGCTACAAGATCCGGTCCAATCGATGCATTTGGAATCGCCATGGAGAAAAAGGGCAAGCGAAAGCTCGGTGAACTGCTGGGCGGCATACCTGTGCTCGGCGCACTGGCAATGGCCATCGGATACACGGTCGTCATGGGCTGGATACTGAAATACATGATCGGAGCTTTCACCGGAAGCACACTGTCACCGGAGGATATAGACGGCTTTGCTTCAAACTTCGGCGGAATGGCATCTTCATTTGGCAACAATGCATGGCAGATCATTGCACTTGCCATCGGAATCACCATCCTTATGTTCGGCGTGGGCAACGGTATTGAGAAGGCCAACAAGATCCTGATGCCGGCGTTCTTCGTATTGTTCATCATCCTGGCCATATATGCGGCATGCCAGCCGGGAGCCATAGAGGGATACAAATACATCTTCCGCATAGAGCCAAAGGTACTTGCAGATCCAAAGACATGGATATTTGCGCTGGGACAGGCATTCTTCTCACTCTCAGTTGCGGGAAACGGAACTCTGATATACGGCTCATATCTGCCAGACGATGAGGATATACCGGGGGCTGCCGGACGTGTTGCACTTTTCGATACGATTGCTGCCATGCTTGCCGCACTGGTAATCATACCTGCCATGGCAACTGCCGGAGCACAGCTCAACCAGGGCGGCCCGGGATTGCTGTTCATCTATCTGCCATGCCTGTTCAAGTCCATGCCTGGCGGTTATATTGTTGCCATACTCTTCTTTGTGGCTGTGTTCATGGCGGGACTGTCATCACTAATCAACCTGTACGAAGCACCAATCGCAACGGTGCAGGAGAAGCTTGGAGTTGGCAGAAAACCTGCATGTGCCATCATCGGTGTCATAGCAGTTGTGGTATCCATCTGTATACAGGGTATCGTATCTGACTGGATGGATGTACTGTCCATCTACATCTGCCCACTTGGCGCAGGACTTGCCGGAATCATGTTCTTCTGGGTATGTGGCAAGAAATATGTTGAGACACAGGTCAACACCGGAAGGGAAAAGAAGTTCACAGAGAAGTTCGTGCCTATATGCAAATACATCTACTGTCCTGTATGTCTCCTTGTATTGATACTTGGTATCCTTCTCGGAGGCATCGGCTAGACAGACATTTCAATATAATTAATAAAAAGCAGTCTGACGGATCATCACCATGTATAACACTGGCGATGTCCGCAGACTGCTTTTTCTTACTTTTTGTTCTTCAGCACCCAGATATGTTCGTTTATTCATCATCTGAAAGTCCAAATCCCTCTTCCAGGAACCTGTTCCACTCAGCATTATTGCTCTCAAGTTTTTTCTTCTGCATAATCCTGTTCCTATCTGTGAGGATGGACAACATCTCATCCACAATCTCCTCAAGAGGCAGCTCCTGATAATGCGACAGATAGCCCATCATCCTGCCCGCCGTAAAATCCGTATTCAGATTCTTTGTTATGAGATCACAGAACTCCTCGGGATATCCCCGGTCAAGCATCATCTCATAGAGCTCCATGCTCATCTCTGATCTTGGTTTCATCAGTCTTTCTCCCAATCACAAAATTTGCCACGATCGTAAATACCGCACTGATTATCAACTCCGTGTAATATCCCAGACCTCTGCTGAGTATCATACCCGGCAGCAACAATTTGCTTCCAAATATCGGCAAAAACATCTCCATGAACAGCTTCTCACTGATTCCCATACCACCTGGAAGTGGAAGCATATCGACCGCAACAGCTATAGCTCCCTGCATCAGTATGATAAGTCCTGCAGATGCCCCCGCAAGTCCGAATGCCTTGTACACAAACCATGTCGCTGCAAACAGTGAAAATCTCTGGACAAGTGTTATGAGAAATACTATTACCAGCATCCCGAAATGTCCCATCATATAATCCGCAGTCTGGTTGTATTTCTCCATCGATGCTGCAAGCTTTTCCTCACGTGACTTCTTGTGTCTCAGGAATCTCATCTTCTCAAGAAGTCTGCTGCCCTTCACAACAAATGCCTTGGCAAGTGACGGATGGAATGCGAACAGCACCATACCTGCCACACACACCACGTTCAGCATAAGTCCCAGATAGAACACCCACTGCACATCATCTATATAAGTATGTATAAACTTCTGTCCAAATATAGCGATTCCAAGTCCAAGTAGCACCAGTACCAGCTTGTACGTGATCGTCACTATGAGCAGTACCTGTGTGGACACCGGGATCGGTATCTTCTTTTTCTTCATATAATATATCTGCGCCGGCTGTCCGCCTGATGCAGATGGTGTAATACAGCTAAAGAAGAATCCAACTGATGAGAAAAGAAAGCATGTGCCCCTGCGTATCCTGACACCTAGCTTGCTCATCATATAATGGATGATCACAGATTCTCCCCATATAAATACAACAACACATACCACTCCCGGTATAAGCCACCACGGATTCACCGTCTTCATTATATCCGCAATCTGCCCTAAATCCTTGCCGTGGAACACTCCGTATATGGTGCCGGCAAATATCAGGACAAGGAACAATACGTTGAATATCATCTTTTTCTTGTTTTCCATATCTCTGCCCTTTTCATAAGTGGGGCAATACCCCTTTAAATACAGCGTGAACGTCATGCACAATGCTAGTATATCATGGATCATTCAATTAAATGGCAAAAAAGGTTGGTTTTTACTTTAATTATTTGTAATGTGAGTTTTATGTGGCATACACATTCTATTTTTCACTGTTCAGGATCGGCAGATTCTGGTTCTCCTCCCAGAGAGTCGCAACCTCGGTTCCATCCTTGTGGCAATACACAATCTTATTTATAACTCTTGGCTCCTCATCGCCATAGTATATATCTGAACTGCCTGTATCCTTATGTTCTGTCTGAGGGACAGCCGCGCCCTCTCTATATCCTCCAAAGCTCTGATACGCCTCACTTGACATCCACGACCTTGCATTTCCAAATATATCAAGTGATGTCAGCCCCTGCTCCCCGAGATAGAATTTGAATACGCCGCTATCCATTTCATCTGAAGTACTTATATCTACTATCTGTCCCATTCCCTCAAGTCCATTCTGGTGAAGGTACAACATTCCGTCTATCTCGACAACCTGGGCAGCCTGTTGTATCCCCTCCGATGTCATCTTTGGCCAAACCTCAGTCCACCTGCAGGTTATCGCCCAGTTGAGCACTATCCAGAGCAGCACAAATATCAATATAACCGCCAGCGCTCTTCCTCTTATCTTTTTATTTACAAATTTCTTAAATCCCTTTACACCTGAACTATCCTCCATCGGAAGCACAAGATGTGATTTCATGCGCTCAACCGTCATCAGGCAATCAGGACAATGCTCTATATGCTCCTCAACCTTTGCCTTGCTCTCCTCGCTGCACACGCCATCCACGTAAAGTGGTATGAGATCTTTTATAATTTCACAATCTTTATTCACTATTATACCTCCTGTTTCTGTTACATTTTATCCATTATCATCATTCTGGCACGGTGATATGTCACTCTCGCCCAGCTCTCCGTCTTACCAAATATATCAGCGATCTGTCCGAATCTCAGTTCACCGAATACCCTGAGCGTGAACACTTCTTTATACGGTTCCGGCAGTTCATGCAGTATTCTGTGAATCTTTATAGCCTGCTCCTTATCAACCGTCTCTGATATGAGATCATACTCCGCATCCCCCATAAGTGCAGCCTGTGACTCTGACCGGTTATTTACCACGTCACCATCCACCTGCTCCCGGTTCTGTTTTCCCGCATATGTAAAGTATGTATTCTTGGCTATCTGACAGAGCCAGACCTTTATATCACAGTCTCCTTTGAACCGATCCACAGCTTTTATCGCTTTAACAAATGTCTCCTGTGTTATGTCTTCGGCTATGTGGGGATTCTTAGACAGTGCCAGCACAAAACGATATACGTCTTTGTAGTACTTTTCGTATATTTCTTCTATTTCTTCTATTTCATTTTTTTCTTTTCCTGACGCCAAGTTTTTTACCTCCCTTCACATATAAGACCAGTATAATTGAAAAACGTTACAAAAGGAGCAGACGCATGTAAGGCGCTTCGCGCGGCGTCTGCGTACTTCACAAGGAATCCTCCCACTTACGTGGGTCCCTCCTTATGAAAATAAAATGCTGTGAATTTCGAAAATTCTTCACAGCATTTTTCATCGTTTATATTTTGTCAGATTTTCTTCTCTTTGACTAGAAGCTGTGGCCTCCACCGCCGCCGCCGATGCCTCCGAAGCCACCGCCGCCGATTCCACCATGGCCTCCGGATCCAGATCTTGTACTTCTCGTTTCACTGATCATATCATATTTATGATTCATATTATATGAAACCTTTGTGCCGGTAAGTAGATTTTTTGTCCCCATGTCATATACCTTTGAAGTCTTCTTCAGCAGAAGATAATTAAGCAATATAGAAAATATTATTGCAAGGAGTATGTTGCTGATATGCTTCATTGGACGGCTTATCTGCTCTCCTACCAGCAGCGTATTTATCTGCTTGAATGCCTCATTTGCGCACTCAAAATATTTCTCTTCACTTGCATATTCATAGACATTGTCTGTTATCGTATAAGCATTTGTCTTGGTTATGATCTTGTATGGTTCGCCATAAGAATAGATGTATATCTGTCTATTATACAAATCAATGAGGAACATAATACCATCCAAGGTGCCCAATTCCCTTTTGTAGGATGACTCAGCATGGTACGCTGAAGAATGGAATGCAAATTCCGATATCTCGCATAATACATTACAATAACGGGCTGTCTCCTGCATAGTCTCCATCAGTTGTTCTTCCTGACTTTCAGTCAACACATCTGCATAGTCCTTGATTATCACTTTATGGTGGTAACTGTACGAATCATCCTGATCCTTCTCAGATGCGTGAACAGGTACTGCACAATCAGCCCCCACAACCAGAAACGACAGCATGATCATAACAGTGAACATCACTCTGGCAATTACCGCTCTACGCACGATGATCACCTCCCTTGTACTCAAACTGCGGAAGTGGTCTTGTGGACATCCGGTTGTGACTGATAACCAGATCTATAAGCGTCAGAATAGTGGCAGCACACATCAGGAGCACGCATCCATAATAATACTTGTCCATAACCGGGTTTATCAACACGACCGCTACAGACAGAATGGTGGCAAATGCAATAAATAATCCCATGGTGCCACTTTTTCTTTTTACTCTCCTCACATTTACTATGCCTTTTACTGCCCCATAAATGGCAACCAGACACGAAATGCATGCCACAACATAACTGGCCTTTCCCATAATATCCCAGTTAAAAAGTAAGGGATTTATTCCAAACTTCAGGCAGAAAAATAATATCATGCATGCTATCAGCTGTATGACTTCAAGAAAACAAGAAAACTTTATAAATGAAGTTATCTTATTTTTTAATTTTCTTTTTGTATTTTTTTGTGGCTTTTTTGTTTGTAGCTTTTTTATTTGTAGTTTTTTCTTCCTGCCTCCACATTTCTTTACATTGAGTGTATGCCTTGCGAAGAATCCCACATCATTTTCATGTGTCTCTACATCCGCTATCTTCTCCATCTCATCGCAATATATCATGGTCACAAGCGCACCTATCGCGGATACAAATGCGAGCAGAACGCCAGGTCTCACTGTAAGGAATAAGTTCAGCAAAAAGTATAATGGGATCACTCCTATCAGGCATCCCAGCAGGAACTTGCCGATATCAAGCGGTATATCCGCAGCCACTTTTCCTGTGCTGCCATTTACCGCCGCATATGCAATACGCTTTCCGTTCTTGTATGACAAAAGCCATACCGGAAACAACCCGGTCTTTACTCCAGTGATCTTTATATCCATCGTTTCTGACAATGGCTCCTCCGGTTCACCGATAGCATCATATGACCATAGATGATGCTTTATCTTACTCATCATCACATCATACGCCATATCGCCCGTTACCTGGGCTATCTTATCCCTGTAAACCTTATAATCCACATCCGGCAGATCCGCGTAGAACCCACTCAGATATCCCATGGAAAACGTTTTCATGTCAGCCGAGTCAAATGGTGCCACCTTGCTGCTGAGATCATCCGGAAACAGCGATGATGCATCCATGGTTATATTCTCATAATGATTATCTGCAAAGCATCTTACATTATATGTATGACTGACTGTATCAACCCCTGAGCTATAGCTGTCCGTCGCCCTGACAGCGGTTTTACCTTTCTGGTCAACATCACACAGCCAATACGGCATGTAGATTCCACGGAACTCCTGCACATTTCGTCTGTGTTTCAGCCTGTTCGGAGCGTATATCGCCCTCTTCATAACTGTGGTATATGATGCCTTACACATGTCCTTCGTCACCGCAAATGGTATCACATAATCCGGTCTTCTCTCGCTTTTCAGCCGGCTGGAAAGCATAGTTGCTGCCCCGCAGTAACTGCAGAATCCCGTCGCTGATTCATCCGTACTGTATATCTCCCCACCGCACTGCGGACAAATGAATACAGTAAGCTCCATAAGCTTACGCTCCTCGCTGTCCTCATCCTTGTCGACACTCTCCGGCTCGTATTCATTTCCACATGCTTTGCAGTACATCTTCTTTCTTGCTATATCATATACCAGATTGCTGCCACATCCGGCACATTGTATCATATGTATTTCCCCCTGTAATATAAATTGTGAAAGATTATTGACGAAATAATCTAACTCATTATACTACCTCTTTTTATAAAGAACCAGCTCCGGATTTGTACATTCCAGATTTGTACCTTCCGCCTCATATGTCGATATCAAAATAAAATCCATATCCGCCAGAACTCCAAAGCATCTGTCTCCGCCAAATTCACATTCCAGCTGGAGAGCAGTTTCAACGTATCTGTATTCGGTACCGTCTCACCGTTTTCCCATCGCGACACCGCCTGCCTTGTGACCATGACCTTCTCTGCCAGGTCATCCTGGGATAATCCCCTTTTGGTTCGAAGTTCTAATATAACGTCCTTTGTCTCCATTGTACTCACCTCCGTTATGGATATCATAACAGATTGCGGGGATTGGGGAAAGCAACGGGGTGTTGCTCTGTTCCTATACCGACTGCGTAAACCGGCATTTCGGGAAGCCCGAGCAACCTATGAATTTGCCAAATTTTCCCGATCTTTCAACCAACTTTTTCCCGCATTCCGGGCATATCATAGACATCTTTGCAGGTGCAGACTTAATATCTCCACTTGAGTCCTGCGGCATTTTATTGCCGTTCTTCTTTAAATGATCGGAGGTCTTAGTGCCTTTTTTTTGCGTACCGTCAGATATAGCTTCGATCTCTTGGGGCTTATCGCTGGCTTCCTTGGGCTTACCGATGAGCAGCTCTCGAACCTCTTTAGCTGTTATCATCTCGGCAGTGCACTCTCTCGCAACCCTCACCGGCCTGCAAGTCCATACCGCCTTATCTCCTATCATGTAGAATCTGAATTTCGCCCTTGTCGCTGCAACATTGACGATATTATTGTTCACCCAGTTGACTGCTCCCATAGATTTGCTGTCGCATCCGAGCAGGAATATAACCTCATCCGTTCCCTGCCCTTGGAAAGTGTGCACAGTTCCAATGTTATTGGCATTAAGCCATTTTCTGACTCTTGGCTCTTTTCCATATAACTCCGATTTCTTTATCATCTCCGTCATGTTATCTTTTACCGACGTAAATGGAGTGATGATAAACAGCCTCGGAATATCACTTGAATCCCTTTCAAATTTTCTCGCCAGAAGTTTCAGCACAAGCTCTCCCTGAGCCTTGACAAAATGATCCTTCTTGCCCGAATTCTCAGCACCGGCTACATCGATCCAGCAGCTCTTGTCCAGGATAAATGTTCTTGCCCTGTCCTCCTTCGGAGCTGCCGTCTGCTGCTTCATAGTTCCATCATATGAAAGCACATTTGAGATTGTGTACATCGGGTCAATGCAGCGCCTATGGACTACCAGTGGGCAGCCTACCCACTCTTTCTCCTCATCCTTTCCAAGATAAGTTCCATATGGATTTATGTAGTCAGCAAAAGCCTGCACAGAGATTTTCTTATCCTTGTAACCTGCCAATATCTCTGCGGTAAGCAACTGTTTTATCATGTCAGTCTCTGCGGTAACCACAGGCTCGATCTGCTTTGGATCTCCGACTATGATCGCCTTTCTACACCTAAACATCGCACCAACTGCCATCTGTGGCTGTGCCTGTCCCGCCTCATCGACGATAAGAGTTCCAAGCACTCCGCTTTTCTTCACGTCTCCCAGGAAAGTCTGCGCTGATGCAAATGTCGTGGATATCACAGGGGTCAGCAAGAAAATGCTCTGAAGCATGTATGGCATGGCTTCTTCTCTGTCTGCAAGCTTCATCCTCTCACCACAATCATCAAACACATTCCACGCTATCATCAGGTTGATGATATTATGCCGCATGCATTTTGAAGAAATGACAAATTCTTTGTGCAGCTTACATGCATACAGGAATAACTTTTCACGCTCTCTATTGTACTGGGCGGTGAACCATGGATTGGTTATCTGTGCTTTTGTCGACAGCCTGTCGTCCTCGGATACATAACGTTCCATAAATGCAGCGTCCACCGGGGTCATCTTCATCTGCCCATGCGAGTATTTTGAAATACACCGCTGGTATTCCTGAAGATTCTGCAGGCCTGATATCCTGTTGTTCAAAGAAGTTATCTCTACATTAAGTTTTGATATTGTCGCATTCTTCTCCTGAATTAATATATCTCTTGCGGATGTATCCTTACGCCTTGCGAACAATCCCTTCGGTCTGCTTTCCTCAAGCTCGATCAGCTCTTTTTGTTCAGCAAATAACTGACGCTCAAACATCTGCCGCTTTCTTTCCACATCACTTATTTCACATGACAAATCCTCTGGTGCATCTTCCTGCAGCTCCACAGGAACCGAACCTGCCAGAGCACAGATCTGCCCTAATTCTTTTCGTAAGTTTTCAACCAATTTGTACTGAGATAAAAACTTTTTTCTTATCTCCAGATATTTTGCCTTATGCTGCTCCCTGACATCATTTGATCTGTAGTCCTCCACAAATGGCTTCAGGACAGAATTGCAATACTTACGGATATTTGCCTTTCTGCCAAATGGAGCGGATATCAATCCCCAGCAGTCAGCTCCGCCCAGAAGCTTATCCGCATAACGCGTAAAATAAATGTCCTTCTCTTCTCGACTCTTACCATATCTGGTTATAGTCTCCACATCACCTGACTTGTTGATATCAAACAAATCATGAACCTCATCCAGTCCGCCACGGATCTCTTCTTCGTCATCCCCAGACGACTCCAGGCTGTCAAGTATATCCCTCGCCTTCGGAAGATCTATCGTGATATTTTCCACCGCCGCATTGTTACATGACGCAACCAGCATACTATAATTGTTGATCTCATCAACATTTATCGAATAATAATGAGGCGCATACTGGTAATAGGCATTCGCATTTGACTCTAGCGGTCCATGCGAAAATGAATGCATCTCAAATAAATAGTCTGGATCTTCTGCATTCTCAGCGAGGAGTCTGGCACGCTCAACAATATTGCTTGCCACGATCTCCTTGAGCAATGTAGTCTTTCCCGTTCCTGGAGGTCCGTTTATAGAAAAAACTGGAGCATCCCCGTCCTGTCTGATCGCAATATTGACTGCAACCTGCTGCATCAACGCCGGCATATATTTGGCCGGCCATTTTCCCCTTGGCGAATTTGTAACGTTAAGAATTCTGTCAAAGAACAACTTCATCTCACTTTTTCCCGCATCCGGCGAGATGATCGTTCTCGGTAAGTCGTCTGGGCCTTTCGACTTTTCGTACCCTGCCAGAATGTACTCGATCACTTTCTTCTCATATTCATTCCCATCGCCAAAGTTTCCGTTCTGAACCAGCTCTGACAACTGAATAATGTCATTCAAAAAGAAGCTTTTACCTAGATCCGCATAGTCAAATGCGTCTTCGTCCGCATCTCTGGCCTGTTCGCTCGCATACCTGTTGTATTCGGCAATTCCCATCGATTCCTGAGGATCATCTAAGAACCTGTGTTTCACATACTCGTTAAAAATCTTTTCATATATGATTGAAATGAACTCATCAACATTCTGGTCCTGCAGTTCCTCATCAATCTCTCCAACAAGTTCTTCATACTCACTAGTATCGAGAGAAAAGTCATGACTATTATGTGCTCTTGACTCATCCCACTTGGAAACTGCCCACAGTATCGATGACAGCTGGAAACTGTTCTTAAGATACACACCTTTCGTATCTGTCTTGAATGAGCACCATGCGATCGCACTCTTTTTCGGATAAGCTATCTCAGGATTATCGGATTTATCATCTATAAACTTCTCAAGATAATCAACTACTGTATTCCGCTCTACCTTCCCCAGGCAAAAATGGATCTCATCACCAACCGAAGGAAACTTCGCATAGCCGTCACTGTCATTTTCCAGGATCATTTCCAGATCAACATCAGGAGATGACAAAACTGGCAAATCAAAGAAGACCTCGATCTTCTCTGCCTTAACCTCTTTGCCATTCTTAATATTCTTAATTAGCTTTTTGTTCTCTGTACTTTCCTGTGGAATGTCGGTCTGACCTAGAAATTCTGTGATTTTCCAGTAGTTTAAGATTTCTAGGACTGCGTTCTTTCTTTTGTCTTCCATTCGGTGTGCTCCTTGTGGTGTAACCCCTAATCTTCTTTCTTGAAATATCTTCCGATCTTTCTTATAACCTCACTTTTGAATCTTTTTTTACATTTGCTTACCCTTTATCTTATCCACCAGTGTCACGTCCGCCGGCAGCCAATCGACTGAATCAAGTTCCCCTATAGTGAGCCATTTCGCATCTTCATGCTCTTTTAACTCCAGATGATCTGCTGCCAGTTCACACAAGAAACAATCCATCGACAAATGAAACTCAGGATAATCATATTCGATCGTATCAAGCAACTCTCCAACATTTATCCTTGCGTCCAGTTCCTCATTTATCTCCCTGATCAGTGCATCTTGAGGAGTTTCACCAGCTTCGATTTTTCCTCCTGGAAATTCCCAGCCCCCTTTAAGTTCTCCGTAACCTCTCTGAGTTGCAAATATCTGTTTTTGGTTGTTTTTTTCTCTTACAATTACTGCAGCAACTACTCTTATTGTCTTCATAACATCCTCCAATTAAGAATTTACAATGTACTCATAAATATCTTCACGCACCGGAACATCAAGTATCCATTCAATTTCCACTGCTGTTTTCTCTGTGTTCGCCATTTTGAATTCTTTAGTTTTACCACTCGCTGTCATATGTCCAAGATAATAAAACTCCTTAGAAATCTTATCATCTTTATTCTTTCTTACAAAAAGCTCTACATGAATCCCTCTTTCCTTCGCTTTAAGGAAATTCTGTACATCCTCTGATTGTAAACTTCTGCCAGACTTCGAAATAGCTATCAATCGATCCCTGAAGCCCGGGACAAAATGATCTTCATATTTCGTGGTATCACTAATATCCTCTGCCTTATCATAATTGATGAACACAGGAAATGTCTTCGTCTTTCTGTCATATTTATATCCACCAATATTTAACGGAACTTCATTCTGCTCCCAATTGAGAAGACGACACACATCCTCATAAGTGTATTTCTGGTACAAAACAAAATCTGTTTGATCATATGTATTACTATAATCACGCTCGTATCTGCTAATACCAAATTCAACAAGTTCTTGAAGGATATCATAAAATTCGCCATTTGACAGCATTTGTAAAAATGACTTTGTTGGTCTATAATCGTTTTCTTTTTTCTCAATAAACACGCACTTCGCGTAAGTTTTCTTGCTCGCTCCAGCCGGGAATTCATTAGTCATAACATTTACAATGTTTTCCTTCTGATCCTGACTGACATCTCTTCCATACTTCCTCATGTCCTCTGAAAGGCCGGCAAACAAACCAAATTTAGCTAGGCCCCGGGCATATGTAAGTATTCTCTTCAACATCTGAAGTTCCTGAATTCTTTTTCCATTTGCCAATTTCTTAGAAACAAATTCGATTACTTTTTCTTCATCCTCTGGCAAGCGAGTCTTGTATTCTTTCTCATATTTCACTAAAAACTTATAATACGATCCGAGACTGTTGTTATCAAAGATTCGAATAACATCCATCTCGCCGTATTCATCAAAATCCCTCAATCTGGGAATACGTCCAAGTTTATTCTTGAGGTTCGTATAATTCTCTTTGATAAGCCTTATATCACTAAAGTTTGCATTATCAACCGACGCAAAAATTCTCTTTCTGCTAACCTCATCAAAATGAACCGTAGATGCACCAGGAATCATCCGTTCACCTTCCATGACATATCTACGGATATTATCTTTGTTATATGTTCTATCTCCTGATAAGGCAATCGGTATCATGAAATTGTTGTTATAGTTCCCAATAAAATCAAGGATTACAACGTATTCTTTCCCCTCTGCTTTTCGAAGGCCTCTTCCCAATTGCTGTATAAAAACAATTGGAGACTGAGTCGGTCTCAACATGATGACCTGATTTACCTCGACAATATCAACACCTTCATTTAAGACATCCACAGAGAAAATATAATCTATAGGAGTCTTATCTGCCGCTGCGTCTCTCTCATCCATAGCAAGTCTCTCAAACGCATCCTGCCTAACCATCTCTGAGTCCTCACCACTGAGTGCAACTGTCCTATATCCTAATTCGTTGAACTTCTTTGAAAGTTCCTTACACTCCCGGTTACGGCTGCAAAATATCAGGCCCTTTACGCGTTCTCCGCTGTAACCATAGTAATTCGACTGCTCTATAACAAGCTTTACACGCTCGTCACATACCAATTTATTAAAATCTTCTTCAGATAGATTCTTTGACTTGGTATCCTGTACAACGGATAAATCAGTAATTCCAAAATAGTGAAATGGACACAGCAAGTCCTCTTCCATTGCCTGCTGCAGACGAATCTCATAGGCTATCTGATGATTAAATATCTCATAAATATTTTCCCCAGAATCATTGTCATTTCTCTTGTCAGGCGTAGCTGTCATGCCAAGGAATAGACGTGGAGTAAAATAATTCATAACCTTCTGATATGTATTTGCCGAGCTATGGTGGGCCTCGTCCAGAATAATACAATCAAACTCGGCTGGATCATACATTTGCAAATGCTCGTCCCTATTTAACGTCTCCACAGTGGCAAATATATAATCTCTATCGTATTCATGATAGCCAGCACCAACCAACCCTACAGAAATCGTACTGCCGAAAACTCTCTGATACGATTTCTTTGCCTGTACAGCAAGTGACGCTCGATGGACAAGAAATAACACTCTCTTAAATCCAAGTTCACGCATTGCAAATGCCGACGCATAAGTCTTTCCCGTACCAGTGGCACTTATAAGAAGTGCTCTCTTCTCATCATTCTCCAATATAGCTTTAAGGTTAGCAATAAATCTCACCTGCATGCTGTTTGGTTTTAATTTATATCTCTCCAATGAGGTAACATTTCCCTCCGAAGCGATTTTCCTTTGAGCTTTGATTATATCGTATCTCTGCTTATATTCCTCATAAAACACATCATAGTCCAGAGCATATTCTGAGTTCCATAACTCGTCAAATTCTCTTAATATATCCTCTGACATCTCTCCCTGTGCTGTGGAGACAATCTTCGTATTCCATTCTCTATTGGTCGTGAGTGCAGCACTGGTAATATTCGAGCTGCCAATTATGATCCTGTATATTTCTTCCTCTCTGAATATATATCCCTTTGTATGAAAGCCATTGTTAGCAGATCTTGTGTCATACATTCTAATCTTTATATTCTTCAGAGAATGCAATTTCTCCAAAGCCAAAGGCTCACTAAAATCCAAATAGTTTGAGGTCAATATCTCCCCTGGAACCCCTTTTCCCTCAAGCTCTTTCAACGTCTGAAGAAGCGGTGTTACACCGCCCAAAGTAATAAATGCCACACTTATCTGAAACTTATCACATTTTAGAAGTTCACTCTCTATGACTGAAATAACTTTCTTGCCTTCCCTGTGATTATTTGAAACAAAGCCCGGCTTATATGATATCTCAGATGCAATATTGCCATCGATATATGCAGTTTCCAGTCCGTCACGTACTAACTGCGTTTTATCCTGAATCATAGTTGTCCTCCATTTCAAATAGTATGATTTATTTTATCATAAAAGATGGGGAATGGGGAGATTTAAAAAATTATGGAGGGGTTATAAAAGGGATTTTTATTGACTTACATTGTTTAGCTTTTTATTGTTATAACATTTCCCACATGCTATACTTTTTTCAACAAATGCTTATCGTTATAAGCATCCAGCATTGTAACCTCTGCAGCGAAAGCAGAAACACCACTTATAAACAAAAATCGAGGTAAATACTATGGCATTTAGCAAAACAATCCAAATGTATATTAAGGTTACAAGAGGTGCAAGCTCCAAAGGTGTTATTGTTCCCGATGGTTTTGCAGTTTTTAAAGATTCCAAAATTGCTTCCAGTACCGTGCCCAGTATGTCTGCATCTCTAATCAAATTACGTACTTCTCTTATTGAAAAGGGAATCATTGATTCAAACTTCTGCTTTACAAAAGACTATATATTTACCAGCCCTTCATTGGCAGCTGCTATTGTTATGGGAAGAAATGCAAACGGAAGAATCGAATGGAAAACAGAAGACCATACATCTATCAAAGATATTGAAGAAAAACTTTGAAAATTAAATTCATAGGTTTCTTTTTTTCAAGGTTATCAAATACGAGCCTGACTGAGCCTTTAGTACAACAATTGATCAGAAAAGCTGGAAATAGTTTTTCTCTTGTGAAAAACAGAATTAATAAGGTCTTTGGGGAATCTCTTAAAGATTTAACTGTATCCACAACACGGTAAACAAACTCCCACTTAGCATTGTCCTCCAAATAGTCAATATTTTTGTACCCAAATCGTACCCAACGCCATCTAAAAAATCCCTACAAAGCCCATAAATACAGGCTTTGTAGGGATTTACCTTTTTATTCAAACTCGCAAAGTTCTTTTTAACATACTTTGTTATCTTATGTTTTTCCATACATTTTAGTATCAAATATCTCTGTATTTTTTCTATTCTATCTCGTTTTAAGAGCTTCTAGTACCAAATCAGTACCAGCAAGTATTTTCTTTACTCATTATGGTTCGAGTGGCTTGCAGGTTATTAATCGCTACTTACAGAATAATCTGCGATTGACTTGCTCTCACTCCTAAGCAAATTATAGAATCGAATATGTTGTTTTGCAAGTAATTTATATTTTTTACTAGATTGTGTCGTAAAGAAACTTCTTCTCTATTTCATGCTTATACCCATTTGCTTCAAATCCTGCTTCATTTTATTGCAAGGATTTTTACATTTTTCTGGCAAATCACACTCAAGTATAAGCCAATCATTAATATCATTTAGTGCATACTCAACAAGTTCGTCCTTGCATTCGCAACCAATCTGTTTTAAAAACGCAATTCGCAAAGCCAACTCTACAACATAGGTGAAATACCAATTAATGTAGTCCTTTGTAACCGATTCTGAATTTGCCTCATAATCAGTTAGACTACCTTCTTTCATAATATAGTGATCAATCTCATGACGTTCTAGCATAAGTGCATCATACATTTTTTGAGATGGTATTCCCAATAACGACGCTCCATATTTAACCGTTTTTGAATCCAACGCAGTTCCAATAACCTTTGCTATATTTGCTTTAACATTATTGTTGGGACCGGATGTATTTATAACAAAGCCATCGCATATATTTAATAGCAACGACAACCTATGATTAACATTTATTGTTTCATATGCCTCGGAATGTATGTAGAAATATGAATTAATCAACGATTTAAACATCTCTCCAGATGTTCTGCCCTTATTTCTAAATTCATTATAATCCAATACTCTCTTTTCTGAAAAATCTTTATCTGTGCCCACTAAAGTACTTGCACATTTTCTCCATGTTTTACCAGTCTTATAAAATGAGAGAAAATATAACTTTTCAACATTCACATCAATACCATCAACATTATATTTGCATGGCTTATAGAAATATCCATCATACAAAGATGACAGCTCCCATATGCTACGAAGCACTTCTATAACATCTTCTGCATTACTTTCAAGTGATATCATAAATTTCTTTGTCTCTTGTATCAGATTACCGGATACATTTTGAAAATCAATATTTTGGAGCTGCATAATATTAGTATTTGCATTTGGTTTTGTTTCAAATTCAACTGTAATCCTCAATTCCAACCTCCTATTGTTGTTTTACCCAAACTTCAAAGAAACTCTTTTCTCTATCCTTCTTTTCAGGGTAACTTGTAATAAAACCTTTCCTTTGTAGTTGTGATAATAATTTTTCATTATAACCATTTACATCAATCGAAATTTCTTCCTTATGTCTGGATTTATTATCACTAAGCTTACTCCACTCACCCCCAAGATCCGTTAATAATCTCGAAATTTCTGCAATACTATACACTTGTAAATGATTTACAAGCAACATATGTCTTCCTGCGTTATCCAAATCTTTCCATGCATATTCAACATATACCTTATCTACATTAAATTGATTATTGGCAATAGTCTTTGCCAGATTTTCAGTCATACTACTTGCAGATATTTTTTTCAATATTCCAGGCTTGTACTTCTTATCAATAGTCGTATCATTCAGTAACATAACAATTTCACTTTCGTTCAGTGAAATAGATGGCAAATCATTTACAAAGTCATCAATATATTCTTTACAATATACCCCAAAACTATCTTTTGCAAGACTTCTAATCTTTTCAATCTTTGATACGGTATATCTTATATAATGCTTTCTGATTAATAAATTTATTTTGTCCACCGTAAGTTTTGATACATCAAACTCAATTTCTTCATCACATTTATAATTATCTGCTATTTGTTCCACTGTTTGTACTGTAATTTCTGAATTAGTGATAATATTCTTTATACAATCATTGTCTATCTTATCTGTCTTCTCTGACGTTACAATGTCACTACAGTTTTCATTAACCCAGACTGACAGTTCAGTGGTAATACCAAATTCATTATAATAAGATTTGAAATTCTTCCAAGTGGAAGAAATACGGCTATTTTCAAGTAAATAATTCCAAATTTCTTTCTTTTTTTCTTTTTCAACATTATTCTCACAACATTCATCCAGATTGTCCCAGTTTACTTTTTCCTTATCCAATACAGCTATGACAAGTTCAATATTTGTATTTGCCAAACGTTCTATAATATCTTCTACCGCACTTATTTCCTCAGAATTATTCTCATCTATTCCCAATACAAAATGATTAATATAATCTTCAAAATCATCCCAAATCCTTTTATTTAAGACATTAATATCAGCATTTAGAATAGTTGTATAATGTGCGTTCTTAAGCCCATCTGCTAAATCCGAATGATAAAAATTTATTACCGATGAAACCATAGAATTATTTAACTCATACATATCGTTTTGGTATATATAATTTAATACTTTCGCGTCTGCACCTACATTATTAATTTTTCTGAATACTATCGCCTGTCTTGATATTACTTCGATTAGTACATCCGCTGATACTCCATTTAAGCATGCTAATGATTTTTCATCTTCAACGATAAAATTTTTTATGCAATTCGAACGATCTACTTCATCCATTATTACAATTTGATCCATAGTTGCATTATTTAAAATTAGCGACAAATATTTATATTTAGTCTCATCCAACAAAGAAACATCCTGCGCAATATTTTTCCACATATGGCGGTAGTATTTACACAATTCACTTACAAACTCATTAACATTTTGACCTCTCTCAATATATTCTTTTGTAAATTGATAATGTTCCACTCCTTTGTCCAATTCGAAACCATCAAAATAATACTTTTTATTAGTTTTCTCTGAACATTGGATAAGCATAAAATCCGTAAGTATATAATTTAATGTCTCTGTCTGCCTATACTCAGCATCATAAATACGATCACTCACCTGCTGCAAATTTTTTATTTCAAATGCGAAGTTCTTTGCTCTATTGCGCATACGAATGCTACGTAAATAGTCATTCTCATCCTTCGTAATACTATTGGGATGGAAATAATTAATATAATCTGCATAGCTCTCGTTTATATATCCATTTATAAGTAAAAACTTTAAAAATCCATATTCACTTATTCCTTCCGGAAGAAAATCCTCTCCAAACTCAGCAATCAACTCTTTTAATGAGTATCCATCTATTTGGGCAATCGCCACTTCCAAATTTTGTATTTCTAAAATCAATTCTTGCTTTTTAGGGCCTTCGCTGAATTGCAAATCATTCATACGCTTTAAATATTTGCTACCCTCTGATGCCATTTTTTGTTTGATATTACTTACAGTATGCGATTGCTCATAATAACCATTAGATTCATCATATCCAATAATTAGCTGGTTAATGTTCTCAAATTTAGTTAAATCAAAATCCTCTTTAAGTATTTCTCCATAATAATATTTACTTCCATTATTTATCTGCAAATTTTTTATTGGGTAATATGTTCCATTGTCATATGATAAAAATCCCAAAAACGCATGCTTAATTTCTCGCAACCCGAAAAGAACATCGTTATGTACATTTTCTAGGATTTTTCTTTTAGGTACTATTAGCTCTTCAAGTTTTTCCTTTTCGGCATTGGCATAAGTTCCTTTCTCCTGAAAAGCCTGCTTAACTATTCCTCTCTCAGCCTGTAATTCAGCAAATTCTTTCGGATATAGATTTTTAAATGTAATCATCGAAAACATTTCTTCATCTTTAAGTTTCGTCGTTTTTAATGTTCTCTTATATACAAGAAATTCATTGCATATATTAGTCAACACTCTCATATCTTGTACAAAAGGCGAAATCTTCCATATATAGCGATCAGATATATCATAATTTTTGCTTTTATATACATCATCTGCACCTTTTTCAAATTTTAACAATCCTCTTAATATTTCCCCAGAGTTTGTTGCATTGATATAAGGAATCACTGGAACAATGAAATCAAAAAACTTGGTTCGCTCCTCGTCTTTGAACATATCATCTTTTATCGCATATATAAATACAACTTTGCGTTTAATATTATCATAATTATTTATGACCGTATTTAATTCACGTAGTTTTATAAAAATATTAGGTTGGTTGAACCTGTCCAAATCCTCAATAAAAACAGTATCATAAGTTGTACTTTCAAAGAAATAGACAATTTCATCTAACGACTTATCAAAGATTGATTCCTTTTCTTCTTTCTTAGATATACTTGCCTTATCACCCAAGTTAATATTAGCAATTCTGAAATTTGACATCACATATTTAAAAACTGTTGTAATCAATAACAATACAACAAAGATTGTTACTATAAATACAGCATACGATGACCATTGATTAAGATGAAAAAAAGCTCCATTATTAATGACTGTATTTTTAAAGTCTTCCAAAACATTCGGATTAATTTCAAAATAAACAACTGATGCTACGACAGTTAACATCAATAGCGAGAAAAACATTTTCCAATAGGATAATTTCTTAATCTTTCTATATCGACTTTGTGGAATTTTGCCCACATCCACTCTGTAAAAAAGTTGTTTAAGAATTCCTTCCTCTATTACATTTTCATCAACGTCATCTAAAGTCCAATCATCAGCTAATGAAGATGTTTTATCATCTTCTCCATTTACTGATTTTATTGGCGTTGAAAATGCTGCCAATGATATGGACAAATATTTTGTCTTAGGATATTTTTCCAGATACGTTTTTATAACACTACTTTTTCCCGACCCATACGGACCTGATAATGCTATATTTTTTACCTCTTTATTCTTTATCGCCCAATGAAGTGCTCGTATATATTCTTCACTATTCTTTGTATCTGATTCTGGTGTTAAGTCCCTGTATCCAAACTTCCCCTCCGGGCAGCCATTTTTCTGATGCCCAGAAATTAAATTTTGTATTTTTTCTTTTAGATTCAATTCTTTCATTTTTATCCTTTCCGGGCATCGTATGCTCTGCTATTTTTTCACCGGTTCTCTCATCTCTCGATATATAACCCCAGCCAATGCATTCATAATTGCATCATATTTAGCTTTATCTTCAAACAAAGACTGGTAGCTCTCCTGAGACTCCATATAACTATCCATTGCAGCAGTTCCAAAAGCATTTGGGAAGATAGTCTGCATGAAGATAAGTGGATTTGTTGTGCGTGCTGAATTAGCAAGTTTCTCGTCTTTTGCTAATTTATCATGAAGAGCTCCAAGCATAACTCTATCCGCATCCGTGAAATCGCCCTTGAATTTTTCATTCACTTTTTCGAAAATTTCATCCAAAGTGCTCTTTTTCTTTAATCCCTGTTTTCCTTTATCTGTAACAGTTTCGTATTGACCATCCATATTTTCAAGTTGTATGGCACCTTCAAATGTCTTTTTTAGCTTGTAATATTCAAGTTTCAATTTGCCATCAAGATCTACATCCTCCTCTTTTTCCGCTTGAATAATATCTATCAAATATCTAAGGAATAAATACTCGTGATGCATCTCTCTGTCAAACATACGAACCACCTGCGATATGTAGCTGTACCATTTTACAAGACTTCTCGCTTGTCTTCTAAACTGATAGCGTTCTTCAGGATTTTTAAGGTTATATCTATCAGCTACTGGTTTTAAACACTGGTCATCTGCCCCATAGAATTCTTCTTTTGCGCACCAGGTCTATTCCATACCTCAATAAATCCAATAATGTCATTATCATTGTAAATAGCATAATCACGTAACTCTCGTTGTGTTTGATACATCGTAAACGCTCCACTGTAGGTACCCCCACTATAATTTGCCGCTCGTCTGAGCGGCTTTATTTCTGTATTATTTCCTGCATTCTGCAGGGAGTTCAGCTGACCAGGGCAGAAGCTTCTCGCAGAAATCATTGTTCTTATCATCCATGTGTTCCGGGATTTCTGTAAGAAGATAATTAAAGTATTCATACAGTCTGAGCTTGTTTGCTTTTGCTGTTTCTACCAGGCTGTATATTATAGCACTGGACTTGGCTCCATTTATTGTGTCACACATGACCCAGTTCTTTTTACCGATACAGAAACTTCTGATACTTTGTTCTGCGGCATTATTATATATCGGGATCTCTCCGTCATCCAGAAATCTCCTGAGATATTTTTCCTGGTTAATTGAATAAGTCATCCCATTATAAGTCTTACTCTTGGGCATGACTTTATCTATGTTTATACGGATCCAGTTAAAATACGCATCTACAAGTGGCTTGATAAACTTCTGTCTATGTTTACGTCTCTCCACCGGTGACATATCCTGAAGCTTAGCCTCTTCATGATAGATCTGCTGTATCTGTGAGAGGGCAAGATAGGCCAGACTCATTTTCTGTTCGCTTTTTGGAAGTGCTTTAACTGCTTCATCATACCGCCTGCGGCTGTGTGCCCAGCAGCCTGATACCTCAAGATCTTCCAGTTCTCCTTCCAGTGTATGATATACCTGATATTCATCTGTTACACATACTCCTCTGAAATCTTTAAGGAATTCCCTTGGGTGATCAGCCTTCCTTGTCTTTTGATAATCGTAAAGTATTACCTGCCTGTCCGTTTGATATTTCCCTGTCCTATATACCCACATATAGCTTTTACTTCCTGCAGGCCTGCCATCTTTGTTTACCAGAAGAGGAGTCTCATCTGCCTGTATCACATGACATCTATACAGATATTTGTGCAGATAGTCATATAGTACTGAAAGATATCTTTCTGCACAGAATATTGTCCAGTTTGCCATGTTCTGTCTGGTGATCGGTACATTATACTGTTGATAAAGTTTTTCCAGTCGTGCAAGCGGAGTAGCATTAACATACTTTCCTGTTATTATACCTGCTTCCAGTGACGGGGATACCAGACTGCCTCTTAGCAGATAAGCCGGATGTTTTGCCTTTTCCATATGTTCCGTCTTTTCCCCCGAGTATACAGCAACATGATGTTCCTCTAGTGCGATCTTCGCTGGAGTGAAGCTGTATCTGTGGTATACTTCATCAGGCAGTTTCTTCCATTCTTCGTCAGGGTATAATGCTCTAAGTTCATCTTCGCTGAGATCGTGGTTGATTATCTCTTTTGGAAGTCCGAACAGATCCTCGGCACGTTTGCCTTTCTGCTTTTTTGATCTCTTCTGTATCACTTCTTCTGTAAGTTCATAGGCATTTTCATCCGCCAGTGCTTCTGCTTCATTAAAGATGATAACCAGTTCACCATCTACTTCCTGAAAAGAAAGCTGACTGCTTTCCATTTTTTCTGTAGACCTTCCATATCTGTTACGGTTGGATACTGCCAGCTGTTCAATTACCAGTTGTAGCTTTCTGTCTATCTCTGTCAGCTGATCCTGCTGCATAAGAAACAGCTGGATAATCGTCTCTTTATTAAACTTATTCAGTTGTTCCTCATCATATAGCTTTGCCATAACAGCCCTCCGTTTCTTGAGGTCTATTATACTATATATGCTGAAAATTGGCTAATTCAGGGACTTTATCTGTTCGTCATAATGACTATGAATAAATACGCTTTTATAGTGCCTGTAAGCTGTCTTTTATCTTAGAAATGATTGAAGATGATTTTTGCCATTATCTGACTGAAATTAATTAATACAGCTATGTATGACTTGTATTTTGATGAACTTTGACAGCTCTTTAGGATTTAGAAACACAAGATATATTTTTCTCCATTATGCACAAATATTTATCAGCTCATATATTCGAAGGATACCTCTTTAACTGCCTTTCGTGGTTCTATAGTAAGCCCCTCCATCAGCCATCTGAATTGTTTTGGTGTGAGACTTTTAACTTCGCTTGCATTGCGCGGCCACTGAAATGAACCATTTGCAAGTTTCTTGTACAGGAGGAGAAATCCATCACCTTCCCATACAAGGCCCTTGATCCTGTCAGATCTTCTTCCGCAGAATAGATAAAGCGTACCCGCTGTTGCAGGGTTCTCTATGCCAAGGGATCTGAGAACTCCGGCAAGGCTGTCTATACCATACCTAAGATCTGTTCTGCCACATACTATGTATATTTCAGAAAAACCAACTGCATCATTCAGCATCTACAAGAACCTCCATGATGGAACGTATCACTGCGGGAGCAGCACCGCCAGCGATCTCTATGTGTATGCTGCCGCGGTCTATCCTTATCTTTGAACTGCTGCACGAATCAAGGTCATTCTGATAATCAGCGCATTCAAGTTTGACTATTTGTGGTTTCTCAGTTTCAACTGGCAATTCAGGCTGAGAGCCTGAACTTTGCATGCATGCCACCAGTCTCAGCTGCTTAAACCAGTAGTAATACTGATCCTTTGATATTTTATTTTCAGCAAGCCAGTCCTTTGTTTTCATGCCGCTGTTCCTGCATTCCTGAATAATCGCGGTCCAAGTCACAAGCTGCTTTTCCAGAATAGCAAGTCGTGTCGCCATAATCTACCTCCCGAATATTTGGATTTTTCGCTCTTATTTTCCAACTAGTTGAGGTAATTATAAAAAAATTCGGGTAAGATGGGTAGGTACCGGCTATGGAGCGTTTACCTTCATTCCACTATATATCATTATCCAGTACAGTATATTTATTTTTTCACAAGACAAGAAAAAAGACATCATACCCTTCTATTCAAATAATACGGATATAACGTCTTTCTTCATTTTTACTCACGCAACTATCATTTTCTACTCAAACTCTTGGGCGGAGAGATTTATCTGGTTTCTGCTCAGTACACATTTGTGCGTTTTATTCTTCATATTCATCTTATTTCGCATTTTTGTGTACCTAATCTAAAATTTTTAGAGCCAATATGGAGCCAAAACTTTCCATTACAATGGCGAAGCCGAATTGATTATTATTGCTTCAGAAATATATCTCATTAATGGAATTTCCATTGTTAATTCTTGGCTATTTGCAAAGGGATTATATACACCTCTTTCACTTAAGCGACTTTCATTCGATTTACTATGTACTAACGCATTTCTAGTCTTATATATTCTTGCTGCTAACTTTTTATACACTTTTTCATTTGAAGCATCTCTTAAATCAACAGTATCTCCTTTTGAAAAACTAACCTCTGACGATTTATAATAATCCACAATAGAATTACTAAATTCTGTCAAGTCATTAATCAACTCACTTATATTAACAAATTTTCTCAAGGTCAATTCTAGTGCTTCCAATTCTGAGCCTTGAAACTCTTCCTTATTTTGTCTATTTTTCTTTTTTATTAAATCCACAATCTTAACGATATCTTTCGTCCTTTTTGCCGAAAAGCCGGGGTGCTGTATAATATGTTGCACACTTTTAAAAATATCTTCGTTATACACTTCTTCATAAAAATGTTCCATTATATGATAAAATCCTACAAACTTTACAAAAGGTTCCTCAGAAGTTAATGCCATATAATATTGTTCAACTAATTGCTCTTTATACAAAAGTTGAGGTGCCATAAGTTCTGAAATATTCTGAATTCTTCTTCTTGGCAAAACATTTCTTTGTGGAAATAAATCATCTATTTCCGTTACCGCTTTAAATACAAAATCAAAATTATATGCAACGTTGAATAAATACGATTTAGCATACCTTTGTAATTGCTCCCTATTCTTTTTTGTATTCGTTTCTATATATACCGCCAATGGTAAACGTGTAATCATTTTTATCAAGCTAAATATGTCTTTTTCTGCTAAAGTTTCACACCTACGTTCAAAAAACTGAGATGGAACACTAGAAAAGACTCTTTTTCTTACATCAAAGTCTTTAATAACATACCAAATCAATTGTCTCGAGATTTCATGAAACGAATATGTAATATCAGCCTCTTCATCACTTACAATTAATTCCGTCAATTTATCCTCAAGCCCTATGGAAAAACGTCGTCTTGAATCAATATCTGGTATATCAACAACTGATTCATAACTATTTCCATCACATATTGAATATCTCTCAAAATCATATTGTTCTGCTTGCTGCCTTAAATCATTATAATTGTCTATTGTATATATGTACTCCTGTGTCGCAATAATGTATGAAATTTTATTATTATCATAATTAAATTGCAATCTATTTTTCCAATTTCCTAACATCCTAGAAACTTTTTCGCAAAATTCATTCCATTCCATCTAATCTACCTCCAATTACAAAGAGCACTCGTGTCTTTACTTAATAATATATATACTACAACAAACTTCATTTTGAAAGAATCTATCAATATTAGATTTTTCAACTCTCATACCTAAAAAACTCCCTAGCCATCATCTCCGCTGTAACCCTGTTATACCCATTCTTCAGATACCCCTGCACAATCGTCCCAAACATTCCCTTAACCATATCATCCTCAATATCACAATATACCTGCATTTCCCCGGACAATGCCATTGCCACATACTCTATCGGCTTGTTATCCAACAACCTATGCAGTTTCGCCAGAGACTGCTATGTTGTCCTCAGAGCAGCCTCCACTTCTTCGCACTTTATCCGTAACATATTTCCATCTGTAAACCACACCTCAACATAGCCATTATCCATGTTATAAGCACATTCCTCGATATTATCCGTTCGATTATCTTTCATCTCATCCAATCCATCCTTCTCATTATCTTTTCCCATAAGACCTGTCATACCGCCTTATCTGCTGCTCTATACGCTCCTGTTCCTTTGCCTTACGAATAATCGTATCAATCTGCTCTGCACCGGCATATTTCTTCACACGCTCCAGATCATCAGCCTTTTCCTGCAACAGCTCTGTCCTATCACTCATATCCTTAATCTTGCCCTTGTAAAACTCCACATCATCTGACAATATTCAAATCTTTTATTTGCTCCTAAGAAGAACCTCTGCTATACTCTAGTTGTATTTACAGGTGTAACAGAGGTTTTCTTTTGTTACCGCAAGTCCAAACAGTTACCGCTGTCAGGACTTTTTTCTTTATCAATCTGTACTCCCTGCCAGAGATACTTTGCACCATCCAGCATTGCAATAATCGCCTGTAACATATCCATACAGTCATTTCGCATATCTTCCAATCCATCAGCAGTAAGTGTTATCTCCTGCTGTTCCAGTTGTTCTACCAGTTCTGAGAGATTTGTCTGCATATTCTGCAGTTCCTCTACAAGCTGGTAAATGACCTCTTTCCTACAACACATATTCTGTTATAAATGCAGGAACGTACAAAATAATCTTTCTTCTGCATACCGCTTGCAAGTATCTTGGCTTCAATCATTTCCCGCTCTCTGTCCGATACACGAAAGCTGATTGTTGGATGTTTGTGTACTCCGCTCATAACTCGTCCTCCTCATTCTCCAGTTCTAATCTGTCTGCCAGTTCTGCCTGCTTATTGGGGTATAAATGTGAATAAGTATTTAATGTTGTTTCTATCTTTTCATGTCCCAGCCGCTCTGCTATTGCCAATGGCTGAAATCCAAGCTCCACCAGAAGTGATGCGTGGCTGTGAC
>ULUK01024143.1_pt1 | contig 84192 bp, 81 predicted proteins | sample 1958451 | NCBI WGS metagenome assembly ULUK01 (sample SAMEA4835758, study PRJEB28245) | human gut metagenome | biome: gut microbiome; material: fecal sample | place: Denmark | collected 2008
CTTCTGTCACCAAGAGTGTCCCCCTGTAACGAATAAGACAGAGGGACACTCTTGGTGACAGAAGGAACGTCCCTACAGCCGCGCCATATCTGCTGGTGTGTCAATGTCCATCAATTCAGTTTTGTTGGTGACGGGTAGCTGCATTACCTGAGATTCGTGACTGTGGACAACGACATTCCCGCCTTTTCCCTGTGGGAGAGACATAAGCTCATCAAAATATTCTTTTGGAAATATCACAGGTGATCCTGGAGTTTTGTCATAACACGTTCTCCATATATATGATGTCTCATTTTTTGCACATAATAATAGTGATGCTATAGATTCCGTCTTTATGAGTGGCTGATCGGAAGGAATAAAAGCACAGCGGTCAATATAGGAACCAATTGTATCCAGACCAAGACGGATCATATCATTCCGATATGGTGAGGAGTGAAGGATTACCGGTATACTATATTCTGTGCAAAGCTTTTCAATATCCTGGTGTATGGTGACAACGAGTCGCCTGGAAAACAAATCTTTTGTTATATCAAGTATCCACTTTATGAGCGGCTGTCCGTGATATTCAGCCATGAGCTTATTGCTGCCAAAGCGTTTTCCCTGCCCTGAAGCCATGATGATACATCCGGAATTGCCAAATGGTCTGTCAAGGTCAACAAGGAACACATCCTTATGGCTGCACAGCCGGTTCAGAAATGAGAGATCCTGTTTTCGAACAACCATAATGATCCGCTTTTTATTCATGAGCCTTTCGAAAGCTTTTTGATAATCGTATGATGTGTTTTCAAGATATCCAATTTCGTCTACAGTAATCCATGGTGCTGTTGTGTCTGCTAGGCTTTCTAAAAATGCAATACATGTGCTGTTAAAGGCATCTTTAATGGGTTGCATGAGGTTCTCGCAACCTGTGGCATCAGAGCAGAATTTGCCGATACGTACAACTTCACCGCTAGAGTTATTTTTCATGTACACGCCTTCTTTTGGGACGGCCCATGATGTAATTCCGGGCATTTGTCTGTCGAAAAGTGAAGAGAGAAGTGTTGATTTGCCACTTTTCCTGTCACCGGTAATAACGATATGTTTCTTTTTGCTAGTCAGAAAAGATCTCCATATACAATTTGCTTCCGGCCTGAATACAGGCTTCTCTATATTGTTCATATTTTTTCAGCCATTCCTTTCCCTCTGGTGTTATCGTGCTCCCCCCACCTGACCTGCCACCTGCTTGGCGGCTTGTAAGTGAAAATCCCAGCGCCTCTTCAGCGTTTTTTATCATGCGGAATGCTTTGCTGTAGGCAAGCCCCATTGACTGGGATGCGGAGCGGAGAGAACCGGTTTTTTCTATAGCCAAAAGAAGGCGGTATGGACCTTCACCAAAGAATTTCTCATCATTATCATCAAAAAATGTTATTTTAATAGCAGCTCTCAATGCATATCATCCTCCTTCATCATGACAAGCTGGCGCTTTCCCTGACGGTTGCGAAGTTCTCTGATACTGATTGTACCATAAACTTTGGACAGAAGCATTTCCATTTCCTCAATGGGTGTTTTATCAGGATATATTTCACCGATCAGTTTGGATTCAGATAAAACCAGAAGAGTGTTGCAGTAATTTAATGCAAGTGATGAATCGTGAAGCGTTACCAGAGACACCGCGAGGTTTTGTTCAACATAGCTGCACAGAAGGTTCATGATCTGGTAACGCAGCCTGAAGTCCAGTGCACTTTCCGGTTCGTCCAGGAGTAAAAGCTTCCGTTTTGCCACAAATGTACGTGCCAGCAGGGCAAGCTGTTTTTGACCCTCACTCAATGTCTGAAAATTATCGTTTATCCGTGAATCAAGTCCGACCATTGCAAGAACTTTATAAGCCTTTTCTTTCATGGCCTCAGTATGGGGTTGAAGAAGCTTAAGCTCTGGGTTAAATCCCATCATGACAACATCTAAGAGAGATATGTCTATGGATATGCCGCTTTTTTGAGGGATATATCCACATAGCTGTGCTAGTTTTTTGTGAGGCATATGTTCCAGCTGGAGATTATCTAACTCGCAGCAGCCACTATGCGGAATCAAATTGGCGATTGCTTTGATAAGGGTTGTTTTGCCACAGCCATTCTCGCCAAGTATACCAACAATTGTACCTTCTTCTGCAGAAAAGCTGATATTATTTATCACATTTTGCACATCTGTGGTGCTGGTGCGGCTGCTGTGGTGGTAGCCGACTGACAGATTGCGTATGTTTAATATACTCATTTTACAGGTTTCCTCCTTATGCATAGATAGATAAGAAATGGTGCTCCTATGATACTTGTGAATATACTGACCGGTAGTTCTGTGGAACATACACTGCGGGCAAGTATATCACCGAAAGTGAGAAGGCATCCACCTATAAGACCACTTAGAAGCATAGTTGATAAGCGGTTATTTTTGAGCAGCATTCTGGCTCCGTGCGGAGCAAGCAGAGAGATAAAGCTGATAAGTCCCGTCATGCTGATCACACTTGAAGTTGCCAGGGTTGCGATCAAAAGAACCAGCATTCGTATCTGGTTAACATTCACACCAAGCATTTTGCCCTCTGCGTCATCAAGGGAGAGCATTATGATCTGCCTGTACAATAGGAACATTATCAGCAGGCAGACAGCGCACAGTATTACATTTGAACCAATGGAATATATACTTATGCCATTAAGGCTTCCCATGATCCAGTATTCAATTGATGATAATTGTTTTTCAGGGTCGGCAGTCAGCTTCAGACATACAAGAGCGGTCTGGGCAAGACTGTGTACTGCTATGCCTGCCAGTACTATGCTTTTTCCATCACGCTCATATGTCAGCGATGACAGAAGCAGAACCAGTATCACACAGCATATGGCTCCGGCAAAAGCAGATATGGTTACAGACATTGTCCCGGACAAAAACAGAATGCCAAATGCGGCACCGGCGCTTGCACCTGAGGATACACCTATGATGTCTGGAGAAGCCAATGGGTTCTTAAAGACAGTCTGATATACAAATCCTGCTATGCCGAGAACAAATCCCCCTATACAGCCGATGATTCCGCGGCTTGCGCGAAGCGTGAGAAATACACGCCACTGCATGTCATCACCTTGCAGCAATCCATTAAGTGTAAGAGGATATTTTCCGACAAAAAAAGAAAATATACTGAGAGCTGCCAGAATGACAGCTCCCAGTATAATAGTTATTGTTGCTTTGTTTTTATTTTTACGCTTGTTATTAATTGTTGATTCCATAGAATGTTTCATAATAATTTGTCATTTCAGTTGTATATGTGTCAGTTGATACCTGATCAGGATGAAGGATCCCTGCAAGCCATACAGATGCCAGGATTCCTGCAGGTACCGGGCTGTCCAATGCTTCCACGTCTCCAGGAATAGCATATACGTGGCTGTTTTTTACAGCAGTGCATTCTGCAAGGTTTGGATCGTTCATTACGTCATCTACTGTATATTCGGCATCAGATGCGATTATTATATAAGAAGGATCCCATGCAAGAAGCTGCTCATAGCTTATCTCAGCCCAGTAGGTGTCTGTGATAGAATCAGCTGCATTTTTTCCACCGGCAAGCTCTATGATGCTTGACTGATACATAGAAGGACCGGCAGTAGACAGGAATGATGAGTTGCCGGCAAGGTATACACTTTCAGGTTCTACGCCAGACAGAGCTGAAGTAAGCATATCCTTCTGAGAATCTATATATGCGAGCAGCTTTGCAGCCTCTGAGTTGGTGTTAGTTGCCGTAGCTATGGTGTTGATCATTTCTGTCAGAAGATCCTGACTTTCAGGATTGACGAGCAGTACTGCGATACCGAGGTCTGTCAGGCTCTGAGCTGCATCCTTCAGCTTCATTGGCAGAATAACCAGATCAGGGGAAAGAGCAGCGCATGTCTCAAGGTTGAACTCTTTGGCAGTTCCAACATTTGGCAGCTCTGTCAGTTCTGGTGCAGCAAGCTTATAAATAGGGCGCTTGTCTGCTTTTGCCTCAATACCGACAACCTTATCCTTGAGACCAAGAGCGATCAGAAGGCTTGAAGAAATATAGTAGCCGCTCACGATAGAAGATGGCTCTTTTTCAATTGTAACTTCACGGCCGGCCTGGTCAGTAACTGTTACAGGGTATACAGTCTGTTCAGCATCTGCTTCAGTGGAAGACTCTTCAGAAGATAATTCTTCAGATGATACTTCTTCACTGGAAGCTGATTCGGATACTGAAGCAACTGTGGTGCTTTCCGTAGTACTCTGTGTTGTCGTAGCACTGTCTGTACCACAGGCTGTAAGTACTGCCAGCATAGTACAGATAAGGATGATAGATAGTTGCTTTTTAAAAGTTGTTTTCATGAATTCAATGTTCCTTTCGTTATTCTTGAAATAATACAACGGTATTGTAACAAAGCATCTTTTCAAAGACAAGCTGTTTTAATATAATATATTTTGAAAAATTGTGTTTATATGTTAAAAGGAGCTTTTATGGTAACAATACAGAATTATGTACGCGCACAAAGTATTGATGAGGCATATGAACTGAATCAGAAAAAGGGAAGCTGTATTATCGGAGGAATGCTCTGGACAAAAATGCAGGATCGCCTGATACAGACAGCCATAGATATGTGTGATCTGGGACTTGATAAGATTGAAGAAAAAGAAGACGAATTCATTATTGGTGCAATGACATCACTCCGTCAGATAGAGCTGCATGACGGATTAAACAAATATACACATGGTGCAGTATGCGAAGCGGTGAAGGATATTGTGGGAGTTCAGTTCCGAAATCTCGCAACGATTGGCGGAAGCATATGGGGACGTTTCGGGTTTTCAGACATTCTGACAGTTTTTTTAGCTATGGATGCATTTGTAGAGCTTTATCATGGTGGTATGATTCCTCTCAGGGAATTTGTTGGCATGAAACAGGACAGGGACGTGATTGTACATCTGATCATCAGGAAAACTCCCGGAGTTTTTGCTTATGCATCAGTCCGCAATCAGAGAACAGATTTTCCTGTCATTGCATGTTCGGCATCATGCGTGGATGGAGAATACCGTTTGGCTGTGGGAGCAAGGCCTGGAAGGGCGATGCTTGTTCTGGATGAAGAAGGCTTGCTCACAGGGGGACTTTCTGATGATACAGAGAAAGCATTTGCCAGTTGGGTTTCTGACAAGATCCCGGTTGGAAGCAATCATCGTGCTGGCGCAGAATACAGAAGCCGTCTGATACGTGTGCTTGGACAGAGATTATTGAAAAAGATTGAGGAGGAGCAGCAGTGGAAATAAAAGTTAAATTAAATGGGAAATTCGTCTCGGGAAATATAGCTCCTGATATGCTCCTTATAGATTTTCTGCGTGATCATGGCTGTTATAGTGTGAAACGCGGCTGTGAGACGTCAAATTGTGGTCTGTGTACAGTGCTTATGGATCAGACTCCTGTCCTTTCCTGTTCGATGCTTGCTGCCAGGGCAGATGGACACGAGGTGCAGACCCTTGAGGGCCTTCAGGATGAGGCAGCAGAATTTGCCGGGTTCATTGCTGATCAGGGTGCTGATCAATGTGGTTTCTGCAACCCGGGTTTTGTGATGAATACAATAGCTCTTCTCAGAGAAAATCCTGATCCATCGGATGATGAGATCAGGGCATATCTTGCCGGAAATTTGTGCAGATGTTCCGGATATGAGGGACAACTGAGAGGAATCCGAAATTACTTAGACAGTAGAATTTCTGCAGATGACAGACGGTAAAGGGGTGAACTCATGGAACATAAAAAATATAATGTAGTTAATAAATCCGTTAGAAAAAAAGATTCTATGCAGTTACTTCTTGGCAAACCGGTATATGTGGATGATATCACTCCCGGTGATGCACTTGTTGTGAAACTGCTTCGCAGTCCACATGCGAATGCTATTGTGGAGGATATAAATGTCTCCATAGCAAAAAAAATACCTGGAATAGTAGATATTTACACATGGCAGGATGTGCCAAATAGCCGGTTTGCAATAGCAGGACAGACATATCCTGAGCCGTCACCGTATGACAGACTCATTATGGACCGCCATGTGAGGTGTGTGGGCGATGTGGTTGCAATCATAGCAGCTGAGGATGAAAAGTCAGCAATTAAGGCTATGAAACTCATAAAGGTTAAATATAAAATCTTGGAGCCTGTTCTGGATTTCCACAAGGCAAAGGATAATGAAATATTGGTTCATCCTGAGGACGACTGGTTTCCGCCAGTTCAGGTAGGAGGCGATCCGAAACGCAACCTGATAGCAAGCGATGTAGGCGGTGATGGCGATGTTGATGCTGTTATAGCTGACTGCGATGAGGTGCTGGAGAACAGATATCATATGAGAGCCTTTAACCAAGCTATGATGGAGACTTTTCGAACGTATACACACCTTGACCGTTATGGAAGGCTTCATGTAATTTCTTCTACACAGATCGTGTTTCATGTACGTCGTATTCTGTCAAGAGCGCTTGGCATTCCAAAGAGCAGGATCAGAGTGGAAAAACCACGTATAGGAGGCGGATTTGGAGCAAAGCAGACAGCGGTAAGTGAGGTGTATCCTGCATTTGTGACCATGAAGACCGGGCGTGCGGCTAAGATAATATTTACGAGACAGGAAAGTCAGATCGCAGGTTCACCGCGCCATGAGATGGAGGTGAGAGTCCGTCTGGGAGCAGACCGCGATGGACATATAAGAGGACTTGATCTGTATACTCTGTCCAACACTGGAGCGTATGGGGAGCATGGACCTACAACAGTCGGACTTAGCGGGCATAAGTCCATCCCGTTATATACAGGAGGCCTTGAGGCATATAGGTTTGGATATGATGTTGTATATACGAACACTATGGCGGCTGGTGCATACAGAGGATATGGGGCTACACAGGGAATCTTTGCGCTTGAGTCTGCGGTGAATGAACTTGCGGAGAAACTGGGGATAGATCCGACCGTGATCCGTGAGCAGAATATGCTGCGCGAGGGAATGAAGATGCCTGCGTATTATGGCGAGACGGCAAATGCGTGTGCTCTTGACAGATGTATGGCCAGATGCAAGGAGATATTTAACTGGGATGATAAATACCCTGTCAGGAACATGGGAAACGGAAAAGTCAGGGCTGCAGGAGTAGCAATGGCCATGCAGGGTTCTTGTATATCGAATGTGGATGTAGGATCTGCAACGGTCAAGCTTGCGGATGATGGTACATTTAACCTGATAATCGGTGCTGCAGATATGGGAACCGGATGTGATACTATCCTTGCACAGATGGTTGCGGAGTGTATGGATTGCTCGGTTGATGACGTGGCGGTATTTGGAGCAGACACAGATGCTTCACCATATGATTCCGGCTCGTATGCTTCATCCACTACGTATGTAACAGGAAAGGCTGTGGAGCTTGCCTGTGATAAATTGAAGAAGAAGCTGTGCGCAATTGCAGCAGGAATGCTTGGATGTGAACAGGATGAAATGTATTTCGAAAATGGCAGGGCATATCGGACAGGAACAGATCAAAGCGTTTCTTTGGCTGATATAAGTGTTAAGGATCAGGTCGCAAATGATATTGCCGCTGTAGCTACAGTCTCTCATTCGTCTCCGGTTTCGCCTCCTCCATATATGGTCGGAATGGTTGAGATAGAACTTGACAGATATACAGGAGAAGTGAAGATACTGGATTATGCTGCAGTCGTGGATTGTGGCATAGCCATAAACCCGGCACTGGCACGTGTTCAGGCTGAGGGAGGCATAGTCCAGGGAATAGGACACACTCTGTTTGAGAACATCACCTACAATGCGAAGGGATGCCCGATAGAGTCGAGTTTCATGCAATACAAGATACCAACCCGTCTTGATATGGGGCATTTGAGAGTGGAATTTGAAAACAGCTATGAGCCTACAGGTCCTTTTGGAGCCAAATCGATAGGAGAAATAGTTATCAACACTCCGGCACCTGCTATTGCACATGCCATATATAGGGCGACAGGTGTATGGCACAGAGAACTGCCGATCACACCGGAGAAGATTCTTATGTCCATGCCGGAAGAGTAATTGGAGATAACATAAGCAGAATAACAGAATCTGTAATATGAAAATAAAATATACAGGAGAAAACAACAGATGAAAAATAAGTTTAAACTTTCAGAAACAGCATTCCAGCTTGATGGAAGGATGCCTCTTTCCCAGGCGATACCTCTTGGACTTCAGCATGTCCTTGCAATGTTTGTCGGAAATTTGACACCGTTATTAATTATCACAGGAGCATGCGGACTGGTCGGTGGTGAATTTGCTGATCTTCAGCTTTCGCTGCTTCAGAACGCAATGCTTATCGCGGGAGTTGTCACCCTGATACAGCTTTTCTCAATAGGTCCTGTTGGAGGAAAGGTACCGATCATTATGGGTACATCTTCAGGTTTTATAGGAGTATTCAACAGCGTAGCGGCAACCATGGGCGGTGGAGTGCTTGCGTATGGTGCGATTATGGGTGCATCCATTATCGGTGGCTTGTTTGAGACTGTGCTTGGTTTCTTCCTGAAACCTCTGCGCAGGTTTTTCCCGGCTGTTGTAACAGGTACAGTAGTTTTATCAATTGGACTCAGCCTTATATCGGTGGGAATAAATTCGTTTGGAGGTGGAAATAATGCCGCAGACTTTGGCTCCATGGAGAACCTTCTGCTTGCATTATTTGTCCTTGTGGTTATTCTTTTCTTTAAGCACTGGACAAAAGGATTTTTAAGCTCGTCATCTATTCTTTTTGGAATAATCGCAGGTTATATCGCGGCGATCATAATGGGACTTGTCCTTCCGAGAACAGGTATAACTGCTGATGGTGTGGAATATACAAAAGCCTGGGTGTTGAACTGGGACAAGGTGAAAGATGCTTCCTGGTTTGCGATTCCACAGCTCATGCCTGTAAAACCGGTGTTTGATATGCGTGCAATACTTCCCGTTCTCATAATGTTTATTGTAACAGCGGTGGAAACTGTCGGTGATATATCAGGTGTTATGGAAGGTGGCCTTGGAAGGGAAGCCACAGATAAGGAACTTTCAGGTGGTGTGATGTGTGACGGTCTGGGTTCATCTCTTGCAGCGGTGTTTGGAGTCCTTCCAAATACATCATTCAGCCAGAATGTGGGACTTGTAGCCATGACTAAGGTCGTCAACAGATTTGCGCTTGCAACAGGAGCGATATTTCTGATATTATGTGGCCTTTGCCCTAAACTTGCAGCACTGGTATCGATCATGCCTCAGTCAGTGCTTGGCGGAGCTGCGGTTATGATGTTCTCTTCGATAGTTATCAGTGGTATTCAGCTCATAACAAAGGAACCATTAAGCGCACGCAACCTGTCTATAGTTTCAGTAGCACTGGGCGTAGGCTATGGAATGGGAGCCAATCCTGGTATTCTAGCAAATGCCCCTCAGCTGCTCCAGCTTGTTTTTGGAGGCTCAGGAATTGTTCCTGCGGCAATGGTTGCAATTCTGCTTAATATTATCCTGCCTAAAGAAAAGTAGTAATCAGGGACACTCCTCGTTACAGAAGGAACGTCCCTGTGGCGTACACAACTTGTTGTTATGCTACAAAAGTAGTTGTTGATAACAAAAAAATATGCTAACATAAAAATAGTGGTTTTCGAATGTATGTTCGATATAGTATAATATATACTGTATATACATTTGAGACTGCTATTTTTTAGCTTGAAGAAAAATATATAGTAATAAAACCTATTCGGTATGGAGGAGAAGATATGTACATTGTGATAGACGTAGGCGGAACATTTATAAAACACTGTGTGATGGACAGAGAAGCTGAGATAATGGAGAAGAATAAATTCCCTACACCTGGAAGATTTGGAAATGGACTGGAGAACATACAACAGGGGCTGGATGCATTCCTTGATGCAATTCAGTCGATATATGATGGATATAAGGAAAGATATGATATACAAGGAATAGCAATATCACTTCCTGGACAGGTGGACGTGGACAACGGAATATGTTATGCCGGCGGAGCCTTGCCTTACCTTGACAAAGCACATATAGGCGAGCTTGTAAGCGAGAGATGCGATGGACTTAAGGTAGCGCTTGAGAACGACGGCAAATGTGCAGCATTGTCGGAGATATGGCAGGGAAATGCAAAGGACTATAGCAGCGCAGTTGTATTGGTATTTGGCACAGGTGTCGGTGGAGGAATAGTCATAGACAGAAAGATACTCCACGGCAGAGGTATGGTTGCCGGTGAGATGTCGTACCTGTTTGAGGATGTGAACAGGGATAATATAGACAAACTTGTACCGCTTGAGGCGAATCTCAAGAATACAAAGAAACATGTAAAACTTCCGGACAATGTCACCTGGACGATGCAGGCATCGGTAAGCTCACTCAGAAGAGAGGTGGCAGCAGTCAAGGGCATGAGGGAAGATGAAGTGTCAGGCGAGATGATATATGAGTGGGAAGCTGAAGGCGATGAGGCTGTCATAGGTGTACTTGAGGACTGGTATCTGAACATCGCGAAGCACTGCATGAATATACATGTCATTCTTGCACCGGACATCATACTCCTTGGAGGTGGAATCAGTGCGGAACCGAGGTTCATACAGGGCGTGAAGAAGTACGTGGATAAGCTTGCAAAATTTTCAGTGATCTATAATGAGATGCAGGTTGGACTGTGCAAATTTGGCAACGATTCCAATCTCATAGGAGCACTTTTCAACTATCTTCAGAAGTATGAGGGTGCCCACTAGATAAGAAAACGGAGATCATATCAGAATGAAACACAATGACGGAAAAGAGACGGACATCAGAATGAAGCACAATGACGAAAAAGAGACGGACATCAGAATGAGCGCAGAAAAGAGTAAAGAAAGAAGCATAGAAAAAAGCAAAGAAAAAGGCAAAGAAAAAGGCAAAGAAACGAATACAGAAAAGAACACCGATTATAGAAAAAAATCGCACGAGATGGATATGTTAAATGGTTCACTGGCGCTTAAGATGCTTATATTTGCCATGCCGCTGGCGGCCAGCAGTATATTGCAGCAGCTTTTCAATTCGGCTGATGTGGCTGTGGCAGGAAGATTTGCGGGAAGTGATGCACTGGCAGCAGTTGGAAGTAATGCTGCAGTCGTTGCTCTATTTGTGAATGTATTTGTGGGACTTTCTGTCGGTGTGAATGTTCTTGTGGCGCATTATATAGGCCAGAATAAGAAGGATTCAATAAGCAAATGTGTCCATACCAGCGTGAAGTTCGCCCTTATATGCGGAATAGCTATGCTTGTGGCTGGAATGTTTGTGGCAAGACCTATACTTGAGGCTATTGATACTCCTGCCAAGGTGCTTGACCAGGCTGTGCTGTACCTTAGAATTTATTTCGTAGGTATGCCTTTTATCATACTGTATAATTTTGGAGCGGCTGTGCTCAGAGCTATAGGTGATACAAGGCGTCCGCTTTACTGCCTGATAGTTTCAGGCGTACTCAATGTTGTACTCAACCTGTTCTTCGTGTGTGTGTGTAAACTTGGAGTGGCAGGCGTCGGCATGGCAACGGTCATATCAAATGTTGTCAGTACGGGAATAGTCATGTATATATTGATGCATGAGGAAGGTCCACTCAGACTCGATATAAAGAATATACGAATAGATAAAGTGTGCCTGGGAAAGATACTCAGGATAGGAGCTCCATCAGCGATACAGACGGCAGTTTTCTCATTGTCAAATGTGCTGATACAGGGCGGAATCAACAGCTTTGGTCCTGATGCTGTGGCAGGCTCATCCACGGGTCTTAATTTTGAATATTTTGCATATTTTGTCATATCCGCATACGCACAGGCAGCAGTGACATTTGTGAGCCAGAATTATGGTGCAGGTGAGAAGGAGAGATGCAGAAAAGCTCTCAGGATTGCCATGTTAGAGGGCATGCTTATGACGGCTGTGTTCAGCAGTGTCATGATGCTTTCAGGGGATTTTCTTGTGAGATTTTATACAACAGATACAGAGGTTATAAAGTATGCACTTATAAGAATGAAGCATGTCATGCTCCTTGAGGCGATGACAGGAACATATGAGATGACAGCTGCGGCACTCAGAGGCCTTGGCAGATCCATGCTGCCGGCTATTATAACAGTTGTGGGTTCAGTAGTGTTCAGGATCATATGGATATATACGGTGTTTGCGCGATATCATTCTTTTGGCATGCTTTTGAACGTGTATATAGTTTCATGGATAATAACAGGTACGGCGATGATAATCGCATACATACTCGTATCGAGGAAAGTGCTGGGGCATACACGGGCCGGTGGGAAGGGTGCTGAGACGGCTGCTGTATAGTATGTGACCCAAGGCACATAAGCATCAGAAAGAGAAGATTAAGACTGAGCATGAAGTGACAGGGGGATTGGCTGTGGATAGGGATAAGAAAGATAGAACGTATATTGCGATAGATCTGAAATCCTTCTTTGCATCGGTTGAATGTGTTGAGCGCGGACTTGATCCGCTGACCACCAATCTGGTTGTGGCAGATGCGTCGAGAACAGAGAAGACTATATGCCTTGCTGTTTCCCCGTCGCTGAAGAGCTATGGTATACCTGGAAGAGCCAGACTGTTCGAGGTGGTGCAGAGGCTTAAGGAGGTCAATGCCAGCAGGAGAACACTTTCACCCGGTGGAAACTTTTCCGGGGAGAGCTGCGATTCCAATGAGCTTGCGGAGCATAATGAATTTGCGGTTTCGTATATAGCCGCTCCGCCACGTATGGCATATTACATGAAGTATAGTACGGATATATATAACATCTATCTGAAGTATGTAGCACCAGAGGATATGCATGTGTATTCCATAGATGAGGTGTTCATGGATGTGACGGATTATCTTGGGATATATAAGATGAGTCCGCACGATCTTGCCATGACGATCATACAGGATGTGCTTGCACAGACCGGTATAACAGCAACAGCAGGGATAGGAACGAACCTCTACCTGTGTAAGATAGCGATGGATGTTGAGGCAAAGCATATAGCCCCGGATAAGGATGGAGTCAGGATAGCAAGTCTTGATGAAATGTCGTACAGACAGAAGCTGTGGAATCACAGACCGCTCACAGATTTTTGGAGAGTGGGAAAAGGATATGCGAGAAAACTTGAGAGTCATGGACTTTATACAATGGGAGATATCGCCAGATGCTCACTGGGACATGACGATGAGTATTACAACGAAGATCTGCTGTACAGATTATTTGGTATAAATGCAGAGCTGCTCATAGATCATGCATGGGGCTGGGAGCCTTGTACCATTGCTGATATCAAGGCTTACAAGCCGGAGAGGAACAGCATAGGTTCAGGACAGGTGTTGTCATGCCCATACGAATATGAAAAAGCCAGACTTATTATCCGTGAGATGACGGATCTGCTCGTGCTGGATCTTGTGGATAAAAATGTCAAGACAGATCAGATGGTCATAACAGTGGGGTATGATATAGATAATCTCAAAAAGAACGCCGCGGGAGCAAAATTTTCCGGAGAGATACAGACAGATATGTATGGGAGGAAGATACCGAAAAGTGCCCATGGAACGGTGAATCTTGGAGAGTATACATCATCTACACAGGTCATCATGGATGCGGTGACCGGATTGTTTGAAGAGATCGTAGATCCTTTATTGTATGTCAGAAGGATATATGTCACGGCGAACAATATCATATCGAATACTGCGGCACATGAGAAACAGTCATCAAGGCAGCTCAGTCTGTTTGATGATTTTGGAGACGGGGCAGCAGAGACGGAGAAAAAGCAGCAGAATATGAAGCGGGAGCAGAGCATGCAGAAAGCGATGATAGAGCTCAAGAAGAAATTTGGCAAAAATGCAGTCCTTAAGGGAATGAATCTTGAGGAGGGCGGTACGACGATAGAGAGGAACGGACAGATAGGCGGTCACAAGGCTTAGGAGGGGCTTATGGAAGATAATTACGATGATATAATACAGCTTCCACATCACGTGTCCTCTGTTCATCCGCACATGTCTATCCATGACAGAGCAGCACAGTTTGCCCCATTTGCCGCACTCACAGGACATGGAGCAGCCATAGCGGAGACTGCAAGGCTCACCGATGAGAAGTTGGAGCTGGATGAGAGTCAGAAAATGGTTCTTGATCAGAAACTGTTGAATATAATGCATAATGCAGACAAAAAATGTGTGAGTATAGAGTATTTTGTAAAGGATGACAGAAAAGCCGGTGGAAGATACGAACATGTGTCGGGATATATACGCAATGTTGACGTATATGGGAAAAAGATAGTTATGGAAGACAGAACCGAGATACCGATAGATGATATATATGATTTAGATATTGATCAGAATGGAGATGTATATTTGCATGAATAGAGAGACTATGGTGATAGCACACAGAGGAGCGAGTGCCCTTGCGCCTCATGAGAATACACTTGAAGCGTTTCAGATAGCTATAGATCTGAAGGCGGATATGGCGGAGTTCGATGTGAGGAAAACCAGTGATAATATACTCATAGTATTTCATGATGGAACTATAGACGGCAGAAAGATAGGAGATATGACATACAACAGAATCAATGATATTGCATCAAAAGAAGGCTACAGAGTGCCTACGCTTGACGAAGTCCTGGAACTCTGCAGCGGAAAGATATGTCTTGATATAGAATTAAAGGAGAGCGGATACGAGAGGCGTGTCATAGATCTTGTCAAGGGGAGATTTGGATACGGTGAGTTCTCGATAAAATCCTTCAAGGACAAAGTGTCGTACAATGTGAAGGCCATAGACCCGAGGATAAAGACCGGACTGCTTGTCGGTAAGAAAAAGGCTAAGCTCGGTGTCAGATTGAATGAGTATTTTCCTGAGAGAAGAATGAGACGGTGTAAAGCGGATTTTATATCGCCGAATTATCTTCTATGCACGAAGGAATTTGTGAAGAGAATGAAGCGCAAGCACATACCGGTATATGTGTGGACTGTGAATGATCCACACTGGATGAGACGTATGTGCAGACTGGGCGTAGATGCAGTGATAACAGACCGCCCGGATATAATGCGTTGAAAGACCTAGAAATATTTGTTATATTATTCTATAGGTGGAGGAGTTGTACATAGGAGGATAATATGAGCAAAGTACTATACTTTGATTACGCGGCATTCTGCGTGTTTACTCTTATCATGGTCTCAGTCATCATGAAGAAGATGACCAGAGGCAAATTAAACAGGCAGTTTCAATTTGTTCTGACCATTGCAATGGTTGCCACAGCGTTTGATATAGGCGCCATCGCATTTGACAATATGGGTGAAAGGCATGTAGTCACCCAATACATATTCCATACGGGATATCTCTTTTTCCATGTCGTTTCATCGGCTATGTATGCCACTTATGTGATGAACATAGTGGATGCCATACACATATTCAGAGGTAAAGTGAAGAGTTTCATACTGGTACTTCCAACGTTGCTGTGCATAATCATGCTCGGAGTTAATTTTTTCACTCCGTGTGTATTCAGTATAGGCGGACAGGGAGAGTACAGAAGAGAGTTTTTCATGACATTTCTGTATGTTGCCGGAATATTTTATATGATTCTGGGCTTCATGGTTGTTACGAGATACCACAGGAGACTTACAAGAGGAAGATTTGTATCAACCATAGCGATATTCCCATTGGTTGTTGTTGCGGCCGTATTTCAGATGTTTAACCCGGATATTCCGATTGAGATGTTTGCAAATGCGATTGGATTACTGTTCGTTGCGTTGCTGATACAGAGTCCGGAGCAGTTTATAAGCAGTGCCACGGGCCTGAACAAGATCACAAGATACATGGACGACGTGAGAAATTCTCTGGATAATGGCCTTGATATAACGATAGTTATGATAACTATGGAGAATGACAAGACTCTTCGCGGGATTCTGGGAGTTGAGGAATATCATAAGCTGCTCAGGGAGATCTCTGAAGACTTTTTAGAGTGGAGCAGACCATACGGATATGATGTTGAGTGGTATTATCTGGGAAACGGAATGTTCAGATGTGTCATGAACCAGCGTATCAAGGATCAGGCTGAGGATTTTGCGGAGTGGATAAATGAGAAGCTGAAGAAGGGATATAAGTATAATGATATGTTTATAAATCTATTGCCGATAATATGTATCACCAGATGTCCTCAGGATATAGAGGATGTTGACAGTGTGATGCGGTTTGGCGATGAGCTTGCTGAGCACGAGTATACAGGCCGTGTTCTCTATGCCAGAGATATCTATAACAAGGAAAGATATGATCTGATGCGGGACATGGACATGATACTTGAGAAGGCATTTGCCGAGAACAGGTTTGAGGTTTACTATCAGCCTATATACAGCATAGATTCTGGAAAATATAACAGTGCTGAGGCACTTCTGAGATTAAATGATGATATGTATGGATACATTTCGCCGGAGATATTTATCCCTGCTGCGGAGGAGAATGGAATGATCCATAAGATAGGTAAGTTCGTTCTTGAAGAGGTGTGCCGTTTCATAGCTGGAGAGAAATTCAAGAATCTCGGACTGGAATATGTTGAGGTGAATCTGTCGGTCATCCAGTGCATGAGCAGTGAGTTATCAGAAGACGTGCGGGCAGTGATGGAGCGTTACGGAGTCAGCAATGAGCAGATAAATCTTGAGATTACTGAGACTGCGGCTGCCTATGCTCAGACGACAATGATGGACAATATCAACAGTCTCACAGATGATGGTATTGCATTCTCACTTGACGATTTTGGAACGGGTTATTCCAATATGAAGAGGATAGCATCCATGCCGTTTTCGATAGTTAAGCTGGACAAGACATTTGCGGATATAGACACAGATGACAAGATGATTAAGGTTGTCAAGAACACCATAAGCATGGTTAAGGATATGAATATGAAGATCGTAGTGGAAGGCGTGGAGACGGAGAAATCCCTCAGGAAGTTCAGCAATCTTGGAGTGGATTACATTCAGGGCTATTATTTCTCAAGACCATTGCCACAGGATAAGTTCATATCAGAGGTGAAGAGAGTTAACCAAGGCTAAGAGAAAGGACGGCGTATGACAGATATAGAGAACCGGGTCGTTGATGAGGTAGAGAAGGCTGTAAAGGGAAAAAGAGATATAATAATCAAGGTCTATGCTGCCATACTTGCGGGTGGACATATACTGCTTGAGGATATCCCGGGTGTGGGCAAGACCACTCTTGCAACGGCATTTGCCAGAACTCTGGATATGAAATATAACAGAGTCCAGTTTACACCGGATGTTCTGCCGAGTGACATAATGGGATTTTCCATGTACAATGCAAAAAGTGGTGAGTTTGAGTACAGAGAGGGTTCAGCGTTCTGTAATCTGTTCCTTGCGGATGAAATAAACCGAACATCGCCTAAGACTCAGTCGGCACTCCTTGAGATCATGGAGGAAAAACATGTGACAGTCGATGCTGTTACAAGGGAACTTCCACAGCCTTTCACGGTCATGGCAACCCAGAATCCGGTTGGTTCGTCGGGAACGCAGATGCTTCCGGAGTCCCAGCTTGACAGATTCATGGTGAGACTTTCCATGGGATACCCATCCCACGAGGCTGCGGTGCAGATACTTAAAGGTCAGGAATTTGTACCTATGGACAGTGTAGAGAGAATAGTGACGAGAGATGAACTGATAGGTCTTCAGGATAAGGCGAGAACTTTGAGTGTGCATGATTCAATATTTGATTACATAGTGACTCTGGTTGAGGCTACCAGGGAGAGTGAGCTCTTCTCGATGGGAGCAAGTCCGCGAGGCGCAAATGCACTTCTGCGGATGAGCAGAGCAATGGCGGTGCTCTCTGGAAGAGAATATGTTGTGCCGGGAGATATAGCAGAGGTGTTCAACGACGTGCTTGGGCACAGGGTAAAGCTTGCAGCCCGTGCCAGAGCTAATGGAATGACTGTCGCAGAGGCTCTGGATGAAGTGAGAAGTCAGGTTAAGGTTCCAAGGACTTAGAACGGAGAACATAAGAGATATAAGTAAAGGAGGATCAGCGGATGAAGTACGCATGGCATGTATTCAAATACATTCTCGTGTTTGTTATAAATCTGTTGATCCTTCTTTTTGTGCATTCATATTTTAATTTCATAGTTATGATACTGATGATAGTTCTGCCGGTCGTGTCAATAGTATGCGCCTTTGTGCTTTCAAGGCATTTGACTGTAAAATTTGGCGGCGGGGAACAGAACCTTACGGTGGACTCGCCATTTCTCGTATCGGTTGTGCTCGACAACAGCAGCATTATTCCGAATATGAACACAGAGATAGAGATAAGCATGGAGAATGATCTTTTCCATACAAATGGCAGGCATATGCTGTGCATACCTGCATATTCGCGCAGTGCGAATGTGGTGGACTACCAGATCGCCCAGTCGTATGTAGGTGCACTGGAGGTGAAAGCGGACAGAATATGCGTTACTGACTGGCTTGGATTTGTGAGGATAAAGAGCAAATGCAACTCGGTAAAAGAGTACAAGGTTTTCCCTTCCGGAAAGGTTGATGTGGAGGCGGATATGACCGCGGTTTCACAGGGGATGAACGAGGCTGAGGAGAGCCGGAAAAAAGGTCATGATTTCTCCGAGGTTGTGGATGTGAGAGAATACCAGCCGGGGGATAAGCTTCAGAATATACATTGGAAGCTGTCAGCAAAAAAAGACGTGCTGATGGTAAAGGACAGAGAGAGCATGTCGTCAAGCCAGCTCATGATATTGGTAGAGCTTGCCGATGATGAGACACATATATTGAATGATGTACTGAAATCCGCCTACGGCATGGCTGTAAGTCTGTTGGATGAACAACTGCCGTTTACATTCTATTACTGGAGCGGCGCGCAGGGCGATATAGTCAGGACTTCGATAGACAGCAGGGATGATCTCGCTGAATGGATGGAGAAGATCTTTTATGAGCAGGCGTATGCAGATTTTGGCTATGGGTTATCGATGCTTGAGAAGAATCTGGATTCTGACAGAAGGATCATAGTTGTTTCCGGCGATATGAGAGCGGATGGCAATGTAGTGTTTACATATGGAGATCGTGTGAAAGGATACATAATTGGGTAGAATCTTTGGTAGAAAAAAGAAAACTGAAGACAGGAAAACGGTAGAATTCTGTGAAGGTGTAAGGCTGCTCAACGATCCGGAGATCACAGATGGAGGCAGAGAAGGCGCGGATTACAGAAAAAGAAAGCTGCGCAGAAGAAAATCGGACAGCAGAGGTATTGCTGCAAAATGCCTGCTGGAGATATTTATCATAGGCGGTTCAATGTGCGGCTTTTTGTCGTGTATAGATATGGCGTATGGTGTTCCCGTTATATTTCTGGCGTATGCGCTGCTGGCCATGTACTTCTGTGGTCTGTTCAAATCAGGCAAGGTGTGGGTGAGAGATGTTGGATATATCATATTTCTTGTCGCTTTTGTCCTGTTCATCATGCTCCTCAGACGTTATATAAACAGTGGATTTTATGCTATCGTAAATGAGTTTCTGGATCATGTGACTGATTATTATGGAGCCCAGGAGGTTAAGGTATTCTCCGAGACTTTGTCCAACAGGACGCTCACTGTTCCTGTGGCAGCCATCGCTATAGGCTGTGTAGAGATAATAATCCTCAACATTTTCCTTAATACGAATATGAGTGTGTTCTGGGCAGTGTGGTTTTCACTTCCTGTGTTTATATTACCATTGTTTTTCAGGCTTGAGCCGGATGTTATTTACATGTTCATGGTATCCACAGGACTTTTGGGAGTTATCTGCCTTAAGGGAAATGGTCACTTCCGTATAACTGACAAGGACAGTACGTTTGAATATGATGAGAAGAAGCGAAGATTCAGTTACAGGCATAGTGACAGGGCGTCTCTGCAGCTTGCGGCCGGTGTGGCGGCTGTATGTATATTGGTGGGAAGTGCGGTTATCCTTGTCAAGCCGCAGCAGACTTATCTGTACAGGTATCGTGATAGCTCGGCGAAGAACAAGATCGAAGGCCCGCTTGGAAACCTCATCATGTATGGATTTGAATCCCTAAGGAATTCGGCGAATACCGGAGGACTGGCAAATGGAAAGCTTGGAGGCGTGTCGGATGTCACACTTGATGGACAGACGGATCTGGTAATCACATTTGCACCATATAGCACAAACAGGATCTATCTGAAAGCGTTCGTTGGTGATGAGTATAGATGGGATCATTGGGACAGAGATAAGGATGGCGACTATCCGTCACCGGTCAATTCTGAAGGACATGCCAGAGGACGAATGGATATACAGATCATAGATGGCGCCGGAGATCTAAAATATTACCCTTACTACACTGATATAGAAGCCATGAATACTTACAAAGAGGGCGATTCATTGTACAGTGTGGAGTACAGTCCATCCGCTCTGGCTGAGCCGGTTATGTCGTCGGTGGATGACAAGTATCTTGAGATTCCAGAGGAGAATATGGATTCAATACGAAGATTCTGTGAGAGCGCAGGAATCACGGAAAAAGACAGTGTGGATAATGTGCTGCAGAAGGTGTATATATACTTCCTGGAGAATTATCCGTACACACTGCATCCGGGAGCCACGCCGAGGGATGAGGATTATGTCAATTATTTCCTTGATACTACGAAGAAGGGCCTGTGTGCCAATTATGCCACTGCGGGGGCGCTGATCCTGAGATACATGGGGATACCCACAAGATATGTGGAGGGGTATGCCGTGGATTACATCGAGATCCTTGACGGAACAATGCTCGATGAAGAACAGTTCAGTTACGATGATTATTATTCAGGCTCATCAGAGCTTGGAAGAACGGCTGTTGTTCAGGTGGATGTGGACGATGGCGGAGCTCATGCGTGGATAGAGGCGTTCATACGTGGCAGATGGCAGGTCGTGGAGCTGACACCTCCGTCGAGTGAAGATGAGGATGATACCCAGGATGATTTCTGGTCCAGATTTGGAAGATGGCTAGTAGGTGATGACAGCGGAGATACCGGAACAGATACGACCGGCACAGCATTTTCACTTGGAAATGCCGTGTGGATAATATATGTTCTGGCGGGATGTATAGCATTTGCAGTGCTCTTGTTTGTGGGGCGTACAGCAGTCAGGAAGATAGTTCGTTTTGTGGGTTATCACAGGAGAGATAAGACTGGAAATGTGATAGCTTACTATAGGTATATGTGTGATTATGCAAGACTTGCGTCGGATGATTTTTCGAGGGCGGGAAATCACAGGCAGCAGCTTGAATATTTCTGTAGGGGCGCAGATCCGGCGGATACTGAGGACCTTGCGGCATATATGGAAGGCATAAGCTATGGCGGCGAGGTGTCCGGGGACGAATATGTACAGCGTATGGGAGAACTTCGGGTGCTGTTCAGGAGCTTTAGGAGACAGGTTCCTTTTATGAAGAGGATATACATATTCCGAATGTTGTAGTATAGTTGACAGGTAGCAATGGATAATGGAGGTATAAGAGATGCTTGGAATCATAGGTGCGATGGACGAGGAAGTCGCAAGACTGAAAGAGATGATAGATGGGCTCCAGGTCACAGACAAGTGTGGCATGAGCTTCTACAAAGGACAGATAGAAGGAACGGATGTCGTGGTCGTAAAGTGCGGTGTCGGCAAGGTCAATGCGGCCATGTGTACCCAGTCGCTGATCGACATGTATGGAGTGTCAGCTATCATCAACACCGGAATAGCCGGATCACTGGATGCTGACATAGATATAGGAGACATCGTTCTGGCTACGGATACCGTGGAGCATGATATGGATGTATCCGCCCTTGGATATGAGCCGGGTGTGATCCCTGATACAGAGCTGAGCGTGTTCAAGACCAGCGATGAGCTGCTTAAGATAGCACAGGACTCAGTGGATGCAGCAAATATAGGAGTCAAGGTGTTCACTGGAAGAGTGGTGAGCGGCGATCAGTTTATCTGGAGCAAGGACAAGAAGAAATGGCTTGTGGAGACATTTGGTGGAAGATGTGCAGAGATGGAGGGCGCGGCCATAGGACATGTTGCAGTGTTGAATAAGGTTCCGTACCTTGTTGTCCGGGCCATATCGGACAAGGCTGATGACAGTGCAGAGATGGATTATCCTACATTTGCGGCAAAGGCTATAGAGAACAGTGTAAACATGATGACAGAGATAATAAAGAGATATGAGGTGAAGTAGACATGGATAAGATAGCAAGTTTTCAGATAAATCATCTTCTCCTGAATCCGGGCATTTATGTGTCGAGAAAGGATAAGGCTGGGGATCAGATCCTCACAACATTTGACATAAGGATGACAAAGCCGAATTATGAGCCGGTTATGAACACTGCGGAGGTTCATACTATAGAGCATCTCGGTGCGACATTCTTGAGAAATAATGAAGAGTATAAGGATAGGGTCATATACTTTGGACCTATGGGCTGCAGGACGGGATTTTATCTCATACTCGCAGGTGATTATGAGTCGAAGGATATAGTGGAGCTTATGATATCAATGTTCGAATTCATAAGACATTATCACGATCCGATCCCTGGAGCAAATCCAAGAGAGTGCGGCAATTACCTGGATATGAATCTCGGTATGGCGAACTATCTTGCAGAGAAATTCCTGTCACAGGTTCTGTATGATATAGATGACAGCAGACTTAATTATCCAGAGGGTTAAATTCCAATTTACAAATGGGATCAAAATATACAGACCATGTAAAAAACGGGTGATTTTCAGTGGAAATTCGCTTTGTTGAGGAATGTTTGCCATTCTATTGACAATGAAGCTTGCGTGCTTTTTAATGCACGTAAGCTTTTTTTGTGCACATAAAACAGCTAAACAGATTCATGAAGACGGCTCTTACCGGATACGGTTATGAATGGGCTGAAACTCAAACAGAAAGGAAGAGATTATGAAAAGATTGTATGTATATAAGATTCTGCTGGCTGTTCTTCTGGCCGTATGTGTGGCCGGTGTGGTTTTTTATCATAGGTTCAGTACAAGGTCAAGTGCTGACGAACTGTATGCCGGGGAGAAAAGCAGGCATACTGATGTTATGGCCACCTCAACGGATGGAATTGCGGCTATGGCCGGATATGAGATAAGTTATGAAGATGTGGACTGCATCCTAAGCGGCGATGTGGTGTTTTACAATGGGATGCCATACACGAGGCATTACACGGTGCATAAGGACGGTGTAGAGTACAGGGCATACTGCGGCGATCATAAGAAAAATGAAGTTAAGAGCACGGACAAGGTGGCATTTTCCGTGACAAATGACAGACTGCTTCAGAAAGCGTTTCTGTATGGACCGGGAAGTGAATATGCGTGGTCTGGTTTTAAGGGGGTGTCCGCAGATCACAGACAGCTCATCATGACACTGACTTTGAATTATATAAGACATGGACAGTATTTTGACGTTATAGACGAATTCTATAAATACATATCGGAGACAAAGCGAGATGAGATCATCCTTCAGGGAGATCAGGCAGATATAGAGATAATAGATGATGGAAGCAAAGAGAATTACGGTAATTATGTAAGTCTTAAGGATTATACCGGTTATGTGGACAAGAAGACTGGTGAGAAGAGAAGAAGAACCAGGATAATGAGGTGTAAGGCAGATGCTGAGAATGGAGTGAGGATCTCGGTACCGGCGGATACATGGCTCCATATCAGGAAAAGCGGAGAAAAGGAGTTCACCATCCACAAGACAGGTAAGGTAACTATAATGGGAGGCGACAGATTCTTTTTCAGTGCTGAGAAGGCTCATAATGGAACGGGCACAGTAAAGTCTGGTAAAGGGATCCCCGGAGTTACAGTGTATACTGTAGATTCCACTCAGGTAGATGATGACCAGCAGTTGTTATTTGGAACGGTAGCTTCAAGCAGTATTTCTATGGATATTGAATGGACGGGAGAGAAGCCTGTTCTTGGAAAGTTCAGTCTGCACAAGACCGACAGAGATTCCGGCGCCGGTGTGGGAGAAGCTCTGTACAATATTGAGATGGAAGTGAAAAACGGCACACAGAGTCTGCGCACTCTGGTGGCTCAGATAGAGACTGATGAGAATGGACATGGTATAGTTGTGATGTCAGAATATGGCGGACTTGGAACCTATGAGATCACAGATATGCCGTTCGGAACATACAGGATATATGAGGAAAGGGCTCCGTACAACTATGAGAGAAACAGTGCTGTGGCACAGCTCGTTATAAACGAAGAAGGAGAATTTCTGTCCGTGGATGGCAAGGAGGTCAGTACATCCACAGAGCTTGAAATAAGCTGGGAGACTTGGGACAAGGTGATCTCAGGCAAGATTGATCTGAGCATATACAAACAGGATGCGGAGACGGGAGATAAATCTCAGGGAGATGCTGTCTTGTCAGGGGCTGAGTTTACAGTCAATTATTACAGGAATTTTTATAATTCCGTGGACGAGCTCCCAGAGAAGCCGGATCAGAGCTGGACGCTTAAGACGGATGACAGCGGTAAGTGCGGCCTTGAGGATGTGGTTTTGCAGACGGGAACAATCACGGTTCAGGAGACAAAAGCCCCAGAAGGGTACACGCTTGTGAATTCAATATTTAAAAGCGCAAAGGATGGCAATATTATAAAGGATAGTTCAGATGGAATATATCTGGACAGAATAGAACAGGATGGCGACACTGTTCGTCTGGTAAATGGCTACGAGCTTGTGGTCGGGAACCATGTCGTAAGAGGTGACTTCAAATTCAAAAAAGTGGATGCCGAGGATGGGACAGCGATCGCAAATGTGAGATTCCTCGTCGAGAACTCCGATGGCACCCAGTCTGCGGAGATAACAACTGATGCCAATGGCGAATACTCCAGTTCTGCGGATGATATCTGGTTTGGGGATGGAAAGCCGGACAAGACCAAAGGGTCACTGCCGTACGGAGAGTACACATTGACAGAGCTTCGTTGTGATGCAAATAAGGGAAAGTATAAGAGCATTGCTCCGATAAAATTCAAAATAGATTCAGATGAGTGCGTGTTTGATCTTGGGGACATAGTTGATGAGAGGATGCCGGAGATAGAATCTGTGGCGAAGAACAGTGTAGACGGATCGAAGTTCATTGATCCGGATGCGGAAACTGCAGATATCACGGACACGGTGAGTATGAAAGGGCTGGATATCGGGCACAGATACAAACTGAGCGGAAGCGTTGTCTCACAGGAGTCGGGCAGACCGCTTGGGGCAGATGGATCAACGTCAGAGAAATGTTTTACCGCAGATGCAGAGGAGATGACTGTGGATGTGAATTTCAGGTTTTCGACTGACAGCATAAGTGGTTCGGCTCTTGTCTGCTATGAGGTGCTTACGGATGAGGATTATGAGGGAGAGGTCGTAGCTTCACATGAGGATGTGAACCTTGCTTCACAGACAGTTTATACAAAAGAAAAAGAGAAGATCAGAGGGAGCATAAGTGTCCACAAGACGGATGATATTCTGGAGACACCTCTTGCGGATGCGGAGTTCACATTGTACAGGGCATCTGATCATGAAAAGCTCATGACAAAAAAGACTGACAAAGCCGGCAGTGTAGAATTCACCGGACTCGAGCCGGGAGAGTATTATATAAAGGAGACCAGAACTCCCAAGGGTTATATTGCCGACCCGGGGGTAAATTCCATACCGGTGAGCGTGCCGGAGAGTGCAGATGAGCCACCGGTGATAAATGTCAAAAATCACTATGGCATGGTGCATATACTCAAGACGGATCAGGAGGATGGCAGTCCGCTTGCCGGGGCTGTGTTTGGCATATATGATGACCGGGGTGCTCTGATCGCAAAAGCTGAATCGGAAGAAAATGGACAGGCTGTATTTTACGGACTTGCCAGAGGCACGTATAGCATAGAGGAGTTAGCTGCCCCGGAGGGTTACGAAAAAGCAGACAAAAAAATTCAGATAGACACATCAAAAAATGAATATACCATGGATGATCCGGTGATCATAACAAATCAGAAAATAAAAGAACATCCATCACCCGACACGCCAAACACTCCTGATACGCCGGACACCGGAGATCGGGATCCTGTTTCGAAGGTCATACTGCTTATGTGCTTTGCCGTAGTTTCGGTTGCGGGAATCGTATTTTACAGGAAAAAATTTACCGGAGAATCAAAATGACAGTAATAATAACATGGGACAATGTGGTTGACCTTTAGATTTATAAGTGATAACATACAAAATGGACTTGTATAAATAATAAATATCACGTGAGGTGCGAAAGATGAGTAAAAGTTTTGATGATTTATTGGCAAAGGTTTCACAGTGCAGCAGAAAGACAGTTTCAGTTGCAGTAGCACAGGATGCGCCTATTCTTGAGGCTGTAAAGGCAGCAAAGGAGAAGGGAATCGCAGATGCTATACTTGTGGGTGACGAGGCAAAGATCAGAGAGGTCGCAGATCAGATCGGTATGGATCTTACAGGTTATGAGATTGTAAATGAGCCAGATGATATAGAGGCTTCACTTAAGGCAGTGAAACTTGTTCATGATCATAAGGCTGACATGTATATGAAGGGACTTCTCTCAACAAAGGATTTCCTGAAGAGTGTCCTCAACAAAGAGGTTGGTCTCAGAAATGGTAAGCCACTTTCACATGTATGTGTATTTGAGATCCCTGGTATTGACAGACTCCTGTACCTTACAGATGTTGCGTTCATGACTTATCCTTCACTTGAGGAGAAGAAGTCGATCATAGAGAACTCTGTAGAGGTTGCTCATGCGTGCGGAATACCTTGTCCAAAGGTTGCTCCACTTGCAGCAGTAGAGGTTGTAAATCCTAAGATGCCTGTAACAGTAGAGGCTGCTGAGCTCACAAAGATGAACGAGAACGGTGAGATCACAGGCTGTATCGTTGACGGACCTCTTTCAATGGATCTTGCGATCGAGCCAGAGGCAGCTATCCATAAGGGAGCTACAGACAGAAAGATCGTTGGAGATGCCGATATCCTTCTGTTCCCAGACATACATGCAGGTAACCTTGTATACAAGACACTTGTTCATACAACAAAGTGTAAGAACGGATGTATCATAACAGGTACAGATGCTCCTGTAATCCTTACATCAAGATCAGATACATTTGAGGTTAAGCTCAACTCAATAGCACTTGCAGCAGTTGTTGCAGAGTCACTTAAGGCAAACAAATAAGCCATACATAAAAAACATTTGGAGGTTTAAAAAATGTCATATAAGATTCTTATAATAAACCCAGGTTCAACATCGACAAAGATCGGTGTGTTCGAGGACGAGACACTTCTGTTTGAGGAGACACTCAGACATACAACAGAGGAGCTTGCAGGCTTCAATATGATAGTAGATCAGAAGGACTTCAGAAAGAAGGTTATTCTTGATGTCCTTGCTGAGAAGAACTTTGACATCAAGACACTTGATGTATGTGTAGGACGTGGCGGAATGCTCAAGCCAATCCCAGGCGGTACATACGCAGTAAGCGATGACCTTCTTGAGGATCTTAAGATCGGTAAGCAGGGCCAGCATGCATCAAACCTTGGTGGTATCCTCGCAAGAGAGATCGGTGATGAGCTCGGAGTTCCTTCATACATCGTAGATCCAGTCGTTGTTGATGAGCTTATGCCATCATCAAGACTTTCAGGAGTACCTGAGCTTCCAAGAATAAGCGTGTTCCATGCACTCAACCAGAAGGCAGTAGCCAAGAGATATGCAAAGGAAGTTGGCAAGAAGTACACAGACCTGAACCTCATCGTAGTACATATGGGTGGCGGTGTATCAGTTGGTGCCCATGATCACGGTAAGGTAGTAGATGTATACAACGCACTTGACGGTGACGGTGCATTCTCACCAGAGAGAGCAGGTGGCGTTCCTTCAGGAGCACTTGTAAAGATGTGCTTCTCAGGCGAGTATACACAGGCTGAGGTTATGAAGAAGCTCGTTGGAAAGGGCGGCTTCAACGCTTACATCGGAAGCAACGATGCAAGAGATCTTGAGAAGCTTGTCAATGAGGGCGATGAGCATGCAAAGCTTGTTCAGGATGCATTCTATCAGCAGGTTGCCAAGGATATAGGTGGTATGGCAACAGTTCTCAGAGGAAAGGTTGATCAGATCATCCTCACAGGTGGAATCGCATATTCAAAGCACACATGCGAAGAGCTTGAGAAGAGAGCAGGATTTATCGCTCCATTTACAGTATATGCAGGAGAGGATGAGCTTCTTGCACTTGCTCAGGGCGCACTCAGAGTCATGAATGGCGAAGAGGAGCCAATGAAGTATTAAGAGAAAAGTGATTTTCAGATAAAAAGTTCATGGCATATAACAGAAATTGCCATTATAACATAAGCCGTATTGTTAATAATACTAACAAGACGAAAGTCTTAAATAATTATTTCAATATGGAGGTACAGGGTTATGGCAAGTTCAAACTCTAACAAGACAAGTGTTCCAGAGGCAAAGAGTGCTATGAACAAGTTCAAGATGGAGGTAGCCAAGGAGATCGGTGTTGATCTTAAGGATGGCTACAATGGAGATTTAACATCAGCTCAGTCAGGTTCAATCGGTGGCGAGATGGTTCGTCAGATGATCAAGAGACAGGAAGAGCAGATGTCAGGAAGATAAGCCTGGCTTATAATCTCCGTTAGATCTACGAACAAAAAGAAGACCTGGTGTATGATCCATACATCAGGTCTTTTGTGTCGTGAAAACTTTGTATTATAATAATAGTATAATGGACTGGACAATCATTTGCACATTATGATATAATCGATGATTGATGTGGACTTTGTCCACACATATAAACAAGAAAAAGATAAATGGATGCTATCTGAGTGCCTTAATTGTAGGGCTTAAGGCACCATTTGCACATTTCAAGGAGGAAATAAAAAGATGAGTTTCACAGTAGAAAAGCTTGAGCACAGCATGGCAAAGCTTACAATCACAGTACCTGCAGCAGATTTTGACAAGGCAATGACAGCAGCTTACAACAAGACAAAGAACAGATTCAATGTTCCAGGCTTCCGTAAGGGCAAGGTGCCAATGGCATTCATCGAGAAGATGTATGGTCCGGAAGTATTCTATGAGGATGCTGCAAATGCAATGATCAACGAGTATTATCCAAAAGAGGCTGTAGCTTCAGAGCTTGAGATCGCATCACAGCCAGTTATTGACGTAATAGAGATGGGCAAGGGCAAGGATTTCGTATTCACAGCAGAGGTTGCTGTAAAGCCTGAGGTTACACTTGGCGATTACAAGGGAATCGAAGTTGAGAAGATCGACGTTGAAGTAACAGATGACGAGGTTCTTGAGGACATCAAGAAGGAGCAGCTTCAGAACGCAAGAAAGGTACTCGTAGAGGGAAGAGCAGCACAGCTTGACGACGAGGTTACTCTTGACTTCGAGGGATTTGTTGATGGTGTTCCATTTGATGGTGGAAAGGGTGAGAACTACAAGCTCGTTCTTGGCTCACATTCATTCATCGATACATTTGAGGATCAGCTTGTTGGTAAGAACATCGGAGAGGATGTTGAGGTTAACGTAACATTCCCAGAGGATTACCAGGCTGAGGAGCTTGCAGGAAAGCCGGCAGTATTCAAGTGCAAGATCAACTCTATCACAGAGTCACAGCTTCCAGAGCTCAATGATGAGTTCGCAAGCGAGGTAGGCGGATGCGATACACTTGACCAGTACAAGGAAGAGGTAAAGCAGAAGATACTTGCAAAGAAGAACAGAGACGCTGCAAACGAGAAGGAAGCAAAGGTTCTTGACAAGGTTATCGAGAACGCAACTATGGATATTGCAGATGCACAGGTTGAGGATATGCAGAAGAGAATGAAGGATGAGTTCGCTCAGACACTTCAGTATCAGGGAATCAGCCTTGAGCAGTATATGCAGATCGTAAACGTTACAGAGGAGTCTCTCATGGAGAGAATCAAGCCGGACGCACTCAAGAGAATCCAGCAGAGAGCAGTTCTTGAGGCTGTAGTAAAGGCTGAGAACATTGAGGCTACTGACGAGGAAGTTGACGAGGAGCTTTCAAAGATGGCAGCTCAGTACCAGATGAAGCTTGAGGATATCAAGGGATTCATGGGCGACGCAGAGAAGGACAGCATCAAGAAGGATGTAGCAGTTAAGAAGGCTGCAAAGCTTCTTGTAGATGAGTCAAAGGAAGTTTAATATTTTAACAGACAGATTGGCTTGATATGTATTGGAGGTAGATAACATGGCATTGGTACCATACGTTGTAGAACAGACTAGCCGCGGAGAGCGAACATACGATATTTATTCTAGATTGCTGAAAGACAGAATCATCTTTCTTGGAGATGAGGTCAATGATGCAACTGCAAGCCTTGTTATAGCACAGTTGTTATTCCTTGAGTCAGAGGATCCTTCAAAGGATATCTCATTATATATCAACAGCCCGGGTGGATCAGTTACAGCCGGAATGGGAATATATGACACAATGAGATATATCAAGTGTGATGTTTCAACAATATGCTGTGGAATGGCAGCGAGCATGGGAGCATTCCTTCTTGCAGGAGGAACAAAGGGCAAGAGATATGCGCTTCCAAACTCGGAGATCATGATACATCAGCCACTTGGTGGAACCCAGGGACAGGCAACAGAGATAGAGATCGCAGCCAGACATATATTAAAGACAAAAGAGAAACTCAACAAAATGCTGAGTGAGAATACAGGAAAACCACTTGATGTTATAGCGGCAGATACAGATCGTGATAACTGGATGACTGCTGAGGAGGCTTGTGCATACGGCCTTATCGACAGCGTTATAACAAACAGATAATACAGATAGAGATATCTGATATGTAGAAGATGTATCAGTTGGTTGGAGCCAGCCTGCAGAACCGGCGGTGTATTCGCAGATTCTGGAAAAGACTGGCTCCAGACAATTATAAATAGTGAATAATCGAGGTATTGTAATGGCAGATCGTAGTGACGAGAGAAAACAGCTCAGATGTTCTTTCTGTAATAAGACACAGGATCAGGTTAGAAAACTCATAGCCGGACCTGGGGCTTACATATGTGATGAATGCGTAGAGATATGCTCAGAGATAATAGAAGAAGAACTGGTTGACGCAGGACTTGATTCAGATGGTGATATCAATCTGTTAAAGCCAAAGGAAATAAAAGAATTTCTTGATGAGTATGTAATAGGTCAGGAAGAGGCAAAAAAGGTACTGGCGGTTGCCGTGTACAACCATTATAAGAGAATACTTGCGCAGAAGGATTTTGAGGTTGAATTACAGAAGAGTAATATCCTCATGGTTGGCCCAACGGGATCAGGTAAGACATATCTTGCCCAGACCCTTGCAAAATTGTTAAACGTTCCTTTTGCAATAGCAGATGCTACAACTCTCACAGAGGCTGGATATGTAGGAGAGGATGTTGAGAACATTCTCCTGAAGCTTATACAGGCCGCTGATTATGACATAGAGAGAGCTGAGCATGGAATAATCTATATTGATGAGATAGACAAGATCACAAAGAAGAGCGAGAACGTATCCATAACCAGAGACGTGTCGGGTGAGGGCGTTCAGCAGGCTTTGTTAAAGATAATAGAGGGCACTGTGGCTTCAGTTCCACCTCAGGGTGGAAGAAAGCATCCGCATCAGGAGCTTATCCAGATCGATACGACCAACATATTATTCATATGTGGTGGTGCGTTCGAGGGACTGGAGAAGATCATAGAGAATAGAGTTGGCCAGAAGTCAATTGGCTTTAATGCAGAGGTTATAGAGCAGTCAGAGCAGGACGTTGGACAGCTCCTCAAGCAGGTTATGCCACATGACTTTGTAAAGTATGGACTTATCCCTGAATTTGTGGGAAGAGTTCCTGTTGCAGTGACTCTGGATCTTCTGGATGAGGATGCACTTGTGAGAATACTGACAGAGCCAAAGAGTGCAATATGCAAGCAGTATAAGAAGCTTTTTGAGCTTGATGGAGTTCAGCTTGAGATAGAGGATGATGCGCTCAGAGAGATAGCAAAGGAAGCTATGGAGCGTAAGACCGGAGCTAGAGGACTTCGAGCTATCATGGAGAATGCTACACTTAATCTTATGTACGAGATCCCTTCAGATCCAACTATAGAGAAGTGTGTTATTACCAAGGGTGTCATAACAGGCGATGAAGAACCTGTACTGACTTACAGAGATCCATCAGAGGATACAGACCTTCCTAAGAAAAAGGTAAGGAAGAAAAAGGCAAATACAGATAACGGCGAGAGTGCATAGTCATTATTGCCGAAATGAGACGTTATAACGCTGACATACATTTGCGCCCTTATAAGCCTTTAAATGTGCAGTGTTGATAACGTCTTATTTTTTAATGATATATACGGAGATAACAGGTATGAATGAGAAAATGTTAGAGATGACAATGATTAGTCTTGACGATGGCGTGGTTATGCCGGAATTGTCCTTCTATCTTGATGCGACAACGCGTGAAGCCTGCGAGGCGGTGGGACATGCAGTCAAGAATGAGGAATGTATATTTCTGGCAAATCCTGTTCATAAGAACGGCGATAAGACAGTTTCGTTTTATGAGATAGGTGTCATAGCCAGGATAAAGCAGTTTGTCAGACTTCAGAACAAAGGCATGAGGGTTCTCATACAGACTGAGAAGAGAGCGCGCCTTGTGGATTACAGCAAGGATAAATATTATGTGTGCCACGTGACAGATGTGGAGGAGACTAACGACATCAGCGAGGATGAGGAGAAGGCTATACAGAGCATACTCAAGGAAAAGCTTAAGGAAGCATTTGACGAGGGTATAGTGAAGAACAACGTTCTGTACAGGGAGATACGTTCATTCAAGTCTGTCAGAAAGCTGGTTGACAGCATGGCTGACTATGTGAATATATCTGATGACAACAGGCAGGAGCTTCTGGAGATGCTAGATGTCAGAAGCCGTGCTATGAGGTTGATACAGATAATGGAGGAAGTTCTCGGAATCGGCAAGATCAAGAAAGAGATCATGGAAAAGGTCAATCAGGAGACCGCTGAGAATCAGAGAAAGTATGTGCTCAGAGAGCAGATGTCCGTTATCCGTAAGGAGCTTGGTGACGACGGCGTAGATGCAAATGTCAGAGAATTCCAGAAGAGACTCGATGAGGCGGGTTGCAGTCAGGAAGTATACGATAAGATAGAAAAAGAGATAAATTACTATAAGGGCATACCTCAGAATGCAGTGGAGAGCAGTGTGTCGGCAAACTATATCGATGTGATGCTCAGCTATCCGTGGAATGTGTCAACGGAAGATAATAATGATCTGCAGTCAGCCATAGACATACTTGACAAAGATCACTATGGCCTTGAGGAGGTCAAAGAGAGGATCGTTGATTATCTTGCTGTTCATATATTGAGCAATAAGGGGGACCTTCCGATCATTTGTCTTGTGGGACCTCCGGGTACAGGAAAGACATCCATAGCAAGGTCGATAGCCCGTGCAACATCGAGGAAATATGTCCGCTTATCACTGGGCGGAGTCCACGATGAGGCGGAGATCCGAGGTCACAGGAAAACATATGTGGGAGCTATGCCTGGAAAGATTGTACAATCCATGATAAAGGCAAAGACGAACAACCCGCTCATGCTTCTCGATGAGATAGACAAGGTGAGCAGTGATTACAAGGGGGACGTGTCATCGGCACTTCTCGAGGTGCTTGATGGTGAGCAGAACAAAGAGTTCAATGATCACTATTTTGGAGTGCCGGTGGATCTGAGCAATGTGCTGTTCATAGCAACGGCGAACGACATCTCCGGTATACCGGGGCCGCTCCTCGACAGAATGGAAGTCATAAATATATCGGGATACACGGAGAATGAGAAGTATCATATAGCAAAGCTGTACCTTGTGGAGAAGACCCGTGAGAAGAACGGACTGACAAAATCTCAGTTCAAGATAGATGCCGGTGCCATAAGGGAGATCATAAGCCACTACACGAGAGAGGCGGGAGTCAGAAGTCTTGAGAGAAATATAGACAAGGTGTGTCGGAAGGCCTGCCGCAAGATACTCACCGGTGAGATGGATGTGGTCAAAGTCACAAAGAAGAATATCCAGGATTTCCTTGGCCCATACAAATATAAAGATGAGAATGGAAATCTGAAGAATAAAATTGGTGCTGTCAGAGGCCTTGCTTGGACGGCGGTTGGCGGTGTCACTCTGGAGATAGAGGTCAATGTGCTTCCGGGGACAGGAACTCTTCAGCTCACAGGTAAGATGGGCGATGTTATGAAGGAATCCGCTTATGCGGGAATGAGTTATATCAGATCCCTCAAGGAATCACTGGCGCTTGGAGACGATTACTTTGCAAAGCACGATTTCCATATCCATATACCGGAGGGGGCAGTTCCAAAGGATGGTCCGTCTGCCGGAATAACCATGGCGACAGCGTTGTATTCAGCCATATTTAACGTGCCGGTTAATGGCAGAATAGCAATGACAGGAGAGATAACTCTCAGAGGAGAGGTGCTTCCTATTGGAGGCCTGAAGGAGAAGCTCCTTGCAGCCAAGATGATCGGTGTTAAAGATATACTGATACCGGCGAAAAATGAGAGCGATTATCTGGAGCTGGATGAAGAGATAACATCTGGAGTCAATATTCATTTAGTGGAAGACATGAGGCAGGTGCTTGACCTTGCCCTTGTCAGATAAGGAGAAGTATATGATAGTAAAGAGCGCTGAGCTTGAGACTGTGTGTGGAATTACAAGTAAATTACCTGATAACGATCTCCCGGAGATCGCATTTGCCGGCAAGTCAAATGTAGGAAAATCATCTCTGATAAATGGATTGCTTAACAGGAAGTCGCTTGCCAGAACATCCGCGCAGCCAGGTAAGACACAGACGATCAATTTCTATAATGTAAATAAAAATCTGTACTTTGTGGATCTGCCGGGATATGGATATGCAAAAGTATCGGTGGAGATAAGAGCAAAATGGGGCAAGATGATCGAGAGATACCTTCACGGTTCCCCGCAGCTCAAAAAGGTATTCCTGCTGATAGACATAAGACATGTGCCATCGGAGAATGACTGCATGATGTATGACTGGATCGTGGACAATGGCTATGAGCCGGTGATCATTTGCACAAAACTGGACAAGATCAAGAGAAGTCAGGTTCAGAAGAATTTGAAGCTCATACGTGAGAAACTGAATCTTGTTCCTGGAACAACGATGATACCGTTCTCCGCACAGACAAAGCAGGGAAGAGATGAGATCTGGAATCTCATAGAGGAGACACTGGCACAGGAGCAGCAGTAAAGTAATATGAACATATAGTCAGATAAATAGACAAAAAAATGACTGAGAATATCGAAGAGTATAATTCTTTTCGGTATGCTCAGTCATTTTTTATGCTGATATTAGCTGGATGTGTTGGATGCCCATAACTGTTTTACGAGTATATCATATATCTCAGTGCTTTTCTGACGCCAGTTGTCACATATGGCAACAGCCACGGCCTGGGTAGGCACGCTGAACTTTATATCCAGCAGCGGCTCGTTCCTGTCGTTGATGACGCAGGAGACGGTATATTCATTGGAATCGTTGAGGTAGTAGTCAGACTGTATCTCAGTTTCCTTTTTGAGGTTGATCTGCTGTTTCTCAAAGAAATCCAGTATATCCTGTTTGATGGCATATGGGATCCTGTTCTCGAACATGCTCAGGGCTTCCTCACCTTTGTAGGTTATCTTATAATGGGATGCGCCTCTTATGCTTGATACATATACAAATTCGCTTTCTATAAGTCCGTTTATGGCTTCCTGAAGAGTGAAATAATTGGTGTAGCCCTTCTCCAGAACAAAGTCTGAAATCTGTGAATTGGTCAGAGTGAAGTTAACTCTGTCAAGCATATAGAGCACTATGAGTTTATATAATACAATAGATTCGGTTCCCATATCGTGTATCCTTTGTTAAAATGTTTGTCCGTGCTGATGAACGGACAACATTCATATGATAACATTAGTAAAATTTAAAATCAATATATTTACAATTGTTCTATTTATGTTATAATGAGCGAGAATAATATGCGTGCTTAGCGCATTTTTATTTTTTTACCGTAATTGAATTTGATGTATCATTGAGAGACACTACTTATTTCTTAGAGTGTTTATATTCCCATAATACTTAATTTATTTGTTGATCATTGGTTTCAGTGAAAGGAGACAATTATATATGGATTTTAGTAAAGCTTCTCTTGCAGAGCTGCGTCAGTTTACCAAGGATAATGGTATAAAAGGCTGCTCGGGAATGAAGAAGGCGGAGCTTGCGCAGTTCCTCATAAAATATGTGGAGGAGCATGTGACAGCGGTTTCAGTGGAAAATAAGAAAAATGTGTCAGAGCCTAAGACCGAGCATGTGGTCAGAGAGACAGCTGGAGACACAGAATACAGAAAAAACAGGATAGTACATCACTCTGAGGGCTCAAGAGATGATGATTCCAGGGAGAACAACGGACAGAGACGTATGAGAAGAATGGCTACATATCAGGATCGCAGCCAGAATCAGGAGAGATACCAGGATAGAGGTCAGAATCAGGACAGAAACCAGGAAAGGTATCAGGACAGAGTCCAGTCAAATCAGGCGGCACAGAACGTGAACGAGTATCTGCCGGAGCTCGACAGTGGAAGACAGGCTCACGGAATACTTGAGGTCATGCCTGAGGGATATGGCTTCATAAGAAGTGCAAACTATCTTCCGGGAGATCAGGATATATATGTGTCACCGGCACAGATCAGAAGATTTGGTCTCAAGACAGGAGATATAGTCACAGGTAATATAAGAAACAAGACACAGGGAGAAAAGTTCAGTGCCCTTTTATATGTGGCAAGCGTGAACGATGAGGATCCTGCGGTCATAGCGGCCCGCAAGAGCTTTGAGGAGATGACCCCTATCTTCCCTAATGAGAGGATAGAGCTTGACGGAGACGGTGCTCCTATCCCTATCAGGATGATCAATCTTCTTGCCCCTATAGGTAAGGGACAGAGAGGCATGATCGTTTCACCACCTAAGACAGGAAAGACGACTCTTCTCAAGCAGATCGCAAAGCAGATCAGCAGAAGATATGAGGATATGCACCTGCTCGTCCTTCTCATAGATGAGAGACCTGAGGAGGTAACAGACATAAGAGAGTCCATAGAGGGCCCTAATGTGGAGGTTATCTATTCAACATTTGATGAGCTTCCAGAGCATCATAAGAGAGTGTCAGAGATGGTCATTGAGAGAGCAAAGAGACTTGTGGAGTCCAAGAAGGATGTTGTGATCCTGCTCGACAGTATCACACGTCTGGCAAGAGCGTATAACCTCACGGTCGCTCCTAGCGGAAGAACTCTGTCAGGTGGTCTTGATCCTGCAGCGCTTCACATGCCAAAGAGATTCTTTGGTGCCGCCAGAAACATGCGTGAGGGAGGAAGCCTTACGATCCTTGCCACAGCGCTGGTCGACACGGGCAGCAAGATGGATGACGTTGTATTTGAGGAGTTCAAGGGAACCGGTAACATGGAGCTTGTGCTTGACAGAAAGCTCTCAGAGAAGAGGATATTCCCTGCCATAGATATAGCAAAATCCGGCACCAGAAGAGATGATCTTCTTCTCAACAAGGAAGAGCAGGAGGTTGTCACAGCCATTCACAAGGAGCTCATGGGAAGTAAATCAGAGGATATTCTTGAGGATGTCAGAAAGCTGTTTGTTCGTACCAGAAACAACAAAGAATTTATCCACTATGTAAAGCAGTCACTTCTCAGAAAATAACAGCAGGATTGTTGAGATGATTTTGTCAAAAAAATCAAAAAACTGCTTGCATTGTACTGGTCACTATGTTAGAATACAGAAGTTGTGTTATGAAGAACCCTGGCTTTATGCCTGTTCTCATATATAAATATATATGTAAAGAGGTGAAAAAGAATGCGTAAAGGAATACATCCAGATTACTATCAGGCAAAGGTTGTATGTAACTGTGGTAACGAGTTCGTTACAGGATCAACAAAGGAAGAGATTCACGTAGAAATTTGCTCAAAGTGTCATTCATTCTACACAGGTCAGCAGAAGGCAATCAAAGCACGTGGTAGAATTGATATGTTTAATAAGAAGTATGGCGTTCAGGCCAACTAATAAAAACGTTGATAGCTTGAGGTTATTTTACAATAATCTCAAGCTGTTTTTTTATTATCCAGTTAAATATACCGATAGGAGATGGGCGTGAAGAGAGTAAGAATAGGCGGTCAGGCTGTCATGGAAGGTGTCATGATGAAAAATGGCGACAGATATGCGGTGGCAGTCAGAAAACCGGATAAAGATATAGAAGTGAAAGTTGTGGATTATGTGTCCATGGCATCGAGAAGTGTATTTTTCAGAGTTCCTATAATCAGGGGAGTTGTCAATTTCGTGGAATCCCTCGTGATAGGAGTGAAGACCCTCACATACTCAGCATCGTTTTACGATGACGAGGAGCCTGAGAAGGCGGAGAAAGAGAAAAAAGAAAAGAAAAAAGAGAGGACACCTGAGCAGCAGAAAAGAGCGGACGATGCGGCGATGATAGGTACAGTGTTATTTTCACTTGTATTTGCCATCGCGTTATTCATGATGCTTCCTGCATTTATCGGGGAACTCATAGACAAGGTTATAGATAACAGGATTATCATGTCTGCCATAGAGGGAGTTATAAGACTTGGAATATTCCTGGGATATGTGGCACTTATATCGCTTATGAAGGATATACAGAGAGTGTTCATGTACCATGGGGCAGAGCACAAGACGATCAACTGTTTTGAGGCTGGGGTGCCACTGACTCCGGAGAACGTGAAGAAGTATTCAAGATATCATAAGAGATGCGGAACAAGCTTTCTGTTCATCGTAATGATAATAAGCATAATTGTTTTCATGTTTATAAGCGCAGATACGGCATGGCTCAGACTTGTCATAAGACTGCTGCTGGTTCCGGTAATCGCCGGTATATCATACGAATTTATAATGTTTGCTGGCAAGAGTGATTCAAAGCTTGCAAATGCGCTGTCAGTTCCGGGAATGTGGGTTCAGAGACTCACCACAAGGGAGCCGGATCTTGACATGATAGCAGTTGCGATAAAGTCCGTGGAGGCAGTTATAGACTGGGAGGCATACCAGGACGCCATGCACAAGGGCGAGATAGAAGATTAAAGGATTTCGATAGAGATGAAGCTGTGTGAACTTTTGAGAATGGGACGGGACAGGCTGGAGAAAAGTGATGTTCCTGATGCGGATATAGACGCTGATATATTGTGGCAGTACCTGTCGGGTATGAACCGTATGGATATGATCATGGCCAGAGAAGATGACGTGGATGATGATAAATCGGAAGCCTACATGAAGCTCATAGAAAAGAGGAGCACAAGGATTCCGCTTCAGTATATCACAGGTGAGCAGAATTTCATGGGATATGATTTTGATACCGCAGAAGATGTGCTCATTCCAAGGATGGATACAGAGACTCTTGTTGAGACGGCATTGAAGCTTGTAAAGGACGCTGACCATAACGTTGATGTTCTGGACATGTGCTGCGGTTCGGGCTGCATAGGAGTATCGTTTGGACTCTGGAATAAGAACAGCAGGATCGTACTTGCCGATGTATCTGAGGCAGCGATCGGTCTTGCAAGGAGAAATGTAGCGAAACTGTGTGCAGGGGATGATAGATTTGAAGTGGTCAGGACGGATCTCTTTGAGCAGATATCCGGGAAATATGACCTCATACTGTCGAATCCTCCATATATAAGAAGTGATGTCATAGAGACACTCATGCCGGAGGTCAGGGAGCATGAACCACATCTGGCACTTGACGGAACGGCGGATGGATTGTATTTTTATAGAATAATAGCCGATAAGGCGAGAGAATATATAAAGGATGAAGGATATGTTGTATTCGAGATTGGCAATGATCAGGCAGAAGATGTACAGTACCTCCTTGTAGATTCAGGTTATGACGATATACATGTTGTACAGGATCTGAGTGGTAATGACCGGGTGGTGTACGGCAGATATGACAGAGAAGATAACCGGTAGATTTAACGCTGCAGGAGACAGCGTGACAGAATGAATATAGAGAGGTATAGATATGTTTGACAGATTAGAAGAACTTGTAGATAAGCTTGATACGATAAATAATCAGCTCACCGATCCTGATGTTGTGTCAGATCAGAACAAATTCAGAAAGCTCATGAAGGAGCAGAGCGATCTCTCACCTATAGTTGAGAAGTACCATGAGTACAAGGATGCAAAGACTACCATAGAGGACAGTCTTGAGATCCTTGAGGAGGAGAGCGACGAGGAGCTCCGCGAGATGGCAAAGGAAGAGATGAATGAGGCAAAGGCGAATCTCGAGACCATAGAGCAGGAACTCAAGATTCTTCTGCTTCCAAAGGACCCTAACGATTCCAAGAACGTAATCGTGGAGATCCGTGCCGGTGCAGGCGGAGATGAGGCTGCTCTGTTCGCATATGAGGTGTACAGAATGTACCAGAAATATGTTGACCAGTTCAAGTGGAAGGTTGAACTTATGAGTGTCAACGAGAACGGTATCGGAGGATTCAAGGAGGCTGTGTTCATGATCACCGGAGACGGTGCGTACTCCAAGATGAAGTACGAGAGTGGTGTACACAGAGTACAGCGTATACCTAAGACAGAGTCAGGCGGAAGAATCCATACATCGACCATAACAGTTGCGGTTATGCCTGAGGCTGAGGAGGTTGATGTAGAGATAAATGAGAATGATATAAGGATAGATGTAATGCGAGCATCAGGAAACGGTGGACAGTGTGTCAATACAACCGATTCGGCAGTACGTCTTACACATATACCTACAGGAATAGTGATCTACAGCCAGACAGAGAAATCACAGCTCCAGAACAAGGCAAAGGCATTTGCCCTTCTGAGATCAAAGCTGTACGACATGGAGCTCCAGAAGCAGCATGACGCAGAGGCTGCGGACAGAAGAAGCCAGATAGGAACAGGAGACAGATCAGAGAAGATCAGAACATACAATTTCCCTGAGGGAAGAGTTACAGATCACAGGATCAAGCTCACATTATACAAGCTTGACCAGATCATGAACGGAGATCTGAATGAACTTATAGACAGTCTTATAGCGGCTGACCAGACAGCAAAGCTGGCACAGGTGAATGAGGAGGAATAATATGGCAGCGTGGAGTGACAATATAAGAAAAGTAGAACCTTATGTTCCGGGTGAACAGCCTAAGGATACAGATGTGATAAAGCTCAATACGAATGAGAATCCGTACGGCCCGTCACAGAGAGTGAAGAATGCAATGATGGATATCGATACACTCAGATTATATCCGGATCCAACAGCATCGGCACTTGTCGATGTGCTTGCAGAGTATCACGGAGTTGATCCTTCACAGGTATTTGTGGGAGTGGGTTCGGATGATGTGCTTGCCATGTCGTTTCTTACATTTTTCAACTCTGACAAACCAATATTGTTCCCTGACATTACATATTCCTTCTATGATGTGTGGGCAGAGCTTTTCAGTATCCCTTACGAGAGACCGGCACTTGACGAAAACTTCAGGCTGGTGAAGGAGAGTTACTACAGAGAGAACGGGGGAATCGTATTCCCTAATCCAAATGCCCCTACAGGAATATACGAGGACATAAAGAATGTGGAGGATATAGTCAGCCACAACAAAGATTCGATAGTCATAGTAGACGAGGCGTATATAGATTTCGGCGGCGAGTCGGCACTTGGTCTTATAGACAAATATGACAATCTTGTGGTTGTAAGAACGTTCTCAAAGTCGAGATCCATGGCGGGACTCAGGATAGGATATGCAATAAGCAACCCGGTTCTGATAAAGGCCCTCAATGACGTAAAGTATTCATACAACTCATATACAATGAACAGACCATCACTGATAATGGGAACAGAGTCAGTTAAGGACGATGAGTATTTTAAGGAGACTGTTTCAAAGGTGGTCGCCACGAGAGAGAGATTCGTGGAAGCTATAAAGCCACTTGATTTTACATGTCTTCCTTCGTCTGCAAACTTTGTATTTGCAACGCATAAGGATATTCCGGCAAAGGAGATATTCCAGGCTGCGAAGGATGCCCATATATATGTCAGATATTTTGACAAACCACGTATAGACAATTATCTGAGGATATCCATTGGTACGGATGAAGAGATGGATAAATTCACAGAGTTCCTTACAAATTATATACAGGAGAGATAATAAACAGACCGCTGTGCCAAAGGCATGGCGGTTTTTTCTTGATATGGCGGCAACAACTGTGCCAGGATTCCACTATAAAGCGCAGGATTCCACTATAAAGCGCACCAAAACTATTGAATTTGGCAGAGTTTTTCTATAGAATTCACCCATGAAATATTTCAGGAAAAAATATCGGGACGTTTCGTTTGATTTTGTTTGTAAAAGGAGAATTGAATGAATTTTGATGAATTTATAGCCAGAGTAGTGGATGAAATGAGAAGCAGACTTCTCAGACAGGGAGATGGATCAGACATCCGGGTCAATAAGGTTTTGAAGAATAATGGGGTGGAGCTCACTGCGATGAATGTGTGCAAGAGCTCTGAAGAGGTGTGTCCTACGATATATCTTGATCCGTTTTACAGGGATTATGAGCAGGGGATGGATTTTGATGTTGTCATGGAAGATATATGCAGGCTCAGAGAAGCGAACTGCAGGTGCAGGAAGCTTGATATACGCGATGTGGTGGATGAGACGAAGGTTATGGACAACATAATAGTGCGGCTTGTCAACAGGGAGCGAAATAGCCGGCTGCTTGAGAGTGCACCATTTATAGAGTTTAATGATCTTGCGATAACTTTCAGAAGGGTGCTGAGTCTGGATAACGACGGCCTGGCAACCACGATAGTCAACAATAATGATGTGAAGAGGTGGAGAGTCAGTCTGGATACATTGTATAAGAATGCACTTAAGAACACCCAGAGAATGTTTCCGTGTGTAAGGCAGAACCTTTTTGATGCGCTGAAGGGCAGATATGAAGGGATAGATTTCGATGACGACTGTGACAATGTGGACGAACTGTACATGTTGTCAAACACGCACGGTATCAATGGGGCCACGGCCGTACTGTATGATGGAATGCTTGAGGAGTGTGCGAATATGGTGGGTGATGACATATATATCCTGCCATCCAGTGTGCATGAGCTGCTGTTTATCAGGGCAAGTGCGGATTACACAGAGGATTATTACAAGGATCTCATAAGAGAGGCGAACAAGGTAACAGTGCCTGCCATGGATTATCTGTCTGACAGTCTGTATATGTACAGCAGGGAAAAAGGAAAACTCTTGATAGTCTAAAATGTTGACAAAATATATCCCATGACATAGAATAAAACCAGTGTTCTAAGGGCAAAAATTATGTTTAATGGGAGGAACAGACATTGGAGGATAGTTATATTTCGTGCAGAGATAAAATTGTCGCTTCAGCTATCGAACTAATTGGAGATTTGGGATTACATGCTCTTACACCGAAGAACCTTGCACGAAAGCAGAATATATCTGATACGCTGATATATAAGTATTTTGGGGGTATAGATGAGGTACTTATAGCGGTTGTGAACGAATATGCGGCATTTGATGTCAATATCCAGAGGACTGTTGAGAGACTTGACGGGACATACCTGGATAAGATCAAGTATTATGCAGATACATATGCAACATATTATGATAACTATATTGGTATGGGTGCGATAATGCTGCATTATGAAGAATTGCTTCATATGTCAGAGACGAGAGAGATCATCTCTGAGTGTATGTTGAAGCGTAATGATTTTGTGTGCACATTATTTCAGAGTGCGATTGACAGCAAGGAGATACGAGCGGTTTTCTCACCGAAGGAACTTACGCTCATGTTCAACGGAATTTTTACAGAGGGATTGCTTGAACGGAGAAACCAATACTCAAGGAAGAGTTTCAGGGTTGAGATCAAGGAGATGCTCAGTCATCTTGAGAAAGTACTTAGGTTGTAAAATTAGGGAGGAATTGTCATGAAAATATTAATAGCTGAGGATGATGTTGCAAATGCAAAATTTTTATCCAAGTATTTGAGTAAGTTTGGTGATGTGGTCATAACACCTGATGGAATCGCAGCGGTTGATGAATTTGTAAATGCTCTTGAGAAGGGCGAACTGTTCGAGCTAGTGTGTCTTGATATCATGATGCCAAAGATAGATGGGTATAAAGTCCTGGCATCCATAAGAAGTGCAGAGAGAAAGCACGGAGTGTCAAGGATGCTCAGATCGAAGGTCATAATGACCAGCGCACTTGACGAGGCAAGCTTTGACAGCAATCTCGCCAGCGATGATTATGATGATTACATATGTAAGCCGATTGATATCATGAAGTTTAATGACATGCTGAAGAAACTGGACATTATCAAGTAGATGATATGATATTGATACATGCGAAGCCCGTTATTGTAAGATATCGGGCTTCGAAGTGTCTTATGACACTGAATATTAGATGGCAGGGACATAAAGATGGATTTATTTGAATATATGAGGGAGAATTTCTCGGAGGATGATTCTCCTCTGGCAAAAAGAATGAGACCGACCAGCCTTGATGACGTGGTTGGACAGGAACATATTATAGGCAAGGACAAGCTTTTGTACAGGGCGATAAAAGCGGATAAGATAAGTTCGCTTATATTTTATGGCCCTCCGGGGACCGGCAAGACTACGCTTGCCATGGTCATAGCCAATACAACCAAAGCGGAGTTCAGACAGCTCAACGCCACAACGGCGGGCAAGAAGGACATGGAAAAGGTTGTGGAAGAGGCGAAGAATACCAAGGCTATGTATGGCAGACGGACTATACTGTTCATCGATGAGATCCACAGATTCAACAAGTCACAGCAGGATTATCTCCTGCCATTTGTTGAGGATGGAACGGTGGTACTCATAGGAGCGACCACGGAGAATCCTTATTTTGAGGTTAACGGGGCTCTCATATCCAGATCCCATATATTCCAGCTCAATCCATTGTCCAGGGAGGACATCAAGAAGCTCATCCACAAGGCAGTGTACTCAGAAAATGGCATGGGTGCATTTGATGCAGACATTGATGAGGATGCCGAGGACTTTCTTGCAGACATGGCGTCGGGAGATGCGCGAAGTGCGTTAAATGCCATAGAGCTCGGAGTTCTGTCGACGGAGAGAAGCGAGGATGGCAGGATACACATAACACTTGAAGTGGCGGAGGAATGTATCCAGAAGAGAGCTATAAGATATGACAAGGACGGAGATAATCATTATGATATAATATCCGCATTTATAAAGAGCATGCGTGGATCAGATCCTGATGCGGCGATATTCTACCTTGCAAAGATGCTTTACGGAGGTGAGGATATAAAGTTTATTGCCAGAAGGATCATGATATGTGCCAGTGAGGATGTGGGCAATGCTGATCCGAATGCTATCGTGGTGGCGTCGGCATGTGCACAGGCTGTGGAGAGAGTCGGAATGCCTGAGGCACAGATAATACTTGCCCATGCGGCTTCCTACGTTGCGTGTGCACCGAAGAGCAATTCTGTGGTGAATGCGATATTTGCGGCTATGGATGCGGTAAAGCATGAGGACACGGGTCAGGTTCCGGTGTATCTCAGAGATGCACATTACGGCGGTGCAGCAAAGCTTGGACACTCAGGATACAAATACGCTCATGATTATCCGAATAATTACGTTGACCAGCAGTATCTTCCTGATAAGATTGCAGGCAGGGTATTCTATGAGCCGTCGGACAATGGTTATGAGAGAGATATCAAGGCGTATTTTGATAAGATAAAGAAGAGAGACTGATATGGATATATTGAAGAGAATTGGAGCTATAGTGCTTGTACTTGTGCTCATCGGAATGTATGTTGCGACATTTATAATGGGAATAACCGGAAGTGATAATCTGATGGGTATGATATTCCTTGATGTGGTCATTCCTGTTGTGTGCTGGGGAATATGGCTCATCGCCAGGGTGCTCAGACGCAAGGGCGAAGATATGAGAGATCAGAACAAGTAGAACAGTACAAATATGTTGAAAAAAATTACATAATTTGATATACTCTTTAAAGTTCAAAAAATACTTAAGAGGTAGATGAAATGAGTTTATTAAAAGAATGGCGTGATTACGCATACGGATTAGATGACAGAACACCTGAGGGAAAGGAATTCTGGGTTAGTTATTTCCAGGCAGAGAAGGGCGTATATGAGCAGCTTCTTGCTAATCCTCTTGCAGACCCTGTACATGGAACTGTAAAAGAGCTTGCTGAGAAGTACGGACTCACTATTCAGTATATGATCGGATTCCTCGACGGAATAGATGACAGTCTTGCAGAATCAAACAATCTTGATGATGTGACAGAGGACTCAGAGGTTAAGCTTCCTATAGATTATGAGAAGCTTTATATGAACATGGTTGAGTGCAATGCAGAGTGGCTTTACACTCTTCCTCAGTGGGATGGAATATTCTCCAAGGCAAAGAGAGACGAGCTCTACAAGATACAGAAGTCATCTAAGACTATCATCAAGGCACCAAAGGTTGGAAGAAACGATCCATGTCCATGTGGAAGCGGACTTAAGTACAAGAAGTGCTGCGGTAAGTAATGATATATATCATGCTGATATAACTGGCAGATATGAGAAGGCGGTTAAAGGGTAAACTTTTGACCGCCTTTTATATTTGCGTGAAAGGATATACAGATGGAATTTAATGAATCCCAGAAGAGAGCGGTGAGACACTGCGATGGGCCGATGCTGCTGCTAGCGGGGCCTGGTTCAGGTAAGACTACGGTCATCACCCACAGGATAAAATACATTACAGAAGAACATGGTGTGAGACCTGACAATATTCTGGTCATAACCTTCACGAAGGCTGCGGCAAATGAGATGAAGGGGCGGTTTCAGGAGCTGTGTCCGGGCGTCCGCGGGGTAACCTTTGGCACGTTTCACTCTGTATTTTTCTGGATACTCAGAAATGCATATAATTACACAGCGGCGAATATCGTCACGGATTCAGAAAAGTATGGAGTCATAAGGGACAGCATAGACAGGCACGGCTTTAGGTATGACAGTCAGGAGGATTTTGCCAAGAATGTTGTCGGGGAGATAGGCAATGTCAAGAGCGGGAGAGTGAGTCTTGAGAACTATGAGAGCACAACGATGAAGCCTGAGGATTTCCGAGTTGTGTACGATGAGTATGAGAATTTCCTGAGAAGATGCGGGAAGATAGATTTTGACGATATGCTGGTGTTCACATATGAGCTATTGTCGGAGAGACCAGACATACTTAAGATGTGGCAGAACAAGTTTCGGTACATACTCATAGATGAGTTCCAGGATATAAATATGATCCAGTATGACATTGTGAAGCTGCTGGCCGGAGAGAGACAGAACGTATTTTCCGTGGGTGACGATGATCAGTCGGTGTATGGCTTCAGGGGGGCTGCTCCGGCTATAATGAAGAAGTTCCCGGAGGATTTCCATGGTACGGTTATAGAATACCTGAATGTCAATTACCGCTGTAGCTACGATATAGTTGAGTGCTCGAAGCGGATAATACAGAACAACCGGGACAGATATGAGAAGCAGCTCAGGTCGGCATTTGCCGCGGGACAGAGCGACAGAGTCCATATAGTTAAGACGGACAGCATGACGGAGCAGAATAAGAAGATCATAGACAGGATAACAGAGCTTAACCGGGCTGGTATTCCATACCGTGAAATGGCGATCATATTCAGGACGAATACCGAGCCGAGGGCGCTGGCTTCAAAGCTCATGGAAAATGGCATACCATTTTTGATGAAGGATAACATACCAAATATCTTCACGCACTTCCTAGCTGAGAACATATTTGACTATATAAGGCTTGCAAGGGGCAGCAGGGACAGGAGAACGGTCCTCAGGATCATCAATAAGCCGAACAGGTATATAAGCAGGGATGCATTTGATTCGCCGGTGGTGAACTTTGAGGAGCTGAGGCAGAATTATAAGGATAAGTATAGGATAGTCAACAACATAAATGTCCTTGAGAACGATCTGGAGAGGATAAGCAGACTTGCACCGTACGCGGCTGTGAATTATATAAGGAAAGCGGTTGGACTGGATGCGTATGTGAGGGAATATGCTGAGTACAGGGGCGTGAGTGAGGATGATTATATTGATATCCTGGAGGAGATACAGGACAGTGCAAAAGACTTCCTGAGCTTCGACGGCTGGATGGAGTATATAGACGAATACACAAAACAGCTCAGAGAGCAGAGCAGGCAGGGCAGTGTGGCGGGTGATACAGTCACACTTTCGACTATGCACTGTTCAAAGGGACTTGAGTATTCATATGTATTCATAATGGATGCTGTTGAGGACATAACGCCTCATAAGAAATCGGTTGGAGATGGAAATATAGAGGAGGAACGCAGGTTGTTCTATGTGGCAGTCACGAGGGCTAAGTATGGACTGTATGTGTATGTTCCCCAGAAAATGTATGGAAGAAAAGCGGTGACCTCGAGATTTGTCCAGGAAATGCTTGTGGACAGGTCTCTGATAAAAACAGGAAACACCATAATCCACAAGCGGTATGGACGCGGAGTCATCACATATGTAGATGACAGAAAGCTGTGTGTCCACTTCGATGATATACATGAAACAAAGACGCTCAGCCTTGAATACACGATAAATAACGAGCTTATAGAAAACGCATAGATGTACGGATATTATTCCTCGTCATCTGAATTGAATTCCAGATCGTCCAGGATCTCGTCGAGGGCGTCAGCGACATCGTTGAACTCAGCCTCGTCGGTGATCTCGTCGAGGGTGACATCGTCTCCCTGCTCGCTGTATCTGTACACGATGATATCGGCATCCTCGTCATCTGCAGGAAGCAGAGCGGCATAAGAGATGTCATTTACCTCGAATTTGGCAATGATCTCACATGTGCAGGATGTTCCATCCTCGTATGTTATATCGATCATCTCGATATCCATTTCGTCGGTTTCGTTATTGTTTATATCTGACATATAGGTATCCTCCTGATTGTTTTATTCAGTTTATTCTAGTAAATAATTGGTGCTATGTCCAGTACAATTATAAAATGAAATTATTGACAAAGCCTGCACCCGCACATATACTAGACACAAAAGGCGAAGAACAGGAATTGTAGTATTTAATACAATCAGAGTGGAACCGCGGAGATAATACTTCGTCTCTATATGCATATCATATGTATATTGGGACGAAGTTTTTTGTTTGCTTACAGATATATTATCGACCAATATAGAAAGGACATTATATTTATGAAGATTTTAAACACGCTCACAAGAAGAAAAGAAGAGTTTGTGCCTATCAACGAGGGTAAGGTGGGAATATATGTATGTGGTCCTACTGTATATGATTATATCCATATAGGAAATGCCAGACCAATGATAGTATTTGATACGCTCAGAAGATATCTGGAGTACAAGGGCTATGATGTCAATTATGTATCGAATTTTACTGATGTCGATGACAAGATCATAAAGCGTGCAAATGAGGAGGGGGTGGATGCCAGCGTTATATCAGAGAGATATATCGCAGAGGTCAAGAAGGATATGGCGGCTCTCAATGTGCGTGAGGCGACAACACATCCAAAGGCAACAGAAGAGATACCGGATATGATTGAGATGGTAAAGACTCTTATAGAGAAGGGATACGCTTACGAGGTGAATGGAACCGTATACTTCAGAACCAGAAAGTTCAAGGACTACGGCAAGCTGTCCAAGAAGAATATCGATGACCTCCGTTCAGGTAACAGAGACCTTCTTGTATCAGGTGTTGATGAGAAGGAGGATCCGCTTGATTTCGTTCTCTGGAAGCCAAAGAAGGAGGGCGAGCCATCATGGCCATCACCATGGGGCGATGGAAGACCAGGCTGGCATCTTGAGTGCTCGGTTATGTCCAAGAAATATATCGGAGATGTAATAGATATACATGCGGGTGGAGAGGATCTTGTATTCCCACACCATGAGAACGAGATAGCACAGAGTGAGGCTGCAAATGGCACAGAGTTCGCAAGATACTGGATGCACAACGGCTTCCTCAAGATCAACAATGAGAAGATGTCCAAGTCACTTGGCAACTTCTTCACAGTCAGAGAGATAGCAGAGAAGTACCCTCTTCAGGTTATCAGATTCTTCATGCTGTCAGCCCATTACAGAAGTCCGCTCAACTTCTCAGCAGACCTTGTTGAGGCTTCAAAGAACGGCCTTGAGAGAATCCTTACAGCAGTTGACAGACTGAAGTCTATAAGCGGAACAGAAGGAGAAGTAGATAAGGCAGTTGCAGACGAGATGGATGCATTTGTGAAGAAATATGAGGCAGCCATGGATGACGACCTCAACACTGCAGATGCGATCTCAGTTATATTTGAGCTCGTAAAATATGCAAATGTAAATGTGACAGAGGAGTCAACAAAGGCTACTGTGGAGCTTGTGCTCAATACAGTGACAAAGCTCTGCGACATACTTGGAATCATCACAGAGAAGAAGAAAGAGATACTTGATTCAGATATAGAGGCTCTTATCGAGGAGAGACAGGCTGCAAGAAAGGCAAAGAACTTTGCTAGGGCAGATGAGATCCGTGACCAGCTCAGTGATATGGGAATTATCCTTGAGGATACCAGAGAGGGCGTAAAATGGAAAAGAGCATAGACAGTTACTTTACTGAGATACTCGGGGTGACATACACTAATCCAAGGGAGTATTCACCGCTTTCACTTGCATATATAGGTGACAGCGTGTTTGATCTTCTCATAAAGACCCTTGCTGTCACAAAGGATAACAAGCAGGCATACAAATACCACAAAGAGGTGAGCCAGCTTGTGAAGGCGGAGGCTCAGGCGGGATATATAATGTATCTTCTGGACAACGGACTGCTCACCGAGGAGGAAGAGTGGATATACAAGAGAGGCAGGAACACCAAGACTCATTCAACAGCCAAGAATGCGACTGTGGGACAGTACCGAATGGCAACGGGCTTTGAGTGCCTTATAGGCTTTCTGTATCTTGATAAGCAGTATGACAGGATGTTTGAGATCACGAGGATCATACTGAACCATGATCCAGTTGAAACGGACAGGGCAGAACAGCAGCACAAGGATCCGGGCAAAGCAGCACAGGAAGATACAATAGAGGATACCTCAACACTTGAAAAGAGTACAGAGAGTACAGATGGAGAAAAAGATGCAGAATAGAGAATTTGAGAATAACATTAAGACAGAGAGCGATGAGGAAGCATTTGTCATAGAGGGAAGAAATGCAGTCCTCGAGGCTTTCAGATCAGGCAAGACCATAGATAAGCTGTATGTCCTTGACGGATGCAGGGATGGAATCGTGAACAGCATAGTCAGGGAGGCGAAGAAGCAGGATACAGTGATAAACTACCTCTCAAAGGAAAAGTTAAACCAGATGTCACAGGCTGGCAAGCATCAGGGAGTGATTGCACATGCAGCGGCATATAAGTACGCAGAGATAGAGGATATGTTTGCACTGGCTGAGAGCAGAGGAGAGGATCCATTTTTCTTCATACTTGATGAGATAGAGGATCCACACAATCTTGGTGCGATCATCAGAACAGCGAATCTCTGTGGTGCCCACGGTGTAATCATACCTAAGAGGCGTGCAGTCGGAATCACAGCTACAGTTGTAAAGGCATCAGCGGGAGCTATCAATTATACACCTGTTGCAAAGGTGACAAATATCAGCAAGACCATAGAGGAGCTGAAAGATAGAGGCATGTGGTTCGCCTGTGCGGATATGGACGGAGAACTCATGTACAAGTGTAACCTCACAGGTTCCCTTGGACTTGTCATAGGTAATGAGGGAAGCGGCGTCAGCAGACTGGTCAAGGAGAAGTGTGATTATGTCGTATCTGTTCCTATGAAGGGAGACATAGACTCACTCAACGCGTCAGTTGCTGCCGGAGTTCTGGCTTATGAGGTCGTAAGACAGAGGATGAACAAGTAAAGGTAGAGTATATGTATTCGGAATTATCAGATAATGAACTGCTGGAGCTTATAAATGAACAAAAGGATAACGATGCTATGGAGACACTTATCAAGCGCTATGGCCCAATGATAACGGGACAGAGCAGAAGCCTTTATATCATAGGTGCTGATGAGGAGGATCTTATACAGGAGGGCATGATCGGACTGGTCAAGGCTGTGAATAATTACAGACCTGACAAGGGCGCGACATTCAAGACCTTTGCGTTCATGTGCGTGAGAAGGCAGCTCATTACCGCGGTGAACAATTCAAACAACAAGAAAAACGGACCGTTGAACTACTATATATCGATCTATGGCGATGGCGGGGGAGATTACTCCAGCCCGCTTGATGAGATAGATTCGGGTGTCATAACTAATCCTGAGGATATAATGATGGCGAAGCTGCGTGAGTCAGATCTTATAAAGCTCATCGACAGTAAGCTTTCTAAGTTTGAGAAGCATGTTCTTGACGAATATCTAACAGGCGCTTCTTATGAAGTGATAGGGGAGAGACTCTGCAAACCGGCAAAATCCATAGACAATGCGGTTCAGAGGATCAGAGCTAAGCTCAGGGATGTGTAATTAGAATAATAAAATTTTAAGTTGTTTAATCAAAGACAGGAAGCGGCATAGTGCCGCTTCCTTTTTTTGCAAAAAATTTGCTAATAAGCCTGCATATTAGCTTGAAATAAACTAAAATAAATGTATAGCCAACCTTAATCGAAAGTAACAAAAGGTAAAAATGATTAATTTTTATTGATCATCAGATTAAGGAGTGGTGACATGAGAGCGGAGAGCAAAGCTAAAAAAGGTAAAGGTAAGGTGGGAACGATCGTATTGTTCCTGGCTTTGCCGGTATTGCTTCTTATCGTATTCACTTATATACCATTTGTGGATATGTTTAAGAACAGTTTGACGGACTGGGATGGAATATATGAAGCTGAGACTGCGGGCGGAAAGTAAGTGATCCGGTCTGCGGTGGATAAAAATAAAGCCGCTCAGGGCGGCGTAAATACGGACAAAAAAATAAAAGCTACTAACGGGAGTCGGACCCGTGACCTCAACATTACCAATGGTTCGTGAGCTGTTTTACAGCTTTTTCTATCGTTCTGCATTGTGCTGAAAAAGTGTTATTTTATGCGGTTTCCGTTCAATATCGTTCAATATTGTAAATTCACATTTTCCAAGTTTTTTGAGATATAGTAGACAGATAGTAGACAGAAAAGAAGGCATAAAATACCCCGGCATGTATTGAATTTGTGACATACCGGGGGAGTATAGATTAGTTGATTGCAAGGAGCTTATACATGTCGTTGCTTGCCTTGACCTCATTTTCTTTCAGGGCATGAGAGTAAACATCAAGTGTGATAGATACTTTGGAATGTCCGAGCATTTTGGATATAGTCACCACATCATAGCCGAGGGAGATCATAAGTGTAGCAAACGTGTGTCTCAGTCCATGCAGATGTATTTCTGGTAACAATAGTTTTTCATCCGTGCATGAATCGTTGTACCTGAGTATGATCTCTCTGAATTTGTGGGTGGGTGTATCAATGTGCATCTGCTGGCCATCTTCCTGAATGAACAAATGGCAGCAGCCGAAGTCTGATAATGGTGCGCCCTTCCAATATGTGCCGAGACTGAAGGCATATTCTTTTTCGTGCTGTTTCCAATTCTTCAGCATAGCCATGCAGTTGGGTGGGAGAGGAACGCACCTTATGCCGGATTTTGATTTAGGATCCTTTTGTATCTGGCCACCTTTGACCTTGGCACATGATTTATTGATGGATATATAGCCTTTATCAAAGTTTATATCGTTCCATGTGAGAGCGATAAGCTCACCACGCCTAAAACCGCCATATATGGCCATGTTAAAATATACTATCATCTGTTCTGGTGTGGTCATGGTTGTGGTATAGCCTGCTGCCGCAATACGCCCGTTTTTCATCTTAGGGCTGTATTTTACCTCATACGGCTGTTCCAGATATTCCAGAAAGCGTTTAGCCTGTTCCACATTAAAGCATTCTTCGGCGGCGTTGTTATTCACCGCCGGGAGTTCCACACGTTTACATGGGTTATCATCTATCAGATTCCACTTGTACGCTTTAGAGAATACACTTGATGCTATCGCATGGGCTCTTCTGATTGTGGCAGCAGACAATCCCCTGTCTTTCATCGTGGTGTATATGTCCTGAAGGTGCAGCGCATTTATTTTACTGAGTTTCATCTTTCCGATGGTGTCTTTAAAGTACAGATCTATAACACCCGTGTAGCTCTCAATAACAGCTTGTGTCAGATTGCTTTCTGCATATCGTTTTTTCCATTCATCGACAAAAACCATAAATGACATGGTTTCGCCGTCCAGATACTTTCCACTTTTGCATCGCTCTTCAAATTCGATGGCGAACTTTTCGACCTCTTTCCGTATTTTTGCCGGAGTTTGTGCCGTGGGGGTATATGTTGTGGACTTGGTAATCTTTTGCTTGTTGCTGGAATAACCCAGGGAGACAGTGACCAGATAACTATTGCCTCTTTGTTTGATACTTGCCATAGTGATTCACTTTCCTTTCTGTTCTTGAATAGGATCGTGACCTCTGATATAATGAGTTTGCTTTTTATTATGCTCAGAGGTACAATCCTTTGTGATAATATGCTTAGAGTCACTGAGTGCCGTCAGTGGCTCTTTTTTTATGTGTAACAACATCATTCTTTGCCAGCTATTTTAAAAATGGATAAATCTGTATGGTTTTCTATTCGCTTTTTTACATTCAATAATTGCAAATATTCAGTGGTTTTCTCTTGCATATCCTTGATATTTATTAGATCGTTATGAGTGAAACCAAGCATGTAACCATTGAGCGTAGCAGGATCAACAGCCACAAGTTGTACTTGTTTGGTATTTGCATTTGCAGATATCGACATATCACAGTATCCATACTGAGAAAAAGTTGTCATAACATACGCCTGTAGAGAGGCGTTATCAGGTTTTACATAATCATTAGTGTTTGGATTTAACCATAATTGTTCAGTTAGCGGACCGCATTCAAAATCAAAAACACCAAAGTGAAATGTGGAGTATTCCAGAAATTCAAAAAACGTATACTTAATCCCATATTTTTCAAATGCATCAATATATCGTGTACTCCATGCCTTGGCGATTTTATCAAAAAATCTGGAGTCATAGATAAACTTTTCAATATCGGTGTTAGGGTAAAATACATCAATGCTTACACCAAATTCTTTCGCAATAGCACCTAAAGTAGATTCGTTTGGAAAATCCTGTGCTTTTTTATACCGGCTTATGCTATTAGGGTGAGCACCGATAATATCTGCAAAATCGGCTTGGCTTTTGTTGTGTTCTCTTTTCCATTGGTTCAAAAGCTCTGTAAATACCTTTGAGAAGTATTCTTTTTTACACTGATCACTAATCACATTGCAACCTCCAATTCTAAAATGTTATTCATGTTTGAATTTTTGTATTTCCGTAAGTTACCACAAATCACCCTGAGACAGCCACGGCAACGTGTGGTGCTTTTGCATAGCTGTATCAACGCATATCAAAAAAATAATCAAGTATGCAAAATCACATCAAAAAGCAAAAATACAAAGCTGTTTATCACAGATTATTAATGTGATAACATGTAAATATAAAGCAATCATTTGTTGATTGTATATATTATAACATTTATATAATGTTAGTCAAGCGGCCGTGACAAATAATATCTATAAACGACAATAGAAAGGAATAATGATTATGCGAAGTAATGAAAGAGTGAGAAATGAATTGATGTTACGTAGAGTGAGAAACTGGGAGCTTGCAAACAGACTTGGAATAAATGAGGCGACATTGAGCAGACGGCTCAGAACAGAGCTCCCAGAAGAGGAACAGGATAGGCTTATAGCTATTATACAGGATATACAGAAAGAGGGGGTGTAATATGCCAAGGATGGTGACGATAAAAGAGGCTGCTGCCATGACTGGTGTTCCCTGTTACCGGCTCCGCAGTTGGTGTGAACAAAACAAGATTGTTCATGTACATACAGGCACAAAGGTACTTGTGAATGCTGATAAGCTGGCGGAGTATTTGAATACAGGCGATACAAACTAGGAGGTGGGACAATGGCAGCAGAGCATATAAAAACAAAGAAAAAGGCAGAAATAAAGACAACACATGATATAGTTCTCAAGATCCTTGTGGAGAATGAGAATGCAAGGAGCAGTGATAATATACTGTATTACCTTGTATGTAAAGAGGTCGGCAGCAGGCGAGGTGTGAATATTGCTCAAGTATCTTTTGAGCAGTTCTTTACAACGGCACTTGCTGAATATGGTTTGCCAACATTTGAGACAGTGAGAAGAACAAGACAGAAAATACAGGCAGAATGCCCGGAACTGGCAGGTGACAGAACTGTTAGATATGCAAGGATGGCTTGCAAGGGCGCATTTGCAGAATATGCAAGAAATTAGGAAATGATAAATAGACTATAGGAGGTAGCAAAGATGAGTAACGATGACAGAAATTGTGTAATAGTAAGTAAGATGGAGATGAAGGCGATAGCCTTTGATAGAATGGTCAATCATGTATTGGTAAATAGTGCAGATAGTCTCAAGGCAGAAGAGATGGCGACAATGGTTCTCACAGCGAATGATCTTATAGAGGATATAGGAGAAACAGGCCGAGAAGAAGAGGTGTCAATCGGTGCTGATGATAACGAGGGCTTGTGTATGGCTGACAATGATTATTTTGATGATCTGGCAGATGAAGATATTGAGCCTTTCACATCTGAGACTTCTGAGGAGTAGAGAGGAGCCAAGCAATGGCGAGACGAAGAATGTTTAGCTTAGATGTGGTTGATACTGATAAGTTTATGGATATGCCACCTACTACACAGAATCTATATTTTCATTTGGGAATGAGAGCTGACGATGATGGGTTTGTTTCATCACCAAAGAAAGTGGCCATGATATGTGGTAGTTGTGCAACTGATCTGCAGTTATTGGTTTCTAATGACTTTATTATTCCTTTTGAGAATGGAGTAATACTAATAACTGATTGGAAGGCAAATAATTATCTTCGTAAGGATAGATATACAGAATCTAGATTCAAAGAGTATTTGGATACTGTAGAAGTAGATAATGACAAATATATAGTAGCCGCATCTTCTACTAGCTTGACATGTGGTATACCAAAAGATAACCAAACGGTCGACAAAAGGCATACCGATGGTTGCCACAGGTTAGGTAAGGATAGGGTAGAGTTAGGTAAGGACAGTAAATCTACCATGGATAGATCAGCATCAGGGAAAGATGTTGAAAATCAAAATGTTAAAGACAGGAAACATGATCAGATCAAGTATAGCGATGATCCAGAACTGGACGAGGCGATACATGAGTTTATAAAGTTCCGTAAGGGTGTCAAGAAGCCTATGAGTGACAGAGCAATAACGCTGATGATAAACAAGCTGGAGTCGCTATCACATGATAAGCATGAACAGGTACAGATTCTCAATCAGTCGATAATGCAGGGATGGACAGGCCTATATGCGCTTAAGGATGACGATAAGAGCCGAGGGCAGTCACGGAGTGTACATAACAATCAGCAGCCATTTTCAAGTAATGGTGAGCGGGATATTTTAAGTGAATGGAGGAATAGTTAATGACAAGGGAAGAAGTGCAAGATTTGCTTGCTATGGTGCAGGCTACATATCCGAATTACAACCCACCAAGCAGAACAGCAGCGGTCAATGCGTGGACTATAGCATTAGAGGAATATAGCAAAGATGAAATTGCTATGGCATTTAAGGTCTATATGCAAACAAATACAAGCGGGTTCGCACCGGTCCCTGGACAACTGATTGATAAAATTCACTCAATCACCCAACCGCAGGAGTTGAACGAAATGGAGGCATGGGCATTGGTCAGCCGGGCGATTCGGAACAGTGCCTACAATTCGGTGAAAGAATATGCAAAACTGCCGCCCCTGGTTCAGAAAGCAGTTGGACTTCCGAGTCAACTCCGGGTCTGGGCGTTAGATGAAGATTACAATGAGCAGGTTGTAATGTCGCAATTTCAGCGTTGTTATCGTGCAGAGGTTGCAAGGTCGCAGGAAATCGCAAAAATGCCAACCGATGCAAGACAACTTATTCAGAACGCCACGCAAGGCTATTCGGCTGAAATAGTTGATTTAAGGAATCAGGCGATAAAATCCATGCCTGAAAGGAAAGAAAACGAAATTAAGGCGATGGAAGAAAGGCCAGAGAGCGTCCGGATAGGATTAGAAAAAAATAGATAGAATGGTGGGCTGTGATGACAAACGAAGAATTGGTTGAACAAATCCAATCAGGTGTGAACATCACAGAGAATATGTACCAGTTATATGAGCATAATAGAGGCATTATATACAAGATGGCAAATAGATATTCGTGGGGTGCGCCCGTGGAAGATCTGACACAGGAGGCATATATAAGCTTATGTAAAGCAGTGAAAAAATACGACAAACAACAGGATATAAAGTTCATTAGTTATTTTTCAGCCTGCCTTGCTAATCATTTAAAAAAATATATACAGGATAGTGGGCGTGTTATTCGGATTCCTGTATATAAACAAGAACAGATATGGAAATATAATCAGGTCAGCAACTCATATATGCATAGATTTGGCCGTGAACCATCCACACGAGAATTTGCTATCTGCATGGGGCTGAACGTGAAGCAGGTAGAAGAACTTGAGCGGTTCATGTTCGCTGGTAGCTGCAGTGAGACGAAAAGCCTCAATCAGCAGCTCAGAGATAGGGATGATGAATGTCTAAATGACTCCATAGGCGTTGAATGTGAGGATTTGGACAGCGTATTGGATAAGCTGGCATATGAGCAGTTATGGCAGGAAATAGAGCGCAAATTAAAGCCCAGAGAGTATGACATAATGTATTTGCGGTATAGGCTGAATCTGAGCCGAGAGGAAACAGGGAGACGGCTGGGTATGTCACGGTGGGCGGTGGACAATGCAGAGTATAGAGCAATAAGAAAACTCAAGTATAATACTGTGGTGAAGGATTATGCAGAATATGCAGGATTTTCAACCGAAAGGCAGCAGACCAAACCTGCAGAAGTATGGTCATGGGATACTAGATCCTGGTGGTGATATTCTATGTATGCTATACGCTAAGGCGGTGAGACTGCTGTCATAGGTTCAAAGCTATATCGAAGCTAGGATTATGTGTATGTTATGAGAAATTGGGCGAACGCACTAAGTTAGACTTAGGCCGCCGGGGAAAAACAAATTTTAGAACAGTAATAAAGAACGGTGAGCCTTGGTTTGTAGGGAAAGATGTGGCGGAGATACTAGGACATAGTAATCTACAGAGGGCTTTGAGAGATTATATTGATGATGACGACAAAGGGGTGACAAAAATCGTCACCCCTGGAGGAACTCAGACAATGGAAATAATCAATGAATCTGGGTTATACAGCCTTATCATTTCAAGCAAGCTGTCAAGCACCGGATCATTATTGTAACATACAGAAAGGCAGCAGATACTTGACCTGCTGCCCTCTGTGCAATCATGGTTATTCATATGTCATTTGGGTTTAGTCAAAAGAGTACCTTGTCTTTTGTTGGCCTAATGTAGTTTGCTGATACGTTATTCATAAGCCTTCGGTTTGTGGGTAACTTCCCTCAGGTGTTCCAGCACCTGGGGGATTTTTATTTTGACAAATGCCTAAAATATTGTATAATGTATTTAACAAGACAGCCGAGCGATAGAAACCACCTATCCGTCCGGCAAACATGACTAAATGAAAACACCTCGTATGCTTGTCAGGCCGAGGTGTTTTTCTTATTTTCTATGATTCAGAATTGTCACAATAAGTATCGCAACGGTTAATATAACCATGAATTCCTCATATGTACTCATAAGGCACCACTCCCTTCCAAGACTCGAACGGATATGGTGTAACACCCCTCGGCTGCCCGATTAAATACACTATTCAATTTTTAGACACCGTGGATCCTGGAAAGTGAATTGTTTCCAAAATGGAAAGACCCACATAACGTAAAAGTCCCCGCATTTTGCGAGGCTTAAATTCATAAATAATGACAATTCGTGCCCTATAGGCATAATCAATATAGATGAATTTTATAACAGAACGTGCCCACAATCAAGACAATAATTTGTCTGGTAAAATATTCTCTGTTAGAGTACACCGCCTTATCTTCTTCCGGTTCCCAGCCGGACAGAAGATAGGATATATAGCGGCCGTTTATAGTTTGCTATAGTGTAGCTCTCAGTTCTATAACTTTGCCGATCATAAAGGCTTTGCCGGCTGCTATGTCCTCGTTACTGAGGTGTATGGCGGAATATGAGTTGTTGCTTGCTATAAGCTCTATTCCATCAGTGTGACACCTTATCTTACGGCAGATATGCCCCATACCATATACGCATATCAGTGCGAGATCTCCATCTGTAAAATCAGTCTGTCTCCGGGCAATCACAATATCACCCGCTAATATACGTGGCTCCATGGCATTATCAACTATCTTCATAGCCACAATTTTGGTGTCTCCAGCCATCTTCTCCGGGGTATATCCCAGTAATTTACTTATTGTATCCATTTTATCCTTTACCTTTCCGGCAGCAGATGATATAATCCCATTGATTTATTGGTGGGGATGTATCATCTGATACCCTTATCATGAGCCTTTCTGTTGTGTCACCAGCAGAAGGGCTATTTTTATATTGCAACGTCAAGTAATGCTCCAAAGGTCTCTTTGTAACTGTAACCGCCTATAATACCCAGCAGACGGGCTCTGACATTAACGCCCTGGTCCATCAGTCTGGCAATCTCTGAACTATACGCCTTTGGTACATAGCCGATCTTTGCTTTTTTCTTCAGATATGGGATATGTACAACTATGCGGATGGCGTTTCTGTCATATGTGTTGTATGTGTCTCTTTCAAGGGTCACAGTGAGGTTTTCTGGCCTGAACTGTGAGAGGTACTTTAGAACCTCCTGCCTGCCTTCGTATGTAACGCCTGCTGCCTTGATGGCTGTTCCCTTGGCGGTTCTCCATGCTTTCTTGAATGCTCTGGATAAGCTATAACCGGCTTTGTGAAGTCCGTTCGCCATGATACAAACGGCTTTGCGGATATTAACAATGTGTTTCCTCATGTGTACCTTCCTTTCTGAGCTCCTCTGTAAGCTCTATAAACGTTTCAGCAAAATGCTGATCAATCTCTTTGTTCCTTTTGAGCTGGGCTGTGAATTCTTTGTAGCTCTTATCTGATAATGAGAGAGCAAGGATTATTGACCTTATTAACATGTTGTGTGTTGCTCCTTTCTGTATCTTATGAGTATATTATAATGTATATGGTCGTATCTATCTAGTGGCATTTCATACAAAGATACGACCATATATTTAGTAATTATGTATATGGTCGTATATAAACGACAATGGTATAATATATCTAAAGTTAGTAATTTATAGGAAGGAGCTGAGATTATGGGGAATGAAAAAAAGAGCGATTATAGAGGCTTTACACCAGCACAAGCAGAAGCACATAAAAGGTATATGAAGAATTTTGTCGAAATAAAAGTTAGAATGACTGCTGAAAAAAGAGGAGTGGTTCAGGAACATGCCACGGAGATGGGAGAGAGTACAACTGCATTTATAAATCGTGCCATAGATGAGACTATGGAGAGAGACAAGGGCAAGTAATATATGGTTATATTCTCACAATGCATGGATTGTAAAAACTTTATAGGTAAACTGACAGATGATATATTTTATTGCAAGGCATATCCTGAAGGAATACCGGTTGATGTATTTTGGAATAAAATAGATCATCGAGAACATATAGCTGGTGACCATGGATTCTTATTCGAGAATCTATATACAAATGCTAAGTGATAAAATCAAACAGTGATTGAATGGATGCAGATAGCAGATGGCCATTTTACTACATAGACAAAGGAGGGAGAGCATGTTAAAAAGCACGTTTTTGCATAAACTGAAACAGGATAGAGTTCTTCGCATAGATGACTATATTATATCTTACAAGCCGGCAGAGATAAGCCGCTGTGATACAGAGGAGCTATATAGGTTCAAGAATATAGATGATCTGTATGAGAATGGAATGCTTGGATCTGAAAGTCTGAAGGATAAGCTGGCCGGTGCTGATATGGCAATATTCCACAAGGATTATGGAGACATTATAACTATAGACGATGGCAGCATCATGTTCTCTCCTTATGGCGATTATGACGAGATGAACGAACAGGAGATTAGATCTCTGTGGATGGAAGTATACCAGGATGCAGGAGACGAGGATCATATATATTTCAAGAACTTTGATATAATACCATCGGAGCAGGTACAGGACATATTTATAGATGACCTTAAGGCAGCAGGCTATATTGTCGGTGACCGGCAGAGATCATTAGTCGATCCGTTGGAGCAATCTTTTCATTGCCAAGGCAGTGTGGGAGAGTTTGATATAGTTTTCAATGATGACGATGGAGCATTTATTTATTCAGATGATCCAGAGGTGATAGATAATCTCATGGAGTGGTTTAACAGGGATAACAGTTGAATGTATCATGTGAGAGATGTATGGACTGCTGCCATATGAGCAAAACAATAAGAGCTATTCCACTCCCGGCAACTCTACAAGGTAGAGGCAAATGGGGGAACAGAACGCTCTTATTTGTTGATACTATATTATGTTCTAGGCAAAGTCAAGCATGATGTGGAAGATTTGAGTATTTGGAGTTATGCAAAATGAAAATAGAATTGTATGACAGAGTAGTATTAAAAAATGGCAATATAGCTTCAATAGTTGAAATATTGGCCCCGGATAAAGAATTTATTGTTGACATTGGTAGTAACGGAGATATAAATACAGAAGAAATTAGCATAGAGGAAATAGAAAGCGTATTTTAAACATCGTGAGAAAATGTAATATGGTGTGCATTTGACATCTCTGTACACGAGTTATATACTGATATGCGAAATGATATGGCTGAGAGCTCTATATAGCAAACATGGTTATAAAGACGTGAAAGTCTATGAATTAAACAACAAAATGGCTTATACGGTAAATAAACAAGCTGTTATGTTTGCCGATTTGCAGTAGAGAGTCTAACGTACTCCGCAGGGGTGCGTGAGGCTCTCTGATTTTAGATAGGTGGTATGCAATGATGGATAAAAATAGAGATATTGGCAAAGACACAATAATACATGAAGAAATGTCTCCAGAAAAAAGAGAAGAGATTTTAAGAAAACTAGAGGAAGAAAGTAAAAATTTAAAAGAATGGATAGAATGAAAATAAAATATATTGGCAAAACCAATTCTTTTATTTTGACGGAAGGTAAGATATATGAGGTTGTGTCCGTAGAAAGAGGTTGTTATAGGATAATTGATGATAGTGGAGAGGATTATTTATATCCGCCGGAATGTTTTGAAAAGATAAGTGGCTGAGCACTCTGTAATAGCAGGGTGCTTTTTATTTGGAATAATACTAAGCTGGCGTTACATAGGCAGCAGGGCATACTACAAATTACTAGATCCGGATGTGCATAGGTGGGGGTAGTACAGGAAACAGAATAAAACATGCAGATTTTGGCATAAAATCCACAGATTATCACACAAAAATTACATAAAATTGCAGGTTCGATATACAAAAATGTATGATCTGCTGCCAAGGAAATATGAGTAGATAGTTGGTAGGGCGTGTCACATTTGATACACCCTTATAATGCCCCGTATCTATAGGTGCACAGCAACTATAGTACATCCGGTAGCAGGTGAGGGATGTAATGGTGATGAGGTTCGGTCGTGGTGTGATCTTCCAGGGTTTTCCGTGTATAGGGTGTTAATAAATGTTAAGGTTGGAGAGTATAGAACCTTACAAAACTTGACATATGGTAATATATACAACTTGGCAAAACCCAACATTAGAGGATATACAGGCCAAGAAAAACCAATATACACATGTAATATTCAAAAAGAACATTTGCAGACCTGTAGGGGCTTTTGGTGTGCTGAAGGGGGACGTTTTGGGCACTCCCCCTGAATCAGGGTAGGTGTGTTGAAACACTCCCCTGATTCGTGGTAGTGCTTGATGACTGCCTAGGTTTAATCTAGGTAGTGTTGCAGATGTGCTCCTTGTGTGTTCTGACCGTATTCCCATTTGGGGAATACGAATGTATCGTTCTGGATGGAGTCCTGAATCAGGACCTCAAGTACCGTTTTGGTATCTGAGGTATGAGGTCGGTACTGGCGAGGCCATCGGTGTATGGGGTTATTATTAGTACCCCATATGTATATAGCGTAACGATTCGTGACGCTATTCATAAACTACTACAGGTTAGATGTAATTGAATGTTATTGCCAAAACCTATAGCAAACATAGGGTGTCACATTTTGTTACCCCCTTGTTGTTGCCGCATTTGGCGACATCGGCAACAATAGAAAACTTGTCAAAACATGACATTTGAAAATATATACAGGGCTCCCTAACGAATAGTTATGGAGATTACAAGGGTACTTTGGGGTACGGTTGTTCTAAGGTGTCATTAAAACTATGACCCCTTGATAGCAATAGGAACATGACGAAAGTTGACCTTCAGGGATATATACAACCTCAGAAAACCTCAAATTGAAAAAATATACAGAGCTCCCCGAACGAATCGGTCTGTCAGGGTACAAGTGTACCACCAGGTACGGTTGTTCAGGGAGTAGCAAAATGCGACACCCTTAATTGCTAACATATGCTAACATCTGACCAAGTGAAACTCCTCCTCAGATGTTAACAGATGTTAACGTCAGAACCTCAGAAAACCTCAAGTGTAATATTATTAGTGTTAGTTCAGGTTGTTGAAGAATGTTGAACCTCTACGTCTTTAAGGTCGGTAAAACGCCGACCTTGGCTAGTTGGAAAATGTTGACATTGTGGAGCAGGTATGTATAATAAAATATATAGGGAAGTGATACGTGACCCCCGCATTTTGGGTTGCGCCATCATTTCCCTTTTTTATGGGTGTCCATAGTATGGACACCCTTTTCTTATAAACGGAGAGTGTATACAAAAGGTAAAAAACATGGCAAACTCAGCGACAAAATGTTGCCGAGCTTGGAACAGCGTGGTGACAATGGCAGCAGTGGTGGAGAGCGGTGTAAGCCTAACTTACATCGTCAAGGATAGCGATGGATCCGGTGCATGACCGATTGATAGATATTATCTGGACTGCTGCCGATAGGAAAACATGCTGATTAAGGCAGCAGATCATAAAAAATTTGAAATAGTAGACAAATAGTAGACAAAAACAGATTTTTGCATGATTTATATAGAAGTTCAGGCAATAAAAAAACCGCTCAAAGCGGCATAAATACTGAAGATTATAAAAAAGCTACTAACGGGAGTCGGACCCGTGACCTCAACATTACCAATGTTGCGCTCTACCACCTGAGCTATAGTAGCTTGCTTTTCAAAAGCAATAATAACTATAACAAAATGGACATCAAAAATCAAGTAAAATATTTACATTTGTGCGAAAAATAATGACAAATCAAAAGATAATTGTGGTACAAGCAGTAAAAGTATGGTAAACTAACTGTAATCGTGTGCAAATTCGGTTGCAGACATTTAGAATTATCAAAAAAAGCGGGAGGCAGTTTGGAAATGGCTGAAGAGATGACAGGTAAGAATTTCATTGAACAGATAATTGAGAAAGATATCGCAGAGGGTAAGGTGCCGAAGATCGTTACCAGATTCCCACCAGAGCCAAATGGATATTTACATATAGGACATGCCAAGTCAATACTTTTGAATTACGGACTGGCACAGCAGTATGGCGGACAGTTTAATCTCAGATTTGACGATACCAACCCTACAAAGGAGAAGACAGAGTTCGTAGAGTCAATACTTGCAGATGTTAAGTGGCTGGGAGCAGACTTTGGAGACAGAGTGTTCTTTGCATCAAATTACTTTGACCAGATGTACGAGGCTGCCATAAAGCTCATCAAGAAGGGCAAGGCATATGTGTGTGACCTCACAGCAGATGAAATCAGAGAGTACAGAGGAACTCTCACTGAGCCGGGCAAGAACAGCCCATACAGAGACAGAAGCATAGAGGAGAATCTTGATCTGTTCGAGAGAATGAAGAACGGTGAGTTCCCTGACGGAAGTAAGGTACTCCGTGCAAAGATAGATATGGCAAGCCCTAACATCAACATGAGAGATCCTATTATCTACAGAATAGCGAGAATGAACCACCACAACACAGGTGACAAGTGGTGCATTTACCCTATGTATGACTTTGCACATCCTATCGAGGATGCCATCGAGGGTGTTACACATTCTATATGTACACTTGAGTTTGAGGATCACAGACCTCTGTATGACTGGGTGGTTATGGAGCTCGGTTACAAGGATTCACCTGAGGGCACACCAAAGCAGATAGAGTTCGCAAAGCTTTACCTGACAAATGTCATAACAGGTAAGAGATACATCAAGAAGCTTGTCGAGGACGGAATAGTAGACGGATGGGATGACCCACGTCTTGTAAGTATTGCAGCCCTCAGAAGAAGAGGCTTCACACCATCAGCTATTAAGAAGTTCATGGAGCTGGTTGGAATATCCAAGAGCCAGTCGTCTGTTGATTACGCTATGCTTGAGTATTGCGTGAGAGACGACCTGAAGCTCACAGCCAAGAGATACATGGCAGTTGTTGATCCTGTAAAGCTTGTCATCGACAACTATCCTGAGGATCAGGTTGAGTACCTCGATGTCGAGAACAATCAGGAGAACGAGGAGCTCGGAAGCAGAAAGGTAGCATTCAGCAAGTATCTGTATATAGAGAGAGAGGACTTCATGGAGGAGCCTCCTAAGAAGTATTTCAGACTGTTCCCTGGCAACGAGGTTCGTCTTAAGAATGCATATTTCGTAAAGTGCGTGGGATTTGAGAAGGACGAGGACGGCAATGTCACAACAGTACATTGTACATATGACCCAGAGACAAGAAGCGGTTCAGGCTTTGAGGGACGCAAGGTCAAGGGAACCATTCACTGGGTATCGGCAGAGAGCGCAATAGATGCAGAGGTTCGTCTGTATGAGAATATCATCGATGAGGAGAAGGGGAAGCTCAACGACGATGGTACATTGAATCTCAATCCAAACTCACTTGTTATCAAACAGGGATGTAAGCTTGAGAAGGCATTTGAGGAGGCTCAGCCGGGAGAGGCATTCCAGTTCCTGAGAAATGGTTTCTTCTGTGTTGACTCAAAGGATTCTACAGCGGAGCATCCTGTATACAACAGGATCGTGTCACTCAAGAGTTCTTACAAGCCGGGCAAGTAATTACCGGGGATGCGTTTATAATTTATGATGTGGGGATTGGCGCTTATCCTGTGGGGGGATATGCGTACATCAAAATAGGTGATTGGAAACAAAAATATGAAAGATGAGAGTAAGAAGGTATACATACTTTTGTCAAAGACAAAAACAGTTCCTTCAAATCTCATAAAGCTTATGACCAGAGAGCCGTATTGTCACACATCTCTGGCACTGGACATAAGTCTTGATGAGATGTACAGTTTTGCAAGGAAAGGTGTATACAATCCATTTAACAGTGGATTTATCAGTGAGAACATAGAAAAGGGAATATTTGGAAAGCACAAGGGAACCAGATGCGCTGTGTATGAGCTGAAGGTCACGAGTAAGCAGTATGACAGGATACAGCAGGAGCTCGCCAGATTCAAGAAGCATCCGGACAGATACGGATATAACTTCATGGGTGTATTCAGCGTATTTTTCCATCTTGCGTATGAGAGGGAATACAATTTCTTCTGTTCACAGTTCGTGGCATCGGTGTTGAAAAATGCCAGTGTGGATATATTCCACAAGAAACCGGGACTTGTCAAGCCGGGGGATTTCAGAAGGTGCCCTGAGCTCAGACCGATATTTACCGGGCTTCTCACAGAATACAGAGCATATCTCCATGAGAGAATGAAACAGGCTCATGGCATAGAGAACACAGGCAGAAGGCCTGGCATGATAAAGCCGGCGCTTCCGGATGGTCTCATTGCATGGAGAGTCAGTTAAAATAAGCCGCTTTACAGATATGTAAGGCGGCTTTTATTTATTGTCATGTGTTTATTATTCTACAAATGTGTGGCCAATCTTGATGATCCCTCTCGGGAGGGCGTCCTTGGAATTCTTCCATGGCTCGTTCTTGTATCTGTAGTCAAACTTGTCTATGAACCAGCTCAGGTCACCATTGACACGTTCCATATTGTCAAAGTATACCTTGTTGAGGATTTCGATGAACTGCGCATACTGTTCCTTGCTCAGTTTGTTCTGGCCTGTCTTGTACAGTATTCCGTAGTGGTATGTACAGAAGCCTTTGCTCGTAGCAAATTTGTCCCTGAACTTGGAATCTCTTTTCCACATATGGAAGATAGTGTCTACATAGCGTACGAACATGTCATCCATACGTCCACAAATGAAGCAGCTTTTCTCCATATTCTCTATATAATCGACAACAGGTGCATTTGGTGTGTTCTTGCCGAACAGACCGGCTTTGGCGGCGGGACCTTTGGCAGCCAGCGCCCTCATATCTTGTATAGTCTTATTCATATGGGTGTTCATCATGAGTGCCAGACCCAGACGATTCTTTTCCTGATAGAGCATTCTCAGATGATGACTGCAAAAACCAAGCTTGTCAGTCATGGCACGGTTGTCGTCCTCCATGTAGCTTGGCCCCATCGTATATTCAATTGCATTTCGTTCAAGATCCTTCTGCATCTGGCACATAGGGCATTCGCAGCCGCTGTCAAATGCATCGTTTACTGGTATAGTGTATATCTGTTCAGCCATAGATCCTCCTGTTTGTGATAGTGTCAGTTTTTGCCACACTGCTTATGTGACATTGAAAATAATATACAGGTATTATACAATAGCTTGGAGAAATTTATAAGACAAAAAGCACAATTATACAAATATGAAATGGCAGGTGTACGGAAGATGAATGTAAGTTGTGATGGCAATATAGTTACGGTAGACGGAGTGAAGGATTTCAGACTTTCTCAGATACTTGAGTGTGGTCAGTGCTTTCATTTTGACAAGCTTGATGATGAAGTGTATGAGGTCATAGCATTTGGCAGGGCTGTGAAGATGGAACAGTCAGGCGGCGTGCTCAGGATATATGGTTCATCCATGGAAGATTATGAAGGAATATGGCGTCCTTATCTGGATATGGACAACGATTACGGGCTCATCAAGGAGAGTGTCATAAAGGCGGACAGCGCACTTCAGACGGCTGTGAATGAGAAGGATGGAATACGTATACTCAATCAGGACTTCTTTGAGACGCTTATATCATTTATCATATCCCAGAACAAGAATATCCCTCAGATAAAACAGTGTGTGAAAAATATATCGCATAGATTTGGTGATGAGGTCATAGGATATAATGGCGAGGCATTTTATGTGTTTCCTGATGTAGACAGACTTCATGAGGTCACAGAGGATGAGCTCAGGGAGTGCAAGGTCGGATTCCGTGCTCCATACATAATGAATGCGACGGAGGCGGTGTACTCGGGAAATGTCACAAAGGAGAAGCTTGATGCACTTGACATAGAACATGCAAGGGAACTTCTCATGACGATCAAGGGAGTAGGGGAGAAGGTTGCAAACTGTGTCCTGCTCTTTGGACTTGGAAGACGTGAGGCTTTCCCTGTGGATGTGTGGATGAAGAGGATCATGGAGAGCATGTACTTTGATGGCAAGGACACAAAAAAGCCGGAGATAGAGGCATTTGCCGTGAAAAAGTTCGGAAATCTCGGGGGATATGCGCAGCAGTATCTGTTTGACTATGCAAGAACGAATCTTTTTAAGTGATATGTATTACGGTAGATGACAGACATATTTTTATATATTTTTTAGAAAATAAGGGTTGATTTTTTTATAGAAATGGATAGAATATAAAACAGTGTTAGCACTCACATAAATTGAGTGCTAAAAACAAGAATCAGAAATATAATAAAAATAAATCAGGAGGTATATATCATGAAGTTAAGACCACTTGGAGACAGAGTAGTATTAAAGCAGTCAGTAGCAGAGGAGACAACAAAGTCAGGAATCGTATTACCAGGCCAGGCAAAGGAGAAGCCACAGTATGCAGAGGTTATAGAGGTTGGCCCTGGAGCAGTTGTTGATGGCAAGCTGGTTCCTATGGACGTTAAGGTTGGAGATACAGTTATATATCAGAAGTTCGCTGGTTCAGAGGTTAAGCTTGACGACGAAGAGTACATAGTTATCAAGCAGGACAGCATCCTTGCAATCGTTGAGAAGTAAAAGCATATATCCAGACAGCGTGAGCTGCGGGAGACATATGCGGATGATATATGGATAATATATATGTAATATAACATGGAGGTAGATAGAAATGGCAAAGGAAATTAAGTATGGTGCCGAAGCTAGAAAGGCACTTGAGGCAGGAGTTAATCAGTTAGCAGATACAGTAAGAGTTACACTTGGACCTAAAGGAAGAAACGTTGTACTTGCAAAGTCATACGGTTCACCACTCATCACAAATGATGGTGTTACAATAGCAAAGGACATAGAGCTTGAGGATGCATTTGAGAACATGGGTGCTCAGATCGTCAAGGAAGTTGCAACAAAGACAAATGATGTTGCAGGTGATGGTACTACAACAGCTACAGTTCTTGCACAGGCTATGATCAATGAAGGAATGAAGAATCTGGCAGCAGGTGCTAATCCTATCGTTCTCAGAAAGGGAATGAAGAAGGCTTGCGACAAGGCAGTTGAGGCTATTCTTGATATGAGTGAGACTATCAGCGGAAAGGATCAGATCGCAAGAGTTGCATCTATCTCAGCTGGTGACGATGAGGTTGGACAGATGGTTGCCGACGCTATGGAGAAAGTGTCAAAGGATGGAGTCATCACAATCGAAGAGTCAAAGTCAATGAAGACAGAGCTCGACCTTGTAGAAGGTATGCAGTTCGACAGAGGTTATATTTCAGCTTACATGGCAACAGATATGGAGAAGATGGTTGCAGAGCTTGATAACCCATATATACTTATTACAGATAAGAAGATCTCAAATATCCAGGAGATCCTTCCACTTCTTGAGCAGATCGTTCAGAGCGGTTCAAAGCTGCTGATCATCGCTGAGGATATCGAGGGCGAGGCTCTCACAACACTTATCGTCAACAAGCTGCGTGGTACATTCCAGGTAGTAGCTGTAAAGGCTCCTGGTTATGGCGACAGAAGAAAAGAGATGCTTCAGGATATCGCTATTCTTACAGGCGGTAAGGTTATATCTGAGGAGCTTGGATACGAGCTCAAGGATGCTACTCTTGATGACCTTGGCCGTGCAAAGAGCGCTAAGATCACAAAGGAGAACACAGTTATCGTTGACGGCATGGGCGCTAAGGAAGATATCGCAGGCCGTGTAAATGTCATCAAGGCTCAGCTTGAGGAGACAACATCAGAGTTCGACAAGGAGAAGCTTCAGGAGAGACTTGCAAAGCTTGCCGGTGGTGTTGCAGTTATCAGAGTTGGTGCAGCTACAGAGACAGAGATGAAGGAAGCTAAGCTCCGTATGGAGGATGCCCTCAATGCCACAAGAGCAGCAGTTGAAGAGGGAATCATCTCAGGTGGTGGTTCAGCATACATCCACGCTGCAAAGAAGGTTGCAGAGCTTGTAAAGGATCTTGAGGGCGACGAGAAGACAGGTGCTAAGGTAGTTCTCAAGGCTATGGAGGCTCCACTGTTCCACATCGCAGCAAATGCAGGACTTGAGGGATCAGTCATCATCAACAAGATCAAAGAGTCTGAGGTTGGTGTCGGCTTTGATGCATACAATGAGACATATGTCAACATGATCGAGGCAGGAATCATAGATCCTGTTAAGGTTACAAGAAGTGCACTTCAGAATGCTACATCAGTTGCTTCAACAATGCTTACAACAGAGTCAGTTGTAGCTGATATCAAGGAAGATACTCCAGCAATGCCGGCAGGCGGAGCAGGAATGGGCGGCGGAATGGGCTTCTAAGGAATAGAGTCTGACATGATTTCGCAGTAAAATGCAATGACTAAAATAAAAAAAGATCACATCATCCGTAACCGGGTGGTGTGTTTCTTTTTTATACAGGTTAATTGACACTAATCGGCATGTGTGAGATAATCAAAACAGATATTTTTCGACTAAGGGAAAGTATGGGTTATAAAAAAGTTATAAAAGAAAGGCAGGAAGAGATGGGAGAAGATAACAACAGCTTTGGTGGCTATCAGCCAACAGAAGACAACGGACAGGTGGGACAGCAGAATCCATATGAAGGTGCGCCTCAGTATGGACAGAACGATCAGAACTATGGTCAGCCAGGTGGCCAGTATGGACAGAATTATGGTCAGCCGGGTGGACAGTATGATCAGAATTATGGACAGCCGAATGGACAGTACGATCAGAACTATGGGCAGTACGGCCAGCCAAATGGACAGTATGGACAGGGCTATGGACAGCCGGGAGATCCATACGGACAGAATTATGCGAATCAGAATCTGAACATGGGTGGGGGCCCTGCATATCCACAGAACAACATGCCACAGGAGAGCAAGGGTGTATCCATAGCATCTATGGTGCTTGGTATTTTCTCACTTACATTTGGATGTTGTATCACATATGTGGGAATTGCCACAGCCATTGCGGGACTGATAACAGGTATCATAAGTCTTAAGGATAAGAAGCCTGGCAAGGGAATGGCTATCGCAGGAATTATAATGAGCGCAATAGCACTTGTGTTCCTGGTGTTCTGTATTATCCTGGTTCTTACATCGGACACATATCAGGATATGGTGGATGAAATACTCAGACAGATACAGTCAGGAAGCTATTAAGAAAAGTCGTACATCTGAATACAGATAAGGACTGGAGAGGTCGCCGGATTTCAGGCGGCCTCTTGTCATGTGTGTCAAGCTGATAATATTTGAACGTTTAATACTGTGTGGGTGATTGAATCTAAAGGCCTGTTAGTGTTATTATTATGAGAGTGCGAAGATATCAGTATGGAGGATATGTAATTATGGAGAATGATTATATTATTGGAGATACAGACATCAAGCGTCTTATCGTGAAGGCGTTGGAGGCAAGAGAGAGGGCATATGCCAGGTATTCACAGTTTAAGGTCGGAGCAGCACTCCTGGCAGGTCGTGAGAATTATTCGGATGAAGCGGAATGTGTTGGCGGAGAATCGGACAACAACGATAAAAACGCGAACGGATACAGGGTATTTACAGGCTGTAATATAGAGAACTCCTCATACGGTGCAACCATATGCGCAGAGCGCGCGGCGGTGTGCAATGCAGTGAGCAGTGGCTATAAAGATTTCAAAGCGATTGCTATTGTCGGTGGCCTGAATAGTACAGGGATAAACGGAATAACATATCCATGTGGGATATGCAGACAGGTGCTCTCAGAATTTTCTGCGGATATGTATGTTATCGCAGCACGATCAGAGGATGATTACGACATGAGAAGATTGTCAGAGTTTCTACCAGCTTCATTTGGTGCCGGACAGATGGAATAATGAAGTACGCTGATGTGTGCATGTCATCACGCAAATTCATGGCGATATAAAAGCGTATATCGAAAAAATATATAATGATATAAAAAAGATATAGAAGGAGAATATGAATTGGGAAATATCAAGGATGTAAAGGCTTACAGAATAGTTGAGGAGAAGGATCTCCCGGAGGTACATGGCAAGGGCTATGTGCTGGAGCATATAAAGACAAAGGCAAGGGTTCTCATCATTGAGAATGACGATGTGAACAAGGTGTTCAATATAGGCTTTAGAACACCTCCATATGACGATTCAGGAATACCTCACATAATCGAGCATTCAGTGCTCTGTGGTTCAAAGAAGTATCCGGTCAAGGATCCATTTGTCGAGCTGGCAAAGGGCTCACTGAACACCTTCTTGAATGCCATGACATATTCGGACAAGACGGTATACCCTATAGCGAGCTTCAATCAGAAGGATTTCGAGAATATCATGAGTGTGTATCTGGATGCTGTGTTCTATCCGGATATTTATATACATGATGAGATCATGAAGCAGGAGGGCTGGCATTATGAGCTTGACTCTGTGGATGGAGATCTGAAGTATAACGGAGTTGTGTACAATGAGATGAAGGGCGTGTATTCAAGTCCTGAGTCTATCATGTACAGGGGTATAGAGTCATCGCTCATGCCGGACACTCCATACGGCAATGATTCAGGTGGTAATCCAGAGTTTATACCTACACTTACCCTTGAGAGATTCAGGGACTTCCACAGGACGTATTATCATCCATCGAACAGTTATATCTATCTGTACGGCGACTGTGATATGGCAAAGGAGCTGGAGTTTATAGATGAGGAGTATCTGTCACATTACGATTACAAGAAGATTGATTCAGCGATACCTCTTCAGAAGCCATTTGACGAGATGAAGGACATCACCATGGATTACTCCATAGCTGACACTGATCCTGAGGAGAACAATTCCATACTCACATACAGCAAGATAACAGGACTCAGCACCGAGAAGAAGAAGGTTACAGCCCTTGAAATACTTGAGTACGTACTCATGGATGCGCCGGGTGCGGTTTTGAAGAAAGCACTGACTGATGCGGGAATAGGTGAGGAGGTCTACAGCTCATTTGACAATGGCTGTCAGCAGACCACATTCTCCATCATAGCAAGAGGCGCTGATAATAATGACAAGGACAGATTTATAAAGGTTATAGATGACACATTTGAAGAGCTCAGCCATGGTGTAGATAAAGCAGCTATTGAGGCAGCAATCAACAAGTTTGAGTTCAAGCACAAGGAGGCCAACTTTGGAAGGTTTCCTAAGGGACTCATGTACGGACTGGATGCGTTCAACAGTTGGCTGTATGACGACACCAAAGCACTCATGTTCTTCGAGATGAATGATGTGTACAAGGAGCTGAGAGAGGATCTTCAGAACGGATACTTTGAGCAGCTTATAAAGGAATGTTTTATAGATAATACATTTGGTCTGTATCTCACTATGAATCCAAAGAAAGGCCTTGATCAGGAGAATGAGAAGAAGATCGCTGATGAGCTTGCTGCATACAAGGCTACGCTCAGCCATGAGGAGCTTGAGAAGATCGTGGAGGATACAAAGGCGCTCAAGGAGTATCAGGCGACTCCTTCATCCGCAGAGGATCTTGCCAAGGTTCCGCTTCTGGCGATAGATGACATTGACAAAGAGGCAGAGAAGCTCAAGAATGTTGAGTCTGAGATCGGCGGACTTCCGGTTGTAAGCCACGATATATTTACAAATGGTATAGGATACCTGAGATTCTATTTCAACATCAACGATATAGATAATGACCTTGTGCCATACCTTGCTACACTGACATGTTTGTTCAAATATATTGATACAGAGAAGCACACCTATGGACAGCTCTCAAATGAGATAGACAGCAATATCGGCGGAATAGAGTTTGACATGGTTGGATATGCCAGCGACACTGATATCAAGAAGTTTTTCTATGTATCAATGAAGGCGCTCTATGAGAAGCTTCCGTATGCTGTAGAGCTCATGAAGGAGATACTGTTCTCGTCTAAGATTGATGACAGGAAGAGACTGAAGGAGCTCCTGACGGAGGAGAAGTCGAGCATGAAGAATGGCATGGCTGCTTCCGGCCATGTGACCGCATACACAAGAGCCATGTCATATATAGATGAGGGGGCAAGATTCACGGATGAGACATGTGGAATTGCTTATTATGAATTCCTGTGCGACATAGTGGATCACTTCGACGAGAAGTATGACGACTTCATTGAGAAGCTTCAGTATGCTCTTGCAGAGGTTCTCAGAAAGGGTGCGCTTACGGTTTCATATACAGGAGATGAGGATGTGACAGATCTGCTTGAGGAATCATTTGCCGACTTTGGCATGGCACTCTCCACAAGACCTGCACATAAGGATGTGAAAGTATTTGAGAAGGAGCTTAAGAATGAGGGCTTCAAGACTGCAAGCCAGGTTCAGTATGTTGCTATAGCGGGTAATTTTGAGGATGCCGGTTACAAGTACGACAGCTCACTGAGCGTTCTCAAGATCATATTCTCATATGGTTATCTGTGGGAGAATGTCCGTGTGAAGGGCGGCGCATATGGTGCCATGTGCTCATTCCTAAGGAATGGAACATGTTATATGAGTTCATACAGGGATCCAAACCTCATGGAGACATATGACATATTCAAGAATGCGTATAAGTTCGTGGAGAACTTTGAGTGCTCAGACAGGGATATGACAAAGTATATCATTGGAACCATGGCTCAGATAGATGCACCTACAACACCTGTAGCAGAGGGCATAAGCCACATGGCGAGATACTTTATGGGTGTTACAGATGAGCAGATCCAGAGAGAGCGTGATAAGATCCTCTCCACAGACAGAGATGCCATCAGAGCTCTTGCTCCACTCGTAAAGGCTGTTACAGATTCAGGAATCATCTGTGCCATCGGCGGTGAGAGCAGGATAGAGGAGAATAAGGACAACTTCAAGGATGTACTTGCAATTTTCTAGGTATAGCCGACAGTCGATATTATAATGAGCGCAAGTGAGTGGGCGTGCTTGCATGACTTGCGAGCGGCGAATTAGGGTCATGACATAGTAAAGCTAGATGCGTATGCGTAGGTTAGCTTTCGCATGCAGGATGAAGGAGATATATGAATAAAGAATACAAATCAGGCTTCGTGTCCATCATAGGCAGACCAAACGTTGGAAAGTCGACACTTATGAACAGACTGATAGGACAGAAGATAGCGATAACAAGCAACAAGGCACAGACAACAAGAAACAGGATACAGACTGTGTACACAAGTGATAAGGGACAGATCATTTTCCTGGATACACCGGGAATCAACAGGGCGAAGAACAAGCTTGGAGAGTACATGCTCAAGGTTGCCGAGAGTACACTGGATGAGGTCGATGTGGTTCTCTGGATAGTTGAGGCCACAACATTTATCGGTGCGGGAGAGCGTTACATTATAGAGCAGCTCCAGCATGTGAAGACTCCGATCATTGTGGTTGTGAACAAGATAGATAATGTAGAGGAGAGCAAGGTATTTGAGGCGATAAATACCTACAAGGATGCCTGTGATTTTGCGGAGATAGTTCCTGTGTCAGCCCTCAAGGGCAAGAATACGGATGAGCTTATAGATACCATCATGAAGTATCTTCCGTACGGACCGCAGTATTACGATGAGGATACGATCACTGACCAGCCGGAGAGACAGATCGTTGCCGAACTCATCAGAGAGCAGGCACTTCGTCAGCTTGACAAGGAGGTTCCTCACGGAATTGCGGTGGTCATTGACTCCATGAAGGAGAGACCAGATGGCGGACTGATCGATATTGATGCCACTATCATATGTGAGAGGGATTCTCACAAGGGAATCATCATAGGAAAGCAGGGCGTCATGCTGAAGAAGATCGGTACTCATGCGAGATATGGAATAGAGAGACTTCTCGACACCAAGGTCAATCTGAAGCTTTGGGTAAAGGTCAAGAAGGACTGGAGAGATACAGATACATTGCTAAGGAACTTTGGGTTTAGAGACGAGTAGTGTGTGCAAACAGGATCGGTGAATGTGCAGTCGCTGCGGGCAGTGCACAGTTTGCCGATCTTGTCATGTTAAATTTGTTATGGAGGTGGATATACAATTGAGAGAAGAAGTAATATTGCATGGAATTGTACTGTCCAGCAGCCTCCAGAGCGAATATGACAGGAGAATGGTGGTCCTCACCAAAGAACGGGGCAGGATCACAGTATTTGCAACAGGTGTGAGGAGAGGAACGAATCCGCTCCAGTCCAAGACACAGATGTTTGTCATGGGAAGTTTTACATTGATCCCGGGGCGGGATTCATACAGGCTTGTGAATATAGATGTTGACGAATATTTTCACAAGCTCACCATGGACATAGACGCGTATTGCTATGCATCGTACTTCTGTGAGGTCATGAGATTCATGACCCATGAGGGTGACAGGGCAGCAGATTACCTCAATCTTCTGTATGTGAGTCTTAAGGCTCTGGAGAAGGGGCAGATGCCGGCAAAGCTCATCAGGTGCGTGTACGAGATAAAGCTTATGGATGTGTTCGGACAGGGAATACAGAGCTTCCACTGTCCGGTATGTGGCAAGGCTGAGGTGTCAAATGTATTCGATGCAGCATCGGGTGGACTGCTCTGCGATGGATGCAAAGGCCGGGCAAAACATCCGCTTCATCTATCGGATGACGCAGTATACACGATACAATACATAAATGGTGCATCGCTTGGCAAGATGTACAACTTCAATGTGTCAGATCCTGTACTGGTGGAGATACAGCTAGTGTCGAAGCAGTTCATGGATATGTATGTGGACAGGAAGTTCAAATCGGTGGAGATCATAGACTCATTGCCGTGACATAATGTAATTATAGGAAAAGAAGAGAATCACATCACAACAAGTAAGATTCTCTTCTTTTTGTTAATAGCCGGCCTGAAGATGTCAATATTAAAGAGTGTGTATTATTTTGGAAAATGTATCCATAGCACCGGGAAGCTTTTCGTACGGTATAGCACTGAAACCAAACAGGAGCTGGTTCTCAGGACAGAGATTCTTTCTTATCCAGAATGGTTCTGTGGAGAAGATTCGTATGCCTTTCTGCTCAAAAGCTGATATGAGCTCTGTCTGGGTAAGCTTTGAGTTCTTAACCTCTGCCACAAAGTGGAGACCGGCTCCGGCACCATACATGATCACATCATCTTCAAGATTCTGTTTCACATAATTCAATATATAATCATGCTTCTTTTTATAGTGATTCTTCATGGCGCCTATGTGGCGCTGATAATTACCACTCTGTATAAATTCAATAAGTGCAAGCTGCAGAACGGTTGGAACAGTGCAGTTGGTGTGTGAATATCTGGATTCATATGCCTTCATCAGATCTGCAGGAAGCACCATATATGATATTCGAAGATCTGGTGACATGGATTTGGAAAATGTACCGAGATATATAGTGTGATCACTGTTATCGATGGACTGCAGGGATGGGATCGGTCTGCTCTGGTATCTGAGTTCGCTGTCGTAATCATCCTCGATGATATAACTTCCAGATTGAGCCGCCCACTCTATGAGCTCCAGTCTCTTACTTATCGGTAGTATGCTTCCCATCGGAAACTGGTGGGATGGCGTTACATACAGCAGAGTGTCCCTGAGACGCTGGATGTGTTCTATGGACACACCGTCGTCCTCAAGCTGTATTGGAATGATCCTGAAAGGACTCTGGCTGACGATCTCCCATGTTCCGTTGTAGCCAGGGTCCTCTATGGCAAATGAATAGTCTGACGGACTGAATATATGGGTGATTATGTCTATGGATCTCTGGTGTCCGCTTGTGAGGATGATCTGCTCAGGAGTGCAGTTGACACCCCTGGACATGTACAGATATTCGGTGATAAGACTGCGGAGGGTGTAGCTTCCCTGCGACATCTGGTAGGAGGCGGTATCGGCCATGGATATCATGTCCCAGGCGTTCATAAGGCATTTGCGCCAGGCCCTGGAGTGATAGCAGTTATAGTCCAGATTGCCGTAGCTTAATGTGTAGTCAAATGTCTTTCCAGCCTGCCTGCAAGAATGTTGTATATTGTGGCTTTGTCTTGTTTTTCTGTCCGGGGTAAATGCAGTGATGTTCTCAACGTAGTAGCCGGAGCCTGTCACGGAGCGTATATATCCTTCAAGTTCAAGCTGGTTGTAAGCAGATACTACTGTGTTGCGGCTCAGCTTATGTTCGGCGGCGAGCTGCCTTGTTGCAGGGAGCTTTTCACCTGCAGCATAGTGCTCATTAAGTATCTCGGATTTCATTTGTTCATATAATTGTTCATATAGAGACTTGTTAGAAGTTTTGTCTATTGAAATCATTCTGGTGTTCCTTTCTGGTGCAAATTGGTTCTATAAAAATACTTAAAATTGGAACTTTAGAAAGAACCAATCTGGTGCTATTATACAAGAGTCATAGCGAGTAAGCAATAAGAAGAAGTCATAAGGTGATGTCTGACGGCACAAATTATAGTAGCTTTGTATAAATAATATTACAAAATATGCCGTGAACCTTGCAAAAATATTTGAATGAGTATAAAATAAGGCGGATAGAGCGAAAAAAATGCAAATTCGAATATGATTTGGAGGATTACGATGGAAAAGACATTAGACAAGATCGTTGCATTGGCAAAGAGCAGAGGATTTGTTTATCCAGGTTCAGAGATTTACGGTGGTCTCGCAAATACATGGGACTATGGTAATCTCGGAGTTGAACTCAAGAACAACGTAAAGAAAGCATGGTGGAAGAAATTCATCCAGGAGAACCCTTACAATGTAGGAGTTGACTGTGCTATCCTTATGAACCCACAGACATGGGTTGCTTCAGGCCACCTTGGAGGATTTGCTGATCCTCTTATGGATTGCAAAGAGTGTCATGAGAGATTCCGTGCAGATAAACTTATAGAGGACTTTATGGCTGAAAACGGAGTTGTTCCAGAGGGCGCGGTAGACGGATGGAGCAACGAGCAGATGGAAGAGTACGTTGAGAAGAACAATATCTGCTGTCCGACATGTGGAAAGCACAACTTCACAGGTATCAGACAGTTCAACCTTATGTTCAAGACATTCCAGGGTGTAACTGAGGATGCCAAGAACACTGTATACCTGAGACCGGAGACAGCACAGGGTATATTTGTCAACTTCAAGAATGTACAGAGAACTTCAAGAAAGAAGGTTCCATTTGGAATCGGTCAGATAGGAAAGTCATTCAGAAATGAGATAACACCTGGTAACTTCACATTCAGAACAAGAGAGTTCGAGCAGATGGAGCTTGAGTTCTTCTGTAAGCCGGGTACAGATATGGAGTGGTTTGAGTACTGGAGAAGCTTCTGTATCAACTGGCTCAAGGATCTCGGAATCAAGGATGATGAGATGAGAGCCCGTGACCATTCACCTGAGGAGCTGTGTTTCTACTCCAAGGGAACAACTGATATCGAGTATTTATTCCCATTTGGATGGGGAGAGCTCTGGGGAATCGCTGACAGAACAGATTACGATCTGACACAGCACCAGAACACATCAGGAGAGTCAATGGAGTACTTCGATGATGAGACAAAGGAGAAGTACATTCCATATGTAATCGAGCCATCACTTGGTGCTGACCGTGTTACACTGGCATTCCTGTGTGCTGCATATGACGAGGAGAACATCGGAACAGAGGAGAAGCCAGACATCCGTACAGTCCTTCATTTCCACCCACAGCTTGCACCAGTTAAGATCGGTGTGCTTCCACTTTCCAAGAAGCTCAACGAGGGTGCAGAGAAGATCTATGCAGAACTTTCAAAGTACTACAACTGTGAGTTTGATGACAGAGGCAATATAGGAAAGAGATACAGAAGACAGGATGAGATAGGAACACCTTTCTGTGTAACATACGACTTTGATTCTGTAGAGGATGGAGCTGTTACAGTTCGTGACAGGGATACCATGGAGCAGGAGAGAGTCAAGATCGAGGATCTGAAGGCTTACTTTGAGAAGAAGTTTGAATATTAATTGATGGTGTGATCGGAGATAATACGGGACACTGAATTACAGGAGGCATTAAGATGCATAGTAAAGAGTTATTTTCAGAATACGAGGCAAATGTAAGATCGTACAGCAGAAGTTTCCCAGAGATATTTACAAAGGCCAAGGGAGCCAAGATGTATGACGAGAATGGTAAGGAGTATATAGACTTCTTTGCAGGAGCAGGCGCATTGAACTATGGTCATAACAATGATTATATAAAGGAGAAGGTTATCGATTACATCCAGAGCGATGGAATCATGCATTCTCTTGACATGATGACAGCACCAAAAGCTGAATTCATCGAATTCTTCGAAAAGAAGGTTCTTGAGCCGAGAGGACTTGATTATAAGATCATGTTTGCAGGTCCTACAGGAACAAATGCCGTTGAGTCACTCTTAAAGCTTGCGCGTAAGGTCAAGAAGAGAGAGATGATCTGGGCATATATGGGATGTTTCCATGGTATGACACTTGGTTCTATATCACTTACAAGCGATGCTGCAAGCCGTGCAGGAGCAGGCGTTGGACTTGACAACGTATATCACATTCCAGCCCCATACATGTTCCCAGAGCTTGATACGATCAAGTTCATGCAGACACTTCTTGATGACGATCACTCAGGTGTTGAGAAGCCTGCAGCAATCTTTATCGAGACAGTACAGGCAGATGGTGGTGTAAATGTATTCTCAGTAGAGTACCTCAAGGCACTCCGTGAGTTCTGTGATAAGAACGACATCCTTATGGTTGTTGATGACGTACAGGTTGGCTGTGCAAGAACAGGTACATTCTTCTCATTTGAGAGAGCAGGAATCAAGCCTGATATGTTCACACTTTCAAAGTCAATCGGCGGATATCCATTCCCAATGGGACTTGCAATGTTCAAGCCAGAGTATGATCTCTGGAAGCCGGGTGAGCATTCAGGTACATTCCGTGGAATCCAGCTCTCAATGGTAGCTGCAAAGGCAGGACTTGAGTTCATGCTTGACAACAACATCGAGGCAGAGACAAAACGTAAGGGTGAGATAGTTAGAGAGTATCTTGAGAAGAATATAGACGGTGATCCGAATGTAATTGCAACACGTGGTATCGGACTCCTCTGGGGTGTAGAGGTTAAGGACGATGCAACAGCAGGTGCCATCACAGCAAGAGCTTTCAAGAAGGGCCTTGTAATAGAGAGAGCTGGCCGTGACAACGCGGTCATTAAGATCATGCCACCACTTATCATCTCAGATGAGGATCTTATTGCAGGTCTTGATATTCTTAAGGAAGCTATTGACGGCGAGTAAGTTGTAATAAAATGTGCATTGTGACAGCCGCACTTGTGTAGGACTGGTATAATGTGAATATCCACATGGAGCCTGCAGGCGACATGATATAAAGTTAAACATAGGCTGCGGAGTTTTCCGCAGCCTATGTTTTTTACGGGATGAATAGGGCTGTGCGGGCAGTTTGCCAATTTGGAAATTTTTGAATACTGGTCAGCGAAGATCAGTTGCCAGTCTGTTTCAGGTCGGCACACAAATGTTGCTGTAATTAAGCGTAATATAATGGAATATACATATAATTCAACTATATGTAAAAATGGACTGGTTTATACACAAAATATAGAAAAAAGAGTTTGCTAATGTTGACATATATGTTATAATCAGTCTAGCGCGTGTGGAGACTTCACGGGGACTTCACACCATGAAATATAAAGTTTACGTAGGAGGTAACAAACAAATGGCAAACAAGTGGGTTTATATGTTTAGCGAAGGCGACATGACCATGCGTAATCTTCTCGGTGGTAAGGGTGCAAACCTTGCAGAGATGACAGCAATTGGTCTTCCAGTTCCACAGGGTTTCACAATTACAACAGAGGCTTGTACTCAGTACTATGAGGATGGCCGTAAGATTAATGACGAGATCATGGCTCAGGCTATGGATGGCGTTAAGAAGATGGAGGAGATCAACGGCAAGAAGTTCGGAGATCTTGAGAATCCATTACTTGTATCAGTTCGTTCAGGTGCAAGAGCATCTATGCCAGGTATGATGGATACAATCCTTAACCTTGGTCTTAACGATGACGTTGTTGCTGCTATGATAGCACACAACCCAGATCCAGCATTCGAGCGTTTCGTATACGATTCATACAGACGTTTCATCCAGATGTTCTCAGACGTTGTTATGGAAGTTGGTAAGAAGTACTTCGAGCAGCTCATCGACAAGATGAAGGAAGAGAAGGGTGTTAAGTTCGATGTAGAGCTTACAGCACAGGATCTCAAGACACTTGCTGAGCAGTTCAAGGCAGAGTACAAGAACCAGTTAGGAACAGATTTCCCTTCAGACCCAGTTGAGCAGTTAAAGTTAGCTATCGAGGCTGTATTCCGTTCATGGGATAACCCACGTGCGAACGTATACAGAAGAGACAACGATATCCCTTATTCATGGGGTACAGCAGTTAACGTAATGCCTATGGTATTCGGTAA
>ULUK01068933.1_pt1 | contig 84170 bp, 71 predicted proteins | sample 1958451 | NCBI WGS metagenome assembly ULUK01 (sample SAMEA4835758, study PRJEB28245) | human gut metagenome | biome: gut microbiome; material: fecal sample | place: Denmark | collected 2008
TATCTTATCTGTGTGAAATCCAATCAAAAGACTTTGTACAACTTTTAATGAAGATGATCAGCGAAAGAAAGGTAATGCTGCACAGAATTTCTCTTTGATAGCCAAGATAGCCATGACACAATTGAAAAATAATCCACGTAAAGGGAGCATGACTATGAAAAGAAAAATGGCAGGATGGAATTCTGATTTCCTCGTAGAACTACTTGATGCAGCCTGGAATCCTCCTTGTAATAAAATAAATTCCAGTAAAGAATGATTGTAATGCGTCAGCCCTGCATATATAGAAAAGCTTTACGACTATTGTCAAAAAATTAAGATGTAACGAGTGAAATAGCGAAAATAGATGACTATCAGTTGTACATCACACGTTTATTTGCTATTGGGTAGGACGAGTCCAAACAGGAAATAGTCAGATAACCGAATCTTTTTCGGAACATGTATTTGGCTGGTTGTTGGAAAAGTGATAAATTGCGGCAACTTTCTGTCGGGATGTTGACAGAGAGAATTAGAAAAACACATTCTAATTACTATTAACGGAAACACTTATATGGAAAACGGAAAAAAGAAAGGAATGACTCGCCGGGAGTTTCTCGGCTTTTCAGCATTAGGTTTGGCGGGATTGACCATCTTGCCGAGTTGGAGTATGAATGGAGTCCGCATCGCTCCGAGTGATCGGGTGGTATTGGGTTTCATTGGTTTAGGACAGCAAGGTTTAAGTGACTTTGGCGGATTTGCCCAATGTCCGGGAGTACAGGTTGCCGCCGGTTGTGATGTCGATTCCATTAAACGGGAACGTTTTGTTCGTCGTATCACCAAATGGCAGGCTGATAACGGAATGCCGCAACGGTGTGATCAGTATGAATTCTATGAAGAAATGCTCGAACGCAAGGATATTGATGCCATCGAGATTGCTACACCCGATCATTGGCATGCTTTGTGTACCATTCATAGTTGCCAGTCGGGAAAAGATGTATATTGCCAGAAACCTTTGGCTTATACGATTACAGAAGGACTGGCGATGGTGAAGGCTGTTCGTGAGAATAAACGGGTTCTTCAGGTTGGTAGCCAGCAGCGTTCGGATAAGGAATTCCAGCAAGCCATAGCTTTGGTACAGCAAGGTGCGATTGGTCATATTGAAAAGATTTATGCCCGGGTAGGCGAACCTCCCAAACCTTTTGATTTGCCGGAACAGCCGGTTCCCAATAACTTAAACTTCAATCAATGGATGGGACCGTTGAATGATCCGAAGATTCATTATCATCCGGATTTATGTCCTCCTGTCTCTTTGGATCCGGAAAAGAACGAACAGTTGTGGGGCGCTTGGCGTTGGTATCGCGAGACCGGAAACGGTTATACATCCGACTGGGGTGCTCACATGTTTGATATTGCCCAGGCAGCCATTGGTATGGATGGTTCGGGACCGGTAGAATTTATCCCGAAAGGATACAATGGAACGAAATATGCAACCATGAAGTATGCCAACGGTATTGTGATGACCGAACAGCCATATCGGGAAGACAATCCGAATGCACAGGGTATTCAGTTCATCGGTGATAAAGGTTGGATTAAGGTAGCACGTGGTTATATTGAATGTTCGGATCCGTCCTTATTGGAGAAGAAGGAAACGAAGATCGGAAAAGGTCAGTATGAAACCAGCGCGCCGCACATGCAGAACTTTATTGATTGTGTCCGTTCGCGTGAGAATCCGATTGCCCCGGTTGAAGTGGGTTGCAGTACCAATACACTCTGTTGCCTGACGAATATAGCCCTCGAGTTAGGTCGTCCGGTGAAATGGAATCCGGCTACATTGAGTTTTGTCAATGACAAGGAAGCTGCCGCACATCGTTTGTATTGGTATCAGTACCGGAATCCGTATTCCTTACCGGATTGGTATTAATATACTGATAACAGACAAGCTGGCAAGGTTTGAAAGAACAATCGTATCAAGCCTTGTCAGCTCGTTTCTCACCCTTTGCTGCCTTGAAGATATTTAATTGAACAGATCAGAAACCCTATCATGAAAACAAAAAAGGACTGTCGGCTTATTTTGGATATGCACAAATTGGATATCCATGTGTTTGAAGAGTTTGGGCGATACAATTATAGTAACGCACAATCCGTACTTCCTTTGCATGTCCATGATGATGCCATTGAAATCTGTTATTTGTCGAGAGGAAATCAGACTTATCTGGTTGGAGATGACGTTTATCAGGTAAGAGGCGGCGAATGTTTTATTACTTATCCCAATGAAATTCATGGAACCGGAAACTTACCGGAAGAAAAAGGCGTTTTATATTGGTTTTCCTTGAAGAAACCGATTCCGGGTTCGGCTTATTTAGGTTTGTCGGCCACCGAAGCCCAACATGTATTTTCCCGATTGGAGCAGTTGCCCCGACGGATATTTCCGGCTAACTCAGAAGTAGAGCAATTGTTGCAACAAATCATCCAGGTTTATTTTTCTCCGGATGCCGATCTGCAGCAAATAGAAATGAAAAGTCTGTTGGTCTCTTTGATCTTGCGTATTATTCATTGCGGAGAAGAGATTGACCGACAAGCGGCATATAGCGAACCGATCCTGAAAGTTATTACCTATATCGAAAGCAACATATTTGAGATCTTTGATTTGGAAGATCTGGCCGAGCAATGTTGCCTGTCACTTTCCCGCTTTAAACATCGTTTTAAGAAAGAAACCGGTATGCCGCCTGCCGAGTTTATCATCCGGAAGAAATTAGAGAAGGCACAGATTCTGTTGGAAGAAGGAGCCATGTCCATCAAAGATATTGCCTATGAATTAGGTTTCTCATCACCATCGTATTTTGCCACTGTATTCAAACAGTATTTGGGATATTCGCCCACCTCTTATAAGAAAGGAGTTTAGTGAATTATCAATAGCAAAGAAAGATATTTATATGAAAAAGAATTTTATACTTCTCATTACCTTGCTGACGGCATTCGTTAGTCAGGCTCAGGTGAAATTAGGTTCTCCCTTCGGAGATAATATGGTGTTACAACAGAATGCCGACGTTGCTATTTGGGGAAACGCGTCGCCAGGCTGTGAGCTGAAGATCGTTGCCGGCTGGAATATCCATGATACGACGGTGGTTTCGGTAGATCATTTCGGAAAGTGGAAAGCTCAATTGAAAACGATTGAAGCTGGTGGTCCGTACGAAATACAAATCCTGGGTGATAACGGCTATTTGGGAGCTGGGCAAAATTTCATCCGGAATGTTATGTTGGGCGAGGTTTGGCTTTGCAGCGGTCAGTCGAATATGGAATGGACTTATAGTCATGGATTAGGAAATCCCGAGAAAGAAATTCCGGCTGCCGATTATCCGGATATTCGTATTTATACGGTTCCCAAGGTGGCTTCTGCTCACGAACAGGTTCATTGTGGAGGCAGCTGGGAAGTCTGTACGCCCGAGGTGATGAAACGTTCCAGCGCTGTTGCTTACTTTTATGCGCGTCAGTTGCACAAGAAGTTGGGTGTGCCTGTCGGCGTTGTTGTTTCGGCCTGGGGCGGAACCAATGCAGAAGTATGGGTAAAGGAATCGGCCATTCAGGCAGATGAAGCCCTGCTTGCTACAAGTCGGAAACACCAGCCTCAGCCTTGGTGGCCTTGTGAACCGGGAGTTTGTTATAATTCCATGATTTATCCGTTGGTACCATTTACTTTTGCTGGTTTTATTTGGTATCAAGGTGAAGCCAATGCCGGAAAGGGACTTTACCCAACTTATGATGCATTGATGCGTACCTTAATCCAATCCTGGCGGAATGATTTTGGGGCGGATTTGCCTTTCTACTTTGTGCAGATAGCGCCTTTTAAGTATAATGAAGAAGGAGCCAATTACCTGCGTGAACAGCAGGCACGGACAGCCTTGTATGAAAATACAGGCATGATAGTCATTTCTGATTTGATTGACGGAAACGTTCAGAATATTCATCCATTGAATAAATGGGATGTAGGTGATCGTCTGGCTAATCTGGCTTTAGCCAAAACATATCATCAAACAGGTTTCCCTTACTTATATCCTCGTTTTGATACGATGGAAATTCGAGGGAAAAAAGCCTATTTGTCTTTTACCGATTGTACAGGTCCTTTGCAGATAAAAGGAAAACAGATTCAGGATTTGCAAGTTGCCGGAGAAGACGGTGTCTTTGTAAACGCGGAAGCAAAAGTGGAAAAAGACAAACTGGTAGTTTGGAGCAAGCAGGTGAAGAAGATAAAAGCGGTCAGATATGCTTTCACCAATACAGCCATCGGGAATCTGTTTAGTGCGGAAGGACTTCCGGTTATTCCGTTTAGAACGGATACCGATCATGATAATAGGTAAGGATTCTATTGACAACATAGACGGGAAACGAAACTAACGGGAATCACTTTTAATTCTCGTCAGTTTCGTTTTCGATTCTAAAGAGTTTTGGTTTCTAACCGTTAGAAATAGTGCTATAGCTTTTTATTGAAAGTAAAAAGAAATAAAGTCTATTATATTTGCTATGTTCTCCATTCTTGTTTTTCGTGTTTACGGATGTGGTGTTAATACCTTTGTGTAAATTTTGACTGATCAATACTTTTTTTGAATGCGATAAAGAAATAAAAAATGAATAGAAAGATTTATTTATTGTTGGTTTTATGTTTTTTGATGAAAGGCGGATTGGTATATGCGTCTGCTGATCACGAAAAAGCAGTGTTTCAAGTCTTGGAACGGGTAACGGGAAACAAAGACTTGTCGGGTAAAATCGTTTTGGAGAAAAAACGTTCAAAATCGAATACTTTTTTCGAACATCATTCGAAAGATGGGATTTTGTATGTTTCCGGATCAGATAATGTGGCATTGTGCCGTGGTTTCTATGATTATATGAAGCAGAATCGTTACGGGCTGAAAACGTGGAGCGGTTCTTCCTTGTCTGTACCGGACGTTTTCCCAGATGAAACCATTCGGAAAGTCGTTTCACCTTTTGCCAATCATTATTATTTCAACGTGTGTACTTACGGTTATTCCATGCCTTATTGGGATTGGGCACGCTGGGAACAGGAGATCGACTGGATGGCCCTGCATGGAATCAATATGCCGTTGGCTTTAGTGGGTTATGAAGCGATCATAGCACGCGTATGGAAGAAAATGGGATTGACGGACGAAGAGATTAACCAGTATTTTGTGGGTCCGGCTCATTTGCCTTGGATGCGTATGGGAAATGTGAGTGGCATAGACGGCCCGTTGAATGAAGACTGGCATAAACAGCAAATCGCTTTGCAACACCAGATTCTGGACCGGATGCGGGCATTGGATATGAAACCGATTTGTCCGGGTTTTCCCGGATTTATTCCCGAAGCGTTCAAACGGATTCATCCGGAACTGGAGATCATCGAAACCCATTGGGGCGGAGCGTTCCGGAATTGGATGGTATCACCGCAAGAACCTTTGTTTAAGGAAATAGGAACGGCATTTATCCGGGAATGGGAAAAAGAATTCGGTAAATGCGACTATTATCTGGTAGATAGCTTCAATGAAATGGAAATTCCTTTTCCGGAAAAAGGAAATCCTGGGCGGTATGAAATGGCGGCTTCTTACGGACAAAAGGTATATGAGTCTATCAAGGCTGCCAATCCCAAAGCTGTATGGGTGATGCAAGGTTGGATGTTTGGTTATCAACGATATATCTGGGATTATGAAACGTTGGGTGCTTTGGTATCAAAAGTGCCTGATCAGAAAATGTTACTGTTGGACCTAGCAGTCGATTACAACAAGCACTTCTGGCACTCGGAGGTGAATTGGGAATACTACAAAGGTTTCTACAACAAGCCTTGGGTTTATAGTGTCATTCCGAACATGGGTGGAAAAGTTGGTATGACCGGTGTACTCGATTTTTATGCGAATGGTCATCTCGAAGCGTTGTCTTCGGCCCATAAAGGAAATCTGGTGGCACATGGATTGGCTCCGGAAGGTATTGAAAACAACGAAGTCTTGTACGAACTGGTAACCGATGCCGGTTGGAGCAGCCAGTGGATGGATGTACGGGAATGGTTGAAGCAATATTCGGAAAACCGTTATGGGAAAGCACCACAACGTTTGATGGAAGCCTGGGATTATTTATTGAAATCGGTGTATGGGACATTTACCGATCATCCTCGTTTTAACTGGCAGTTCCGCCCGGGAAGTGTCAAGAATGGTTCTATCAATATCTGCGATGATTATTTCAAAGGATTGGAATGCTTTATTGCCGCCGCGGATGAATTGGCAGAAAGTCCTTTGTTTGTAACCGACTTGTCGGAAATGACAGCCCACTATTTGGGAGGAAAAGCCGAGATCCTGACCAAACAGATTGATCAGGAATACTTGTTGGGCGATACTTTGCAGGCGCAGTTCCTGCAAAGTCGTTTCGAAACTCTCTTATTGGGAATCGATGCCTTGTTAAGCCAGCATCCGACGCTTCGTTTAGACCGTTGGCTGGACTTTGCTTCGAAAGCGGCTGTTACACCGGAACAGAAGAAACAATATGAAATGAATGCCCGCCGGATTGTAACCATTTGGGGACCACCGGTAGATGATTATGCCGCTCGTATCTGGAGTGGTTTGGTAGGTCGTTATTACTTGGGGCGTTGGAAAAATTATTATGCCAGTCGTACTTCCGGCCATTCATTTGATATGGCCGCCTGGGAACGTAATTGGGTAGAAAACAACCAGGATCCGGATTACGAAAAACCGGCGATTGATGTAGTACGCTTTGCACGGGAAATGCTGGCACTTTCCAAAGATATTTCTGCGGCGGATTTGAAACTGAATCGTTCGGATATGATCGGAACTTGGAATGTACAAGGTTCAGGAGAAAAAGAAGTGATACTGAATATTCCGGCTCAGTTGTTGGAGAAAATGAAAGGAATTTCGTTGGAACAGATTCGCGGAAAAGGTACGGTGAACATCCTTGGTTTTACCTTGGAAGCCGATGGAAATGTGGCTGCATCATCCGATGAAGTTAAGTCTGTTTCATCCGATAATCAAGCTACTTATGCAATAACATTGCCGGTAGGTTTGAAGGCCAATAATGGCTGTGTGTTGAAAATTCATTTACGTCTTATTATAGATAAAGAAGATGCAGCTGGCTTGATTTTAATCCGATAAGTATATTAATTCTACAGAAAATAAAAAATGAAGAAATTAGCGCTTCTATGTATGTCTTGTTTCTTGCTGATGAACAATTGGGTTAAAGGGCAGGAAATTGTACCCTCTGATATGCCTAATGCAACGCAGAAAGGCATGCTCGAACGAGGATATGGTATGTTTATTCATTTTGGTATCAATACGTTTGCCGAAACAGAATGGTCTGACGGGACGATTCCGGTTCATCAGTATAACCCAACTGCATTAGATTGTGATCAATGGGTTCGGGTAGCACGTGATGCCGGTTTCCGTTATGTGATGTTAACTACGAAACATCATGATGGCTTTTGCTTGTGGGACAGTAAATATACGGATTATGATGTAGCTTCTTCCCCAGTGAAAACAGATGTAGTTGCGGAAGTATCAAAAGCTTGTAAAAAGTATGGACTCCAATTTGGTGTCTATTACTCTTTGTGGGATCGGAATGTTCCTTGTTATAAGGACAAGGATCCGGAAAAGTATGTGGATTATATGTGTAAGCAGCTGACGGAATTATTGACCAACTATGGTCCGGTTTGTGAACTGTGGTTTGATGGAGGCTGGGATCGTGCGGTGAAAGATTGGAATTTGCCTCGTGTATATAAGTTGATCAAGAAAATACAGCCTTATTGTGCGGTAGGAGTCAATCACACGATTGTCTTGAAAGAAGGGGAACGAAAGTTTGCATTGCCGGATTCCATGGTTGTAGACAACAAATATTATTTCCAGTATTTCCCCAGTGATTTCCGTTTATGGGATCCGAAGATAGCACATAAACAGGATAAAAAGCAATATTTGTATGCGGGTAAATCCTATTATGTTCCTTTTGAGCATACTATTTGTATCAGCAAATACTGGTCCTGGTTTGGGAAAAAAGATCCTCAACCTTGTCGGGATCTGGACGAATTGGAAGAATTGTTTTATTGGTGCACCGACAATCAGAATACATTGGTAATGAATATTCCACCCGATCAGACTGGCCGTATCCGTGAACATGAAGCGAATACAATCATCTCATTAGGAAAGCGGTTAGGATTATCTTCCGGAAAACCATTGCCTACCAATGGTGTATTCAGGTCGTTGAATGCTCCGGCTACAGCTTCTTCCTTTGTAACCGATAAAGACGGCGTTCATGAAGGCAGTCAGGCAGTAGATGGTGGAATGCAGACCTATTGGGCCTCTAAAGATACAACCGGAAGTTTGACAATCACATTAAATCCCAAGGAGACATTTAATAAGATATCGATATTCGAATGCTGTGATGTAGAAGCTTCGGAAGATGGTTTTACCAACAAACGAACCAATCGTATTCAGGCATATCGTATATCCATATTGAATGATGGTGAATGGAAACTGATTTATGTCGGGGATGAATCGATGGGCGATTGTAAAGTAATCAAGTTTCCCCATACTTATCAGGCAGAGCAAATACGACTGGATATATTACAAGCATCGGCTCCTCCTCGTATTTATGAGTTTCATGTGATACAGTGTTATTAATATAATTTATAAATTGGGGTTTTAACTGTCACTTCGTAAAGAAGAACTATATCAAGAATTTTACTTTTGTAATTTATATTCTGAGTAAACTTGATATAGTTCTTTTTTCATGATAAAAGATATCCTTATAGCCTTTATAATCCTTCCCCCATATCCCAAATTCCAAACAGGGGTTCACACACCCCTCTATGTGAATAATATTCAATGAATTACTGTGAATGGTGTGAAACCTCCCGATATAAATTGCCATAACGGGTATGGATGCGTTCTATACCGATGGCCGATAAGGTTTGCGCCAGACGTTGGACAGACATGTTGCGTATTGACTCCAGACTTTTCTGTTTCAGTCGCCGGTAAATTTCTGCTACCGAATACATCTCAACAGATTCGCCGGGAAGAGGTTTGTGATAATAACGGTTGAAGACATCTTCTTTGGCAGAGATCCGATAAAAGGATTGATTGACTTTTTTCCAGGCAGCTTCTTCTTCCTTGTTCATCCAATATCGTTCCCCTTGCTCCAGCTGAGTTTTCAGTTGGGCATATAGCTGGGCGTGATCAATGGGGGATTTTTGAGACAAAAATAAGTCGATACAACTTGTGATTTGTAAATAAATATACGAACTAATCTATTGAAAAATAGCTGTGAATCTCGTATAGAACTCTTGAAAAACAATTATATATTATTTGATTCACTAATGTGATGCAATCAATTCATATTGGTAAATTAATCAAATCACCTATGTGAATTAATTAATTCACATAGGTGATTTGATTAATAAATAAGATGTAAATAAGAAATATTAGTTAGAAGAGCAGAAGTTTCCTGATGTTTACCATTCAATAATCATTTGAAAATAAATACCAAAACCTATTTCACTTCTACTAGATCAGAAGGATGATGCTGAGAAAATAAATTTGCATTTATTGGTAAAACGTTAGAAATAGTGCTACAGCATTTTATTGAATATGAATACAAACAAAATAATATTTCTTTGTGAAAAGAACAAAGTATATATTTAATTTAATAAAAAGTTTGTATCATGAAAAAGCAATTATTAGTGGGACTGTTTTTATTTCCAACAGTTTTGCAACCACTATTAGCGGACAAGCTAATAACGGATAGTCCGATAACTGTTAGTCAAGAGAGGCTGCAAACTAAAAAAATCACAGGAACCATATTAGATGCCACGGGTATGCCGGTAATCGGAGCCAATGTGATGGTAAAAGGAACTACTAACGGTACGATTACCGATATGGATGGTAACTTCACATTGGAGGTTGACAAGGATGCAATTCTTGTTGTATCTTACATTGGATTTGCTAATCAAGAAATCAAAGTAGGGAATCAAACTTCTTTGTCTATTACTATGAAAGAAGATGCGGAAGCGTTGGATGAATTGGTGGTTGTGGGATATGGAACGATGAAGAAAAAAGATTTAACAGGAGCTGTAGCCTCTGTTAAAATGGATGATTCACCCGTAACAACAGTTTCTACTATTAGCCACGCTTTGGCTGGAAAAGCTGCCGGTTTACAAGTAAATACAGTAAGTGCACAACCAGGTGGACAATCGACATTTCGTATTAGAGGTGCTGCTTCGTCCGATAAAGCAGGTAATGATCCATTGATTATTATTGATGGTTTCCCTGTTAATGACCCAGGGTCGTTGGGTAGCGGTAATCAATATCAAGATGGAAAAAAAGATAACATTTTAGGTTCAATTAACCCTAATGATATAGAATCTATAGAAGTATTAAAAGATGCAAGTTCTACTGCCATTTATGGTGCTAGAGCCGGAAATGGAGTTATTATTGTAACAACAAAAAGAGGTAAGAGTGGAGCTGCAAAAGTACAGTATTCAGGGTCTGCTTCGGTACAAGAGGTTTCAAGAAATTACGAGATGTTAGATGCGTCAGGCTTTATGAGTGCAACAAATGCTTATGCAAAAGAACAATGGCTTCGTACGAATGGTATAGGTATTTATGGAGGAAAATCAGAGTCTGATGCTTCAAGTCAATATGAACCTTATTATACAGAAGATGAGATAAAAAATCCGAAGAATAATACAAACTGGTTTGATGAAATATCTCGTTTAGGGTTTCAGACATCTCATAATTTATCGGTGAGTGGGGGAAATGATAATACTAAATATTTAGTTTCTGGGAATTATTTCAAGCAAGAAGGTATATTGAAAAACAATGGTATGGAACGGTATTCTGCTCGAGTTAATTTGGACCAGAAACTAAGTAAATACATCAAAATGGGTGTAAATTTAAATGTCTCTAGAAATGAATATGATAATGTCTCGTTGGGAGATGGACAAGCAGAAAATGCAGGAATATTGGTTTCTGCAGTGCAATTTAATCCGACTCTTCCAATCCGGGATGAAGAAGGAAATTTTAGTATGAACCAAGATGCTTCATTCCTTCCTAATCCTGTTTCACTTTTGGACATAACAGATAAAACGACAAAAGAACGTTTGTTAGGAAATGTTTTTTTTGAAGCTCGTCCTATTCAGGATTTATTATTGAAAGCTAATTTTGGGATTGATCGTAACTATGAGAAAAGAAGACAATATTTGCCAACAACAACTTTATATGGGATGAAAGAAAACGGATCTGCTTATATAGGTCAGGCAGATCGGTCTGATTATTTAATGGAGTTGACAGCAAATTATACCAAGCAATTTGGAGATCATAATCTAAATATTTTGGTTGGTCATTCGTATCAAATGTTTGATTATGAGTTTTTGTCAGGGAAGAATAATGATTTTTTAACGGATGGTTTTTTATATAATAATTTAGGTGCAGGAAATGCCAAGAGACCCTCTGTTGGTTCTAGTGCAACGAAGTCGCGAATGGCATCTTTCTTCGGTCGAGTTAACTATTCGTTTAAGGATCGTTATTTATTGACAGCAACTTTACGTGCTGATGGCTCTTCTAACTTTGCAGATGGAAATCGTTGGGGATATTTTCCTTCAATAGCTGCTGGATGGCGTTTTTTGGAAGAGGATTTCATGCAATCTTTTACAAATGTCTTATCTAATGGTAAGCTTCGCTTGAGTTATGGAGAGACTGGTAATGCTAATGTTGGAGATAAGGCTTATAGTTATTATCAGGTAGGAAATAATAATGTGTTTGGAGGGAATATGGTCAACGGAGTTTACTTAAGTCAATTAGGTAATAATTTATTGACTTGGGAAACTAGTAGAGAGTGGAATGTGGGTTTAGATTTAGGTTTCTTGAATAATCGTATTAATGTGACAGCCGAATATTATTATAAAACTATTTCAGACCTATTGAACGAACAAACTTTATTGTCCTATAATGAGGTTAATAAGATAATTGCAAATGTAGGAAAAACTCAAAGTCAAGGATTTGAGTTGACGATTAATACAACGAATATTCAAAATAAGGATTTTGAATGGACTTCAGACTTGACATTCTCTCTATATAGAGATAAATGGAAAGAACGAGATCCTAAATGGAAACCTAATGCTTATGATGAATACAATGGTTATATGAGGTATTATGCGGGATATTTATCGGATGGTTTGGTACAACCAGGTGAAGAAATTGCACATATGCCAGGGGCTTTGCCGGGTCAAGTGAAAATAAAAGATATAGATGGATACGCTTATGAAGCTGATGGGTCAATTAAAGTCGATAGTCATGGTATTCCTGTAAAAACTGGAAAACCGGATGGTAAATTAGATGATGCAGATAAAGTAATTTACGGCTCAAGTGATCCTGGATATCTATTTGGATTTAATAATACCTTGCGCTATAAGAATTTTGATTTAAATGTTTATTTCTACGGGCAATTTGATAAATTATCGCCGGGAAGCTATAAATCAACGTGGATTAGTGGCACAGGTGGAGGAATAACGGTTACAGATTTACGTAGAGGGTATAATATGCCAACTTCTGTAAATGATGTTTGGAGTTCTTCAAACCTTAATGGAACCTTACCAGGTTATTTTCAATCGGAAAGTCCATATGGAACAGGAGATTTTTATTATGAAGATATTTGGTTTATCCGGTGTAGAAATATTACACTTGGATATAATATTCCTATGAAAACCAGCAAGCATATTTTGTCAAATATACGGGTTTACATTGATGTGAATAATCCGTTTGTTATTACACCTTATAAAGGCTTGGATCCAGAAACAGATTCTGATAATTATGCTTATCCGAATGTTCGTACATATAGTTTAGGCTTGGATATTACTTTCTAAATAAAAGAAGATGATGAGAAAAATTATTTATACATTATTATTTACTTGTGCGCTTTATTCGTGTACAAATTTGGAGTCAGAAAGATATGATTCCATTAATCCGGATTTTTTCCCTGAAACAGAAGAAGATGCTGATGCATTAATAGTTGGTGGAGTTTATTCTCCTTTTAGAAGTGCGGGGTATAGTGGAATTTTTAATTGTGCGAGTGGTATACAAATTATAGGAGATATGACAACTGATGTTGCTGCTTGTTGTTGGGTAAATGATGCTTGGATTCCTTTAACTACACATAATTGGACTCCTAATCATGGTTATACTGTAAATAATTACTCTAATTATGCAAAGTATTTGGGCACGATGACATTAACCTTGGATCGAATTTCGAAAATAGAAATGGAGGAAGAGGTTAAATCTAGGATGGAATCAGAGATCCATATGGGCCGAGGTTGGTTAGCTTTTCTGTTGTATGACTTTTATGGTACGATACCTATTCCTACTTTAGAACAGTTACAAAATCCTTTGGAAGAGCAAATTGTACCACGAGCAACTCAAGAAGAAATGTGTACATTTATTGAAAATGAATTAACTGCATCGTTGGAAGGCTTACCAACGAGAGCTTCTGAGTTTGGTCGATTTGATAAGGGGTTGGCATATACAGTTTTGATGAAATATTATATGCATGAAAGAAACTGGAAAAAGGCAATTGAATGTGGAAGAGAATTGATGAAATCTGAATATAAGTATGGTTTGATGGATTCATATGCTGCGATTTTTACTTTGGAAAATGAGCAAAATAAGGAAATTATATTTGCTTGTACAGAAGATCGTGGAACGCATTTACAATTATGGCATGATCATGCGCTACCAGGTAATTATCCAACGCAGAATTCTTCTATTCAAAAATGGGATGGTTATAAAGTCCCTTGGGCATTTTATAACACGTTCGATAAAAAGGACGATCGTTTATCTGTTTTGATAGGTGAATATGTAGGAACTGATGGAGGCCTTTTCAATGAAGAATCGGATGTTATCAAGCATGGAAATATTTATTCAGGAGCTGTCCCAGTTAAGTATGGAGAAGATCCTGAGTCTACTGGAGATGGAAGTCAGATAGATTGGATTGTGTATCGTTATGCCGATGTATTGACAATGTTGTCAGAAGCAATTGTACGAGAAGAAAATATGGTAACACAAGAAGCGATTGATTTGCTTAATCAAGTTCGAACAAGAGCAAAATTAGATGCATATTCAATGAGTGATATAAAAAATGTACAGGATTTTTTAGATAAAGTATTGGAAGAAAGAGGTCATGAATTTTGGTGGGAAGGAGTTCGTAGAGCAGATTTGATCCGTCATGGAAAATACATTCAGAGTGCAATAGATCGAGGATCGACTACAACAAAACCTGAGTTTGTCTTATTCCCTTTGCCTCAGTCTGTCATAAATGAAGGAAAAGGGATTATAGTACAAAATCCTGGATATTAATTGGAATAATTCAACTTTAATAATTTATACTTTTGTGAGTCCATCATAAGTAGTTTATGATGGAACTCACAAGGTATTTGTTGTGTTTTGAGGTAGAATATATCTAATGCATAAATTAGTTTTAACTGTATAAATTTTATCCGTATGAAAATAAGAAAGGTAGCTGCTTGGGCAGGCTGTTTGTTGATATCATTATCTATTCATGCCACATATCCCATTACGGGATTGTTGGAAAGAATTGATAAAGGTACTTCTCAAAAGTTTGTGATTGAACAGAAAAAGTCGGATACAGATTTTTTTGAATTGGATCAAAAAGGGGATAAGGTAGTTATTCGAGGGAATAATTATGTGAGTATCGCAACGGGGATTAACTGGTATTTGAAATATTATGCCGGTATTCATTTATCATGGAATGGTATGACTGCCGATTTACCATCTCAACTTCCTCCGGTCTTGAAGAAAGAACGACATGAGACGACTTTGCCTTATCGCTACGATTTGAATTATTGTACCTATTCTTATACAATGGCATTTTGGGATTGGGAACGTTGGGAAAAAGAGATTGATTGGATGGCTTTGCATGGAATCAATTTACCCTTGGCAATCACGGGAACGGATGTGGTATGGTATCAAGTACTAAACCGATTAGGATATTCTAAAGAAGAAATCAATAGCTTTATAGCCGGACCAGCTTTTCAGGCCTGGTGGTTGATGAATAATCTGGAAGGTTGGGGCGGTCCGAATCCAGACAGTTGGTATGAGCAGCAGGCTGATTTGCAAAAGAAGATTGTAAAGCGGATGCGTGAATACGGGATTGAACCGGTTTTGCCGGGTTATTCGGGTATGGTTCCGCATGATGCGAAAGAAAAATTACAGTTGAATGTTCAGAATCCAGGACTTTGGTGTGCTTATAACCGTCCGGCTTTCTTGCAGCCAACGGATCCTCGATTTGGAGAGATTGCAACGATCTATTATGAAGAAATGAATAAGCTGTATGGAAAAGCAAACTATTATAGTATGGATCCATTTCATGAGGGAGGTAGTACGAAAGGTGTTGATCTTCAGAAATCTGGGGAAGAGATTATGAAACAAATGAAAAAGAACAATCCAGCTGCGAAATGGGTGATTATGGCTTGGGGAAGTAATCCTCATCCTCAAATGATAGAATCGCTTCATGCCGGTGACATGATCGTATTGGATTTGTTTTCCGAAAGCCGTCCTCAATGGGGAGATCCTAAATCAACCTGGTATCGGAAATCTGGATTTGGACAGCATGATTGGTTATATTGTATGTTGCTGAATTATGGTGGTAATGTAGGTTTGCATGGAAAGATGCAGCATGTTATAGAAAGTTTTTATGAAGCGAAGGAAGGTACTTTTGGTGGTACTATGAAAGGTATAGGAATGACTCCGGAAGGAATAGAAAATAATCCGGTCATGTATGAATTATTGTTAGAACTACCTTGGCGAAATAAAGCTTTTGACAAAGATACTTGGCTAGATCATTATACGCAGGCTCGTTATGGAAAAGACTGTAAAGAGGTAAAACAGGCATGGCGTATTTTGTCTAATTCCATTTATAACTGTCCGGATGCTTCGACTCAACAAGGAACACATGAGTCTGTTTTTTGTGCTCGTCCCTCGTTACAGGCATATCAAGTGTCTTCTTGGTCGGAAATGAGTGATTATTATGATCCAGAAGATGTTATTGAAGCAGCTCGATTGATGGTTTCAGTCGCTGATCAGTTTATTGGAAATAATAATTTTGAATACGATTTAATCGATATAGTACGTCAGGCGATTGCCGAAAAAGGACGTTTGCTGCTAAAATCTATTCGTTCAGCCTATCATTTAGGTGACCAGCTGTTATATAGGCATTTATCTGATCAGTTCTTGGATTTAATCTTGCTGCAAGATGAATTATTGAGTACACGATCTGAATTTAAGGTGGGTAGTTGGATTGCCCAAGCTAGAAATAAAGGAATAACGGAAGCTGAAAAGGATTTATATGAATGGAATGCACGTGTTCAAATCACTACTTGGGGAAATCGTACTGCTTCAGAAAAAGGAGGATTAAGAGATTATGCCCATCGGGAATGGAGTGGTTTGTTGAAGGATGTGTATTATGTTCGTTGGAAGACGTTTTTTGACCAAGGTCCGGATAGTCAGGTGGATTATTACGCTATGGATGAAAAGTGGACAAAGCAATCCAATCCATACAGTGTTTCTTCGTCTGATGATTGCATAGAGAGTGCTCAGAAAATATTCCGTATTGTTTTTGATTAATCATTAAATCATACCATGAAAAAAGAGATATTATATTTTTTAGTAGCATTACTGGGCGGTATGTTGTTTGGTTATGATACGGCTGTGATTAATGGGGCTATGCCCTTTTTTACAGCTTATTTCCAATTGACGGATGCTATGGTAGGCTGGTCGGTCAGTTCCGGTTTGCTGGGTTGCATTCTGGGAGCTGCTTTTGCCAGTTATCCGGCAGATCGGATTGGGCGGAGAGAAACGATGAAGATCGTTGCCATTTTGTTCTTTCTGTCGTCTTTGGGAACAGCTTTCGCCACGAACTTTACATTGTTTGTATGGGCTCGTATCCTTGGAGGAATTGCCGTAGGTATTGTGTCGGTGACATTGCCTATTTATGTCTCGGAAATTACGCCGCCTGAGAAGCGAGGACGTTCTACTATCAACTTCCAATTGGGGGTTGTAGTTGGTATTTTACTGGCTTTCTTTGTGGATTATATCTTACTTGATACTGGAGAGTATAATTGGAGATATATGTTTTTATCGATGTCGCTTCCGGCTCTTTGTTTTGGAGGAGTGTTGTTGAAGGTCTCTCGTAGTCCACGCTGGCTGGTTTCGCAAAAGAGAATAGAAGAGGCAAGTAAAGTTCTCAGAGAACAGCAACCGGATCAGGATATCAACCGTTTGTTACAAGAGATTGAACAGTCTTTGTCTTCCGTATCCGATCGATTGCCTTGGCAGGCTTTATTCCGAAAACCTTATCTGAAGTTTATTGTGATTGGTTTGGCTGTCGGGGTTTTCAGTCAGTTGTCGGGTATTGCCATCGTGATGTATTACGCCACGGATATTTTCCGTTCAGCCGGATTTGAAACAGATGCGGCTATCGGACAAACGGTCATTATCGGATTGACCAATTTGGTGTTTACGTTACTGGCCAAATCGTTGATAGATCGTTTGGGGCGCCGGCGTTTGCTTCTTACCGGAACCATGGGAATGTTTGTGTCATTAAGTCTGTTGACGGCTTCTTATTTTGTTGCTGGTTTCCCATCTTGGATATTGTTATTGTCACTGATTTGTTTTGTGGCCTGCTTTGCTTCTTCCATGGGAGCCGTTTCCTGGGTGTTGCTGAGCGAGATTTTTCCCAATACGATCCGTTCCCAAGGTATGTCGTTAGGTTCTTTGTCTAATTGGATGGTGAATGGAACAATTTCATTCCTATTTCCGATAGTAGCCGGAGCTTTTGATCAGGGACAGAAATATTGTTTCCTGTTTTTTGCCCTTTCGATCTTTATTTCTTACTTCTTCTTCCGGCGATATCTTTTTGAAACGAAAAACAAAACATTGGAAGAAATAGAAAAAGAGAATATGTAGAGACAAACAAACTTAAAAACTAATAAACTCAAAAACTTAAAATATATGACAGGATATGAAAGAATTCAAGCCGCTTTGAGTGGAAAGCGTGCGGACAAAACACCCATCATGTTGCATAATTTTATGATGGCAGCCCGAGAAGCCGGATATACGATGGAACAATATCGGAATGATCCGAAAATAATAGCCGATACTTTTATTCGTGCGGTAGAGAAGTACCAGTATGATGGTATCACCGTGGATATTGATACCGTGACATTGGCTGGAGCTTGTGGTGTGCCTGTTGACTTCCCCAATGACGAACCGGCACGTTCGCATGAAGGCCTGTTAGATAGTTTGATGGATGTGGAACAATTAAAACCACTCCGGATACAAACATATAAATATGTGGATATCTGGTGTGAGGCAGTACATCTGTTAAAGCAACATTTCCAACAAGAGATCTTTATCCGGGGAAATTGTGACCAGGCTCCGTTTTCGTTGGCAACCATGTTGAGAGGAACAGAAAACCTGATGTTGGATTTATGTCTGGAACCGCAGGAACGTGTTTTTGCTTTACTGGATTATTGCCTAGAAGCGACGACTCAGTTCGTTTCTCTTATGAAAGAAGCTGGAGCCGATATGATTTCTAACGGAGATAGTCCGGCTGGTCCTTCCATGATGTCTCCTGAGATGTATCAGACATTTGCTTTACCTTATGAGAAGAAAGTATGCGACTGGTCTCATCAACAGGGATTACCTTATCTGTTGCATATTTGTGGAAATACAGATATTATATTGGATGATATGATTTCGGTAGGAGCAGATGTATTGGAACTGGATTACCTAACCAATACGCTGGTGGCAGAGAATAAGATGCGTGATCGGGTAGCCTTTGCCGGGAATATAGATCCGTCGGGCGTTCTGGCTTTGGGAACACCGGCTTTAGTGGCAGAGAAAACGGAAGAATTACTTCGTATTTTCCAAGACAATCCACGGTTTATCTTGAATGCAGGTTGTGCCATTCCACCAACGACACCCGCTGAAAATTTGGAAACGATGATACGGGTTGCGAGGGATTTCACTAACGTATGATGTTTAGATTAATTAGGAAAATCCTCCAAGCCTACTATTCCTAGAATAAGTTGAGTTTGGAGGATTTAATTTATAAGTACAAGATTATTTAAATCTTCGGCAATTCCCACGGAGCGCGATACTGTTTGCATAAGTAAGCGTCGGCTTCACTGTCGTGGAAACTCTTTCCGTCCCAACTTAACTTCTTACCGGTTCGATAGGCAATGTTACCTAATTGAGAGAATTTGGCGATGTGTGCTCCAATCTCGATACTGGCATTGCAGTTGCGGTTCCGGCTCTTGATACATTCCAAGTGATTCTTGACATGTAGGTTCAGGCCACCTTCACCATACGCTTTCTTCAGTGGAACAGCTTCCATACGGGCTTGTCCGTTTACTTTTTCCGGAATGACTTCCCAGCCGCCACGGTCAACTACCAATGTTCCGTTTTCTCCTACGAAACCCAATCCGTGATTGCGTCCGTAAGCTCCGTCGTCGATACCAATAGCGTGGTCCCACATCACTGTAAATCCGTCGAAGGTATAAATCGTCTGTAATAAATCGGGCGTTTCGCAGGCATCATCCGGATAACCGAATTTACCGCCTGATGCCATAATAGACTTCGGTGCCGTTACATTCATACCAAATAATGCATAGTCAAGCAAGTGAACACCCCAGTCGGTCATCAATCCGCCGGCATAATCCCAGAACCAACGGAAGGTAAAGTGGAAACGGTTACGGTTAAACGGACGTTTGGGAGCCGGACCTAACCACATATCATAATCCACTCCGGCAGGAACGGGTTCATCCGGTTTGACTGGAATAGAAGGACACCAGCCTTGATAAGAGAAAACACGTACGGTACGGATCTTACCTAATTTACCACTGTGTACGAAAGCCATTGCATCTTGCCAGTGCGGATCGCTACGCTGCCATTGGCCAACTTGTACAACACGATTATACTTTTCGGCTGCCCGCACCATAATGTTACATTCTTCGATGCTGTTACCCAGGGGCTTTTCACAGTACACATCTTTTCCTGCCTGGCAGGCATAGACGGCTTGCAAGCAGTGCCAGTGATCGGGTGTTCCTACGATTACGACATCTACATCTTTGTTGTCAATCACTTTTCGCCAATCCTTGTACAGATGTTTTACTTTCTTTCCTGTTATTTTTTCTGTTTCAGCAGCCCGGTTGTTCAATACATTCTCATCTATGTCGCATAAGGCTATACATTCTACTTCCGGATTCCGAAGAAATGCTTTTAAGTCTTCAAATCCCATACCGTTGCAGCCGATTAAAGCTACCTGGATTTTGTCGTTTGCTGAAATGGAGTTGGATGCTTGAATTAAAAAAGGACTGAATGTCAGTCCGGCTCCTAACAGAGAAGCCTGTTTGAGGAAATCTCTACGAGTTGTCATGGTTTATATCCGTTTTGTAAGTTAACATTCGTTTGTGACAAATATAGTGAGAATATTTAGATGTAAAAAAGGAAGTATATGTGTCTTTCAACATGCACTCGTGTTTTTGTTTTCGCATGAAACTGAAAGAAAAATATTACTTTTGTGTGAACTACTGAAAGAAGTAGTTCGTGTAAAATGAAACAGCAATAAAAACACAAAAAGAATATGGGTAATATAAAGGTAGGAGACAAGGTTCGTTTCCTGAATACGACAGGCGGAGGCGTTGTCAGAGGTTTTCAAGGGAAAGATCAGGTATTGGTAGAAGATGAAGATGGCTTTGAAGTGCCGGCTTTGATTCGGGAATGTGTTGTGGTTGGCGAAGGACCGCAAGTACATAGTTCCAACAAACCGAAGAGCAATGCCGCAGAGATGGAAAAACAGATTACTAGTACACGTCAGCAGCCGGATGAACCGGAAGAGGAAATTGAAGAAACGCCGGAAGGTGAACGGTTGAATATTTATCTGGCTTATTTGCCGACTGACCCGAAAGCGATTCAGCAGTGCGGATATGAGGCTTACTTTGTGAACGACAGTAATTATTACTTGTTCTTTAACTATATGAGCCGGGAAAACAACAGCTGGATCAGCCGTTACAATGGTACAATCGAGCCGAATACGAAGATATTCCTGGAGGAGTTTGAAAAGAAAGACTTAAATGCCTTGGAACGGATCTGCGTTCAGTTGATTGCCTTCAAGAAAGATAAGTTGTATTCGTTGAAGAATGCCATTTCTGTAGAACTCCGTTTAGATACCGTGAAGTTCTATAAGTTGCATTGCTTTATGGAAAACGATTTCTTCGATGAGGATGCGATTATCTGTCCGATTGTCCGTAATGACTTGCCGGAACGGGAAATGTTGGTTTCTGCATCGGAATTACAGGAAGCCATGCAGCAGAAAGCACGAAATGATAACCAACCCAAGCATCCCAAGCAGTCTATTATCAAGAAAAAGGAGGCCAACTCTTCGATTCTGGAAGTGGATTTGCACATCGCTGAACTGCTGGATGATGTACGGGGATTATCGAATAGTGATATGTTGAACTACCAGTTGGATAAGTTCCGGGAAGTGATGGATCAGTATGCTTCTCAGAAAGGACAGAAGATTGTATTTATTCACGGCAAAGGTGACGGTGTGTTGCGCAAGGCAATTGAAAAGGAACTGAATACACGGTATAAACAACATTATTATCAGGATGCATCTTTCCGTGAATATGGTTTTGGAGCAACGATGGTAACCATTAAATGAACAATTGAAAATTGACAATGGATAATTTTCAATTCTCAATTATTAATTTTCAATTTAATAAGCGTGCATACAGAAATAGAACGGAAGTTTTTGGTTACGGGCGATTTCTCGGCGGATGTATATGCCAGCAAGCGGATTGTTCAGGGCTACATCTGTTCGCAGCCGGGAAAGACGGTTCGTATCCGGATTCAGGATCAGAACGGATTCCTGACGATCAAAGGTCCTTCTGACGAGAAAGGAATGAGCCGGTATGAGTTCGAACAGGCGATCCCGTTGGAAGATGCCGAACAATTGCTTCGTCTTTGTGAGCCAGGTGCGATTGATAAGGTACGCCATTTAGCCAAAGTCGGGAATCATGTATGGGAAATTGATGTTTTCCATGGAGCTAACGAAGGACTGGTAATGGCAGAGATTGAGTTGAAGGCAGAAGAGGAATCTTTTGTCATGCCTGCTTGGGCCGGGAAGGAAGTGACCGGCGACCGGCGGTATTACAATTCAATGCTGACCCAGCATCCTTTTACGGAATGGAATCAATAGGTGGATGAGTTTTAGAGTGGATAAGTTCTGTCTTTTCTAAGAGAAAGAGTTACAAGAACAGACAGACTCAGAAGCCAATAAACGTAATAGCGGATTTTAATAACAAATAGAACAAATGCGTATGAAAAGATTATTCTTACTTGTAGCTACAGTCTTGTTGACATTGCCTCTGAAAGCCGATGAAGGCATGTGGATTCTTCCACTACTGAAGGAGCAGAAGTTCGACGAGATGAAAAGCTTGGGGCTCAAGTTGCAGGATTATGATATTTATAGTCCGGACAAAGCTTCCTTGAAAGATGCCGTAGTGATCTTCGGTGGCGGCTGTACTGGTGAAATCGTTTCGCCCGACGGCTTGTTGCTCACCAATCATCATTGCGGATATGGAGCAATCCAATCGCATAGTACGGTTGATCATGATTATCTGACGGATGGTTTTTGGGCAACTACACGAGATCAGGAATTACCGAATCCGGGACTGACGGTTACATTTATCGACAAGATTGATGATGTGACAGACTATGTGAAGGCCGAACTGGCTAAAGACAAGGATCCGAACAGTATGAACTATTTGTCGCCCAGTTTTCTGAATAAGTTGGCAGAAAAGAAGGTCGGCAAGAAGTTCTTGCAGAATAATCCGGGAACAGAGGTGGAAATCAAACCTTTCTTCGGAGGAAATCAGTATTATATGTTTACGAAGAAGATTTATTCGGATGTTCGTCTGGTAGGAACGCCGCCGTCTTCTATTGGTAAGTTTGGTGCGGATACCGACAACTGGATGTGGCCGCGTCATACAGGCGACTTTTCTGTCTTTCGTGTTTATGCGGATAAGAACGGAAATCCGGCTCCGTATTCCGAACACAATGTACCTTTACATCCGAAGCGTTGGATGAAGATCTCGATCAAGGGTTTTCAGGAAAACGACTTTGCCATGATTATGGGCTTTCCGGGACGGACCAATAAGTATTATACTTCTTGGGAAGTGGCAGAACGCCGTGACATCGACAATGCTGTCCGGATCAATATCCGCGAACTACGCCAGAAAGCCATGCTGGAAGAAATGCTGAAAGATCCGAAAGTTCGTATTCAGTATGCCAGTAAATATGCCAGCTCTGAGAATGCCTATAAGAATTCAATCGGAAGTAACTGGGCAATTAATAAGCGGAACTTCGAACAGGTGAAACGCGAAGAGCAGGAAGCCTTGCTGGCTTGGGGAAAGAAAGAATGTCAGCCGCAGTATGAAGAAGCGCTTCTTACATTGGAACAGATTGTATATGACCGGAAAGACTTGCGTTTCCGCAAATGGATGCTGGATGAGGCAATTCTGAGAGGAATCGAATTTACTTCTGTTCCGACAGATGTGGATACGTTGGTCGCTGTATTGGCAAAAGATGATAAAGAAGGTATCAAGAAGCAATTGTTCTTGTTCTCGAATGCATTCCGTCGTTTCTTTGATAAAGACTATGCGCCTGATGTCGATCGGAAGATAGCCAAAGTGATGTTGAAGGAATACCGTCGTCTGGTGCCGACCAAAGTTGAACCGGCTTATTTCGCCAATATCGACAAGAAATATAAAGGAGATGTGGATAAGTTCGTCGACGAGCTGTTCGAGAAGTCTATTTTCGGCAGTCAGGACAACTTTAACCGTTTCATCGCACATCCTACGGCGAAAGATTTGGAACAAGACCCGATGATTCAGTTTGCGTTGTCCGTAAAAGCTGAACAGAAAGAATTGAACAACGCCTTGAAGCAGTTTGATGATGGATATAACCTGGCACATCGTACCTATGTGGAAGGTTTGTTGCGGATGAATAAAGGCGAAGCTCAATGGCCGGATGCCAATTTCACTTTGCGTCTGACTTACGGTCAGGTTAAAGGATATAGTCCGCGGGATTGTGATTATTATGGTTGCCAGACAACTCTTGAAGGTGTGATGGAGAAAGAAGATTCAACCAACTGGGAATTTGTGGTTCCGCAACGGCTGAAAGACTTATATGCCCAAAAAGACTTCGGGCCTTATGCAACTGCCAACGGAAAGATGCCGGTAGCACTTTGTGCAACGACGCATACGACAGGAGGTAATTCCGGAAGTCCGGTGATGAATGCTCAAGGTGAATTGATTGGTATTAACTTCGACCGCAATTGGGAAGGCGTTGGTGGAGATATCGAATATCTGCCCGATTACCAGCGAAGTATTATTGTCGATATTCGCTATGTATTGTTCCTGATCGACAAATATGCCGGAGCCGATTATCTGTTGAAAGAAATGGAAATCGTGAAATGAGGCAAAAAATAAACGGATAGTTCCTTCGGGAACTATCCGCTTTTATAAAGCTGTGTTCTTTTGATGTCGAGAATATGATTTAAGACATTACCTTATCGAGTTCAGAAGCCTTTACTCTGAAGATATGTCCGTTTCGGGAAAATACCAGTTCGCCATCTTCTTTCATTTTCTGACTTACTAAGCGTTGGAAAGCTACATTTGCACCTTTCACTATATTCTCCTCGAATTCTCTAAGTTCTTGCTCACTCATGACTTTCAAGTTTTTGATAAATAACCTGATTGAATATTTCTTTTTTCTCATTCTTGAAGCCTTTGGCAATTACTTCCATCGGCGACATAGAATTGTCTGTAATCATCCAGTAATCACAAATAGGAAGATATAATTCAAAAAGATTATGTATTCCGGCTTCGTATCTTCTACGAATGGTCATCTCCGGAATATTGTGACCGCCAGCGGCCACCCTCATTTTGACACGTTCAATTGCTAATTCCGGTGTGTTTAACCAGAAATACAACAATGTCACGTAATATCCTTCCCTTTGGGCTTCTTTGATCAGATTCGCAACTGATCTCGTAGCCAGTGTCGTCTCCATTGCAAAAGTTTGACCTGCTGCAATGAGCTCTTTGATTCGTCTATACATAATACGACTTGCTTCCACGGCGACCGCAATGCTATCGGCATTAAAGGGAGATAGACCTTTTGCTATCTCATCGGAATTAACGAACTCCTTACATTTCAGCATTTCCGGTAAGATCGCGAAGGAGGCAGTTGTCTTGCCTGCTCCGTTACAACCCGCTATTATATATAAATAAGGCACTTCTATCTGTATTTTTACGGCACAAATATAGAGAATAGTTTTTTAATTATGCAAATGTTCTGACACATTTTTTGTGTTTGTGTGCAAAAAATGTACTCGTTAACATATACTTCGTACTTAAAATCGGGGATTTCGTCAAATTTTATACCCAAAGCAGGTCGCTCATGATCCCGTCGGAGACGAAGATTCCTTCTTTTGTCAATGTTAATTTTCCGTCCTTTTGCAACAATAAATTACGTTTCTCGTACGTTTGTGCTATATTTAGACAATATTTTAACTTCTTCTCGCCGAATTTCTCTGACAGTTCGCTCAGATCAATTCCCCACATCGTGCGCAGATGTGTCATGATATATTCATTATAACACGTATTTTCATCCAGTTGTTCATTTTCAAGGGCAGGTTTTCCTGTTTGAATGCCTTTGATCCATTCAGGAAGGGATGCTACATTCCATTCTCGTTCCGTTCCGTTGTATGAATGAGCCGACGGACCAAGACCGAGGTATTTCTTGCCTTTCCAATACGAACTGTTGTGGCGTGCATACCAACCCGGGCGTGCAAAGTTCGAAATCTCGTAATGCTGATATCCGGCCGCCGCCAGGTTTTCAATCAGAAGGGTGAAAAGCTCCAGGCTGGTTTCTTCGTCGACGGCAGTGATTTTCCCGGCTTCCAGCAAACGGTATAAGGCGGTTCCTTCTTCATAGATCAGGTGATAAGCCGAAATATGCGGTATGTCGAGCCGGAGAACCTCGTCAAGATTCTTCTGCCACTTCTCGGGCGTTTGTCCGGGAAGTCCGTAAATCAGATCTATACTTATATTATATAAGTTGTGTTCCTGGCAGAGACGTACGGCGCGCAAAGCTTCCTCGCGGTCGTGACGTCGGTTGAGAAACTTTAGGTCGGCTGCATCAAAACTTTGTACACCCATACTGATCCGGTTGACAGGCAACGAGCACAGTGCGGCCACATAGTCAGGAGTCATATCATCGGGATTGGCTTCGAGTGTGATTTCCATATCCTGATTCACCGAGAAATGCCGGTAAATGGCCTCAAAGATCCGATTGAGGTTTTCAACTGAAAGTTGCGACGGCGTTCCTCCACCGAAATAAATCGTTTCCAGCGTTTCTCCTTCCAGATAGTTCTTGCGGAGTTCCATCTCCCGGATCAAAGCCGAAAGATAGGCTTCCTGATATCCCATGTCGGTATTGGAATAGAAATCACAATACAGACATCGTTTCTGACAAAAGGGAACATGTATATAAAGACCTGCCATATACGTGTATTTGACTCAGCATATCGAGTCTTTCTTTTACGTTGATAAATAAGAATCGAAGGCTTTTCATCAGCCATCAGTTTGTTTCTCCAGACAAAGATAAAGGGAATAGGTGAATAAGAGATCTTTTCCTCGTTAAAATTTTATCGTTTCACCCCTGTGGAATGATCGTTTCACCTGGGTGGAACGATCGAATCACAAAGGTGGAACGATCGTATCACACGGGTGAAACGGTCTGTTTAAAATGAGAATCTGATAAAATGATCGTCGGTTTAGGTAGTAAAGACTGCTTGTCCTTTATCTGTTATGTATCTCTTTACATCTGTTTTCGTGGTGTAAGATTTGGTGGATGCCGGCAAAATGGCGAAAAAAATTGGGTGGAAATTTAGGAAATTAAGAATCAAGTAGAATTTGTCTTGCTTTATCAAGGAAAAACGTATCTTTGCCAGCAATTGAGAATCTTAAATTTTAGACACGATGATTAAAAAATTTTGTGTGGCAGCCATGGCCTTGTGCATGATGCTGTCGTGTGCTCAGAAACAACAGCAAAAAGAGGAAGCCGCAGCTCCGGCAACAACTCTTTCCGGTTTGAATCCGGCCGATTTTACTTCTGAAGTAGACGGAAAACCAATTGCTTTGTATGTATTGAAGAATGCAAAAGGCGCAGAAGCCTGCATTACGAATTGGGGTGGCCGTTGGGTTTCGATGATGGTTCCTGATAAGAATGGAAAAATGAATGATGTCGTATTGGGTTACGATAAATTACAGGATTATATTTCGAGTACAGGAAACTTCGGAGCTTTAATCGGTCGTTATGGTAACCGTATTGCCAATGGTAAGTTTACATTAGATGGTGTTGAATATACGTTGCCGCAGAACGATAAGACCAATTGCCTGCATGGCGGACCGAATGGCTTCGATCGTCAGGTGTGGGATGCCAAGCAATTAAGCGATAACTCGCTGCAACTTACTTATGTCTCTAAAGACGGAGAAGCCGGTTTCCCGGGAAATCTGAATGTAAAGGTCGTTTATACCTTGACAGATGATAATGCGATGGATATTAAATATGAAGCAACAACCGATAAGAAAACAATTGTCAACTTGACTCATCACAGCTATTTCAACTTGTCGGGTGTTGCGGGTTCTACTATCATGGATCATCAGCTTGCTATCAATGCCGACAATTATACACCGGTTGATGAGCTGTTCATCCCGACAGGTATTGCACCGGTAGAAGGAACTCCGATGGATTTGCGTGAACCGATTACAATCGGCGACCGTATTGATGGCGACTTTGAGCAATTGGTAAAAGCCGGTGGCTACGATCATAACTGGGTATTGAATACGAAGGGTGATATCAATCAGGTTGCAGCAACGGTTGTTGCTCCGACCAGCGGTATCCAAATGCAGGTTTATACCAATGAACCGGGCTTGCAAATCTATTGCGGTAACATGATGGCCGAAAAGGAAAACGGAAAGCATGGCGTTGTTTATCCGCGTCGTGGTGCCATCTGCCTGGAATCACAACATTATCCGGATACTCCGAATCATCCGGATTTCCCGAGTGCTGTATTGGAACCGGGACAGACTTACAAGAGCGAATGTATCTATAAGTTCAGTACAAAATAAGACACGGATTATTCCGTTTGGGAAAGGCGTTGCCAAAGGCGAAGAGGCTTGGCAACGCCTTTCTTTATTCGCTACATTCAGTCTTGTAAGATTAAATAAAATGATTAACTTTGCCTTTGACATCTAAAAAAATAACATGCGATGAAAACACAAATACCAGAACGGCTTTCTGCTTTGCGGGAAGCTATGAAACAACAGCATATATCAGCTTATATCATTCCGACAACCGATCCGCACATGAGTGAATATCCGGCAGCGTGCTGGAAGTATCGGGAATGGATTTCCGGTTTTACCGGATCGGCAGGAACCGTAGTTGTAACATTGGAAAAGGCAGGCTTGTGGACCGACTCGCGGTATTTCTTGCAAGCCGAAACGCAATTGGAAGGTAGTGGTATTGACCTGTATCGGATGAAGTTGCCTGATACGCCTTCAATCACAGACTTCCTGTTGGAAGAATTGCAGCAGGATGAAGTGGTAGGTTTGAATGGGGAAACGTATAGTGTGGCAGATGCCAAGGAACTAAAGTCTTCTTTGGAACGGAAAGGAATCGGGCTGAATACAGCTTGTGCCTTGTTGGATGATATCTGGAAAGATCGTCCGGCGCTTCCGGCAGCTCCGATCTTTGATTTGCCTATCGAACTGAGTGGTCGTTCGACCGAAGATAAACTGACGGATATTACTTTACGTCTGCATCAGGCAGGAGCCGATTGTACAGTATTATCTGCCTTGGATGAAGTAGCCTGGACTTGTAATATCCGGGGTACCGATGTGGCTTACAATCCGGTTGGTGTTGCTTATCTGTTTGTTTCCAACGAAGAGAATGTGTTGTTCATTGATCCGAAGAAAGTACCGGCCGAAGTCGCTGAACGCTTGAAGAAAGAAGGCGTTGTCTTGGCCGATTATTCCCGTTTGGCTGTTTATCTGTCTCGTTTGCCTGAACATGTACGTATTTATTTGGATACAGCCCATACGAATATCGCCATTTGCAATGCGTTGCCGAAGTCAGCTCAGATTATAGAAGGTATTTCTCCGGCAAATACGTTGAAGAGTATCAAGAATGAAACAGAAAGAAAAGGTTACCGGAACGCCGTAGTGAAAGATGGTGTTGCGCTGACTAAATTTTATTATTGGCTGGAGAAGCAGTTGGAAGCAGGTGAGAAGGTAACCGAACTGAGTGCCAGTCATAAACTGACGGCTTTACGTGCTGAACAGCCTTTATATGTGATGGATAGTTTCGCCAGCATTTCCAGCTATGGTGCGCATGGGGCAGTGGTACATTATGCTCCGACTCCGGAAACGGATGTGGAACTGAAGCGAGAAAGCCTTTATCTGTTGGATAGTGGAGCCCAATATCTGGATGGAACAACGGATATTACCCGTACCATTGCTTTGGGAGAACCAACCGAACAGATGAAGAAAGACTTTACTCGGGCTTTGAAAGGAACCATCAGTTTGGCTAAATGTAAATTCCCGGTCGGAACAAGAGGCAGTCAGTTGGATATTCTGGCCCGCAAAGCGCTTTGGGATGCCGGTATTAATTACTTGCACGGTACAGGGCATGGCATCGGACATTGCCTGAATGTACATGAAGGTCCGCAAAGTATCCGGATGGAAGAAAATCCGGTTGTATTGGAACCGGGTATGGTAATGAGTGACGAACCGGCTATGTATCGTGCCGGACAATATGGAATCCGTACGGAGAATATGATTGAGATATGCGAAGACAGTGAAACAGAGTTTGGCAAATTCCTGACAATGGAAACACTGACCTTGTGTTATATCGATACTCGCCTGGTTGTTGTTCCGATGTTATCAGCCCGCGAACATGCCTGGTTGAATAAATATCATCAGACAGTATATGAGAAACTGAGTCCGTATCTGACAGATGAAGAACGTGCTTGGTTGAAGGAAAAGACGGAAGAAATTTAAGACGAATTAGCCTGAGAATGTAAGGTTAACTTATAACTAACAAATTTATAAACTTAGTATATATGGCATTAATTAAGTCAGTAAGAGGTTTTACTCCGAAGATCGGAAAAGATACTTTTTTAGCCGATAATGCAACCATAATCGGTGATGTTGAGATAGGTGAAGGTTGCAGTATTTGGTTTGGAACAGTTGTACGCGGTGATGTCAATTCTATTCGTATTGGCAACGGTGTGAACATCCAAGACGGTTCTGTACTGCATACATTGTATGAGAAGTCGGTTATCGAAATCGGCGATGATGTTTCCATCGGTCATAACGTTACAATTCATGGAGCCAAGATTTGCCATGGAGCATTAGTCGGTATGGGAGCAGTCGTTATGGATCATGCCGTAATTGGAGAAGGAGCTATTGTTGCTGCCGGATCTGTTGTATTGAGCAATACGATTGTAGAACCAGGGAGTATTTATGCCGGTGTTCCGGCGAAGTTCGTCAAGAAAGTAGATCCGGAACAGTCGAAGGAAATTAACCAGAAGATTGCCAAGAACTATCACATGTATTCTTCCTGGTACACGGAAGAAGACAACAAAGAACATAAATAATATGAAGAAAGAACTGATGACTTTAGGTGCGCTTTCATGGGCGCTGCTGGCTTGTACGCCACAACCACAGACAGAAGAGAAAAACGTTGATTTTTCTCCGGTAACTCCGTTGAATCCGCCGACGTATGTTTGCTACAAAGCTCCGGGCGAAATCAAGATTGACGGAAAACTCACTGAATGGGATGCTGTTCCCTGGACTTCTGATTTCACAGATATTGAAGGAGACAAACGACCGGCTCCGTTGTATCAGACTCGTGCCAAGATGGCCTATGATGAAAAAGGTATGTATTTTGCGGCTTGGATGGATGAGCCGCACGTTTGGGCTTATCAGACGGAGCATGATTGTGTGATATTCCTGGAAAACGATTTTGAGATATTCCTTGATCCGACAGGTGATACACATAATTATCTGGAATATGAAGTAAATGCTTTGGGAACAGACTGGGATTTGTATTTGAGTCAGCCTTACCGAAACCGTCCGGCAGTATTGAACGGCTGGGAATTTGCCGGTATGAAATCAGCTGTTTGGGTAGATGGTACAGTCAACAATCCGAATGATACTGATAAAGGTTGGGGCGTGGAAGTCTTCATTCCATGGGAAACTTTAAATCAGGTTATGAATGGTCATAAAGGTGCACCGAATAATGGTGATCAGTTCCGGGTAAACTTCTCTCGGGTTGAATGGACAACCGAAGTGAAAGACGGTAAATACGTGAAGATTCCAATCAAGGGTGAAGATAAGATCCGTGAATACAACTGGGTTTGGGCACCGACAGGTGTGATCAATATCCATTTGCCGGAATATTGGGCCTACGTTCAGTTCTCAGATAAAGTAGCGGGTCAAGGTGAAGATTCTTTCCAGGCAAAACCGGAAGAAGCAACGAAATGGATGCTGCGTCAGTTGTATTATCGTCAGAAAGAATATCAGGCAGCAACCGGAGAATTTGCAGCTACAGCTACAGCTCTGAAAGCTTCGGATATTTGTTCTGCAGAACAGGTCGCTAAAATGACTGTAGAACGGACAGCTTCTTTATTCGAAATCTCTTTGCCGGCAGCAGATGGCTCTGTATGGCGGATTAACCAAGACGGATTTGTTTGGAAGTAAATACTGAAGACGACTTACAGATAAACCGTTTTCTGTTTAATTAAAATGTATTTGGAGTTTTAATGGACAAGGTTTTTGGTGTAGCTTCACAGGAAGAAGTCACTGAAAACCTTGTCAACTATATATCTTGAATCTTTTAGGGGAAAGACCACTTGGGTATGAACGGGATGTTCAGTTTTAGCCAGAGTTTTCAACTGTTTGCCTCTGGTTTTGTGGAAATGGAAATAAAAAGGATAGAAAAAGATGCATCGAACAAAAGATAATTTTAATTACCTGACAACAGCACCAGTACCCAAAGTGATCATGACACTGGCTGCACCAACGATTGTCAGTATGTTGGTTACGTCTTTCTACAATATAGCAGATACGTATTTTGTAGGGAAGATTAATACACAATCTACGGCAGCAGTCGGAATTGTGTTTTCAGTCATGTCTATCATACAGGCTGTCGGTTTTTTCTTTGGACATGGTTCCGGAAATTACATCTCTCGCAAGTTGGGAGCTAAAGAAGATGAAGCTGCCGGAAAGATGGCTGCAACTGGATTTTTCCTGGCATTGTCGTTGGGCTTGATTCTTATGTTTTCCGGATTGTTGTTGCTTCGCCCGCTTTCGTATGCCTTGGGTTCAACACCTACAATTTTACCTTATACCGAACGTTATTTGGGGATTATCCTGCTGGGGGCTCCGTTTATGATTGCTTCGTTGGTGTTGAATAATCAAATGCGCTTTCAGGGAAATGCCGCTTATGCGATGGTGGGAATCGTTGCCGGTGCAGTTACCAATGTGATTCTGGATCCGATTCTGATATTTGTCTGTGAGTTGGGTATTTCTGGAGCTGCTTGGGCTACGGTGATTAGTCAGGTCTTTAGTTTTTGTTTGCTTTTCTATATGGGAAGGCGAGAAGGGAATATTCGTATCCATTATCGGAACTTTACTTTCTCATGGAGTTTTGTGAAAGAGATCATTGGTGGTGGAACACCTTCACTGGCTCGTCAGGGATTGGCTAGTGTCTCTACCATTTTCCTAAATGTTGCTGCGGGGAATTATGGAGACGCCGCTATAGCCGGAATGTCTATTGTGTCGCGGATCGGTATGTTTATCAACTCATTCCTGATAGGTTTTGGTCAAGGTTTCCAACCTTTGTGCGGATTTAATTATGGAGCCGGATTATATGCACGGGTACGAGAAGGCTTTTGGTTTAGTGTCAAGGTTGGTTTTGTATTCCTGTTATGTTGCTCAGTTGCTGGAATGGCTTATGCAGAAGAAATCGTCGCTTTGTTCCGAAAAGGAGATCCTCTGGTGATCGAAACCGGTTCAGCTGCATTGCGCTGGCAGCTGATTACTTATCCGTTAGGAGCATGGATCATCTTAAGTAATATGATGTTACAGACAATACGCAAGTCAATCCGGGCAACAGTTCTTTCTTCTGCCCGGCAAGGACTATTCTTTATTCCGTTGATTATGATTTTGCCTTATTATTTAGGATTGCAAGGAGTAGAAATGTGTCAGGCCGTGGCTGATATGCTCACATTCGTTTTAGCCATTCCATTAACGGGAAGTGTTTTGCTGGAAATGAAACGGAAAGAAATCGGGCGATAAATAAATGTTTGGCACGAAGAAATATGATGTGTCTGAATCGGGTATTCTTTATAAATATGTACCTTTGCAATTCAGAAAGAAAATAGATATTTATGGAAATAGCAGCTTTAGTTTCAGGCGGAGTGGACAGTTCGGTCGTGGTACATATGTTGAAAGAGGCCGGATATGATCCAACGATCTTTTATATCCGTATCGGGATGGAAGACAAAGACGGGTATATTGATTGTCCGGCTGAGGAAGATATCGAAATCACTTCGTATATTGCCAAGAAATATGGATGCCGCTTCGAACAAGTTTCATTGCATGATGAATATTGGGATAAAGTGGTAAGTTATACCATTGATTCAGTGAAGCGAGGATTGACTCCGAATCCGGATATGATGTGTAATAAGTTCATCAAGTTCGGTTGCTTTGAAGAGAAATGGGGAAAAGACTTCGATAAAATAGCTACCGGTCATTATGCAACGACGACGGAAATCGATGGAAAGGTTTGGTTGTCGACAGCCAAGGATCCGGTGAAAGATCAGACAGACTTTCTGGGACAAATCACGCGGTTACAAATACAGAAGCTGATGTTCCCGATCGGGCATCTGATGAAAAGTGAGGTTCGTGCGATTGCTGAAGCTCAGAAACTGCCTAGTGCCAAACGTAAAGACAGTCAAGGTATCTGTTTCTTGGGGAAGATCAATTACAATGATTTCATCGAACGTTATCTGGGCAAGCGACCGGGAAAGATCATTGAACTGGAAACAGGCAAAGTCTTGGGTAAGCACAACGGATACTGGTTCCATACCATTGGTCAGCGAAAAGGCTTGGGACTAAGTGGTGGTCCGTGGTTTGTTATCAAGAAAGATATTCGCCGCAATATTATTTATGTATCCAATGGCTACGATCCGGAAACGCAGTATGGCAAAGTGATCAACATGCACGGCTTTGATTTTATCACCGAAGATATCTGGGGCGAATTCGACGATGCCAAGGAAATAACCTTTAAAGTACGTCATACTCCGGAATTTACCCATGGCTATATTCGTCGGATCGGAGATGTGTACCGTATCGAATCGGATGATAAGATACAAGGAATCGCTCCCGGCCAATATGGCGTGGTTTATGATAAAGACCATCATCTGTGTCTGGGTAGCGGGATGATCATTAATGATGATCAGACAGAAAAAGGTATATAAGACCTGTTATTCCTTATAAAATCGTATTTTTGTGCGTCAATAAACATCATAAAATAATAATAAGTATGCAGAAACCATCCATACCTAAAGGAACGAGAGACTTTTCGCCCGAAGAAATGGCGAAACGTAATTATATATTCAATACAATCCGTGAGGTCTATCATTTGTACGGATTTCAGCAGATTGAAACGCCGGCTATGGAAAACCTGTCAACCTTGATGGGGAAATATGGCGAAGAAGGAGACAAGTTGCTCTTCAAGATCCTGAATTCGGGTGATTGCTTCTCGGGTATTTCCTGTGAGGAACTGCTGGAAAAGAATCCGGTGAAGTTTGCGGCAAAGGCTTGCGAGAAAGGTTTGCGTTATGACTTGACTGTACCGTTTGCCCGTTTTGTTGTACAGCATCGGAATGAGATTTCTTTCCCGTTCAAGCGTTATCAGATACAGCCGGTTTGGCGTGCCGACCGTCCGCAAAAAGGTCGTTATCGTGAATTTTATCAGTGTGACGGCGATGTGGTAGGTTCGGATTCCTTGATCAATGAAGTGGAACTGATCCAGATTATGGATGAAGTGTTCCATCGTTTTGGTATCCGGGTTTGTATCAAGATGAATAACCGGAAAATCCTGTCGGGAATCGCTGAAATTTTGGGTGCCGCAGATAAGATTGTTGATATCACAGTGGCTATCGACAAACTCGATAAGATCGGTTTGGAGAAGGTGAACGAAGAGTTGCGTGAAAAAGGCCTTTCGGAAGATGCCATCAATAAACTGCAACCGGTGATTATGTTGAGCGGAACAAACCGGGAAAAGATTGCTTCTCTGAAGAATGTCCTGGCTGCATCTGAGACTGGATTGAAGGGTATTGCCGAAATGGAATTCATCTTGGATCGGATTGAGAAATTGGCTTTGCGTGCCGAACTGGAATTGGACTTGACATTGGCTCGCGGTTTGAATTATTATACCGGTGCTATCTTCGAAGTGAAAGCGTTGGATGTGCAGATCGGAAGCATCACCGGTGGCGGCCGCTATGATAACCTGACAGGAGTGTTCGGGATGGAAGGTGTTTCAGGAGTTGGTATTTCCTTTGGTGCCGATCGCATCTTCGATGTTTTGAACCAGTTGGATTTGTATCCGAAAGATGCTTTGCAGACAACACAACTTCTGTTCGTTAATTTCGGAGAAAAAGAAGAAGCCTATCTGTTGCCTTTAGTTGCTCAGGTTCGGGCTGCCGGTATCCGTACCGAATTATATCCGGAGTCGGCCAAGATGAAGAAGCAGATGGGTTATGCCGATACGAAAAAAATTCCGTATGTAGCTATCGTCGGCGAAACCGAGATGGCAGAAGGCAAAATCAATGTCAAGAATATGATCACTGGCGAGCAGCAGTTGCTTACTGTGGATGAGTTGATAGCTCTTTTTTAAGGGATAGAAACGATAGAAAATGAAAAAAGCAGGACCATGTTCCTGCTTTTTTCGTTGGGTTATCATTGTTCTTTTATTTGTATTCCGGATAGAACGGTTTGAAACTGGTACCGCTACCGGAGGTAGAACTGCTGTCTGTATTCTTCGTTTTCGGGGTCAATTCCTGTTCCTTGTAGTGTTTGATCTGGGCGTTCAGTTCATCGATTAGTTGTCCGTATTCGTCGGCATTCTCTTCATCTACAATTGCCAGAGCGTTGATCTTCTTGATGATCTTGTTGTAGATTTCGTCCGTTTCGCTACGGGCTGTCAGTACGGCGGCCTTCATCTTTCCGGCACTTCGGGCATCACGGGCTTGCAGGTTGGTGTCGACCGTTGTGTTGCCCTCTTTCATCATGGTGACGAACGGTGTCAATCCCAAAGAGGTGACCTGCGAGGTATAAGTTGTCTCCAAATCCTCCAGGAAATTCTTCATCGCACCCGTCTGTTTGACCAGCGACATCTGAGGCGAGAGCTTGTAGTCCGATAAATGTTGGTTCAATTTCTTGGCTGCTTCGTATTGCTCGCCGCTTCTCAAAAACAAGAATCCTTTCACCACCTGGGCATATCCACTCAATCCGCTGTCGCGCTTGTCGTCGCCCGCTTCGATCACTTCGGTCAGATCGTTTTTCCTCGATTGTACCAGCACTTCATTTTCATTGTCCAGTTTTTCTTCGAAAATCGGCAGTTCCGTCTTCAGTTTCTCACCCAAAGTAAGCAATGAACTCAAGTTCTTGTACACAACATCCATGTAATTGAAATGTGCATAATTGGAAAATCGGCTAAGGGCGATGGTGTCAACTTGTTTTTCCATATCTGTTCAAGTTTTAAAAATTAACAATCAAAAAGACGAATGCGAACTTCTTTTTATACTACGGTATTTCCGCTGAGGCTCATCGGCGTTTTTGTAGGGCTACAACGACTTCGCTGAGACTCATCGGCGTTTTTGTAGAGCTACGGCGGCTTCGCTGAGGCTCATTGGCGTTTTTGTAGGGCTACGGCGACTTCGCTGAGGCTCATTGGCGTTTTTGTAGGGCTACGGCGGCTTCGCTGAGGCTCATTGGAAATCCGGAAGTAAAACAAAGATCGCTCACGCCCCTAAATGTATAATAAAAAGTGGAAAAGAAGAAGGCTTTGGGAATGTTTTTTGAGGGGGAAGTTGAAATCTAAATATTCCATATTCTCAGGTAGCCTTTTTTCACCATCTTTCTTGTAAGTTCAAAATTTCCTTGATAACTTGTCGTTGTTTTTCTTTTGGGTAGTTGATATTAATCTCATAAATATGAAAACACATACATTAATTAGTTCAATTATTTTGGTAGGTGGTTTGCTTTCTTGCCAGGGCAAACCCCAGTTAGAATGGGTCGCTTCTACGGAAACGGCTTGCTGGCAAACGGAAGAACCGCTTCCGGTGGCAGAGGCGAGTGTGGAACCTTTGGTCACGATCAAGACAACCGATGTACAACAGCAGATCGAAGGCTTCGGGGCTTGTTTCAATGAGTTGGGCTGGATGTCGTTGAATAAACTGGAACCGGCCGATCGGGAAAGGGTACTCGAAGAATTGTTTTATCCCAACTTCGGGGCCAACTTCACCATCGCTCGTATGCCGGTAGGCGCCAACGATTTCTCACGCGACTGGTATTCGTATGATGAACAGGCGAGCGATTTTGCCATGGAGTCGTTTACGATAGCCAATGATAAACAGACGCTGATTCCGTTTATCCAAAATGCCTTGAAGTATAATGCGGATTTGAAACTGTGGGCTTCTCCGTGGTCGCCACCTTCGTGGATGAAGCATAACCAGCATTATGCGAGCCGTTCAACGCAGAAGATGGCACGCGAGCTGGCCAAGACGTTGCAGGCTGGCGAAAGTACGTATATGACGAAGGTGGTGGATAACGGACTTCCGGAAGACCGCGAAGGTGCAGAAGGAACGGATATGTTCATCTGTGAGCCGGAATATTTCTCGGCCTATGCGCTTTATTTCTCCAAATTCATCGATGCCTATCGGAAAGAAGGCATTAACATCTCGATGGTGATGCCGCAGAATGAATTCAATTCGGCACAGATATTCCCGAGTTGTTGCTGGACGGCTGCCGGACTGGCCGAGTTTGTGGGTAACTATCTGGGTCCGGCCATGGAAGAGAAAGGTATCGAAGTGATGTTCGGAACGATGGAACGTCCGAATGCCGCCTTGGTAGATACCTTGCTGAATGATCCGGAGAGTAGCAAGTACATCCGTGGCGTCGGTTTCCAATGGGCAGGGAAAGGAGCCATCGCATCCATTCACCAGCGTTATCCTGCGTTGAAGCTGTATCAGACAGAGCAGGAGTGTGGCGACGGAAAGAATACCTGGGACGCGGCATTGTACGCCTGGCAGCTGATGCAGCATTATCTGAACAACGGAACTTCGGCTTATCTGTATTGGAACATCTCGCTCGAAGACGGAGGCATCAGTCGCTGGGGCTGGGCTCAGAACTCTTTGGTAGTAGTCGATGCAGAGCGGAAATCCTATCGCTATACTCCGGAATATTATATCATGAAGCACGTCAGTCACTATGTGCAACCGGGTGCTTTCAAACTGGCAGCCGATGGCGATGCAAAAGGATTACTGGCATTTGTTAATCCGGATCAGAGTATCGTAGTGGTGGTATCGAATGAATCTGCCGAACCGAAAGTATATCCGTTCTCTGTCGACGGACAAATCTATGCGCCACAACTCGCTCCGCGTTCAATCAATACGTTTCTTTGGCGGAAATAAAGAGGCAAAGCAGGCACTTGCCGCTTTCCTAATAAGAGATAATCACCCTTAAAAATTAGGGTAGGAGAAAGAAAAAGTAGTTGTTTCATAGGAAGCAACTACTTTTTTTGTGTACATTTGCTTCAAATGATTCAACTTTAATTCTGATATATATATATGAACAATACGAGGAGAAAATTCTTCAAACAGAGTTTGGCAGGTGCCTTGTTGTTGGGTACATCAGCCATGTCGCACGCCGAAGAAAAGTCGCGGATTATTCCGAAGGCACCTAAGTCAGTCAATCCGTTCCAACTGGGAATGGCAGGTTATACATTCGTCAATTTCGACTTAGATACGACGCTTCGCACGATGCAGCGACTGGATGTCCATTATTTGTGTATCAAGGATTTCCATTTGCCATTGGATAGTACGGACGAACAGATCAAGGCTTTCCATGCCCGTTGTGCCGAATTCGGCGTTACCGGTTATGCCGTGGGACCAATTTACATGAAGAGCGAGGCAGAGATCGACCGGGCTTTCGAATATGCCAAACGGGTAGGAGTGAAGCTGATTGTCGGTGTTCCTAATTATGAGCTGTTGCCTTATGTGGATAAGAAAGTAAAGGAATATGATTTCCATTATGCGATCCATTTGCACGGACCCGATATCAAGACTTATCCGGATGCAACCGACGTCTGGGAACATACGAAGGATTTGGATCCGCGTATCGGCATGTGTCTGGATGTAGGCCATGACTTGCGTAACGGCTGTAATCCGGTAACTGATTTGGAGAAGTATCATACGCGTGTATTCGATATGCACATCAAGGATGTGACCGATTCGACTAAAGCCGGACGCGGCATCGAAATAGGACGCGGAAAGATTGATTTCCCAGCCTTGATCCAGATGATGAGGAAGGTGAATTATACAGGTAAATGCAGCTTGGAATACGAGAAAGACATGAAAGATCCTTTCCTCGGAATTGCCGAGTCGATCGGGTATTTCAAGGCTGTAAGTGAATTAATTTGATGACAGTGAAGGCAAGTTGCCTTCAGTAATTGGGTGATATATGAAAAAGGAGATATACTTAGGAGGCTTGTCGTTCTTGTTGACAGCTTGTGGAGGAATCAATTATGTAGGGATCGAAACCTGTAATCCGGGTGAGGTTACTTTTCCACAGGATGTCCGGAAGGTATTGATGGTGAATAATGCGATGGCGCAGCCCGAAAAGTCGGGTTATACTTATTCCCTGTTGGGAGTAGTTCAGGATACGGCACAGGCAAAGGCCGACAGTGCCTTGTTCGATTTGTGCGCCGCTTGTGGAACCTCTATGCTGGATGCTTCTTATTTTGAGGATGTTCTCCTTTTTCATGATCCGTTGCGTGATTCAGGAAGCAGTTTGATGAATCGGAAACTGACGCGCGATCAGGTGGCATCTTTATGCCGTTCAAATGGAGCGGATGCTATTATCTCGCTAGATAAGATGCTTTTCGCGATGGAACGTGAGGATGTGAATGTTGGTGCCGGTTTTTTGAGTGGAACCATCACCGTGAAGATGCAAGGAATCATGCGGGCCTATTTGCCGGGGCGTGACAATGCCTTGGCTACGGTGCTGATAGAAGATTCAGTCGAGTTTCAGCAAGCTGCCGAGAATTTGCGGATGTTGAATTATTATCTGCCAACGGCCAACGAGGCATTACGGATAGCGGCTTCGGCATTGGGCGGTAAAGTTTCGGGTTATTTCGTTCCTCATTGGAGTGAAGAAACCCGTTGGTATTATAATAATGCCAATTCACGTTGGAAAGAAGCGGCCGCATTAGCTTCATCCAGTAAGTGGGAACAAGCCGAGGCAATTTGGAAACGGGTCTTCGAGGTTACATCTTCGAAAAGCCAGCAGGCCAAGTTAGCTTCCAACATCGCGCTTTGCTACGAAATGCAAAGCCAATTGAAATCTGCACATGAATGGGCACAGAAATCGTATGAGTTGTTTCTGGCCTCCGAAGGCGAAAAGAACCGGAATACAGAATTGTTGAAGGCATATGCCGAGGTACTGAAAGAACGAATTCTGGCAGATAAGAAACTAAATACACAAATTGGTAGCAGATAATCCAAATTATTACTACTTTTGGTAATTCAAATGAATAAAATAAAGAAAGGATTATAATTATGGCAGCAAGTCCGTCGCAAATACAATCGGTTTTAGAATCATTTCTGACTTCAGCCATCCAGAAAATGGTGGAAGATACCAAACTCAATGACATCAGTGATATTTATCTGCAGGCTGATGCAGAAAGTGGAGAACTGCAGGTGTATGATGAAGCAGAGAATCTGGTTGACAAAACCATCATTTTTGATTGGGTAAACAACTCGGAAGAAGAATCCGTTTTCAATAAACGTGTTGCTTCGGCTGTGAAACAAGCCTTGTCTGCTTTGGCTTCCAAGAATGTATTTGAGAATTCGCACTTTGTCAAACCGTTGTCAATTAGTCTGACCGACGAATCGTTTGTAGTCATTGAAGAACTGTTGTTCCTCGACGACGATACCTTGCGTCTTGACGATCCGCTTCTGAAAGATTTGGATGCAGATTTAGATGATTTTTTGGCTAAACTTCTTTCAGATGTCGAATAGAGTTTATATCTTTGCGGCGGTTTAAGAAAAATCATTGCCGAAATGGCTCAGTTGGTAGAGCAACGCATTCGTAATGCGTAGGTCACGGGTTCGAGTCCCGTTTTCGGCTCTAATTATAAAGCAGTTATCTTTTTGAAGGTAACTGCTTTTTTATGAATTTATCTTTGGTTTTAGCTGGTTTACATGCTTCATGTAAACTGAGATGTAAACCATGAGTACAACAATTAATGTCGTATGCTACAAGTCTAAAGTGTTGAAAAACAATGAATCACCTTTGATGATTCGTGTGTGTAAAGATGGAAAACGTAAATATGAGAGTATTGGAATTTCAATATTACCTTCTTTATGGGATTTCAAACAGAATAAACCAACAAGAAAATGCCCTAATAAGGAGTATATAGAAAGACTAATAGCGGAAAAAGTGAAAGCCTATACAGATAAGGTTATAGAGTTCAAATCACAGGAAAAAGAGTTTACCGCCTCGTCTTTAATGGAGAAGGTTAACAAACCCGTGAAACATAAAACGGTGAAAGATGTCTTTACTCAATACATTCAAGAGCTTGAATCTGCAAGTCGTTTACGTTATGCAGATATGTATAAATGCACTATGCACTCTCTTATAAAGTTCAACAAGCATTTGGATATTCCTTTTTCGGATATAGATACTGTTTGGTTAAAACGTTATGAGATATGGTTACAAAGTCAAGGCTTGGCTATAAATACATTAGGAACACGTTTTAGGCATTTACGGGTAATTTATAATCTTGCGATAGAGGAAAAGATTGTTAAATCAGAGTATTATCCTTTTAATTCCTTCAAAGTTTCAAAGTTAAATCAAACAACAGCCAAACGTTCAATACGGAAAGATGAGATTTTGTCTGTATTAAATTATCAAGGGCAAACGCCTTTAGAATGTTTTGCAATAGACTTGTTTACTTTTTCGTATTTGGCTGCTGGAATTAACTTTGGGGATATTGCCCGTTTGACGAAAGAAAATGTTATAGAAAATAGATTGGTCTATATTAGGAAGAAAACTCAAAAGCAGATAAAGGTTTCGTTACAGGAACAAGCTATCAAATTGATTCAGAAATATTCAATATCTGATAGTCCCTATTTATTTCCTATTCTATCTAGTTATCATAAAACGGAACAACAGAAAGTAAATAGGATTCACAAAGTTATAGCGAAAGTGAATAAAGCTTTGAAAGAAATTGGAAAAGAATTGAATATACCAATTGATTTAACGACCTATGTTGCGCGTCATAGTTTTGCCACCGTATTAAAGAGGTCTGGTGTAAACACCTCTTTGATTTGTGAAGCATTAGGACATAGTTCAGAGAGAGTAACCCAAATTTATTTGGATTCATTTGGTAATGACCAAATGGAAGATGCAATGAAAAAATTACTCTAAACCAATGAATCCTGTCTCCAGAAATGGGGATGGGATTCTTTTTTGTCATTAATTTTGCTATATCAAACCAATAAAGATATGATATTGAGAATAGATGATCCATTATTAGTGTATGTGTTGAAATACTTTGGTTCTTGTCAAGCTATCATAGATACAGATGAGGATGGCAACACGTACTTAGTGAATACTTGGTATCCCGTTGGATTTGCTCATTGGTATGATGATATTCTAAAATCCATTCCATTTAAAAGATCGGATTATGATAAACATGAGCGTTTGCAGGAACTTCTAACAGAAATGAATCTGGATAAAGAATCATTCTGGGGATTGATCCTATATTTGTATGACTATACAATAGACGCTTGCAAGAATTTACTTGCACCACAAAAAACGCATAAAGAAATCTATAATGAGCTTTGTACTTTCTTGGAACAGAATCCACATATTGACTCACTGACATTCAAAACCGCTAATAAAAAAACCTATACCTTATCTGATAAACTGATACTTGACTTCTTGGCGATTTATTTACAGGAAGAGAAAATGAGTGATCTCCAAAAGAGAAGATACCATAATGAACTTAGACCTTTATCCATAGCAGAGAAAGCTGATTCCAGACGGAAGGTTAGTTATTTCTTTGCACAGCAATTAAGCAAGTTCTTGCAAATAGAAGGGATCTCAACTATTAAAAGAAGAAGGAAAGCCACGATTTCCAATAAAGAGAAGGAGTTGATTCTATGTTTATTGTATGTTTGTAAATTTGCAGACAATCCAGAAAACTACTTGGACTTAGGCTATTATAACAGATTGATGAAAGACTATCAAGGCTTATCTATGAATGTCTCTAATAAATATGAATTAGAAATACCATTTGATTGGAGATTGGAATAAAGGATACAAATCGTACTGCCAAAACTTATCCTATATACGTCATTTAACCGCTATACTTTTGCAGCGTAATCAAAAAACAATTAGAACCTAATGCTGTAAAGGTGAGCGTAAAAGAAAATGAAAAATTTAAAAGAAGTACAGGCAGAAGTAAAAAAAGCAGAAAGTGTATTGAAACAGTTGGTAAAAAGAGATGCTGATGTTGAGGTTGTCGAGGCTCAAAAGAAATCAGTAGAAAAGGTAAAAGCAAAGCTGGAAGTTATAAGTAATAGTCCTACAGAGAAAGCAATCCAAGCAACAGCAACAGCAGACTTTGTGACTTTCAATGTTGTAAAAGATGATAAAGAGATTTCAAGGGAATCAAAGAAAATCGCTTTTGTAAAACACAATAGACCCATTGACATAAAGAGGGTGGATAAGTTCATTCACTTGATTGGAAATAAAAAATATGAGGAAGCATATCCTATTATTGTGGCAGAAGCAAATAAGTTGCTTGAATATCACTATGTTGTTGTTGATGTGGAGGGACAAGAAATTGACAAAGAAAAAGCAAATGAGTATTATGTGTTTTTGGACGGGCAGCATAGAGGTCTGGCTTTTGCTAAACTGATAGCAATTGGAGAAATATATGAGATTCCTAATGTTTATCTTCGTGATAAAGAAAATCTTGGTGAATATCTAGTTGATATTAATGATGCAGCTAAAAGTTGGGATAGCAAAGATAAATATGCTGTTGCAGGATTGACTTCTAAAGAAGAAGCTATCCAAACAATCTCAGAAAAGATTGGAGAAGGCTTTAACCCTTCAACAGCAGCTATAATTTATTTAGGGAAAAAGATCTCTTCAAAGATCTTGAATCAAGCTTTAAAAGGCGAAGATATAAAGTATCCCAAAGGAACATCTTACAATAAAGAACGTGGAGACAAATTTATTACACTTTGCAAAGTGGCAGGAATGGAAGTAAACCTGATAACAAAACATTACTATATTGATGGCTTCAATTCATACGCAGCTTCAACAAATGATGATACGGCTTTTGGAGCGTTGAGAAAAATTGGAGAAATAGATGATTTTAAAAACAAAATCAAAAAAGTGAAAGACGGTGATGATTTTATTAAACTCTTAAAAGAAGTTGCATAATCCAATCTTCCAAAAAGTTTAGAGGTTTACCTTGATTGAATAAAAGGATAGACCTCTAACTTTAGGACTAAAGCTAATATACTCTATATCTCTTATTTGGCTTGTGAAGGAATGCGTTCAAGGAAAATCAGAGTTAAGGTACATACCCAATTTAAATTTTTGATTTTAGGGGATTTTTGATGACTGGGTATATAAAAGAGGAATTTTCTAAAAATCCCCTGATCTACCAGTTTCCAATCTTAAAGTAACTATTTATTCAAGTTTTATCTATTATGCATACAGAGGAAATAAAAATACATAAAGGAGAATGGCTTACAAACGCTTTAGAGAGACAAGGATATAAAAATATCCCATCAAACGTAATTTTAGACAAAACACTGACGGGATTAGGTGCGACATATACTGAGATACATTCAGATCGCAACTCTATAATTTTGGAACCAAATGTTCCTGTAATTATTGAAAAAACAGAAGATAACCCAAACTGCTTAGCGGTTTGGGAGGAATGTAAAATATCTGAAATTGAAAAGTATTTACAATCAAAAAACAAAAGAAAAAAACTGATTTGTACACCCGAAAGTTTTTCTAAGATTAGAAAAGCCGCAAATGGATTAGGCATAAATATTTACACTAATTATTTCTGTTTGATGGATGAATGCGAAAAATTTATTCAAGATGTGAATTTTAGAAAGCGAATCACGCAACCAATATATGATTTCTTTCAATTCCAACAGAAAGCGTTGGTTTCTGCAACTCCTTTAGAAATGAGGCATAAAGAGTTCATAAATCAAAAATTCAGAAAACTAAAAATTGTCCCTGAATATGATTACAAAAAAGATCTGGAACTTATTGTTACTAATAGTTATGATAAAACAGTCAAAAATAAATTAGAGACTTTAAAGGATAGTCCTTGTGTTTGTGTTTTTATCAATTCTACTAATGGGATAAATAAAATTATCAATACGTTGAAATTGACTGATTATAAGGTATTCTGTTCCAATCAGAGTGTGAAGAAGTTAAAAGAAAGGGAGTTTGATAATGTATATGAAATGCTTGAACCTTTGGCTAAATACAATTTCTTTACTTGCCGTTTCTTTTCCGCTCTGGATATAAAGCTACAAGTTAAACCAGATATATTAATGCTGACAGATTTAAATGAAGCCACCTATACAACAATTGATCCTTTTACGGAAGCGATTCAGATTCAAGGCCGTTTCAGAAATGGACTCAACTCTTTAACCCATATCTCAAATGTTAAGATTGATTTGGATATAAAGAGTAAAGAAGACATTGACGGCATGATTGAGGAATTTGAGATTACCTATTCCAGTTTAAAGGACAGGTATGAACAGGCAATAGATAAATACAGGGAACAAGCAATATTCAAAGATATGAAATCTGTAAGATATAAGGATTTTCTGGACGAGCAAGGAAATATCAATTATTTCTCTGTTGATAACCTGCATAATGAGGAGAGGGTAAAAGGATATTATAAGACAAAAGAATCTCTTTTTAACGCTTATAATGCCACCAATCATTTTAATGTGATAGATACTTCTGTTATAGAACCTTTGGGAGGTGATGATATATTGATACTGAGAAAATCTAAATCGGATAAAGAAAAGCGTCGCCTGTTGACTGAACAGTTAAGCAAGCTTTATTCGAATCAAGATAAAGTTGATATATCCTTTTACTTGGATATTTTAAGGAAAGAAGATCAAGGCGCATACACTATTGACGCATTCCAAAAAATAGGAAAAGAGGGATTGGAAAAAGCTGGATATAAAAAGGGTACAATAGACAAGGCTGTCTATAAATATGACGAAACAATCCATCGTTTTTTACCAGATGTAATAAAAGATATACATAAAGAGTTTGATCTAAATATATGGATTGAGAAAGAAGAAATAAAGGAGCGTTTGGAAATGATATATAAGAGGCATAATATTTTATACAATGTGAAGAAGAATACAATAAAAGACCATTACTGGACTGACGAAACCCATTTTAAGCCATATAAATATTTCTTAAAGAAGCCAAAGCAGGATTTAGGGGATTTTCAAGGAGTGGGTATATAAAAAGAGAAAATCTTAAAAAATTCCCGCTATCGGAAAAAGCAAGCAATAAATAAGGTTTAAAGGTTAGAATCCTGTTACTATTTAATAGTTTCAGGATTTTTCTTTATCTGGATAGTTTGACTAATATTATTATGTACAAGACACAATAATTATCAATGAATAATATACAGAAATTACTTTTTCTGTTTAAAGGACCCATTAGAAGGATCTTACCCAATAAATAATGTACATTATGCGTTTATGAGTACACAAATCTATAAGACCCCCTTCCGGTAGAGAGATAAGAAAGGAATATTTACGGAAGAATCTACAGGATCAGCCAATCACGATTTCAGATTCTTTTATCTGTTTCCCTGTTTTGTTTCAATAGAGTATATTTAAGAGAATGAATTTTGTATCTGACCTTGGAAATATGCTTTATGGTTCTTTCTGGTAAATGTTTCTTTCTCTCTTTTAAAACAATAATTCATAATCAATTAACTTGTTAAATTATAAACGTATGGAAGGAATGTATAAAGTGTGTGACGTGAAATTAACGTATAGTACGAAAGTCAAAAGTTCAGAAAGGGCTGTAATCAAGACTTCTGAGGATGCTTATACATTGTTATTGGAGCATATATATGATCCTGATACAATTGAGCATAAAGAGTATTTTAAAGTCATGTTATTGAATCGAGCCAATAAAGTATTAGGAGTTTCTCATATTTCGGAAGGTGGAATAAATGAAACAAGTGCTGATATTCGTATCATTATGCAAGCTGCCATATTAGGTAATGCCTCTGGAATAATATTAAGCCATAATCACCCGTCTGGAAGTAAACAACCAAGTTATCAAGATGATCAATTAACTGATAGAGTGAATAAGGCCGCAAAACTATTCAATATTAGCCTATTGGATCATATTATTGTTACTGATAGTGGATTTTATTCTTATGCGGATGAAGGGAAGATTTTATGAAATGGTTGGCTTTAGTAATCTTGTTAATAACAATGGCTGCAAGGACTGAATTATATCCAATAATAATGATCCTTTATATACTGCTTTTTGCTTGTTTGGCTCTCTTTTTCTGGATAAGGGGGAAATTCAAGGATGAGTAAAGATTTTTCTTTCTTTTACTTGGTTGAAGTATAAACGCTTTTCGTATCTTTGTGACAATTCTATAGGCTCAAGGCGTTGAACTTATATAGAAGGACATAAATAAACGAAAGGTGTTATTGATATTATCTTCTATTATCAAATCTCGCAAATTTGAATATTCTGTGAAGATGATAGCAATAGCACCCGCATCATTGATATATACTATCTGTGAGGATAGTTCATATACCTATTGGTGTGGGTTGCTGTTGCTTTATCCACAGAATAGGTATGCGAGAACCTGATAATAGGATAAAGCCAATACAGTTCCCACACCTTTTTTATTGTTTCACTTTCCCTAGGGGAACAAGGAGAAATAAATATTCTAATTATGGCAGATATGTCAAAAAGTAATCTGGAAAAAGAATTAAACTCTTATATCAGAAAAGAATGGCGTAATTTATCTTTTAATCACATTGATAATTTAGAAGGTATTTCAGAACTTGGATTGAAGTTAGTTAATGAATATAAAGGAATGGGGTTATATCCATTTGAGGGAGATATTGTTTTCAAATTAAACACAAAAAACGGATATATAACAGATTACTATTATATTGAAGGTAAAGTTTATATTGAAGAAAGTGACAAATTTCCTATGCTAAAAATCAATGACAATATTTCAACTCGTAAAAAATATACATTTATCTAATTATGGAATACTACATTTTAATCAATAACACAAAGCAAGGTCCATTTTCTATAGAAGAGTTAAAGACAAAAAATATTTCCAGAAATTCAATGATATGGAGAATGGGACAGTCTCAATGGTTACCAGCAAATCAAATACCAGAATTAGGGGATTTATTGAATCAAATTCCACCAGAGCCACCAAGTAATATAAGTTTAACACCTCCTAAAACTTGGCTTTTGGAGTCTATATTAGTTACATTATTTTGTTGTTTACCATTTGGAATTGTAGGAATAGTAAATGCAGCAAAAGTGGAATCTACTTATTATTCAGGTAATACTGATTTAGCTTTTCAGTATTCTAATAATGCGAAGAAATGGGTTATTTGGGGATTTTTTACGATGCTAAGTATTATTGGTCTATACGTTTTTGCTATAATATTAATAGCTTTAACTTCTTATGGAATTTCATAGGAAATTAGGAATAGGATTTATATTGCTGGTATTATTCATTTTATATTATTATTGTAATCCAGAACAGTATAGACTATTTCCTAAATGTCCATTTTTTTTGCTAACAGGTTATAAATGCCCTGGGTGTGGATCTCAAAGAGCTATACATAACATTTTGCATTTTGATATTATTAAGGCGTTAAAATACAATATATTATTAGTGTTGTCTATTCCATATATAAGTTCGCTTATTTATACAGAATATCGTAAAAAAAAGAATTTGAAATTATATGTGTTGATCCATAATCCTAGAGTAACAATAGGATATTTGTTTATAATTTTATTATGGTGGATATTTAGAAATATTTTCAATTTGTAAAATGAAAGCATATAAAGTTTTATCAATTATAGTTATTATAATTGCTGTTATTCCTATCGTTGTAATAGGTATACATATATATGGAGACTATAAAGAATTTAAGTCTTGTAAAGATATAAGAGACTATAAGTATTATATTAATAAACAAAGGTATGTCTATAAATGGAATAATAAAGTATTGCTATATCCCAATGTTTTTCAAAATAAAGCCATTGAAATATATTCTTCTAAGCGAAAAGAAATCATAAAGGATGCTCAAAAAAAATTAGATAAATGTAATACAATAACACAATATGATGAATTTATAAAAAAATATGAGTGTTATTATGATGACGAAGAAGAAATACGAAATCTAATTAATAAGGCTTTTTATGAATTACGTCCTTTAGAAGCAACAGAAGAAGATTTTTGGGGTGATACTGATTATAACTGGAGGCATCGCATTTGGAGTTTTTCTAAAAAACACCCGAATGCAGAAAAAATATTGGAGTATGAAACAAATTAGTACATTTTTTCTCTTACTTGCTTTTCTACTAAGTTGTCAAGGAAATAATCTTCAAACAATCACAAAAGAGGTTTTATCTAAAGAACTAGTAGAAGTACAAGCTGATTCAGGCTTGGTGATCCTGATAAAAGATAATGAGATTACAGCCAAAATAAATCTCATATCAAATAATGGAATATATAAAGAAGGTAATGAGCAAACTTTTCAAACTGGAAGAGATATGGGTACATTTCTTTCTACCGCTTATATGGTAGCTGCATTAGATTGTATATCTTATACAGATACAGTTGATGTCGAATCAGGTATTTACTTGAAAGATGGCATACGGATAGAAGATCATAATGCTGATAAAGGTGGATATGGAGTGTTGACAGCGGAACAAGTGATCGCATACGATTCTAAGATAGGAATTACGAAGTTCATGGAACGATGTGATCACGTAAAAGAAAACCTTTCCAGAATGGGATTTTCTTCTTTATTGGTTTCACCGATAGAAATAGTTTCATTCTATAATAGGATAGCAAATAATGATCATACTTTATGTTCGGAAAAGGCAATGAAAGAAATCAGGAATATGCTGTTTAAAGTTATTCTAGATGGAACTGGAAAAAGTATCTTTTTAGAAGATATTCAGTTAGCTGGTAAAACAGGATACACTGAGCAGAATGGACAGAAAAAGGACGTTTCTTGTTGTACTTTCTTTAATATGGATGGTTCTTTATACACCTGTTTAATTATTATTTCTAATCCGAAAGAAGGTTATCCTTCTGGTGGCGTAATGGCTGGTAATGTAACTAAAGGGATTATTAATAATTTACGGAACAAGTGATGAAATACTATGTTTTTATATTTATGTCTCTTTTATTAGTTTGTTGTTATAACAAGCCAGAAACTCAAGAACAAAAAGTCAACATAGTACAAGAGTTCAAGAGAACAAATAAACTTTGCATATCTATCGAATACAAACAACCTGTAAACGGATATACAGTAAAAGTGATATGTTCACCATATAACTGCTATGATAAAGAAAGAGATACGGAAATATGGGGAAAAGCCTTACTTTGTTTTGAGAAAGATAATCGTTGCTTTTATATTAACAATGACAGTTATTCAGATAGTGTGCTATTTTATGTAAATAAAACGCCAATAAAGGATGGCATGGTTCTTTATTTGGATTATTTGCCTAAAAGAGCAGATGAATATCTATCTGAAAATTCTCCATTCTTTTTCCATGATATAGATTTCGATGGAAAAGAAGAGTTGATAATCAATAATTGGAGGGAAGGAATTCGGTATTGCAATACTTATGATGTTTACAAAGTGGATGAATCAGGCTTTAGACAAATTACAGATCCACCATTTTATAAAATAAGTAATTATGCAACAGAGTTTGATCCAATAAACCAGACAATCACGCTCAATGATCCAATAGAAGCTGGAGTATATCTTCAACACATATATAAAAGGTTTCTTCATACGGAAATAGATTCTTTGTCTAATAAAGTTGATTCGTGTTACAAGTTTGAATTGGTCAAAACATGCCATAAGGTATTTTCTTAATAATGGTATTTTAAGACCCCCTTCCAGTAGTCAGTGAATAAAGGAGATCACCTAAGAGAGTTAAATTACTTACTTGGGTGATTTTTTGTATATGTTTAAATTGAAAATGAGATAATTAACAATAGTATTAACAAAATGGAAATGTAAACCCAGATGTAAACCAGAGATTTCATAAAAATGAAAAGATAACGAATTGTGGATTTAAGTATCAATGATTCAATTAATTATGATTAGATTCTGTGAAATGGCTCAGTTGGTAGAGCAACGCATTCGTAATGCGTAGGTCACGGGTTCGAGTCCCGTTTTCGGCTCTAATTATAAAGCAGTTATCTTTTTGAAGGTAACTGCTTTTTTTAGGGATATTCGGTAAATAGTATAAAATCTACCAACTGATTTATAACCAAATTGTTGTGAATTAGTAGGCTTTTTTGAATGTTTAGGTAGAGATATCCAGTAAATACCGCTAAAACATATGATGGTATATGAAGATGATAGAACATGATCACTCCATATGCCATTTATATTGTAATTTTTCAGAGTATTCTCTCTTAATTCTAACTGGTAAGACATGACTCTTTGGAAGAAGTCTGATGCTCTCTTCTGGAACGTCAGGTCCTGGCAGATGGAAATATAAAATACAGAAAAATGGTAATAATAATGGCATATAAAATGATTATTTCCTATCGACTTTATATGTCTCTACTTATTAAGGACATTTACTGAATATCCCTAATAAGTCTCAATATAGTTAAGAAATGTAGTTTTTCGTTGGCTTTAAGAGTGGAGAGGTACTTATTGATATTAAAAATATTATTTTTGTGTGTACGAGTTGGATATTTTTGATTCTGATTAAATGGGTTAGCTTCAAAAAAATGATATGAGAGAAAAATAGGTGGATGTAAGTTGATTTATGTATAAGATAATTGTTTTTCTATTACCATGTTTAATATTTTCCTTGTCTGCGTTTCCGCAGGGTAAGAGTTTTAATCGAATTGTGACTGGAAAGGTTATGATGAAATCGGTACAGAGAGATACCTTGCGTAATGTAGAGTATGCTAATGTTGCTTTGCTGTTATTACCCGATTCGGCTTTTGTAGCAGGTGCTACTAGTGATGAAAAGGGGGAATTCTGTTTGAAAGCCAATTGTGATTTTTCGAAAAAATATCTGTTATGTACTTCTTCTATAGGCTGTGCTTCTACTTATATGGAGATCACTGGAAAGGAGAAGAATGTGGAGGTTGGAACGTTGATTTTGTTGGAGGATGCTGAGACACTATGTGAAGTGATTGTTACAGCGATTATGCAGCCGATGGAACAGAAAAAAGATACTATGGTATATAATACAGAAGCGTATAAAGTACCAAATGGGGCTTATCTAGAGACGTTAATCCGGCGTATACCAGGGTTGAGTTTTGATCCTAAAACAAAGGTTATCGAGTATAAAGGAGAAAAAATCAGTGAGATTATTGTAAATGGAAAAGAGTTTTTCAAGGGAGATATTCGTGTGGCTTTGGAAAATTTGCCTGCTCATTTTGTAAGTCGCCTTAAAGTTTATGACAAGGCTACGGAAGAAGAAGAAATGACGGGGGTAAAAGGACCCAAAAAGAATTATGTGCTTGACCTGCAAACAAAGAAAAACATGACAGGTACTCTTATGACAAATATTGAAGGGGGATATGGTACGAAAGATAAATATGAGGTGAAAGGGCAGGCTTTTAATTTTAAAGAGAATGGTGAGAATTTAGGTGTTGTAGGAAGTTTTGGAAACCGGAATTTTACTTCACTGTACGATGGAAACCGTGCAGGTCTTTTGAGTGGAAATGTATCCAGAAAGATAGGCGAATATATTCAAGTTTCGGCCAATCTGGGATATAACCATACGAAAACGGGAAATGTGTCTACTTCTCGAAATGAATTGTATCTGGCGAAGCAAAATCAGTATAGTATAGCTGAACGGACACAAGAAAGTTTACAGAATTCTTTTTATTCTTCGTTGAATTTTTTGTGGAATATTGATAAAAAGACGATGTTTAATTTTACTGGTGGAGGGAATACGAACTTGTCTGACAATGGCTCGGAGGTGCATACTGCAAAATTCAATGATAATCCGGAATTGGGTTTATTGAATCCGTTTCAGGGTTTTGAGCAGACGGATAAACGTATTCGGATGAATGAAACGTTGCAAAATAATTCCAGTACATCAAACAATAAAGGATATAATGTTTATACCAGTCTAATTCGAAAGCTGAGTGAGGAGGGAGGTAGTTTGGGAGTTTCGTATAGTTTATATCAGACGAAGCAAAAGAATGGTGTATTTAAAACATCGCGTACTACTTTCTTTCAGTTACAGGATGTTTTGGGGCGGGATTCTGTAGACTGGCAGCATCAATATCAGGATGCACCTACTCGCTCAGTCAATCATAATCTGCGGTTGGATTATACTTGGCGTTTCAATAAAGAGAATAGCTTGCAGGTGTCATATGCTTTCGGGGTTCATCAGGAAAAGCAATTGCAGCAGGTATACGATTTAGTAGAACTGAACAAGGTGGAAAATATGGCAGATTTGCCGGAAAGATATGAATCTCATCGGATAGATAGTTTGAGTAACTACAGAAACAGTCGTATTTTGAAGTATGCAGTATCGCTTAACTATAGTTATGAAGGGAAAGTCTGGAAAATGTATGGAGGGCTAACTTTTACTCCGCAGCATAGAACTTTGAATCAGACGGATGGTAGTCATGTGGTAGATACATTGAGAAACTCGATAGAATGGATGCCTTCCTTGGCAGTGCAGTATAATAAGAATGGGTATGATATAGATGTACGGTATAATGGAAATACGCGTCAGCCCTCTCTGTACGACCTGCTGGCACCAACTGTTTATCATTCTTCTGTGTATATTAGTCGAAGTAACCTGAATCTGAAAGCTTCATATCAGCATTATCTGAATTTATCATTCAGTAATTGTATTAAGGGTATTTCGGCTTATATCGTCTGCAATCAGGAATTTAATGGAATTACCCCTGTTACGCTGTATAATCTTAGTACCGGAGGAATGGAAACTTACCCAGTCAATATAAATGGTAACTGGAATGTGAGAGGAAGCTCTAATTATGAAAAACGTTTGGGTAACTTTAAATTGGCAACACGTGTAGGAGGTAACTATAATCACAATGTCGGTCTGGTGAACGAATACGGGGGTGGTGAACTGAAGGAGAGTGTTACGCGTGCATCGGGTATCAATGCTTTTAGTGGAATTTCATATTTGCCTTTGTGGGGAAATATTGATTTGAACGGTTCGTGGGATTTCCAGCAATATAAAAATCAGTTGAGTGTGTTGGATAATAGTAATACCTATACGCGTACTTTTACTTTGGAAACTCTTGTTTCAGCGCAGCTACCTGCACATTTTCAGCTGGATTCTGATTTTACTTACTGTATACGTAGTGGTAGTTATTTGGATAGTGGAGATGAAAACGAGGTTTTGTGGAATATTAAAGTGACTTGGAAATTTGGAAAAGAACATCGTGCCGAAATTTTTGCAATCTGGGCTGATATATTGAGTCAACGGAAAAGTTTTCAGAGGTCGGCTACATCGAATGGCTTTTATGAAAACTATACAGAGCAGTTGCGCAGCTATTTTATGGTATCACTTCGGTATAAGTTCAACAAGATGAACAATTAAAGTTAGTAGAATTTTTTTCTGCAAAAAAGCGGTTATTTTACCATTTCGGAGGTATGCCTAAAGGATATTCCAGTCATGTTGATAAGAAATGCTTTGTGAGTGCTTCTGTCAACCATGGTAGTAACCATCCTTTTATCTTTGATAATTTCTCCTTATCGGTTGAAGGCTAACATACTTTGATGGCGAAACAGACTGGCAAAACGACTATTGCTGTGTGTTAGGGTAAACATGGCAAGGAATAAACGTTGAAGTTTTCCTTGGAGTGAAGCTTGGTTCTTGTTTGATTTTTTCAATTGAACATATATCTTTGTGTAAAACAACACAGATAAAGAATTATATATGGAACGAACTTATATTAATGAATTTCACAAGCAATGGATAGAAGCAACGCTGCAATCAATCGAATCTTGGAAGAAGCAGCCGATCTCGTTGGAAGAGAAAAAGAGGCAGCAGGAAATGTTGAATCAACAGAGGGCTATAAGGGAAGGCAGATTGAAAGATTAAAAGAATTTGCAGCTATTCATAATTTGTGGATAGATTTCAATGCTTTGTCTTTAGTGTAACCCATAACGAACAATACGAAATATTTGATGCCGTACCTAATAACGTTTTATATGGGATTGATGGACAACTTTATTTCATAGACACACAAATCAGATTAAGATAATCTTCTATACATTATTGTTTTTAAAGATTACTGTTTTTTTCTCAACATTGTATGCATTATCTTTGTTTACATAAATAGATAATCATTAAAAGCAGAAAGTATGAAGCGAGTTTATTTGTTGATATTGGCGTTGGTTGCCTGGATGGCTGTTCCGGCTCAAGCCCAGTTTAAGTGGGGTATTAAAGGTGGTGCCAATATTTCGAGCATCCATTTTTCGGATTTACCGGAAACTTTTTCTACTGATAACCTGACCGGTTTCCATATCGGACCAACAATCGAGTTGATGGCTCCGTTTATTGGATTGGGTTTTGATGCTTCTATCCTGTATTCGCAGACAGGTATGGAAATAGGTACGCAGAAGATTAAGTCGGATTATTTGAATGTACCAGTCAATCTGAAATGGAAGATTGGTATTCCAGCCGTGAAGGTGTTTGCAGCTGCTGGTCCATATGTGGGTTTCCGCTTGGGAGGTGGTAAAATCTGGGATGTTTTGAGTGACCAAATCGAATCCAAATCGTTCAGTGCCGGATTGAATCTGGGTGCTGGTGTGGAATTGATTCAGCATTTACAGATTAGTGCGACTTATCAGTTGGGCTTGACCGACAATTATAGCGTGAAGCAGTTGAAAATTGACGGTAAAAACCGTGGTTGGATGATTTCGGCTGCGATCTTGTTCTAAGGAGATAAAAATGATTTGAAGGAAATAAGTTGGCTGGACTTCTAAGGTTGGAAGTCCGGCCAACTTGTTTTTTATAGGGAAAGTGCTTTGTTTGCTTGTATCTGTTTGTATCTTTGTTTCGCAATGAGTACCTACGCAGATGTCATACTCCCGCTTCCGTTGGAGAATCAATATACGTATCGGATTCCGGCCGACTTGGAGCCGCTGGTGGTCCGTGGCAGTCGTGTGATTGTGCATTTCGGAAAGAAACGCTTTTACACGGCGATTGTGGTAGATGTGCACGATCGTCAGCCACAAACGGACTATGAAGTGAAGGAAATCTTTTCGATTTTGGATGCGACACCTATTTTACGTCGTCCGCAATTACGCTTTTGGGAATGGATTGCCTCGTATTATATCTGTAAATTGGGCGATGTTTATAAGGCGGCCTTGCCTTCAGGCCTGAAGCTGGAAAGCGAGACAACGGTTACTTATAACCCGGACTTTGAGGCTGATGCTCCGTTGAAACCGAACGAACAGGCGGTATTAGATGCTTTCGGACGGAATGTGCTCAAGCAGACGGTTTCTGATTTGGAGAAGAAAACCGGTTTGCGTAACATTGTTCCGGTTATTGCTTCGTTGATGGGGAAAGGTGCTGTGGGCGTAAGTGAGGAACTGAAGCAAGGTTTTGTTCCTAAGACGCAAACGTATGTCCGGCTACATCCCGACTGGGCTACCGAAGACCGGATGCAGGAAGCCTTTGATTCAGTGAAACGGGCAAAGAAACAAGAGCAACTGTTGGTCTGCTTTCTCGATTTGACTCACGCTTTGAATCCGGTGTTAAGACAAGAAGTCTCGAAAAAGGAGTTATTGGAGAAAAGCGGGCAAAGTGCTGCGATCCTCGATGGTTTACTGAAACGAGGTATCTTGCAGAGTTATGAGAAAGAAGTCAGTCGTTTGCAGGCAAGGATGTGTCGCCTGGAAGAACCGCATGCCTTGACCGACGAACAACAGGCGGCATACGGGAAGATCCAGGATGTCTTTGCCGAGAAGGAAGTTTGCCTTTTACATGGAGTTACTTCGTCGGGTAAGACCGAAATCTATATTCATCTGATCCGTCAGGTCTTGAGAAGTGGGAGACAAGTGCTTTATCTTTTGCCCGAGATTGCGATTACTACGCAGATAACCGACCGTCTGGTGAAGATATTCGGGGATCAGTTGTTGGTATATCATTCTAAATTCTCGGACAACGAACGGGTGGAAGTATGGAACAAGCTGTTGCATGGCAAAGGTCCGATGCTGGTTTTGGGTGTACGTTCGTCGATCTTCCTGCCGTTTAGCAGCCTGGGATTAATTATCGTTGATGAGGAACACGAGACGACTTACAAACAACAAGATCCGGCGCCTCGTTATCATGCCCGCAATGCGGCTATTATTTTGGCACAGATGCATGGAGGCAAAGTATTGTTGGGCTCAGCTACTCCATCGATCGATTCGTATTTCAACGCCATGACCGGTAAGTTCGGTTTGGTTGAGTTGCCGGTTCGTTTCGGAGCGGCTTCGCCTCCCGAGATGATCCTGGCCAATATCCGTGAATTGAAAAGGCGGAAACAGATGAAGGATACACTTTTCTCTCCAATCTTGGTAGAGAAGATGCGCCAGGCGCTCGAAGCCGGACAACAGGTAATCTTGTTTCAGAACCGCCGTGGCTTTGCTCCGATGATTGAATGTAAGGACTGCGGCTGGATTCCCCGTTGCCAGCATTGTGATGTGAGCATGACCTATCATAAGTTTCATCAGAAACTAGTATGCCATTATTGTGGTTATACCATTCGTGTGCCGTCCGAGTGTCCGGAATGTCATTCGGTAAATATTCGTCCGTTGGGCTTTGGTACCGAAAAGGTGGAAGAAGAGATCGCCTCGCTCTTTCCGGCTGCACGAGTGGCTCGTATGGATTTGGATACAGCCCGTACGCGTACAGCCTATGAACGGATCATCGGCGACTTTGAGAAGCAGAAAACGGATATTCTGATCGGTACGCAAATGATTTCAAAAGGGTTGGATTTTGGTCACGTGAGCGTGGTGGGTATTTTGAATGCCGACGGGCTGATGAATTACCCAGACTTTCGGGCGCATGAAAGGGCTTTCCAGCTGATGATGCAGGTGAGCGGTCGGACCGGAAGACGAGATAAGCAGGGTGTGGTGGTCTTGCAAACTTCACAACCTGATCATCCCTTGATTCAGATGGTACAGCAACGAACGTATAAAGAAATGGTCAGTTGGCAACTGACGGAACGGAGCATGTTCCGTTATCCGCCTTATTACCGCCTGATTATCCTGGTTCTTCGCTCGAAGAATCCGACAGTGCTCGACGAACTGTCAAGGCTGTATGCCGAACGGTTACGCCGGCGTTTGGGCGATCGTGTACTTGGTCCCGTTACGCCGCCGGTCTCCTATATTCAATTGCTTCATATCCGCAAGATCGTTATGAAAATCGAGATTGCAGCTTCTATTCCGCAAGTCCGTGAAATACTGGAGTCCGTGCAGCAAGAGATGCGCCAGAGCACGGAGTTCCGTCAATTACTGGTACATTATGATGTAGATCCCTTGTAGGATTCTTCTTATCTTCTTTTTTATCCGCATACACGGATTCTTTTCGTTTCTTACGGGATAAACTTTATTTGCCGCCGGCGTTTTTATATTCGCCCAGGGCGATTATATGTTCGGAGTGGGTGATTATATGTTCGCCCAGGGCGAACAAAGAAAATGCAATAGGAAAGATAAGTTTTGTTGGTTGGCTTTTCAAAAAAAGGATTTTAGATGAGAAGATAGCCCATTAGGGAATAACTAATAATATTGTATGAGTTTGATGTACAATTGGATAAAAAACGTAACTTTGTAAACGAAATAAGTAGTCAAATGTGAATGGCAAAAATAACGGTTCAAAATACTGAAGTCAGTGTTATAAAGGTATATGGAGAGGATTATATCTGTCTGACCGATATGCTGCGTGCCAAAGACGGAGATTTTTTCATAACCGACTGGTTGCGTAATCGTAATACACTTGAATACATCGGTATTTGGGAGAAGGTGTATAATCCCAATTTTAATTATGGCGAATTCGCCACAATTAGAAATCAGTCTGGGTTAAACAGCTTTAAAATAAGTGTCAAGGAGTTTGTGGCTCGTACAAATGCGATAAGTGTTCAGGCGAAGGCCGGACGATATGGAGGAACATACGCTCACAAAGACATAGCTTTTGAGTTTGCCATGTAATCAAAACATCGTGGCGTTTGGGTATCAAATGATGCTGAAGCGGTTGTGATTGAGTTAAATGTAAACCATCTTGTAAATAAGTTCTAAATGAAAGAAGCTAACGATCTGTTTAATAATAAGAAATACAAAATCCTATTTGTTTGTCTCGGAAATATTTGCCGCTCACCGTCGGCAGAGGCAGTGATGAAGAAGCTGGTGAAAGATGCCGGAATGGAAGACCGTTTTCTGATTGATTCGGCAGGGATTATCGGTTATCATGAAGGCGAGCCTGCCGATCCTCGGATGCGTGCTCATGCTATCCGCCGGGGATATCGGTTGGATTCTATTTCCCGTCCGGTCCGGACACAAGATTTCTATGATTTCGATTTGATTATCGGCATGGACAACCGGAATATTGATGATCTGAAAGAGAAAGCTCCTGATTTGGTTACCGAACAGAAAATCCATCAGATGATGGAATATTCGACGAACAGCCTTTATGATTATGTGCCCGATCCTTATTATAGCGGAGCCGAAGGCTTTGAACTTGTCCTCGACCTGCTGGAAGATGCCTGCCGAGGACTTTTGGTCCGTGTTATTTCTTCTTCAAGTCAGGATAACTGATACGAGTGTGATACATGATCTTCAGCTTCTCGATGAAGACTTGTTTAACGGATTCCACATCCCGGAAGGTAAGCGGAGCATTCTTCAACAATCCGTCGGCAATCTGTGTCTCAATGATTTTATTGACCAATTGCTGGATACCTTCCACGGTGTGCTCCTTCAGACTGCGTGAAGCGGCTTCAACCGAGTCGGCCATCATCACGATAGCTGTTTCTTTAGAGAACGGATTCGGACCGGGATAAGTAAACAATTCGTCTTTCACTTCCCGGTCAGGATATTTGTTCTTGAAGGAATTATAGAAATATTTGGCTTTGCCGCGTCCGTGGTGCGTACGGATAAAGTCAATGATTTCTTTCGGTAGAGAAGCCTTTTCGGCAATCTTGACACCTTCGGTCACATGGCTGATCACCATCTGCGCACTTTCTTCGAACGACAAGCCATCGTGCGGATTCTGCTGGTTCTGATTTTCAGTAAAGAAGATCGGATTACACATTTTCCCGATATCATGATACATGGCTCCGGTTCTGACCAGTTGAGCATTGGCTCCTATCTTGGCCGCAGCCTCGGAAGCAATGATGGATACTTGCAAGGAATGCTGGAAGGTGCCGGGACAAGTTTCACTCAGTTTCTTCAGAATACCCGAATTGATATTCGACAGTTCCACCAGCGTGATGGTAGATAAATAACCGAATGTCTTTTCCAGCATATAGACCAGGACGTAAGTAAACATAAGCAGGATGAGGTTGATCCCGAAATAAAGCATCATCACCCAATGAATCTTGTTCAGATCGGCATCCTGATAGAGACCGAGTCCGAGGTAGGATAAACTGTATGACAGGAAAACAAAGAACGAACAGCGCATCAGCTGGGAACGTTCGGATAATTCACGCAAACTGAAAGTTACTACCATGCCGGCAATGATCTGCAGGATGAGGAACTCGTGCGGGAAAGGTGCCATGATCGAACTGATCAGTACCGCAATCAGATGGGTGAACAAAGCTGTCCGCGAATCGAAGAAGGTGCGGACGACGATCGGAACAATGGCATACGGAATAATATAAATGTTGAAGATGCTGTAAGTGACACATATCTCGGTCAGGAAAACCGGTACGAAAATACAGCATATCAGGAAAAATGCATTCCGCCGGTTATGCATGAACTTGATACGGAATGACCAGAGATACAGCCAGTAGCAGAAGATAATACCGAAGACGAGGATGATTTGTCCGGCAAGCATCAAATGATGTCGTTGGTTTCCTCCGGATTTGGATTCATAGACTTTCTTTAGCGAGCGAAGGACATTGTACGTTTGCGAGTCGATGATCTCGCCACGATCCACGATACGCTCTCCAGCCTGCACGACACCACTCGAAATCGGAACACTTTGCAGTAATTCTTGTTTGACGCGGTCAGACATCTCCGTATCGTAGCTGACATTCTCGATCAGATAGTTGTTGATATCGCAAGCCTGAAGCAAAGAACGGTTCAGACTGGACGGACAATTGTTGATGATAAACTCATAAGCCGACTTGACGGTGAAGAAGTCTGATACATAATGCGGCGAAGAAACCGTATTGCGCAACAGGTTAATCTGGGAATAACCTTGGGCATGGAGCTTTTCCATTTCCTCCGGCGAGATAATACCGTTGCTATATAGCTGTTGGAGCATCTTCTCGATGTATTGCATATAAGCCGACGTTACCCGTTGGTTCAGGCGGTTGTTATAATCAGTCCGCAATTTATCAATTTGATTGGACTCGATTTCCTGATTCACCCGGTAATAAGGCTGGAACTTTTTCAGTACGCTGTCCTGTTCTTCTTTTACTTGGGCATCCGTCTTGTAGATAGGAAAGTTGGTCGGAGCGGTCAGCAAACCGTAGCGCCACGGCTTCCCTTCGTAAAACTGATATTTAAACTTCGCATCGCGTGGAAAAAAGTAAGCCATTAGTAAGGCTGCGATGATAAAAAATATAGACGGATGTACGTTGTAATTCTTAATATTCATATCACGTTTATTAGTTTTTGAGTTGACGAGTTGACCCGGTTTTCGTTGGCGAGCGCATAAGGTTAACTTGCAACTGCATAACCTTATAACCTCATTTACCCGTAACCTTACAACTTCACAAATTCATTTGAAGGCGAAATGTACGCAAAAAAGTTTATTAACAGAAAAAAAAGGCGTACTTTTGCCCCAATATTATTTAATCCAAGTATGATTATGACTCAAAGAAAGGTTAGAGTCCGTTTTGCACCCAGCCCAACAGGCGCTTTGCATATCGGAGGAGTTCGTACAGCTTTATACAATTATTTGTTTGCCAAGCAAAATGGCGGAGACTTGATTCTTCGTATTGAAGATACTGATTCCCAGCGTTTCGTGCCGGGAGCCGAGGCTTATATCATTGAAGCTCTTACCTGGTTAGGTATTCATTTTGATGAAGGTGTAGGTTTCGGTGGAAACTATGGTCCTTATCGTCAGAGTGAACGTCGGGAAATTTATAAGAAATATGTTGATCAGTTGCTGGAAGCCGGTCATGCTTATATCGCATTCGATACCCCGCAGGAACTGGAAGCCAAGAGAAAGGAAATTCCGAATTTCCAGTATGACGCATCTACCCGTTTGCAGATGCGCAATTCGTTGACTTTTTCGGCAGAAGAAACGAAGGCTTTAATGGATGCCGGTAATCAATATGTAGTTCGTGTCAAGATTGAGCCGAACGAAGATGTACATGTGAACGACCTGATCCGTGGAGAAGTGGTGATCAACTCGTCAATCCTGGATGATAAGGTATTGTATAAGTCGGCAGACCAGTTGCCAACCTATCACTTGGCTAATATTGTGGACGACCACCTGATGGAAGTAACACACGTGATCCGTGGAGAAGAATGGTTGCCGAGTGCTCCGTTGCATGTTCTGTTGTATCGTTATTTCGGTTGGGCAGATACCATGCCTCAATTTGCCCATCTGTCATTGTTGCTGAAGCCGGAAGGAAACGGAAAGCTGAGTAAACGTGATGGTGATCGTTTGGGATTCCCGGTTTTCCCGTTGGAATGGCACGATCCGAAGACAGGCGATATCTCTTCAGGCTATCGTGAAAGCGGTTATCTGCCCGAAGCAGTTGTCAACTTCCTGGCTTTGTTAGGTTGGAATCCGGGTAACGATCAGGAAGTAATGAGCATGGATGAACTGATCAAGGCATTCAACTTGTCACATTGCAGCAAGAGCGGTGCGAAGTTCGACTATGAAAAAGGAAAATGGTTCAATCATCAATATATTCAGAAGAAAGACAACAAGGAAATCGCAGCCTTGTTTATGCCGATCCTGAAAGAACATGGAGTAGATGCTGATCCGGCTTATGTTGAAAAAGTGGTAGGCATGATGAAAGACCGTGTCAGCTTTATCAAGGATTTGTGGGATGTATGTGCGTTCTTCTTCGTAGCTCCGACTGAATACGACGAAAAGACTCGTAAGAAACGCTGGAAGGAAGACAGTGCAGCTCAGCTGACTGAGTTCATCGAAGTACTGCGTGCACATGAACCATTTGATATTGAAAGTACGGAAAATGCGGCAAAAGCCTGGATTGAAAGCAAAGGTTATCATCTGGGTAATATCATGAATGCTACACGTCTGGCATTGGTGGGCGAAGGCAAAGGTCCACATATCTTTGATATAACCGAAGCTTTGGGTAAGGAAGAATCGATCCGCCGTATCCAACGTGCTATCGAAGTTTTGGGATAAGACGAAATAAGGTCGTGAGTTAACGAGACAAGAAGTATGTACAGCCTGATTATTCATTTATACTCCCTGATTATCGAGTTGATCGCTCCGTTCCACAAGAAAGCTCGGACCATGCGTCTGGGCCAGTGGCGTACTAACCAGATCTTGCGTTCGCAGATTCAGCCGGGCGAGAAATATATTTGGTTTCATGCCGCGTCACTGGGCGAATTCGAACAGGGACGTCCTATGATGGAGAAGATCAAGGCGCAGTATCCGCAGTATAAAATCTTGCTGACATTCTTTTCTCCATCGGGATATGAGGTGCGCAAGAATTATGCCGGTGCTGATGTCATCTGCTATCTGCCTTTTGATACACCTTATCGGGTCAATAAGTTCCTGAAGCTGGCACATCCGGTTGCTGCCGTCTTTATCAAATATGAATTCTGGGGAAATTATCTGGCTGCTCTTAAGAAACGGAATATTCCAGTTTATATCATCTCCGCTATTTTCCGTCCTGACCAGTTGTTCTTCCAATGGTTTGGGGCACCTTATCGGAAGATGCTCCATCATTTCACTCATTTATACGTGCAGGATGAACGTTCGAAAGAATTGCTGGCCGAATATGGTATTCATAATGTGACGGTGACCGGTGATACTCGTTTTGACCGGGTACAGGAAGTTCGTAATCAGGCCAAAGATTTGCCACTGATTGACAAATTTGTACATAATGAAAAAGGAGAGAAATTACTGACACTGGTGGCCGGTAGTTCCTGGCCTCAGGATGAACAGGTAATTATTCCTTATTTCAATAAGCAGGAACGGATCAAACTGATCATTGCTCCGCACGAAATTCACCAAAGTCATTTGGTTTCGATCGCGGCATTGTTAGAACGGCCTTTTATCCGCCTTTCTGAAGTACGGTCAGAAAAAGATCTGGAAGGTAAGGATTGCCTGATTATAGATAGCTTCGGTCTCTTGTCATCGATTTATCGGTACGGTGAGATGGCATATATCGGTGGTGGTTTCGGAGTAGGTATCCACAATACAGTCGAAGCGGCTGTTTATGGTATTCCGGTATTATTTGGTCCGAACCATAAGAAATTCAAGGAAGCCAAAGACCTGATAGCTGTAGGTGGTGGTTTCTGTATCCATTCAATGGCTGAGTTTGAAGACAAGATGAACGAGTTTATTACGCAGCCGGAGGTGATGCAGGCTGCTGGAAAAGCCGCCGGTGACTTTGTTGCCAGTCAGGTAGGTGCAACAGATAAAATACTTTCCGATATTTTACCCGTTCTGAAACATTAACGACAGGTAAGCTAACGAATAGGAATGGATAATTGACATCCGAGTTTTTCCAGTGTCAGTTATCCATTCTTTATTTTCCGTACCTGATTATTCTCCAGTATATAATGCTCGCCGCTTTCCGGACAGACAGCGTGACCCATCTTGTCGAATTCAAGGCGACAACCATATTCACTGACCCAACCGATTTGTTGAGAGGGATTACCCACCACTAAGGCATATGGCAGAACATCTTTGGTAACGACAGCTCCGGCTCCGATAAGGGCGTATTCACCAATCTCGTGTCCGCAGACAATGGTGGCATTGGCTCCGATGGTAGCTCCTCGTTTCACGCGTGTGCTTCGGTATTCATGCTTACGGGAAATGGCGCTTCTCGGATTGATCACGTTGGTGAAGACACAACTGGGGCCTAAGAAAACATCGTCTTCACAGATAACACCGGTATAGACAGACACGTTGTTCTGAATCTTTACCTGATTGCCGATCTCGACTCCGGGTGAAATCACCACATTCTGTCCGATATTACAATGCTTCCCGATACGACAACCAGACATGATGTGCGAGAAGTGCCAGATATGTGTACCTTCCCCGATCTGACAACCTTCGTCGATAACTGCTGTTGGATGTGCTTCGTAGGTTTCCATGTTATTTATAGATTAAGAAGATAGTTGGTTTCTTGTCGAAATCCGGTAACTTCCCGGCCCATTCCTTAACCGGACGTGTCTGGATGCATTCATCTGCACAAGTGATATTCGAAGCAATGCACAGCTTCGTGGACGGGCGGCAGGTACGGATCAGTTCTTCTGCCAGTTTACGGTTGCGGTAAGGCGTTTCGATAAAGAGCTGTGTCTGGTTCTCGGCATAAATTCGTCCTTCCAGCTTCTTGATGGTGCTGGTACGTTCGGCTGCATCGATAGGCAGATAACCATGAAAGGCAAAGCTCTGTCCGTTAAAGCCAGACGCCATTACAGATAAGATAATAGACGACGGACCCACCAAAGGAACGACCGGATAATGCTTACGCTGGGCAATAGCTACCACATCGGCTCCCGGATCGGCAACCGCCGGACAACCGGCTTCGGAAATCACACCCACCGATTCACCTTGTGCCAGTGGATTCAGATAACCGGCCACTTGCTCAGGCGATGTATGCTTGTTCAGTTCATAGAAAGTCAAGTCGTCGATCACAATGGATGATTCCACTTTCTTCAGGAAGCGGCGTGCCGTGCGGACATTCTCAACGATGAAATGACGGATGCCCAAGATGACATCCCGGTTGTATTCCGGCAAGACCCGGCGATGTTCGGTATCGCCCAAGGTGACCGGTATCAGATATAATGATGCTTGCATAGTTCTAATTTTCCGCAAATGTAGTACTTTTGCACGAAACAATTCATGCACACATGGCACTTCCTATTGATTTTATTACCCGTACGCGGGCACTTTTAGGCGACGAATATGCAGAACTGGAGAAAGCGTTGATGGCGGATGTTCCGGTTAGTATCCGAATGAATCCGAAGAAGAGCGACAAGCATCCGGAGGCTACACCGGTACCCTGGAGTCATTTGGGATATTATTTGCCCGAACGCCTTTCTTTTACCTTTGATCCATTGTTCCAGAATGGTACTTATTATGTACAGGAAGCTTCGTCGATGTTCCTTGAACAGGCTATTAAGGCGTATGTACAGGAACCGGTGGTCTGTCTGGACTTATGTGCGGCTCCGGGCGGAAAATCCACTCATCTGTTGAGCCTTCTTCCTGAAGGAAGTGTATTGGTAAGTAATGAAGTGATCCGGTCGCGTAGCTATATCCTGGCAGAGAATATCCAAAAATGGGGTTATCCGAACCACGTCGTGACCAATAATGATCCGGCAGAATTGGGTGAACTGACTCATCTGTTTGATGTGATCGTTACGGATGTGCCTTGCTCGGGTGAAGGTATGTTCCGTAAGGATTCGGATAGTACGGGTGAATGGAGTGTGGCGAATGTCGAGCTGTGTGCTTCCCGCCAGCGGCGTATCCTGCATGATATTTGGAATGCCTTGAAACCCGGTGGCTTGTTGGTGTATAGTACTTGTACATATAATACGGAAGAAGATGAGGAGAATATTCAATACATCATTGATGAATTAGGAGCCGAGCCGTTGTCTATTCCGATCGATCCTACTTGGGGCGTGTGCGGAGCCTTGAAATATGCCAATCCGGTTTATCGCTTTTTCCCACATCGGACACGCGGTGAAGGCTTTTTCCTGGCAGTTTTGCGGAAAGCCGATGGCGAGCGGGAAGAACTTCGGATCAAGACTAAGAATAAGGACAAGAAACAGAAAGGGAAGAAACAGCCCGATATTCCGGCGTCCATTCTTTCAGCTGTTCGTGCAAGCGAGACTTATCAACCCGTCTGGAATGATATCCGTCTTTCCTTGTTGCCTTCCGAAGTACAGACGCTCTATCCATTATTGCAAGAAAAACTTCATATCCTTTCTGCCGGTATTGAATTGGGCGAATGGAAGGGAAAGGATTGGGTACCAGCGCAAGCCTTGGCGTTGAGTACTGCCTTGAATCCAACAGCTTTTCCCGTATGCGAAGTGGATGATGAAATGGCTATCCGCTATTTCCGGAAAGAAGCGCTGGTGCTCCCAGCTGATGCGGAGAAAGGCTATGTGTTGCTGACTTATCAACAGCGCCCTATCGGCTTTGTAAAGAATTTGGGTAACCGGGCCAATAACCTTTATCCGCAAGAGTGGCGTATCCGTAGCAGCTATAATCCGGAAGAGATCCGACGGCTGGTGTTATAAAATCCGTGCCGTGAGTAAAGCGGATTCCAGCCGGTGCATATAGAGTTTCTTGTTGGTTTCGGGAGCATAGACGAATCCTTCTGCTACAACTATCCGATGGCGGGGCGCATCATACCAGGCATACGAAACAAACGGTCCGCCCATCATGTCGCCTTGCATTTTCCATAAACCACGTATCACGGCGCTAGGCTGTTTCTCGTTTTGTAATGATTCATATTCGACCGGGAAACGGTTTTCTGTTATCATGTACGAACCTTCAAACGAGCCGGGAATATGGAGTCGGGTTACTGAGTCGCGCATGGCTATAAGATGCGATTCCTCGAGCGCGTCCGTATTCTCTGCCGGAAAAGTATAGAAAATCAGATCCATTCGTCCGCTGTTCGCATTGTTGGAAAACCAGAGAAACGTCGAATCTGTCTGCGAAGAATTCATCTCTTCCGGAGCATAGATGTCGAGTTGAAAGGCTGAACGTGTCTTCTCTGCCAGCAAGCTGTTGTGATTCTCCTGTAAATATTGGGCATATCGTTTCTGTTCCATTTGCCGGATATAGGCAAGGATATCATTCGTATTCCCTTGCAGGTACCATAACAGCGAATCAGTTGAAGGTGACTGGAGGCGCATGACTTGTTGTCCGCTGGACCAGACATCCTTGTCTGCTACGAGCGAGACTTTGGTATAGGCACTGGGATTAACATCCACCAACAGGATATTGCGTACATAACGCATGAAGTCGTTGAAAGATGCCGGTTCGCAATAAGAGACGGCGGCTGTTGGCTCCGCCTGGGGCAAGGCCGGATACGATTCTTGCAGCTTGTCGCGGACAGCTTCGCCTACTTGTCCTTTCCATAAGTTTGTATCCATCACGACCAGTACTTCATACGGCACTCCGGTTGCCCGTTTAACGATAGAACCGGAATTACAACTCGCCAATCCGAGAAGCATAAGTCCACTCAAAAGGAGTGGAACCGAGAATAGATGTTTCGTTTTCATAAAGCCATTTTCCATTAAACCTGAATAAACAAATATGAGTGAAAAAGTACAGAGGCAAAGGTAATGCGGCTTCATCAGATTCCTTTATTTTATGGGCGGACAAATGGCGCTCTTTTCTATTTATTGAGTTTCAGTAGTTTATAAGGATAAGGAAGATAAAGTACGGATGGAATGCGGACAGAAGGGGGAGGAAAAAGATATATAGATATAAAAAAGAAGTACCAAGACACGGAGCAGAATAAAAAGTTTCGTGTCTCAATACCTCTGTGTTCGGATTAAATAGCCGTGATCATATAAATTTCGGAAGAATCAGCCTCTATTAAATTTGCACATAAGTGTTAAACTGCAACGATGTAGTCATATATCCTTGATAATCATAATTAATCTCCATAAACTTCAAAATCATAGGTTCGCATATACTAGCAAACAGTTTGTTATGTAATAATTTAATGCAACTATCTACAATTGATTCATGTTCTGCTAAATGTTGAAGATGATTAAATTTCATTCGTGGAGATATTCTACTATTGACTATTAATAATTCTACAGTTAATGGAGAGCGCCAGACCTTTTCGGCAATCTCAGAAAATTCTAACTTTCCGAATGATACCAAAATAAGAGGAATCTGCAATGATTTATCTTCTAGCTGATTACAAAACAACTGAACATCATGTATAATTAAATCTGAATTTCCTGCTATTTGTACCGAACCTGTAGTTGATTTTGCATTAAAGCCAAAATGATTTAAGATCAGAGTTCGTATTTCTTCCAGCAATTGTAACGTCATGTTATCCGATTTTAATAAGTTTATTCATCTAATTTAAAAGTAAATCAAGTATATACCTAAAAAAAGTAGGGAATCTACTATTAAAACAATTCATATTTTTAATGCAATTCCCTATCTCTTTGTTTATAATTACATTTTCATGTACTATTTATAACACTTCATCTTGTGATCGCTTCGCCCATGAAAGTATGTTAATTTGAGTTTTAATAAATCCATTATCTGTAGGAGGTACTATTTCTGGTTCACCAGGTCCATTTATTTCCTGAATGTTGATATTGTACCAATTATTTCGTACTACACCGTAATATCCAAGACCACTTGTTGAAGTTGCGCCAGCATTTGTATCTCGTGGATTTTTAGCATAATCATCTCCAAAGTGTTCGATGTACGAAGTATAATAATAACAATCGCCATCTTTGTAATAATTAATCGGACCTAATTCGCTTAAAATCAATTGAGCCTGTGCCTCGTTTATCGAAGAATTTCCAAACAAATCTATTATTTCATCTACAGTATCCTTTGTGCCGCCCTTTGCATTGGGATTTATGGAGGTCAAACTCAAACTGCACAATTCGTTTACTTTAGCCAAAAGATCAGAAAGGACTAACGTTCCTTCTTTCGGATTATTCTGTAACACGAAGAAGTCTTGTGCTCCAACTTCTGCATCAATTTCATACTTAGTCTTTAACACTACATATGTAATCTTAGGATTATCTGCTTTCGCCATTTCTACGTTCATCGTATTTTCCAGACAATAAAGCGGTGCACTAAAATCTTCTCGTTCGGCATTCTCATTCCATGGTATATCCTTATCTGCTGTCTTATTTGTGTAGATATTAAAACCACCCTCTTCTGAATCATAATTATAATCTCTTGCCCAATAAATACGGTACAAATCATCAACAATGTTGTTTGTACCTATAAAATAGTAAGTTCCTTTTGTGTCTTTTATCGTTTTCCAAGTATCAAATCCTGTAATATTGCGTACCAATGCAGTGGATTTGTTTGTTATATTAAGACTCCATCCCTCCAAATAAACTTTATCACCAGCAAAAATAGAAGAACCGGAGTCTCCTGTAACCTCTTTTGAGTATCCATCATTCTCATCATAATCAAAACCTGAAAGAGTTACCTTTGCCACAGCGCGTTCTACATAAATCTGATCGGGGATTTTAACAGCGTCTGCAGCTGTTTTTGTTTCATAGACATTCACTTGGCGTAAAATAGTAGGAGAGGCTTCAGAACCGTTAACCTTAGCTAAAGGGGAGTTTGTCATCAAAAAAGAAGCTTTATTACCTGTTTTTGTATAATCAGATACCTTTTGATCAGTCAAAAAAGTTTGTAAATCTTTTATGGTTACTCCATCTTCCGGTCGTAAAGCGTATCCACTCACAGACAAACCGTTTCCTGACACAGAAACAACTTTATTTGGATTCAATATTACCAAAGCATATAGCTCGTATCCTGTAGCAGGAAAAGGAGCTTCCTGCAATATGACCGATTTTGTCGTGATATGTTCATTATCCGAATTAGACCAATCATCCAAGTTTACATTATATGCTTTTACTAATTTGGCAGATGACTCATCCGTACCTGTAAAGAAAACCATAATGGCATCATTCACTTGATATTCTTCGGGTAAACCGTCATCAAATCGATCATTCAACCCCCGCGTAGTATTAGATAAGGATGGCAAATTGATAGCTACTTTCACATAACCTACAGCTCCTTCTACAATACCATTTTCCAAAGTACTATCCAACTCTTTACTACAGCCGGCCAAAAGCAGTCCAGCTGTTAATACGCTTACTAAATAACATTTCTTTTTCATACAATAATTTTTAATATATGGTTTATGAACCTATGTTTTTTAATATAATACATCTTGACAGATATTAGAGGCATACGCTGACGAGCATCAGCACCCGACCCTGATGGACGTCAGCGTCACTCCCTGATGATTGTCAGAGCCTGCCCCTGATGGACGTCAGCGTCCGACCCTGCTAGTCACCATTAACTAAAGTCAACGGGATTTCCACGCTGCGGGGTTCTTTCAGTCCCTTCTTCGTGTTGTTAAGTTGTGTCGAGATGCGCAGGGTGTAAGGCCCGTCCAGCAAACCGGTCGGGATCTGGATAATCAGTTCGGACGGCATGTTCTTGATGATCTGGTAGTCGGGCAGTTTCTCGGCCGACTGTGATTCGTTGATCAGGTAAACACCCACGGACTCGTCGGTGCCACCCACCTTGAGGTTGCGCCCCTTGATGACAAAGCCGAACCCGGGAGAGGCTGTACCGTCTTTCAGACCGGTCTTCTTGTCTTCCACTTCGATCACGTACATGATATCCGCCTTTTCGCCCAGGATTTCGACCTTCGTCTGGGCAATTTCCTCGCGCAAAGTCTTGCCTTGCTGGAAATTCACTTTGATGGAGTTCTTTTCCTTGTTCCAGGTACCCCCGTCGATCACCCCCTGAAACGAAGGCGAAGCGTAGAACAGCCCCGTGTTGACGGTGTAACCATTGAGGAGGCTTTCCATAATGATCCGGTTGTAGAGGGTCACCGCGTGGTTGAGGGTTTCTTCTTTCAAGCCCGTGATTTCCTTCATCATCCGTTCAAGGATGTCTTTCTCGGTTAAACTACCTGCCGATTCCAGCACCAGGATTTTGTCGTCTTTGTTGTCGGTCGTGACGGTATTGTCGGCCAACCAACCTTTTAGCACATTTGCCATGGCATTTTAATTTTTATGAATGAATAAAACGCAAAAAGCCCAGCCGGCTTCACCATCCGTGGAATGAATCCAACGGTGTGTGAAGACGACTGGGCTTCCGCTTGGTAAATCGTTTCTAAATCATTGATTACGGGCTGAATAATACCTGTCCCCCCCTAGACGATTATTCCGAATCGCCAAGAGTTTAGGTATAAAAGATGTTAAACATTTCATGGGGTGTTTCATATCAAGCATATTTTTTCCGATCAATTGTAGGGCAAAAGTAATTGTTTAGAACCACTTTCCAAAAATATTTACCGGTTTTGTCGTTTTTTCGTGGATTTAGAAAGGAAATTAGTCCCTGTTCCGTTCCTGAATTCTGCGGAACAGCTTCTTGAAGGAGCTTTAGAACAGCTTACGGTCTCTTCCAGACAAACCAATCCAAATCGGTCTTGTCGTCGAGCTGGAGTCGCTTTTTGAGGCGGTTCTTCGATTTGGCAAGTGCTTCGGAGGTATTGTTGAAGACGGCGAGTTGTTCCTTGCGGGAAAACTGCCACTTCAACAGGCAACAGATTTCTTGCTCATGGCGGGTGAGGTTATATTTCTCCTGCAAGGACGAGAGCGTGTTGTTGAACAGCAGATCGGTGAAGGCAAACAAGGTTTCCCATTCCTGCCGGGAAAGATTGGTATGCTGCGGGTCTTCCTTCAATTGCAAGAGGAGCGATAAGCCGGGATGTTCTGTTTCAGCCGACGAGAGTTGTTTGATCTGCTGTTCACAGATCAGAATCTTCTGCCGATAGAAAGCAATATCATCCAGCTTCTGCTGATAGTCGACTGATTCCTGACTGATCCGTCCGAGTTCTTTTTCCAGGAATCGGATTTTCTCCAGATATTGTTCTCGCTCCGTCTGGTGCCGGCCTATCAGGAATTGCTTTTGCTTCCATCGTTTCCGACTGATGGCAACTCGTTCCTGCCGTTTGCCTACATGCAAGCCCAGTCCATACGCCAGCATGACCGCTGCGATCAGTCCGATGCCAAAGAGAAACGGATAAAGTTCGGTCCAGTCCATGCGCCTTATTCGATAGGGTTGTTTTTAATGTAGGCATAAGTTGCCAGCTGTGCACAGACCTTTTCCGGATGATCATCTACCTTCGGGATATTCTTCAGGTGTTCATCAATCCAGCAAGCCTTAACATTGTCTTTCAACTGGATTTGCAGGATATCGATAATCTGCTGTTTGATGTCAGGATCCAAGATCGGGAACGCCGTTTCAATGCGGCGGTTCAGGTTTCTCCGCATCCAGTCGGCCGATGTCAGGTATAAGTCTTCTTTTCCATCATTGTAGAAGTACCATACGCGGGCATGTTCGAGAAACATATCGACGATTCGTGTGATCCGGATATGCTGGCTATAAGGCTGATTAGGTACCAGGCAACAAATTCCCCGGACAATCAGATCAATTTCCACGCCACATTCACTGGCATGATACAGACAATCAATCATGTGCTTGTCATGCAGGCCGTTCATCTTGAGGACAATCCTTCCCCTTCGTCCTTGGCGTACATGTTCGATTTCCCGTTCGATCATCTGTTCCAGTTCAGGCACCATATTAAAACGAGCCACAAGCAAGTGGGAGAAAGTCGGGTTCGACAGACGACCTTCCAATACGGCAAATACCTTGTTGATGTCTTGTACCAAGGCAGCATTGCAAGTCAGCAAAGCCATATCCGAATAAATGCGGGCCGTCTTCTCGTTGAAGTTGCCGGTACTGAGGTAAGCTATGTCTTTTCGCTTCCGTCCGTCGTCGGCATCCTTTCGTAAGATAACTGCTACTTTGGCATGGACTTTCAAACCCGGAATACTGTAAATGATACGAATGCCTGCCTGTTTCATCCGTTCGGCGGCACTCATGTTGTTCTCTTCGTCGAAGCGGGCTTTCAGTTCTACAAAGACAGTCACTTTCTTTCCGTTCTGGGCGGCACTGACTAGTGTATTGATCACGGCTGAATTTTCGGCAACCCGATATTGCGTAATCTTGATCTCATCAACCTTTGGATCGAAGGCCGCTTCTATCAGTAGGCGGATCAAGTAATCGAACGACTGATATGGAAAATGCAGGAACACATCCCGTTTCTTGACTGCCCGAAACATGGAACCCATTTCATCCAAGAAAGGTACTCGCATAGGCGAAGGAACTTGTCGTTCCAACTCTTTCCCTCGAGGGTTAGGCAGTTTGGCCAGGTCTTGCAGATTATGATAACGTCCGCCTTTTACCAGATCTTCTTCTGCGATATTAAAAGCCTTGCATAAGAAGTCGAGGAAATCATCCGGCATACTCATGTCGTACATGAAACGACTCAAAGCACCGATCTTACGTTTTTTCAGTTTCTTGCGGATATTCTCGACAATACTGCTGCTGGTCTCATCTTCCAGATAAATGTCGGCATCCCGCGATATCTTGATGTTGTAGCACGAATCAATGTCGTAACCTGGGAAAATAGAGGATAAGTTTGCCCGGATGATATCATCGATGAACATGATGTAATGTTTCCCTTCGTGACTGGGCAATTCAATGAAGCGAGGCACTTTCGAGTAGGGAATTTTCATCAGGGCATATTGATACGGGACTTGCTTTGCTTCGGTACAGCTCTCTTTGTCATGTCTCTTTTTGGTCATTCGAATGACCAGATACAAACGACGGTCGCGAATGAAGGTCCGGATATCATCTTTCTGGATCATCACCGGAGCCAGGAATGGAAAGACTTCCTCATTAAAGAAGTTCTGGACAAACGCTTCATGGAAAGGTTCCGGCTGGCTGTCAAGATACAGATGAATGTGTTGACGTTCCAGTTCGGCTACGACTTCCCGGAAGACCCGTTTGTATTCTTGTTGCTGCCAATTCACTTCACGGGTGATTTCTGCCAAAGTTTCTTCGGCTTCTTCCGAACTCTCTTCGGCATAACTCTTCTTCATGATTACACCCCGATGTTCGGCCACACGAATTTCATAGAATTCCTCCAGATTGGATGAATAAATCGAGAGAAACTTGATCCGTTCATATACTGGTAGCGATTCATCTTCGGCTTCCATCAATACTCGATAGTTGAAGGACAGCCAACTAATATCCCGTTTGAAATATCGATACATATTTTCCATACTAAGCTTCGCTTGGAATCGTAAATATAGATACTTTTGCTAAACAAACGAATCGAATTATGAGAAAAATTGGACTATTATCAGATACCCATGGTTATTGGGATGATAAATACTTGAAATACTTTGCGGATTATGATGAAATTTGGCACGCCGGAGATATTGGTTCGGACGAACTGGCGGCCCGTTTGGCTTCTATTCATCCTTTACGGGCAGTTTATGGCAATATAGACGGACAGAATCTTCGGTTGGAGTATCCGAAGATTGCGCATTTCCAGGTAGAACAAGTCCGGGTGATGATGACGCATATCGGCGGTTATCCGGGACGTTATAATCCTGAAATCCGGAAAGAACTCTTTGATACGCGTCCTCAATTGTTTATAGCCGGACATTCACATATACTGAAAGTGGCATTTGATCCAACCTTGTCTTGTCTGTATATGAATCCGGGAGCAGCCGGGAAAAGCGGCTTTCACCTGAAACGGACCTTATTGCGTTTTGTGATAGACGGGGATAAGATTAAGGATCTGGAAGTAATTGAATTGGGGAATCGTTAATCCTTTTTCTCTTGTTCCGTCATTTCTTGTTCGCAATTACAGAAACTTTCTGCGAGGAGAACTGTGTTCTTCAGATAGGAAAACTCTCGTTCAAAGTAAATAGAAAAGATTCCTTTTCCCAAGTTTTCCTCAATTTGCTGAATGGACCATAGTTTTCCGTCTTGCAATTCTTTGTATTGTTCCAGAACGTTTTCGTCGGAGATACGAATGATAAATAGGGAAACCTGATGTTTTATCTTTTCGTTCTCAAACGTATATCGGATTAATAACTTCGGACTGATCTTGCCTGTCAGTGTCTTTAGTTTTTCGATCGCCTGTTGTGCAGCCGATCCAATGCTCTGGCGGAACAGGACATAACGATAAAACGGATAATCTATCAGGGACGCAGATACGTATGCGTATTCGCTTCGTTTGGCTAAATAAAGCATTCCGTTGTGTATTAATGCAACCCGCACAATCGGGTGATAGTATTTTTTAGGCAGCAAACGGCTGACGGAATAAGCGATACAACCGATGACTGAACCTTTGTCATTGAGAACCGGCAACCACATTTCTTTCTTCAGGCGACCTTGCAGCATCAGTAAGCGAATCTGTTCGTAAGCAACAACCGCAATACCGATAATCAATACCAAATCCCGATACAGAAAACGGTTGAAACGGATATCTTTCATGCCGTCTGGTAGGATATTGTAGAATGCAATTCCTAGCAAGTGAAGAATGCACAGATTGCGGAAGAGCTGGGCAATGAAGAAGAATTCATTCAGCATGGTCAGGTTATGCGTCTTTTCATAGGCCGGATGCTGAGAGTCGCGCACACGATGCAACAATGGTTTCTTGACAACCTTGACCAACGTCAGAACAATCACGAAAAGGATTTCTGTGATGAGTGGAGTATAAACAGCCAGCACTTCTTCCACTCGCATAAAGATTAAAAAGAAAGCATAGAGAACGAGGGTAAAAAAAGATGGCAATAACATGAATGAGTAGATTTTGTTTTTCCGCAGGATGTGGAAGACAAACATACTCAAAACGCAGAATATTGCCGATATTGTGTAGGCATGAAGATAGGAAATATAATTATCCAGTAATAAAAACAACAATAACGGCAATATTCCGAGAGCTTGATTTTCCCAACTTTTTCTGATACGATTCATAATTCTTGTTCTTATTTCAGTTCTGTCTGATCATACTCTTTTCTTTCATTTCCAATGAATTTGGCGGAGTTGTCTGTGTCTCCACTTGTGTTTTTTGATCAGTTTCAATATAAGAACAAAAATGTACCATAAAAAGTTCTGTTTTTCTGAATGAATATCCGGCAGACACTCATTTATACATGTTTCTCCGCATGGTATGATGAACGGACCAACGGAGCACTTTCTACATGTTTGAAGCCTTTTTCCAAGGCGATCGTCCGGTATTTCTCGAATTGATCGGGATGAATATAGGCCGAAACCGGGATATTCTTGCGCGAAGGCTGTAAGTATTGTCCGATGGTCAGTACCGAAACGCCGACTGCCAATACATCATCCATCAGTTCACAGACTTCTTCTTCTGTTTCTCCGAGTCCAACCATAATACCTGTTTTGGCAACGATATTACGCGACGCGATATGTTGCAAAACCGAAAGACTCACCTCATAACGGGCGGCACTGCGTACCAAAGGTGTAATGCGCCGGATGGTTTCCATATTGTGTGAGATGATTTCGGGAGCGGCGTCAATGACCTGATCAACCAGTTCCAGCTTACCTTGGAAGTCGGGAATCAATACTTCAAGTGTTGTTTCCGGATTGACTTGCTTGATGGCCCGGATGGTCGCAGCCCAGTGGGAAGCACCTAGGTCGGGCAGATCGTCACGGTCTACGGAAGTAACAACGGCATGTTTCAACTGCATCAGCCGGATACTTTCCGCTACATTTTCCGGCTCTTTCGGATCCAACGGAAGCGGTTTACCGGTCAGGGTGTTACAGAAGCGACATGAACGGGTACAGATATCGCCTCCGATCATGAAGGTTGCTGTTCCTCGGCTCCAGCATTCGCCCATATTCGGACATTTACCGCTGGTACAAATAGTATGCAGACAATGCGATTCAACGATCCGTTTTGTCTGCGTGAAATGTTCATTTCCACGAAGCCGGATTTTCAACCAATCCGGCTTCTTGATATGTTCTGCCATGTTTATAGATTATCGAACAAATAATTAGACATTTTGGTGTATAAGTGATAACGGGTGTTTCCTCCCGAAATACCATGATTGCGGTCTTTATAGACGTGCATATCAAATTGCTTGCCAGCCTGAACCAACGCTTCGGCATATTCCAGCGATTGCATGAAGTGTACGTTGTCGTCGGCTGTTCCGTGGATCAGCAATAGTTTTCCTTGCAGATCCTTCACACGACGTAACGGAGATGTTTCTGCATAGCCTTCAAAGTTTTCCTGGGGCGTACGCATGTATCGTTCGGTATAAACGGTATCATAGTATTTCCAGTCGGTTGGAGGTGCTACGGCAATACCCACTTTAAAGGTTCCTTTTCCAACAGACAAAGCCATCAGTGTATTGTATCCACCGAAACTCCAGCCCCATATTGCCATCCGGTTCTTGTCAATATAAGGCAGTTCGCCTAAAGCCTGGGCGGCTTCAACCTGGTCTTGTGATTCCAGGATTCCCATCTTCATGTAAGTACATTTGCGGAAAGCTTCTCCACGGGCACCGGTTCCACGTCCATCAACTGAAACCACGATGATTCCTTTTGATGCCAGATATTGTTCCCAATCCATGCCGTACTGATCCAATACTTGTTGAGAATTCGGACCGCTGTACTGAACCATCAGGACCGGATATTTCTTGTTCTTGTCGAAGTTAACCGGTTTCACCATCCAGGCATTCAATTCATAACCGGATTTTGTCGTAACGGTCATGAATTCTTTCGGAGAATAAGATTTGGCTGCCAGCTTCTTGGTGAGTGCTGTATTGTCCTGAAGTACGCGCAGTACCCGATTCTTCTTGGTTTCGTTGACCGTAATCTGCATCGGCGTATTGACATTCGAGAAACGATTGACATAATAGGCGAAGTTCGCACTGAAATCAGCATGGTTCGTTCCTTCTTTCGTTGATAATTTCGTTTTGACACCTTTGGCATCGATCTTATAGACAGCCCGGCGCATCGGACTTTCTTCGGCCGATTCGTAATAAGTTGTTTTGGTCAGTTCGTCATATCCCAGTAAAGCGGTAACATCCCAGTTACCTTTGGTGATCTGGCGTTGCATAACACCTGTCGGAGAATACAAGTAGATGTGAGAATAGCCATCCTGTTCACTGACATAGGTGAAGCCACTTTCCATAAAATGGATGGAAGTCAGCCACTCTGAATCTACATAGCATTTATTCTCTTCCTTCAGGATCAGCTTGGAAACACCACTCTTCGGATTCGTATAAAACATATTGAAACGGTTCTGCTGGCGGTTCAAGGTCATGACGGCCAGTTGTTCCGGTTTCGTCGTAAAGGTAATACGAGGAATATAGCCATCGGCATCCATCGGAATATCCAGTTTCTTGGTATCCTTGCTTTCTACATTATAAGCCATGACAGATACCGTTGAGTTCTTTTCACCGGCTTTCGGATATTTGAAGTTGTAATAACCGGGATACAGACCGTTTCCATATACTTGCATAGAGTATTCGGGTACTTCCGATTCGTCGGAGCGTACGAAAGCCAATACTTTACTGTCGGGCGACCAAGCCATCAGGTTCGTCACCGAAAACTCTTCTTCATAAACCCAGTCGGTGATACCGTTCAGAATGGCATTCTGTTTGCCGTCTTTGGTAATCTGTATTTCCGTATCATAGTCAAACTTACGGATCCAGATGTTATTGTCTTTCACATAGGCACACATACGGCCATCCGGCGAGAAAGTCGGAATCATCTGCTTTCCCGGAGTATCGCTCAGCGGTTTCAGGTAGTTACGGCGTACGTCATAGTCATAAACCATTGCCTGTGTAGAGCGGCGGTAAATCGGTTCCACATCACAGAGAATCAGGATCCGATGTCCGGTATTGCTGATTTCGTAGTTATCGAACTTGTCGATCGTGCATTCACGGGCTGTAGCCACATTGAATAAAGTATCCACCGGATTGCCGGTACGATAAGAATACTTCACGATCATCGTCCGTTTCGGATTCATGGCCGTATAATATTCTCCATCGGGCAGTGACCGCATTTCTCCTACATTGGTAATCTGCCGGAACTTTCCGCTTGTAATCTCTTTCAAATCTATCGGCTCACTTCCTTGCTGAGCCCAGCTTCCGGCCACACAAGCCGAAAACAGCAGTGCCATACTGATTCGTTTCATATTGATTCTTTCCTTGATTTTTTACACCTAAAGCCCCACGGCCTCTTTTCAGAGGGCAAATATAACAATTTATCTACTTTTTTGTATGGAGATAATGAGCTGGTTGCTTAGAGGAGGATTCAATTACTTTATGTTGCTCGTAATAAGTCGTCAGAAACTGATTTTTCTACTTTCCAAATAGGTGTTGGTAATATCCTAAAATAAGATAAGCGAGAATCGAAAACGATTCTCGAGAGAATTAAGAACAGTCCTCGTTGGTTTTATTTTGATATACGCCGGCTTTTCCATAATTCCCGGCGTATTTTGGATAAAAGCCGGCGTATTTTTATCAAAAGGTAGGCATGAATATTTTATCAGTTTTTAAGTATGTTGAAACAACTCCGTAGAGAGATAGCGTTCGCCGGTATCAGGCAATAAAACAACAATGCGTTTTCCCTGATTAGCTTCATCTTTTGCTATTTCTTGGGCGGCGAAAGCAGCAGCTCCGGATGATATACCCACCAATAAACCTTCGGTAGCAGATAATTCACGACTGGTACGCATGGCGTCTTCGTCGGTAACAGGAATAACTTGGTCAATTAGACTCGTATCTAAAATCTTAGGAATGAATCCAGCTCCGATACCTTGTATTTTATGTGGACCGGCTTTTCCTCCGGATAGGACAGGTGATCCGGCTGGTTCGACTGCTACGATCCGGATATTCGGATTCTTCTTCTTTAATCCGTGGGCTGTTCCGGTTAGTGTTCCGCCTGTACCGACAGAGGCCACGAAGATATCGATTTTTCCGTCGGTATCTTGCCAGATTTCTTCGGCCGTGGTGCGTTCATGTGCAAGCGGATTGGCCGGATTCTCAAACTGCTGTAAGATCAACGAACCGGGTGTTGCCGCTTGTATCTCCTGCGCTTTGCGGATGGCACCTCCCATTCCTTCACTTCCAGGGGTGAGAACTAGTTCAGCTCCGAGAGCTTTCAGTAAATTACGGCGTTCCAGGCTCATGGTTTCGGGCATAGTCAGAATTAATCTGTATCCTTTTACCGAGGCAACCCAAGCTAATCCGACACCGGTATTTCCACTGGTTGGTTCGATGATGAGGGCGCCAGGCTTTAACAAGCCTTTTTCTTCGGCATCGGTAATCATCGAAAGGGCAACCCGATCTTTTACACTTCCTCCCGGATTGAAATATTCTACTTTGGCAACGATTTCGGCTGCTAATTGCTGTTGTTTCGCCCAACGGTGAAGAGCCAGTAACGGTGTATGACCAATCAATTCGGTCAAGCTATTCTTGATGTTCATAATCTTTGTAATTAGTCTGTACGCAAAGTTAGAATAATTCTGGATATAACGACTTTTAAGTAGAGATTAACGCTTCAATACATAACTATTTATTTCCCCGTTCTGTTCTTCTTATGAGAGTGGATTGTAAATTCTTACCTGGAATTATTTATTAACCGTTTATTTTAATTGTAAAAATTATGTGTGTGAAGAAGATTTTTATGATGCTAACGTTGGCTATGTTGGTTCAGTTCGGCTGGGGACAAGAAGTCTCTTATCAATTATCGAGTCATATTTTAGATATTAATAAAGGAGCTCCGGCTGCGGATGTAAAGATTCGCCTGTCAAAGTTGGAAACTAAGACTGATACATGGATTCAGGTAGCTGAGAAAACAACAGATATCAATGGTCGGGTAAAGGACTTCTTGCCGGAAGATGGAACCAATCATCAGGGTATTTATAAGCTGACGTATGAAACAGCTCCTTATTTTGAGGCACAACAGCAAGATACTTTTTATCCTTTTATCGAAGTAGTGTTCGAGATCAAGGATGATAAGCATTATCATGTACCGATAACTCTTTCTCCTTTCGGATATTCTACTTATCGGGGAAACTGATCATCTCTAAATAATTATTAAAAAGTATCACCTGTTATAGTGATAAATCCGAATCGCAGGACTCTTCATCAGAAAAAGAATTTGATAAAACTAAAAAGGAAAGAGTATGATGAAGCGTAATCTTGTTATTTGGGTGGCCTTGTCTTGGCTAATGGCCTGTTTTTCGTGTTCGGATGATCTGAGTGAGGAAGAATTGTTTCCGGAAGGCACGGCAACCTTGTATATGATGGACGAAGGGAACGGAAAGACCTTGCTGGGTAATTCGGATGTATATATAACGGGTGAGAGGAATTTCCATAGTAACCGTTTCCCTATTTTCGACATGGGAAAGAAATCTGGTATTGGAGATATTGAGATGCCGGATTTCATAAATATGGCTCCACAAGTAGCCGTACAACCGGGAAATGGTTATGTGATCTGTGATGTCGATGACATATTAGAATTTGAAGAATCCGGACAGTTAGCTATTGCTGAGTCTGCATCAGTTTATCGGGTATTTGTAGACTCCTGGATTCAGCGGGGTGACAGTATTACCGGAGCTAATGTCCGTTTCTTACTGGGTAAACCATCAGAAGGACAACTACCGGTTTGGGGAACTTCTCTTGGAACGATCTGGTTGGATCCTTATCTGTCTTCTATCGACGAACAAACTCCGTTAGTGGTTGATTTACCTTCTTCTCATCCGGGAGATATTGAAATCGACTTGTTAGGAAAAGCTCAGGAGGAACTTACTTATACTGTTGAAGGAAAACAGTTAAAGCTAAGGGCTGCCTCTCTGTATAGTGTTGGTTCTGAATATCATCTGATAATCCGTTACAAACATATCTATACAGAAGTTTCTGTATGGGTAGAGTGGAAAGGATAGGAGGTTTATCTTTATGGAAAATTCTCAGAAGAATGTTTGAGTCTGAGATATTGGAATAAAAATAGCACCACGGTATCAGGATATATTTCGATACCGTGGTGCTATTTATTTAGACTGTTTATTCTTCTCTTCTTTTTTGTCTTGATAATAAAAGTAGATAGAACCAACTATTGCTACAAGTGATATAAATATCAACATGAAAATTGCGCTTTCATTAGGACTTAACATATATTATTCTCCTTCTTTTTTGTCTCGTACAAGCCATAAACCTAATGCGAGTGTTAATACTATGCATATAACTGCAAACAGTAGCAGACTCCAAGTTCTTTCAATATTTGCAAATATCGAAGATAACAACACCGCGGTTGTTACATACTTGGCTATATCCATTAGCCATTTTCCGAATTCTTTTTTCATATTGTAGGGTTTTGTTTTAGCAAAGTTACTACAAAAAAGTGAAATGCGGAAAGATATAGT
>ULUK01041775.1_pt1 | contig 80746 bp, 72 predicted proteins | sample 1958451 | NCBI WGS metagenome assembly ULUK01 (sample SAMEA4835758, study PRJEB28245) | human gut metagenome | biome: gut microbiome; material: fecal sample | place: Denmark | collected 2008
TTTGTTAAATGGGTGTAAAGTAAATCTGTAGCATGACATTTCCAAATCAAATAAACGGGAATCGATTTCGATCCTCACTGGATTTACTTTCGATTCCCGTTTAGTTTGTTTTATAATTATGATTGATCTCCTAAAAAACGTTTAGAAGACAGAAAAGCTTCTAAGAAACAAATTATAGATGAACAAACTAAATAAGTTTTTATATCTTTGCCCACCGAGTAAATCCCTTATAAACCATTTATAGTTAATATAAAGGTTGATTAATCGGGAAAGATGAGAGTGTGTGAATAAAGTTTTATAGTACCAGAAATATTAAAGGATAATGGCACTACAAGTAAATTGGGTAGAAAAGACAAAAAGAGGGAGTGGTTTGTTTGCTATTGAGAGTATTAGTTTATTATACAATGCTATAACAACTATACTAATTTTAATTTTATATACGCAGTTAGATCATCCGACTCTTATGTTATACGAACGATTGGGCATTGCCTCACTAACAATCGCCCTGATCATTTTGTACCTAGCCGTTCCTTGTAGACTAACAGCCTTTCTGCGTATTGCTACTCAGTTGGGATTATTAGCCTATTGGTATCCGGACACATACGAATTCAATCGTCTATTTCCGAATATGGATCATTTGTTCGCCCAAGCGGAGCAATTACTGTTTGGTTGCCAACCGGCAGTTGAATTTAGCCAACACTTTTCATCTCTATGGATAAGTGAAGCCTTCCACATGGGATACTTCTTTTATTATCCGATGATTTTTATAGTCGTCATGTATTATTTCTTGTGTCGGTTCGAGCAGTTCGAGAAAGTTAGTTTTTTATTCGCAGCTTCTTTCTTTATTTATTATATCGTTTATATCCTGATTCCGGTAGCCGGACCTCAATTTTATTTTCCGGCTATAGGCATGGATCAAGTACTTGCAAACCATTTCCCAGCCATAGGAGATTATTTTTATGCCAATAACAGTTTATTACCTGGACCAGGAAACGAGCAAGGTTTTTTCTATCAGCTTGTAGAAGCTTCCCAACAAGTAGGAGAACGACCTACTGCTGCTTTTCCCAGTTCACATGTAGGAGTTTCCACCATTGCCATGTATTTAGCTTGGCAAGGTAGCAAAAAACTAACATTTTTGCTTCTGCCATTCTATCTCCTACTTTGTGGAGCTACTGTTTATATACAAGCCCATTATCTGATTGATGCCCTAGCCGGCTTTGGTTCTGCTATTTTTGTTCTTTGGCTATCGTCATATTTATATCAAAAACGCGCAGCATTCTCTATTGTGAATCTTATGCCTGTAGTCCAAAGCAACCATATCAGAAAAGTATTTTCATATCTTCTGATTATTATCAGTGTGAAGAAGTGATATAAATCATACAGTAATTCAAAACATAGTACATAAAAATACATAGAGAACACTTTTCCTAACCTATTGAAAACTGAGTTGAAATAGAGAATCTCTAATTTTATCGTCAAATTATTGGTGTTATGGAAAGTACTAAACAAGATTTATCTAAACAACCCACAAAAAGAGGAAATCCATATATGGGCTTTTTGTGGGGTATTTTAATTGTTCTATTTTTAAACGGACTGGTTTTCCCGAGTCTGATGGACCGGAAAATCTACAAAACCGATTATGGAGACTTTATAGAAAAGGTAAATAGCGGACAAGTTCGGGAAGTCATGATCGAAAATAAACAGATCTATTTTACTGCCGATAATGATAAAGGTGAACAAACAACCTATCAAACCGGAGAGATCAATGATCCGCAACTGGTAGATCGACTTTTACAGGCGAAAAGTCCGAATCAGACAGGGAAAATTGCATTCAATCAAATTGTTCCACGCGAAAATTCACCTATCCTGAATTTCCTTCTGATGTGGATTTTACCAGGACTCCTGTTTTATATCATTTGGAGACAGACCAGTAAAAACATTCAGTCCCGATTAGGAGCTGGTGGAAATTTCATGTCGTTTGGGAACAGTGGCGCCAAGATTTACGCCGATTCGGATATCAAAACCACTTTTGCAGATGTCGCCGGACAAAATGAAGCCAAAGAGATGTTGTCTGAAATCGTCAACTTCCTGCATAACCCTAAAAAATATACTGATATCGGAGCATCATTACCGAAAGGAGCTTTGCTGGTAGGACCTCCGGGAACCGGAAAGACTTTAATTGCCAGAGCTGTGGCAGGTGAAGCGAAAGTTCCTTTCTTTGCCATATCCGGTTCGGAGTTTGTCCAGATGTTCGTTGGAATGGGAGCCGCCAAAGTACGGGATCTCTTTAAACAAGCCAACGAAAAAGCTCCTTGTATCATTTTTATTGATGAAATCGATGCCATTGGAAAGAAGCGAGACTCGGCATACGGAGGTAATGATGAACGGGAACAGACCTTGAACCAATTATTAACCGAGATGGATGGTTTTGACGGCAGAAAAGGTGTTGTTATCCTGGCAGCAACCAACCGACCGGAAATGTTGGATAAGGCCTTGCTTCGTCCCGGACGTTTTGACCGTCGCATACAAATGGAACTTCCCGATCTGGAAGGACGAAAATCGATCCTGCAAGTTCATTTGAAGAAAGTAAAACATGAAACCATCGATTTGGATATCGTTGCCCGTGCCACAGCCGGCTCGTCGGGTGCCGAATTGGCCAACATTGTCAATGAAGCAGCTTTGCGTGCTGTCCGGCTAGGGCGTCAACATGTGATCACAGCAGATTTGGAAGAGAGCGTAGAGACGGTTATCGCCGGTGCACAGAAGAAAGATAAGGTTATTTCGCCCGAAGAGAAAAAAATCATTTCTTATCATGAGATCGGTCATGCCTTAGTTGCAGCCCTGCAATCTCATTCCGCACCCGTACATAAAATTACTATCATACCACGTACTTCCGGAGCTTTGGGTTACACGATGCAAGTTGACCGCGGCGAACAGGTATTGATGAGTCAGGAGAATTTGTTTAACCGCATTGCTACACTAACCGGAGGTAGAGCTGCCGAAGAGCTCCTTTGCAATACCGTTACAACCGGTGCTTCCAATGATATTGAACAGGCGACACAACTTGCCCGAGCTATGGTAACTCGTTTCGGTATGAGTAAGAAATACGATATGATGGGATTGGAACAAGTCAATAATGCCTATTTAGGAGGGAATACTACCTTGAACTGCTCGGCTGAAACAGCTACAGAAATCGACGAGGAAGTACTCCGGCTGATCAAAGAAGCCCATCAGAAAGCACGCGATCTCATTTCCAAACATATTCCGGTGATGCACGAAGCGGCTTCTTATCTAATCGATAAAGAAACGATTACCGGTGAGGAATTCATGCGGATTCTCCGGAAATATATACCAGAGAATCCTGAAAAGGTATCTTAACTAGCCAACAGTCTGACTAGCTCATGCTTTATTTTCCAGTAATGATTTTCCGGATCTCGCTCAGCTTGTTCAACGCTTCCAGCGGAGTCAGGTTATTCAAGTCCATATTCTTGATTTCATCCCGCACCTGACTTAATACCGGATCATCTAACTGGAAAAAGCTGAGCTGATAATTTCCTGATTGTCTGGCGGCCGAAGCTTTCTTGACCGGCGAGCCCGAAATAGTTCCTTCCTGGCGTTTCTCTGATTCCAGCTGTTTCAATATTTCGTCTGCCCGATTCACAATACACTTAGGCATGCCGGCCATCTTGGCAACATGAATACCAAAACTGTGCTCGCTTCCGCCCGGAACCAATTTACGCAGGAATATCACCTTATTACCCACTTCTTTTACCGAAACATTAAAGTTTTTGATACGTGGGAAAGAACGTTCCATCTCATTTAATTCATGATAGTGCGTGGCGAAGAGCGTCTTGGCATGTGCATGCGGGTGTTCGTGGATGTATTCGACAATTGCCCAGGCAATGGAAATACCATCGTATGTACTTGTTCCACGACCTAATTCATCAAACAAGACCAAACTACGCGAAGTCATGTTGTTCAGAATATCTGCTGCTTCATTCATCTCGACCATGAATGTGGACTCTCCTACCGATATATTATCAGAAGCACCTACACGGGTAAAGATTTTATCTACGATTCCTATCCGGGCACTTTCAGCCGGAACAAAACATCCGATCTGCGCCAGCAGGGTAATCAAAGCTGTCTGACGTAACAATGCCGACTTACCCGCCATATTCGGTCCGGTAATGATAATTATCTGCTGCTTGTCTTCATCCAGATACACATCATTCGCCACATAGGTTTCACCCAAAGGCAACTGCTTTTCGATAACCGGATGACGACCACCTTTAATATCAATCACATCCGATTCATCTACCAACGGACGAATATACTTATTACTTTCAGCGGCTTTGGCAAACGACAGCAGGCAATCCAAGCGACCTATTAAATTAGCATTACATTGAATAGGAGGAATATATTCGGTCAGACATAACACCAATTCGTTGAACAAACGCGATTCGAGTGAGAGAATTTTCTCTTCCGCTCCCAAAATCTTCTCTTCATACTCTTTTAGTTCCTCCGTAATATAACGTTCGGCATTCACCAGTGTCTGCTTACGTATCCAATCTGCCGGAACTTTATCTTTATGAGCATTCCGCACTTCTATATAATATCCGAACACATTGTTGAAAGCAATCTTCAGACTGGGAATACCTGTCTTTTCACTTTCCCGTTGCTGGACTTGCAACAGATAGTCTTTTCCGGAATAAGCAATCGAACGAAGTTCATCCAATTCTTCATTTACACCTTTGGCAATAACACCACCTTTATTGACCAGCGAAGGCGGATCCGGCTGGATTTCCCGATCAATCCGGTCACGGATCAATGCACAGACATTCAGCTGTTCGCCAATCCGGCATAAAGAAGGTTCGTTACTTGCCATACAAGCCTCCTTGATAGGCTCGAGAGCCTGCAAAGCAATTTTCAGCTGTACAACTTCACGCGGTGTAACACGTCCCACCGCCACTTTCGAGATGATACGTTCAAGGTCTCCTATCTGTTCGAGTTGTTCGTCCAGCAATTCTTTCACTTCCGGATGACGGAAGAAGTATTCTACTACATCCTGCCTTTCCTGAATCGGTTTTACATCCTTCAACGGAAACAAAATCCACCGGCGCAACAGGCGAGAACCCATCGGAGAAATGGTTTTGTCGATTACATCCAACAGACTTTTCCCGTCTTCGTTCATCGCACAAACCAGTTCCAGGCTGCGAACCGTAAACTTATCCAGACGAACATAGCGTTCTTCTTCAATCCGCGCCAACGAAGTGATATGAGAAATATGCGTGTGTTGCGTCTGATCCAGATAATACAAGATAGCTCCCGAAGCAATAATACCCAGTTTCAGGTGTTGAATACCGAAACCTTTCAGATTCTTTGTCTCGAAATGCTTTAACAAACGGTCATTGGCAGCCTCAGAAGTAAAAATCCAGTCATCCAATTCGAACGAAAAGTAGCGCGGACCAAAGATTTCTTCAAACCTCTTCTTATTGTTACGCTCCAGCAGGACTTCTTTTGGCGAGAAATTATTCAACAACTTATCTATATAATCCGTTGTTCCTTCGGCTGTCAGAAATTCACCCGTAGAAATATCCAAAAAAGCAATACCGCATTTATCTTTTGCAAAATGAATCGCTGCCAGGAAATTATTTTCCTTATGGTTAAGGATGTTGTCGTTGATGGAAACACCAGGAGTTACCAACTCGGTAATTCCACGTTTCACGAGTTTCTTCGTCAGCTTCGGATCTTCTAATTGGTCACATATAGCTACCCGTTTGCCTGCACGTACCAGCTTCGGCAAATAAGTATCCAAGGCATGATGCGGAAATCCGGCCATCTCGACCGACTGCCCTACACCATTGGCCCGTTTGGTTTGGACTATGCCCAATATTTCTGCTCCGACTACTGCGTCATCGCCATACATCTCGTAAAAGTCGCCCACACGAAACAGTAAAATAGCATCCGGATGTTTCGCCTTGATCTCAAAATACTGCTTCATTAAAGGGGTTTCTACTATCTTTGCCACGATTTATCCTGCTTTAAATTAATCCGAGCAAAATTAGCATAAAAATAGGAAACGGGAAAATGCTCTTTCCCGAAAGTCAGTCCTCCCTTTAACCTTTCCGAATCAATTCCGGATGCAGACACTCTTCCTTCAGGAAGGTTTCAATATGGCGTTTCTTCTTTTCTTCCAGGATTTCATTGATCTTAATCAGGATACCGGTCTCTTCTACTTCTCCAAATTCATGGTTGATGGCCGTACCGAATACTTTCATCTTCGGAGAAAGACTCATATAAGCATTCACCAACGGTGGTACATTGATACCAAACTTACGGACTTCCTGATTCAATACCTTATAATTATCCTTGAAATTATCGTAATGGAACAATTCCTTCATCCGGTTTATATCCGTACCTGTCTGTAACGGATAAATCGGAGTAACCAAATGTTCTTTATCTTCGAAATGAAGTTGCAGGAAATACAGAATCATATTTCGGGCCTCTGTATTATAGGTATTATACATCGTTACCTTACCAAAAAAATACTGCAACGTCGGATCGATTACTGACAAAGCCCCCAATCCATCCCAAAGATTATCCAAAACGAACAGACCACGGGTACTGCCCGAACGTGTTGCCTGAAACTCAAGAGCGACAAACGAACGACCCAGTTCTACTGTATAAGGCAAATATTCCCGAATAAACTGCTCGGAAAAATCAAACAAGTGCGAAGTAGCCAAGACAGGCTTGCCCTGTTCGTCAAGCCGGACATCCGAACCACAAAGGAAACGATAACCACCCAAGATCATCTCTTCTTCCGGATTCCAGACAATCAGTTGCCGATAGGCATCTTCCATCGTGTCAAATTCGTCAATATCAACCGGGAATCCCGTTCCTCCTCCATAATAACGAAAAGCGATTTCCCGCAGACGCCCGATTTCCTGCATTACATGTGGCGAATCATGCGCGGTTATGACATAAATCTCATTGTCTGATTTATTCGTTCGGCGAAGTAACTTCTCTTTTGTCAACTCCGCTTTCAATAAACTGCGGTCAACCGGTTGAATGATATCTTGCATCGTATTATCCTTTTAAATGATAAACAATCTGTTTTACCCATTCCGCCCATTCCACAGACTTTTGTCCGGAAGTAAAGGTTTGCCACGGAATTGGTTTGCCAAAGTAGATATGAAATGTTTTATGCTTGGCCCTGAACATTTCGTCCGGCAAATAAATCATCTCATAATTCATCTTAATCCCCAATCTTTTCCGGATATTAGCCACCCGATAAAAACGTGCCGAGTTCTGTCCGTCAAAATAAACCGGGACAATATCCCGCTTATATTGAACAGCCTTTTGGATAAACGACTTTTTCCAGTCCAAATCTACAATCTTTCCATTGATCTTCCGCGAACAAAGTCCTGCCGGGAAAGTAATAATCTGGTTATCGGAAGCATAGGCTTCTTCGATTCGAAGCGCATTATCGCGTCCTTGTGCACCATGTTTGTTAATCGGAACAAAAATAGATTGCAGATTCTGCAAATAAAGCAGAAGGTCGTTCACCAAATAACGGATTTTACCTTCATATCGCCGGCCTATATAAGCCGACAGACAAATTCCGTCCATTCCTCCGAGCGGATGATTGGAAGCAAATATAAATCGCCCGTCAGATTTCAGGTTCTCTTCTCCGTGAATATCCAGCTTTAAATCAAAATAACCGATTAAAGATTGCATGAAGTCAACTCCAAACTTGTCCTGATAACGAAGTATAATATCATTCAGTTCATCCTGATGAATCGTACGAACCAGATAATTAACCAAAAAGCCAGGAATCTTCTTCGAGGCAGAAGGGGCTTTCTGTTCCAAAACCTTGCGGATATTTATCAAATTAACTTCTTGTTCGTTCATTGGAATTGATTCTTTTCGTTACAAACTTACAATAAAAATTGACATAACATGTAAAATTTAGACAAACTATTTCCAGATAACCATATTTCCAATCCGATTGCATGTTATATAGATTATTTTTCAATTCCGAAAAACGCTCACAATCATCAAAAAGAAGTACCTTTGCAATTCATTTATCAGATTATGGGAAAAGAATCTTCAGAAAGAATTCAAACGTCTATTCTTAACGGACTTGAAAAGAAAGTACTTATTAAACTTGCTACCATACAACCTCGCTGGGTAACATCTGATATGTTAACATATTTAGGAGTTGTAGGAGCCATTATATGTGCCATCGGTTTCACACTTGCACATATTAATATTCATTATTTGTGGTTATCGTCACTAGGATTAGTCATCAATTGGTATGGCGACAGTTTAGATGGAACAATTGCACGGGTTCGGCAAACCCAACGTCCCGTCTATGGCTTCTTTATTGACCATTCTTTAGATGCTGTCACCACCATTATCATGTGTATCGGAGCCGGATTTTCCCCAATCTTCCGGTTAGACATTGCCTTGTTGGTACTGGCTGGTTATCTGGCTCTTTCTATTTATACTTATGTCTGTACAATCTTGGAAGGTAAGTTTAGGTTGACTTACGGAGCTCTTGGTCCGACCGAATTTCGTTTGGCAATCATATTGCTTAACACTATTTGTATGTATACACCATGGATTCATATACAATTTCAATGCTTCAACCAGCACTTTGGTGTATATGACTTAGGAGCCATCTGTATCGGTATATTTATTTATACGGCTTATATTGTCCAGTTTATAAAAGACCGTCGCATATTGGCAGAACAAGATCCGATCAAACCTTATCACCCCGAAAATCAATAAGGCTTATTCCATACGGAAAAACAACAGAAAAGAAAGACTTTTCACGCATAAAAATCATATCCAACAGGCAAATGCCTCCGTTATCCGGACAAGTTTAAAACCGTACCTACGGTCAACTTGCCACTAAATTCGGAGGCATTTGCTTTTTTTGTCGTATCCTCTTATATTTTTGACAGATGTGCTAAAGCTTTTCCATATATATAGTAAAGCTTTTTGACAAATATGGTAAAGCTTTTCGACAGAAGCCAAACAATCCAAACCTAACGAGAAAAACAAGACTTTCCAACGGGAGAAAGATCAGAATGAAAGGCCAACATCATAAAATAATGAATTAAAAAGGCCTACATGTTTCAAAATGATAGTTATCTTTGCAGCATTAAACAGTTAAGTGCAGTTTCTTATTGACATGAAAGAGAAAAATAAACCAGCATCCATCCTTTTAATATACACAGGCGGAACTATCGGAATGATACAAAACCAGGAAACAGGCTTACTTGAGCCATTCGATTTCCAGCATTTATCCCGATTTATTCCTGATCTGAATGCTTTGGATTGTTCCATCACAACCATTCAATTCGAAAACCCACTTGATTCTTCAGAGATCGGACCGGAAGTATGGATCAAAACGGCACAAACCATAGCCGAAAACTATGCTTCGTTTGATGGTTTTGTCGTCTTACACGGAACAGATACGATGGCGTTCACTGCTTCTGCCCTAAGTTTCATGCTAGAGAACTTGAGCAAACCGGTTATTCTGACCGGTTCACAACTACCATTAGGTATGCTTCGTACGGATGGAAAGGAAAATCTGATTACAGCTATTGAGATTGCTGCGGCTCACGATGGTGATTCACCGGTAATTCAAGAGGTTTGTATTTTCTTCGAAAACGACTTGATGCGAGGGAACCGGACCAGCAAGACAAGCGCCGACAACTTCAACGCTTTCCATTCCTATAATTACCCGGTACTGGCTCATGCAGGCATCAGTATTCATTATAATCTGCCTCACATTTACCGGTCTAAACTAAAAAAGCCTTTGAAACCACATTATACGTTCGACAACAACATTGCCATACTCAAGCTATTCCCGGGAATGTCGCCATTGGTTGTCGAAAACCTGTTGAAGACTCCGCAATTAAAAGGTGTCGTCATGGAAACTTTTGGTAGCGGTAACGCTCCTTCATCCGAATGGTTTCTGAAACTTATCCGGGAAGCAACCGACAAAGGCATCGTGATTGTCAATATCACCCAATGTCATACCGGAAGTGTAGAAATGGGACGTTATAAAACCGGTCATCACTTATTGGAAAATGGAGTAATCAGTGGTTACGACAGTACAACCGAAAGTGCTGTTACCAAACTGATGTTCTTATTTGGTTCCGGATTAAGTTCGGAAGAAGTAAAAGAATACATGCAATGTTCGTTGATTGGGGAAATCACGGTTGAAGATTAAGAGTGAGAGAAACAAACATAAAAATGGCATACAGAATAAACTACCATTCCGGTATCTGTATGCCATTCCTTTATTGTCAATTCTTCAAGAAGCACTTTCAGTCATTGCTTCCTTTTGTTCAGTTGAAATCTCAACTTTATCTGTTTCAGGCACGGTATTATTCACTTCGGTATTTTCCTCGGCTTTCTGCTCATTTTCTTCACGTGCCTTTTTATCTTCCCGAACCTTCTTCTTCAAACTTATAATATATTGTTGAAAACTCCGGTCCGTACGTATTTTCTTCATAGCCATCTGAGCTGCATTTTGCTGCGACTCCTTTTTAGAATATCCAATCCCGATTCCAATATGTTCGCCGGTTTCGAGCAGAACTGCCGCCGTTTGGAATACCGGATTGCATTGTTCATCCTGGAAAGATTCAATAATCTCGAATGATACCGGCAACCGATTCTTCTGTCCCCATTCAATAAGGTTCGACTTGAAGTTGACTTCCGTCTCCGATATTTTATCAATATCAATATGTTTCTTGATCAATACATCCCGGATAAAACGATAACACGCATCAAATCCTTGATCCAGATAAATCGCACCAATCAAAGCCTCCAATGCATTTCCCAACATATTGCTGTTGTGCGACTCATGTAAAGTAGAGGTATTAACCGAATATCTCAACAGTGGTTCAATTCCCAAACTCAAACCAATCCGGTTCATTGAGTCGCGGGAAACAATCTTAGAGCGTGTATTCGTCAGAAATCCTTCTCTTTTATTCTCGAAATGCTTATATACAATGTCGGCCACTACGGCACTCAGTATCGCATCACCCAAGAATTCAAGACGTTCGTTATTCAACCATTTTCCATCATCATCTTCTATCGACTGCGACTTATGCAGAAAAGCCTGCTTATACAAATCCGGATTATTCGGATAAAAGCCAACAATCTTATAAATAGACGAATAAGGCTCCTTGCCTTTACGCGTAAGGAGCCTTATTTTCTTGTATAGTTGTGATAACACGTTACTTTACAAATTTTTTAACGATGACACTGGCATTATGGCCACCAAAACCGAATGTATTTGATAAAGCAGCATTTACCGTACGCTTCTGAGCTTTATTAAATGTAAAGTTCAAATTGTAATCAATTTCCGGATCATTATCACCTTCAACATGGTTAATTGTCGGAGGAACGATATCTTCCTGTACAGCTTTGATACTTACAATCGCTTCTAAAGCACCAGCAGCACCCAGCAAGTGTCCTGTCATTGATTTAGTTGAACTAATATTCAATTTATAGGCGTGTTCACCAAATACTTTCTGGATAGCTTTCACTTCTGAAATGTCTCCTACAGGAGTAGAAGTTCCGTGAACATTGATATAATCGATGTCTTCCGGTTTCATTTCAGCATCTTCCAATGCATTCTTCATTACCAAAATAGCTCCTAAGCCTTCCGGATGAGAAGCTGTTAAATGATAAGCATCGGCAGACATTCCAGCACCCACAACTTCAGCATAAATCTTTGCTCCACGAGCTAAAGCATGTTCCATTTCTTCCAATACCAGACAAGCAGCACCTTCACCCATCACAAAACCATCACGGCTTCCGCTAAACGGACGTGAAGCAGTTTCGGGAGAATCGTTGCGTGTTGACAAGGCATTCATTGAATTGAAACCACCAACACCCGGAGCAGCAATAGCAGCTTCAGCACCACCCGTTACAATTGCATTCGCTTTTCCTAAACGGATATAATTGAATGCATCTGCAATGGCATTTGTTGAAGATGCACAAGCTGATACAGTTGCGAAATTAGGACCACGGAATCCGTAAATCATAGAAATATGACCTGCTGCAATATCAGCAATCATTTTCGGGATAAAGAACGGATTGAACTTCGGGCCTATTGTATCTTTGGTTTTTGCATAACCCAGCACTTCATCTTCAAATGTCTGGATACCACCGATACCGGCAGCAAAGATAACACCAATACGATCTTTATCTTCGCTCTCCAAATCCATTGCTGCGTCTTCAATTGCTTGCTTGGCAGCACCAATGGCTAACAAACTATAACGATCGCATTTACGTGCTTCTTTACGATCTACATATAAAGAAGCATCGAAGTTTTTCACTTCGCATGCAAATTGCGTCTTAAATTTACTTGCATCAAAATGAGTAATAGGTCCTGCCCCACTCTTCCCATTGAGAAGACCCTCCCAAGTTCCTGCGAGGGTATTTCCAAGAGGAGTAATAGTTCCAAGACCTGTTACTACAACTCGTTTTAATTCCATACCTTTTTATATAAAAAGGGTTGATTACTTCGCGTTAGCTTCGATATAAGCGATAGCGTCACCTACAGTTGTAATCTTTTCTGCTTGATCATCAGGAATAGAGATACCGAATTCTTTTTCAAATTCCATAATCAATTCTACTGTATCAAGAGAGTCTGCTCCTAAATCGTTAGTAAAGCTTGCTTCGTTTGTAACTTCTGATTCTTCTACACTCAGTTTATCAACGATGATATTCTTTACTTTTTCAGCTATTTCAGACATAACTTTTGAATTTAGATTAATAATTACAATATTACTTTTTATTTTTGCACTGCAAAGAAACGAATTTTTTGTGTTACAATACAAATTTAATGACCGAAAAATGAGATAAATTGCACATTTTTTATTTTCTTGTGCACTAAAACTGAGATAATCATGAAGAATATAGCCATTTTTGCCTCCGGAACAGGTACAAACGCGGAAAACATCGCCGAATATTTTTCTAAGAATGAAAAGATTAATGTGGCACTAATCGTGTCTAACAGATTGAAAGCGGGTGTACATGAACGGGCCGCCCGTCTGCACATTCCTTCTATTACGTTATCAAAAGCTGATTTTGAGGCAGGCGATCCGGTTCTCAACGTATTGCAGGAATATCATATTGACTTCATCGTTTTAGCCGGCTTCATGAGTAAGATTTCTGATCCGCTCATTCAGGCTTTTCCGGAAAAGATTGTCAACATCCATCCTTCGTTATTACCTAAATACGGAGGAAAAGGCATGTATGGTATCCATGTACACGAGGCTGTCGTTGCGGCCAGAGAAAAAGAATCAGGCATTACGATACATTATATTAATGAGCGTTATGATGAAGGAGCTATCATCTTCCAAACTTCCTGCAAGCTATTGCCGACAGACACAGCTGAAGATGTAGCAACCAAAGTTCACGCCTTGGAATATACTCATTATCCTCGGATAATCGAGCAACTGCTTACTCAAGAGGCTTAAAAGGCAATTCGGTATCTTTCCGATAGCCTGTTCCGTTGAAAGTAGCAATCAGTTCGCCGGCTTCGTTGGTGATACGTACTTCACAGTTGGCAAGACGCTTATGACTGAATGCTTCATGGGCTTCGGCATACAGAAAACCTTTGCTTTCTGATTTGAAGAAGTTAATACTGGATGTAATGGAAAAGGTCAGGCGGGCATGGCTATTCGTTGCTGCTGCAAAAGCCAAATCGGCCAAGGTAAAAATAGCTCCGCCCTGGCACACGCCACCACCGTTCAAGTGTTCGGGTTTGATTTCCATGCGGGCTTTTGCATAACCATTACCCGTTTCCAGTAATTCAACACCGGCTAAGAGGGCAAATTTATCCCCTTGTAAAAACTCTTGTATAGTCATAGGAAGTTAACGAGTTAACCAATTAATAAGATGACGAGTTGACAACGTTTGAAATCTTTGTCAACTCGCCTTCTAAAATTCTTATTTATTCAATTTCCATTCGGCACCTTCTTTGGTATCCTTAATTTCAAAGCCCATCGCTGTCAATTCATTCCGGATCTTATCCGAAGTAGCCCAGTCTTTATTGGCTTTAGCTTGCTGACGAATCGACAACAGTAAATCTACCGCTTTACTGAATGCTTCCACACTGCCGTTATCGGCTCCACTTCGTGCTTCGTCTTTCAATCCCAGCAGATCAAATACAAACAACTGGAATACTTCCTGCAAATCTTTCAGATCGGCTTCCGAGATCGTATCCTTTCCATCCTTAATCGAATTGATGGCACGGGTAGCATCAAACAAATGAGAGATGACAATCGGAGTATTCAGGTCATCATTCATCGCGTCATAACATTTCTGCTTCAAATCCTTCAAATCGACTGTCGATGTAGCTGCCGGTTTCAACTTCAGCAAACTTGCATAAGCATCAAGCAGACGAGCCAACCCTTTTTCTGAAGCTTGCAAAGCATCGTTACTGAAATCGACTGTACTCCGATAATGAGCCTGAAGAATAAAGAAACGGATTGTCATCGGAGAATAAGCCTGTACCAGCATTGCATGACTACCGGTAAAGAACTCATCCAACGTAATGAAGTTGCCCAATGACTTACCCATCTTCTGACCATTAATGGTAATCATATTATTGTGCATCCAATAATGTACCATATCATGTCCTTGAGAAGCGACCGCCTGAGCGATTTCACATTCATGATGCGGGAATATCAAGTCCATACCGCCACCGTGAATATCGAAGTTTTCACCCAGATATTTCTTTCCCATGGCCGTACATTCACAATGCCATCCGGGGAAACCATCACTCCACGGAGAAGGCCAACGCATGATATGTTCCGGCTGTGCACACTTCCAAAGAGCAAAGTCTATCGGATTGTGTTTCTCTTCCTGCCCGTCAAGAGCACGTGTTGTATTGAGCATATCCTCAATATTCCGTCCCGACAAGATTCCGTACCGATGATCTTTATTATACTTCTCAACATCGAAGTATACCGAACCCTGGCTTTCATAAGCATATCCGTTATCCAGGATTTTCTTTACCAAATCAATTTGTTCGATAATATGACCGGAAGCATGTGGTTCGATGCTGGGAGGCAATACGTTCAGTGCGTCCATCGCCTTATGATACCGGTTCAGATAATACTGAACCACTTCCATCGGTTCCAACTGTTCCAGGCGTGCTTTCTTAGCGATCTTGTCTTCTCCACTGTCGGCATCATGCTCCAAGTGACCAACATCCGTAATATTACGTACATAACGCACTTTATATCCCAAATGTTTCAAATACCGAAACAAGACATCAAACGTAATCGCCGGACGCGCATGTCCGAGATGCGCATCTCCATAAACCGTTGGTCCGCAAACATACATGCCGACAAAAGGTTCGTGCAACGGAACAAATTGTTCCTTTCTACGGGTCAACGTGTTGTAAATATGCAAAGGATGTTCCATAATTCAATCATTTAATATCGCAAAGGTAATATTTATCATTTCATTCCCGCCAGAAAGATAGGAATTTCTTTGCTTTATTCTAACAAGCGACATCCATCCTTTAAGGACATACTCCTATCACAACCTAATCAATATAAACTTATTTACTTGAATCATCCTTCACTTTTCTTCTATTCAGTTATATTTCTGTCAGATAACGTGATTCAAAGACAATGATTCCCTCACGTTCAATTTGGTCTTTTAAAAAAGTATCCATATTCCGGTTCATGCGGATAAGGTCAACTGAACATTCTAACAAATTCTCGAAGAAATGTTTTAGATGTGCAAAACGTATAAGTCCTGTAGGATCTGCTTCGCTTCTGTATATTCATTTCTTGCTACAGAACCAAATATACGCAAAGAACGTATTCCATATTCTTGCTGTAATTCTTGCCTACATGAATTAATTAAGCGAATGTATTCTTCTTTTGTTCTCATCTTTCTACTTATCTACCCGTCAACCTCATTGAAGAACGATTCGCTTAGCCGAGAACTTTCAGCCTTACCAGTAATCACCTCTCTACATTTCAAAATATTCATACGCATTGTGTTCAAGGTAACAAGTATTAATGTTATTAACTCCCTTAATCATGACACAATAACACAAACTACTTGCACATATTAGCATATACATGAATAATCTTTTTTACAAAAATATCAGATCAGATATTTCCTGTTCCAAGTATATTAGCCTACATGGAACACCATTATTAATGGTATTAACAAGATTTGATTCTTGATTTTAAGTTGTATCATCGTATTATGACTTAATAAATATTTATCAATCAGCAGTTAACCACTTATATAAAATCTACTTTTCCCCATCTTTCTCCATTTTCTCCCAAATCTTTTTATATGAAGATTTAGATAAAAAATCTGTTAGCGGATATGTTCTTATACTTCCACAACGCTTGCAGGGTTGAGGAACAGAAAATGTTGTTGCATTTAGTTCTATATCTGGCGCAGAAAATATTTTTCCACATTTAGAACATCTGAAAAGTGTAATTCCACGTAACATAACTAAACCATCAAACCTTTTTAAAATCAAAATAAGCACCGCTTAAAATACTCTCATGCCCTGAAATATCTATTCCTCTTGCCAATAAGCAATTCTTTACGATATTCTTAGAAGATATTGAATCAAAAGGCAAATGATTAGTCGGAACTTCCACAATAAAAGGCAAAGTTCCTTTCTCTATTTTCATTCCATGACCAAGTGGAATGTTGCATTTGGGTGTTAATATAAATGTTGCCATACTATAATTATTCTATTTTATACCTCGATTTATACTTCTAGTAGCATTTTCCGGTTCTTTTATCAACCAATCCATTGTCAATAAAGCAGCAAGATATGTCATTTCAAATTTTCGTTTTAGTTCCAATAAACTAAACCCTTCTGCATGATAATCATTTTCCTCCTCTGATACCAGCCAGCGTTTTAGAAGAATCTTTAAACTATCATCTATGTCCTGTAATTCAGCAGCTACCCTGACTGATTGTTTTTCTGAATAGCCACGTTCTTGTAATATACTCAAAATATTTTCCATCATATTCTATTCTTCAAAAATTCATTCAATACATCTTCAGCAAAAGCTCTTGCATCAGCTTCCAAAGGTTGCAAAGCATAAGCCTTAAATCCGAAATGCTCTGCGTCTTGATAGCCATAACTAAATTCATTCAATTTCCAGTTGGATATATCACCACCTCTTGGATGCACTTCCCTTTCATATAAGTTATAGTTTTGATATGCATGACGCCCTTCATGAACCAATGTATCCAATGCCTCTCTATAATCATTAAAAGAATTTGACTCTATAACATCGCTGTTTATGACTATTAAGTTGCTATTATTTGAATAATATCCAAAATGTCCGTTACTCAAATCCATGGCAGCCAACTCACAGGAAGGCCTATGTGCGATCACAGATATTTGATCTTCCAATTTTTGCAAGACACTCATCCGTTCATTAAAAGATAATTCTTTCCAGTCTTCAAAATCCAATCCTTCTATAGATTTCATTTCTTCCGAAATATCTTTTATTTGAATAGAATCCTGTGGAGCTTCTAAATAAATTGGCGAAATATCTTCACTTGCACATTCTAGCAAGGATGCTATTTCCTTATTAGAATCAATAGCCTTTGGAGGGACAAAAGACGATAATTCATCAATTCTCGCTACAATGGCGGTACTGTCTTTTGCCTCTAGAACTTCAGAAACATATGCTTTTTCAGCCTCTGTTACAGAAACCTTTTTTTCTAAACCTTCTGAAAATTCATTAGATTCCAATCCTTTACAATATTCTATCATAGACTTGTCATTTAACCTTATCGACTTTCACCCAATAGGCTTCCGTATTCAGAGAACTTGAAACGATACATTGTCCTGTAAGCAATTTTGAAATCACTTTACGCTGGTCGTCATTCAATCCCATAGCTTCACTGATAGCCTTACAATCATCCTCAGCCACCAAACGATGTGTTATCTTCAAATTTGTATTTTTAATAGCATCAGGAATTAGTCTTGTCGGAACCTGATCTACTAAGAACATACCTTCTCCGTATGCTCGGATCTCTGAAAGCATATTGCTAAACATCATTGCTGATTTATATTGTGGCAATTCCTGATTATCACATTTTACCATAACTCGATGTGCTTCTTCAATCACAGTAAGATGTTTACAGCTATTATCATTGAAATCAATTTTTCCGGTTTCAGCTAAAGCGGTGCGATATTCGTAAAGGAACTGTAAAATCAAAGCCATAAAGAAAGATTTATCCATATCGTCACCCACGTATGATAAATTAATTATACATGGTTTCTCAAACAACTCATCCCACGGTGTAGAATGAACTGTATTTAACATTTCTCCTTTCCAACCTCGTTTCAAACTATCAATGCGGGTGTTTAGACAGGCTTTCATATTTCGCTCAATCCGTTCTTCATATTGCCGGTTATTAATCACTTTATCCACGCTAATGCTCATACTGTTTAACGTAGGTGGCAAAGTTTTTCCGAACTCAGGTTCTTGTGTTAACCAATCCGTTGATTTATTTTGATAAACCGTATAAATCAAATCTTCCATTAATATAGGTAAAATATCGTACAGAGGGAAAGCTGCTGCAAAAGTTAATTTCAGCCGATCTATATGAGTCAAGACATTGGGCTCTTGTCCCTTATCCAACCATACCAATTCAAACGGATTTAACCTTAAATCCTTTGGTTTAAAGCCTGTCTTATAACGTTTACATCCCGGAATATAAATATCAATCGAATGATCTGGATGTTCCTTATTATATTGCAGTGCCCAATCTACATATTCTGTTTTTGCCGGCTCAATTACTAAAAATGGGATCTTACTTCTGATACCATTCAGTATAGCTTGTACTGTATTCGTTTTACCACTTCCATTAATTCCTGATAACAACGTGTGCCGGCACAAAGAGTTCAACGGTACAGGATAGTCTATATTCGTTAAAGATCCTCCATAGAGCAATTTCCCGATTTGTATTTCTTCTCTTCCTGACTTTTCCGGTAAATTCAGACTAAATTCCGGGCAACTATCGATTACACTAATACCTGGAACTGAACGCAAGGGGAAATTAATCAAATAAGAAAGTTCTTTCGTTGTAAGTATCGTTTTTAATTCTTTGAAACGATCGCCCAAAGGGTGATTAAATGGTTTATTATTAGAGGTATTGTCAATTCGGATATTAGGAGCTTGAAAATTTCCGATTGAATTATCTGTTTCAATAATATTACTGATATCAGTTATACGAATAGGTTCAAAAATAGATTCTTGTCCACTTAAAATAGATCGAAGTTGTAAGGCTCCTCCTTTTATGTCTGATTCTTTACTTGCTAATAAATAAACACCAACAGACCACATACCGATTGCTTTCCCAGTTTCAAAGCGTTTACTATGATAAAAAAGATGTTCAGATACAGATTCGATATGTTTACTAACTATATTACGACTTAAGCTCTGAGATTGTCCTTCATTCGTAGATACTGATTCTGAAGTGGAATAATTTGTACTACTTGTTGTTCCTATTGATTTAGTCGGAGTTAAAGAGTTTACAAGTGAATTTGCTACACCTATTCCTAACATAGAGACTGCTCCTGCAACCAATTGTCCACCAACTTCTGTAGCTCCTTCTAAAACAGATTGCGCTGCAGGAAAAAAAGAAGCAGCCAGAGAAAGACCTGTTCCTTGCATGGCGAGTTTCCCTATTTTAGAATAATCTTTTGTGGTTGTTGATATACTTTCAGAAGTAGATGTTCCTTCCGTAATAGTATGAGATTTTGAACTTCCTTGCGATCTTCCCTCTGTTAGATTGAAGGATTTCATGGATTCTGCCTGACCATTCATTTCTCTACATTGGAATAGCATGAAATCAACTTCGTTACTTTCAATAGGATCTGCTACAACCAAATATGCGTAGTTCTTACTTTGGCTCATACCTGCCATTAATTTATCTATTGTTGCTGGATAAATAGATTTATACTGACTTTCCATAGAAGGGATACCAGTCAAGGCATAGATATACTCTAAAGAGTCATTTTGTATAAGGGAACTGAAGTTTTGCAAACCTTCATCTTCTGAGTCATCTTTAATGGCATGACATTGTAATCCCGGCCAAACACTTTTCATGAAATCAGATAAATATTTGGTAATATTTTTCTTAATACCATTTCCTGTTGGTCGAACACCTAAATACAGTCTGTTATACTTCCCATTACCAGTAATTAAAAACAATAATTGTGTTTCTTTTGGCATAAAACATGAATAGAGAATTTTCTGCATTGCGGAAAAACAGTCTTCGGATGTTTGTTCTAATGGCTTTCCTATTTGAGTAATCTCTAACCATGAGACATTATTTTTGCTAGTTACTGGAACTTCCTTTAAAGCAAAATAAGGATTCATATTCACATCGTCTATTTTCTCTAGATACTTTCTTTCCATACAGAAAGATAAAGACTGGGAAATAGAAGTGGCGGCTAAAACTTTAGCCACGCTTTCTGATACAATAGGTAATTCCATAAATCTTATTATTAATCAAACATTAACCGAGTTTGTCTTATACATTCTTGAACATAATCATTAATCACAGATTGACTTTGTTCTTGAATGCTTAGCCTTAAAGCTTTGTTGTTTCGAATGGCTCGATCTACAGCTGCTTGTATTTTGGTACAAATACTATCCCATTTCTGATTGAATTCATCAAATACCTTTTGCCTTTGTTCTTTATCTAAATCTTTAGCCATTGCTTTTTGCCGTTTTTGTTCTTCTGTTTCTTCTTCTCCAAAGATATGCCTGTACAAAAACATTCCACCACCAATCAATAAACCCAATGGACCACCTAAAATAGCTGCGATGACACCTCCTAAAGCTCCTATAGCGAGATCAGGGGCAAGTTCCTTTAAAAAGGAATCATCAGTAAAGCTAGATCCCAATTGATTCATTTGATTTGTAATTAAACTCAAATCTATATTTGGCAACGAAGTTAAAATTGAAACATTCCCATTTTTCATAGTTATGCTTTGTTTAGAATAATTACTTACTATTCTATCTAATTCTATACGAACATTTTCTGTTTGTTTTTCAAATGCATCCTTATAACATTCAACTGCCCAAGCTCCAATTTGATGTATATCATTTCCAATGTTATCTTCAATATATGCTTGTAAGTCATTCAAGGAAACATCGGTGTCATTATCTCTAAAGTTAGTCACACAAGTAGCTATTGTTGCTTGTATTTCATCCGATACTTTTTCGCATAATGAGTTAATGAAAGGTGTGTAAACATCTACCTTATTCATTATTTCATTAAACATATGTTTTGTTTTACCTTTACCTCCAGAACGAATATCTCCTCGTCCTGATACAGTAATACCTCTTGATATGGTTAATGACGGATCTTGATCTCGATAGACCAAATCTTTAGGTAATCTCCAGCAATCTTCCAAAAGCTCTTGAATGAAATTCATTCTAGAAGCTCCTCCTGTTAAGAAAGCTGCGTTTATTGGAGCATTATGGATATGATTTTCCTTAAAATCAATCATTGCTTTACGAATTTCAGAGATATATCCTTTTTCTTCTAAGATTTGATTAAGATCACCTGGTTGAAAAACAAACTTTATTTTTGAATCTTCAAATTCCTCATCATCAACTATATCTTCAAAATTATAGGTTCTTTTAAAACGAATTTCTGGATCAAAGTAGATGGCTTCCTTTGCACACCTGGCTTTAAAGAGCAAATCTGCTATTAATCGGGGATATTTATTTTCAAAAGAGCGAATATCTTCATTATGATTACGAATATCCTCATACATAATCTTTTCCACCCTTGATGCGCCACAATCGTAACCAAAGTCAATCGGACGAGAGCCTTCTTTAAGATACGTAAAATCCAATGTACTTGACCCCATATCAAAAACAATAGCTCCCTGATTCACATATTGAGGCAACCCGGAAGATACATCTTGCTGGGCATTTATAAAAGCAGCCCTTGATTCCGTGGTAATTCCAGCAATAGGCAACCCTGCTTTTCTAGCCATTTGCCCATATAAATTTATTGTTCCTTCATCCTTCCATCCAGACGGAGTAGCAATGTAAACAAGATGATTTTCATTTGTCAGTGAAGCTCCAACCCGTTCACGAATTAATTTATAAACTTCATGCATAAAACGAATCATCAATTGCTCTTTTTCTCCATCAATATTTTCAGGTTTCTTTTTAAAACAAACTTCAACATCTGCTTTCTTCAATCTTTCAGGAGAAAATGCTGATTCCCCAATATAAACTTGTCCATCAGGCATAATATTGATAGCCGATGGTATGACTTTACGATTTGAACCGAAGTCTACATCTATTGGATCTTTTAATTCTCCTATTGCTATACCCCATCCAATAGAACAATATGCAGCTGACGTTTCTCCATGCCCAAAGTCAATACCTATTATATATTCATGTTTATTTTTATCAGGAGTAATCGCCCAATCATAGGCCTGTTCACATTCTTTTGTATCCATTTTATTAACAAACGAATCTTCTATAATATTAGCATCTGAATATGCAACAAAATCATCTTCTGATCTCTGTTCCCAATACAGTGCTTTAATATTATCCTTTTTAAAAGGTGGAATACCTAAAGAATATCGACGGGATAATTCTGCACAAGCCTTTTTATTTCCGCCTTTTGCTAAATATAAAAGCCTATCTTCCGGGACATTTCTAAAATCGTTCATATCCTATTTGTTTTTAATAAATACTTTTCCTTTTTTTACTAAAACCCCATCTTTTACAATGGCTGGACAAATCATTGTTGGCTTTTCAACTTTAGTTGATTCCATTTGTTCAAACCTGTCTAATTTATCTTCACTAAATGGGACAATTTCTAAATTGTAATTTTCTAAAGACTCAACTAACTGTTCTATTCGTTCATCAATTTTATGTAATCGCTTTTCGTCTGGTTGTTGAGAATAAGCGACGCCCAATAAAGATTGAATGCTTTCCAACAATAGTCCATATTCCTTTTCTAGGGTTGGTTTATCCTGTGCTTCATACTTGCTTACAACTTTTTGTATCTGATTACGGAAAGTATTAATTAGCGAATCGATGCTTTCACATGCCTGTTTGATAATGGTTAAGAACGAAGCAGTATCTATTTCTGTATTTTGAATACTTGTTTTCACACAAGGTTTTGAAGTTATTGTTTTCGCCGTTCCATTAGAATTCCGATCAGATTTAGACGCTAAATACAAAACAATAGCAGTACCAGCAATGGCACCAAATACAGCTCCCCAACCACTGCTTAACGCAACTTTCCCTAAAACAGCACCACCGCCTGATCCGATTAATGTTTTACTTCCATCAATCTTTTGCGAAAGTATTTTTTGTATAGGAGTCTGTTTTATTTTGCTATCTGTTTCTGGCGAAGAAGAGACTTTTGTTTCGATAATAATTTCTTGTTCCGTCAATTTTTGCCCCATTTCTTGCTGCGCATTTAATAAGGATAAGGCTGCTTGCAAAATATAATCTTCAGAGACAGTCAAACTTTGGCGATAAGAACCATCTTGATCAAATAAAGAGCCAAAATAGTTTGTAACAATACTTTGAATTTTGTTGGCATCCTTTGGTAAGGACAAACCTTTCAACTCATTTTCTAATGCCTGTCTGTTTGCTTCAAACATCGAGGCTAATGTTTGTTTTTCTTGCATGATTTATTTTTTAATTTGTAATACATTTTATTCTCCATATCAGAATATAATAAAACAAAATATTTAGTCCCTAAGTGAATACAAAATACAATAATAATAAAACATATTATCAAAAAAACAATTGGATTTATTTCTATACAAATTATTGAATACAAATCTTTTATACAGGAACTATAATCTATATCAAATTCAGGGTACAGCATTAAACTTAACCAGCCAAAAATAACAGTATAAATAAATAATTCTGTTATTTTAGTAGTCGAAATAGCTCTATAATAATCTTTCTTCTTAAACCACTTCGGATTTGCATCTATTGAATCTTTTTTTTCTGACTTTAAAGCCAATTCTGAAGGAGAAGCTATAATTACAGTATATACATTTGCTCCTTCATAATATTGTATTTGATTCATCCAATTTTTAGTCCATGTATTATGTCCTTTTAAGGATAACAACCAGCTAATACTACTTATTAATCCAAGTACACAAATAATAAAAGAAAGATTTGTATAATTATTTGATATACTTAAGTATAATATATTATTACCAATATCCGTATTCATTATGTTATTAATAGTTCCAGAAACCTCACAATTGCTTTCTTTTGCTAGAGATATTTTTGTTGTCGCTGTCAAAAGAGTACAATATCCAACAAATAACGCACCATTGAACAATGAATAATAATTCATCCACGTATGATATCGATCAACATGTTTCCAATAGGCTTCTATTGCTTTCTCATAAGCATATTTACGCCTGTCATCATCAGTAATATTATTATATATTTTTATTTCATCCATAATATTCCCTTATTTATAATGCTCCAACAGTTCTTCTTTCCACTCATTTTCAGTTTTGTCCATTTGTTTCCAAAAACGATAAATATAAGTCCAATATATAAAGCCAAATACACCGATTCCTAACCAATAAAAAGGTGTCCAAGAAAAAGAAAACCATCCGGTAGGTGGAACGTAAATATGGTACTTATAGATAAGATATAATAGAATAGGTACGTTCCATAATGAATTCCTTACAAAATGGCGAGTTGCTTCATTTTGCTTAATTTGTTTATATTCATTTGTTTTTATCCAAATAACATCTTTTATCCTATTTTCATAGAAAGCATCAGGCATTAAAATACAGGTATCTTTTCTATAGTAAAACTCCTGTAAGATTTTATCATAATTATTATCATTGTTACCTACTTCAAGCATTAACAATGCTTTGAGTTTATGGTAATCAGATAAATCATTATATATGATAGCTTGATTTATCAAATCGTAAGCTTCTGTAAGATAGGAATCTCTGCTCTTAGGATATTTGTCAATTGCCTCATAATAGCAAAGTGCAGCAAGAAATAATGAATATGCTTTTATTTCTTTATTCGAAATACGGGTATTTAATACACTTTGAATAAACTGTTCTACCTGTTCTGGTGTTGATAGGATTTCATCCTTATGAATCCCATATTGTTCCCAATAAGCTTTAAATGCGGTTTGATCTTTTACCAGAGAATTAGTAGCCGCACCAGTCAATGAGCCTATAGTTTTTTTAGGCTGTAAGTCATATCCTAATGCGTTTTTTCTCTTTAAAGTCATATTTTTTAATTCCATGTCAAACTTACTCTCCCCACATCTCAAAGCCTCCAAACAACGTGGTATTTCCAATCTATATAATAAAAAAGCGTGAGACCTTGTTTCACCATCCAATTTATTAACAATTTCGATTTTAGGATAAAGCAAAAAACGCTTTCTCATTATTGCACCAGTTATTTCTCCTACCGGTGTAATGCAAATATACATTTCTTGTTCAATACGACGCTCTCCTAATGACAATTATTTCTTCAATCGATGCAAAAAGCGTTATATGATTCAAAAAATGTTTCTTTACTGCATTTCTACATCTGTGTGTTACATCATTCTTTTATTTTATATGCTGATAAGTCCCCTGAACCCAGCTTGTTTATAATAAAAAAGGCGTGAGGACTTCTTTCCTTTTGTCAAGAAACAGGCATCGCCAAACGCCAACTCAGAGACAAGCGAAAACAAGAATCCCACGCCATATTTGGTATGCAAAAAGTATAATCCATACGGACTATACAAAAAGCTTACATAGACAATACAGATGAGCGTCATGTTTCTTTTATCCGTCTGAGTTTATTGAAATTGGCGATTTCGTTTCTTAGAATAAAAGATGAAAGAACGCATTTCTAACCGAAAGGGTATTTCTCTTCCCTTCGTATCGCAAATATACATTTTTTCTTTTACATGACGCCCGTAAGGGATTTTTATTTACCTTTACACCTGTCAGGTACAAAAATAAAAGAGTCTTGTTAGCCATCCAATAGCTCACTATTTCTATTTTGAAAGAAGTCTCTTTTTGTACCAAAAAGCCTGTTTATTGATACAAATTATGATTGAAACTAAACAAAGCATTCTGAAATTTCTGATTGAAAATTGTATTTTTGCTTCATCGGCATCAACTTTTTCAGCCAGCCTGGAAGCTACAAGCAGAAGTAGTATTTACCGGTTTATGAAAGGAACTGTATCCCCAAAAACTGTAAATAATATTTGGAATGATGTATGTAACAGCTTTGCCCTAACGGATGAGCGATTAATTGAAGTTGCCATTACGGTTGAAAAGGCAAAATGGTTTACTACTGTAGTAGCTTCATATTCATTTGACAAGAAAGATCCTTTATGGACTGAAAAATTACTTTGTGCGCTAATAGATGAAAACTACGCAAACTTACCCACCTCGTTTGTAAAGGAGGTAGTTCCTCTACTAAAGGATTTGAAAACAGACAATAAAGATATATTTTTTGGTATGCTTATGTTGTTTTACGTAAAAGCGAAACAACTGGATCCTTACAATTCTATTTTCAAACAGACATTGTCTGATCTAATTATCCATTTGAATAATTATTTTCATTCCGTACATCCCGAAAATGATGTAGCCTATAAAGCCATTCAGGCATTAACTTCGGATACATTATTAGATGTAGTCCCTCCTTGTACATGGGGACTGGTAGAAAATCCAACACTTATTTTGCAATATTATGCAGATCCTCTTTTTTTGAATGCAGCACTCCGTGGAGGAACTATATTTCATGAATGGGGCGATTTTAGCTATTGGCATGACGCAGACGAAAACTTCACTAAAGGAAGCAGATTCTGGTTATTCATGAGTCGGGAATCAGACTCCATTTATCATGGTAGCTATATTGTCCAAGAATTTGAAATAGGGAATAATAATGAAACCTTTATTGATAAACAAATCTTTAATATTCTCTTTTTGAATAAAGAAAATGATGATGAAGATTATGATGCCATCGTACAAATCTCAGAATCCAAGCCAACCGAAAAGCACTCATATCACATCTATTATGGTGTATATAAATATGAAAAAGAGGCAGATGAAATGTGGATGGCTTTCCCGAACGAAGAGGATAATATCTATCAATTACCTTTATGCCTAAAAAGAATCCGTTTTGACGTACCTACAAAATCCCAGGAAAAAGTCTGGTCTCACTTCATTGGTAAATTTGATAACAGCAATGCACTGGAGATATTTGTAAAAAGTCTTTGTCGTACATTAGACGTAGAATACTTAGATGATGAGTATCCCATAAAAGATGTATGTTTAAATCGAACTTTTTTCTCTTTGGTAATCGGTGAAAATGAAAAGCAAAAACAATATCGGATCCCATTGGAAAGCTATTCTTTCCTAAAAGGATTATCTGTTTTTGACGAACTGATTATTTGCAAACATAAGGATGAACTCTTCGTAGAATGGTCCTACTTAGGATACGCCATTCCATTGTCTGATTTTGAAGAGCTGAATGTTAGTTCAGAATGATCAGTTTATCCATTTCTTATTTCATTTATCAACATGTCAAAGAGCGCAAGGGCAAATATATCAAGAAAGTAACCAGTTTCTCTTGGAGGTAAAGATACAGTAGCATGTTACCTTTTTCCAAGCTTTTAGACCTAAAAAATCAGCTCTTGCAAAAGCATTGAGAACTATTATAAATCCGTTACATATTCCTATTTTCATGCCGAATAATTAATTGCATCACTTATATGAATCAATTAATTCACTAATGTGATGCAATCAATTCATTATGGTGATTCAATTACATCACATGGGTGAATTAATTAAAATATAGTAGAAAAATGAGGAATTGTTCTTTGTAAATACAAGAATAAAAGTATGTTATTCAGGAGTTAAGAAGGGATTTATCAACAGGAGGCCTCAATCCTTACTTCAACATGTGATATGATTTCAATTCTGTTCGCAAGGCTTTTGCTTTCCCGGCTGTCAGTCGGTCCAACAAGTTCCAGAAGTGTTCGTTATGACTCATTTCTTTCAGATGACAAAGTTCATGCAAGAGAACATAGTCAATCAGATGCCAGGGAAGAAGCATCAAGTAGAGAGAAAGGTTGATATGCTTGCTCGATGTACATGAGCCCCAATGCGTCTGGCTGCTATTGATTTTTACTTGTTTATAAACAAAGCCGTATTTTTGAGCCCAAGTTGATAAACGTCCGGGCAGGTATCGCTTGGCTTCATGGCGGAATGCACTGGCCAGCATTTGCTGGAGGAGTTGCTGGACTTCGTCGTCGGCGAAGTTGGTGACCTGAGGACAGGAGATTTGCAAGACACCGTCCTTGAGGGCCATGTAGAAATTATCCCTTTCGGTACGGACAATTCGGACCCGAAAAGCAGCCGTCTGCCAATCGGTCTGTTCATTCAATAAAGGTCTGGCCGGATGTTTCTTCAAAGCCGCCTTGATTTTCTCCCGGTTACCGAGGATAAAAGTCAGCATTTTCTCTTCGCTTCCCCGAACCGGCATGGTTGCAAATACCTGACCGTTGGTTATTTTGAGCGTATAATTACGTGCCCGCTCGCTGTAACGGATAACGACCCGTCCTAATTCCTTATCATCAAAATACTTTTCCATAATTCTTAGGCAAAAGTAATACTTTGGATCTAACAATAATACATCCGAATTTGTTATCTTTGCGGGCGAATTGAACTCAGCAAAGAAATAACAGATTACTTATCATATATAAAAATTACAATTATGGCTAAGAAAGCACTTTTAATGATTCTTGACGGTTGGGGTTGTGGCGACCACAAGAAAGATGATGTCATTTTCAACACTCCAACACCGTATTGGGACTCTTTATTGGCAAACTATCCTCACTCTCAGTTACAGGCCAGTGGTGAAAACGTAGGTCTTCCCGACGGCCAGATGGGTAACTCTGAAGTAGGTCACTTGAATATCGGAGCCGGTCGTATTGTTTATCAGGACTTGGTAAAGATCAACCGCGCTTGTGCCGACAATAGCATTATGCAGAACAAAGAAGTGGTTTCAGCTTTCTCGTACGCCAAAGAAAACGGAAAGAATATCCACTTCATGGGTTTGACTTCCAATGGTGGTGTTCACTCTTCTTTCGATCATTTGTTCAAATTGTGTGATATTGCCCAGGAATACGGATTGAACGGACGGACATTCATCCACTGTTTCATGGACGGTCGTGATACAGACCCGAAGAGCGGTAAAGGTTTCATCGAAGAACTGACTGCTCATTGCGAAAAATCAGCCGGTAAGATCGCCTCTATCGTAGGTCGTTTCTATGCAATGGACCGCGACAAACGCTGGGAACGTGTGAAGGAAGCATACGACTTGCTGATCGAAGGCAAAGGCAAGCAGGCAGATGACATGGTAAAGGCTATGCAGGAATCGTATGACGAAGGCGTTACCGACGAGTTCATCAAACCGATCAACAACTCAACTGTAGACGGAACCATCAAAGAAGGTGATGTAGTTATCTTCTTCAACTACCGTAACGACCGTGCCAAGGAATTGACAATCGTACTGACACAGCAGGATATGCCGGAACAGGGCATGAAGACAATCCCGGGCTTGCAGTACTATTGCATGACTCCGTATGATGCTTCATTCAAAGGCGTACATATCTTGTTCGACAAGGAAAACGTACAGAACACACTGGGCGAATACCTGGCAAACAATGGCAAGACTCAGTTGCACATTGCCGAAACAGAAAAATATGCACACGTAACCTTCTTCTTCAACGGTGGCCGCGAAACTCCGTATGAAAATGAAGACCGTATTCTGGTTCCGTCTCCGAAAGTAGCAACTTACGACTTAAAACCAGAGATGAGCGCCTACGAAGTAAAAGACAAACTGGTAGAAGCTATCGGTACACAAAAATACGATTTCATCGTTGTCAACTATGCCAACGGAGATATGGTTGGTCATACAGGTATTTACGAAGCAATTGAAAAAGCAGTCGTTGCTATCGACAACTGCGTAAAAGATACTGTAGAAGCAGCCAAGGCAAACGGTTACGAAGTGATCATCATTGCCGATCATGGTAACGCTGATCATGCCCTGAACGCAGACGGTACTCCGAATACAGCTCACTCGCTGAATCCGGTTCCGTTTGTTTACGTAACAGAAAACAAAGCTGCCCAAGTAGAAAATGGAGTATTGGCAGACGTAGCTCCTTCTATCCTGCACATTTTAGGTATGGCACAGCCGGCTGAGATGACAGGAAAAGATCTGATTAAATAATCATTCATCAAAACCATAAAGGGCGTGCCGAATTCCCTTTGGCGCGCCTTTATTTTATCTATGGAAATACAAGTCATCCAACATAAAATCTACGAGATCAGGGGCTATAAGGTTATGTTAGACTTTGATCTTGCCAGTTTATACGGAACAGAAACAAAAGTATTAAAGCAAGCTGTCAGACGAAATCTCAGGCGTTTTCCTTCCGACTTCATGTTTGAACTGACACCTGAAGAGTTTGATAGTTTGAGGTCACAAATTGTGACCTCAAACAAAAGAGGAGGTACGCGATACATGCCTTTCGCTTTTACCGAACAAGGAGTAGCCATGCTCTCCTCCGTATTAAACAATGAAACAGCCATCGAGATTAACATCTCTATCATGCGTGCCTTTGTTTCCGTACGTCAATATGTCTTATCGGCAGATACAACCATTCAGGAAATCCGCGAATTAAAACAACGGATGAAAGCCTTAGAAGAAGGTAATGAAGATACAATGGCTGCTGTTAATGATCTGAGTGAGGATTTCCGTAAAGAGTTGGATGATATTTACCTGGCATTATCTCAGTTGGCCGACCAACACAAGAGACAAGCCGAGCAAAAAGAACGTCGGCCCGTAGGATTCATTCATTATAATAAACCGAAAGAAAAAGAATTATGATGATTCAAATAGAGGACATCGTTGTTTCAAGCGATATCCTGACAGAAAAATTTATATGTAACCTGGAGGCTTGCCAAGGTGAATGCTGTATCGAAGGCGACGCCGGTGCTCCCGTCGAGAAAAACGAAGTTGCCGAACTGGAAAAGGTTCTTCCGGTTGTCTGGGACGAACTTTCTCCGGAAGCACAAGCGGTCATCAAGAAGCAAGGGGTTGTTTATACCGATCAGGATGGTGATCTGGTAACTTCCATCGTGGGCAACAAGAATTGTGTCTTTACTTGCTACGACGAGAAAGGCTGCTGTTATTGCGCCATCGAGAAAGCCTACCGTGAAGGGAAATGTAACTTCTATAAGCCTATTTCCTGCCACTTATATCCGATACGGATTGAGAATTACGGTCCTTATACGGCTGTCAATTATCATCGTTGGGATGTATGCAAAGCTGCCGTCATTTTAGGAAAGATGAAAGGTGTTCCGGTCTATCAGTTCTTGAAAGAACCTTTAATCCGGAAATTTGGTGCAGACTGGTATCAGATGCTCTCGGACTGTGCTGAGGAATGGACGAAGCAGAACCGAGGCGAGGATGAAGAAAAATATTGATAGCATGGAGAACTTCAAAGAAATAGGATTAGAGAAACTGGAACAGACGTTTTCCTTGCCCGATGTGGTTTCTTTATGTGAGGAAGAAGACAGCCTGGTCATCCTCGACCAGACCCAGCTTCCTGCCCAGGAAGTATTCCTCAAAATCGATAACGAAGAAGAACTCATCGATGCCATTGTCCGTTTGAAGGTCAGAGGAGCACCGGCAATTGGAGTAGCTGCTGCTGCCGGACTATATGTTTGTTTTGCCCGTACGTTGGCGAATATAACTTCTGCCCAACTTATGCAAACAGAATTCCTGGCTTTGGCCAACCGGATTCGCGCCAGCCGACCGACAGCCGTTAATCTTTCATGGGCACTTGATCGGATGACTGTTCTATTCAAGCAATGGATAGCTGGTAAAGACAAGATAAGTTCAACCGATTTCCAAGAGATAAAAACGCTTTTACGGGTAGAAGCTGTCCGTATCAAAGAAGAAGACATCGAGATGTGTAAACAGATTGCCCAGCATGGTGTCGGATTAATTGCTTCAGGAAGTCGCATTCTGACACATTGTAATGCCGGACATCTGGCAGTCTCTCGCTATGGAACAGCCTTGGCTCCGATTTATCTGGCTCAGGCTTGCGGACTGAATCCCAAAGTCTATGCCGACGAGACAAGGCCTTTACTCCAAGGAGCCCGTCTTACCACCTACGAATTGATGAGATTCGGAGTTGATACCACATTGGTCTGTGATAATATGGCAGCTTCGTTGATGAGTCAGGGAATGATCGACATGATCATGGTGGGTTGCGATCGGATCGCTGCCAATGGAGATGTAGCCAACAAGATTGGTACTTGCGGCTTGGCTGTTCTAGCTCATTATTACAAAATTCCTTTCTATGTATTAGGACCAACCAGTACCTTTGATCCGCACACACCGACAGGAAAAGATATTGTTATCGAACAACGGTCGGCTTCAGAAGTAACCGATTTGCATTATATACACCGGATGGCACCCGAGCATGTTGGAGTTTATAATCCGGCATTCGATGTTACACCGGCAGCCTTGGTAACGACTTATGTTACAGAAAAAGGAGTATTCCGACAAATTCAAGATTTTCAGTAGAACAACGTTTTAATACCTTATACAATGAACACATTCACAAAACTTTCAATGGCAGTCCTCATCGGATGCCAGGCTTTATGGGCCGTTTCCTGCACTTCAGGAGAAAAGAAGGCAGAAACTAGCAGCCCAGTTGTAGATTACACAGCGTATGTCGATCCGTATATCGGATCCGGAGAACACGGACATGTATTTGTGGGAGCCAGCGTTCCTTTCGGTATGATTCAGGCTGGACCACAGAATATCCACAAAGGATGGGACTGGTGCTCGGGTTATCATTATTCGGATAGCGTAATTATCGGTTTCAGCCATACACACCTGAGCGGAACGGGTTGTGCCGACTTAGGCGACGTGCTGGTTATGCCGTTCATGGGCGAAGTCCGTACCAAACGTGGAGAACAGGACAATATCGAAGGAGCTTGTTCTTCTTACTATTCACACGCGAATGAAAAGGTAGCACCGGGTTATTACTCTTTGCTGATGGATAACGGTGTGAAAGCCGAATTATCAGCTACCGAACGTGTAGCGATCCATCGTTATACCTATCCGGAAGGCGAAAGTCATTTACTGGTCAATCTGAAGGAAGGTAACGGCGACCGGGCATACGATACCTATCTGAAAAAGGTAGACGACAATACCGTCGAAGGTTATCGTTTCTCCAAAGGATGGAGCCCGCAGCACAAGGTATTCTTCGTGATGAAGTTCGAACAACCGATCCAGTCACTGCAAGTATTCAACGATGACACACCGGCAGGTAATGATGAATTAACAGGAGAATCCGTAAAAGGTGTATTGACTTTCAAGGATGCCCCGAAAGAAGTAAAATGCAAGATTGCCATTTCGTCCGTTAGTTGTGCCAATGCACAAGCCAATATGAATGCAGAACTCGCAGGATGGGATTTCGACCAAGTCTGCCAACAGGCAAAAGAAAAATGGAACGACCAGCTGGCCTGTGTTGATATCAATACCAACGACGAGCGGGCAAAGAAAATATTCTACACCAGCATGTTCCATGCCTTCATTGCTCCGACTTTATATTGCGACGTAAACGGTGAGTTCCGCGGACATGATGATAAAGTCTATAAGGCTGATTCTTGGAAGAACTACTCTACCTTCTCTTTATGGGATACCTACCGTACGTTGAATCCGTTGTTCACCATCATCAAACCGCAGTATGTTCCCGACTTCGTCAATTCTATGCTGAGCATTTACGACCAGCAGGGCAAATTGCCGATCTGGCCATTGGTTGGTGGAGAAACCGAATGTATGCCGGGTTACAGTGCCATACCTATCATTGCGGATGCTTATCTGAAAGGAATCAAAGGATTTGATGCAGAACGTGCTTTCAAAGCGATGACTTCTTCAGCTACATACGACAAGCAGAAAGGAGTTCCTTTCGTGATGGAAAAAGGATATATTCCTTGTGATAAAGTACACGAAGCAACTTCTATCGCCATGGAATATGCCGTTGGCGACTGGGGTATTGCCATGATGGCAAAGCAAATGGGTAAAGAGGCCGACTATCAGGAATTCTTCAAGCGCGGCCATTATTATGAACAGTATTTCGACAAGAGCATCAACTTCATTCGTCCGAAGATGGACGACGGTTCTTGGCGTACACCGTATGATCCGTTCCGTTCAGTACACGGCGTAGGTGATTTCTGCGAAGGCAACGGTTGGCATTATACTTTCTTCGTACCCCAGAATCCGGAAGGACTGATTGCCTTGATGGGTGGCGACGATGCCTTCAATGCCAAACTGGATTCTTTGTTCGTAGCCAACGGGGATATGGGTGAAGGTGCATCGGCCGACATCAGCGGACTGATTGGTATGTATGCACACGGAAACGAACCGAGCCACCATGTAGCCTATCTGTATCCGTATGCCGGACAGCAATGGAAAACAGCCGAGAAAGTCCGTTACATTCAGGATGAGTTCTATACCGACAAACCGGAAGGCGTGATTGGAAACGAGGACTGCGGTCAGATGTCAGCTTGGCACATCATGTCGGCCCTAGGATTCTATCAGGTCAACCCGTCACACGGTATTCTGGTGTTCGGTAGTCCGCAGTTCAACGAAGCCACGATCCAGTTGCCCGAAGGCAAGACATTCGAGATCGTCGCTCACAACAACAGCCACGACAATATCTACATCCAGTCGGCTACCTTGAACGGACAACCTTATACAAAATCATACATCACCTACGAGGATGTCATGAAAGGCGGTAACCTGACCTTCGAAATGGGCAGCACACCGAACAAGGAGTTCGGAGCAGCTCCGGCTGACCGGCCGAAGTCTCTCTAATCGACTACCAAGACTTTCTATATTAAATCCCCAGAATCAGATTCTCTACAATCCTGATACTGGGGATTGTTTCATTTATTGGATTATTAAACCGTGTCCAGCAAACAATCCTTAAACAAAAGAAAGTATTCCCAAAGAATTTGTATCTTTGCGATTTAAATCAATGGATCATAAAACGAATCATATCATACTATGGCATTACAATGTGGCATTGTCGGACTTCCGAATGTCGGGAAGTCCACTCTTTTTAACTGTTTATCGAACGCGAAAGCACAATCGGCCAACTTTCCGTTCTGTACGATCGAGCCGAACGTAGGTGTTATCACCGTGCCGGACGAACGCCTGAACAAACTGGCAGAAATTGAACATCCGCAGCGTGTCATCCCAACTACGGTCGAAATCGTAGATATCGCCGGACTGGTGAAAGGCGCCAGCAAAGGAGAAGGATTGGGAAACAAGTTCCTCGCCAATATCCGAGAGACAGACGCCATCCTGCATGTGCTGCGCTGCTTTGACGACGATAACATCGTTCATGTAGACGGTTCCGTAGATCCAGTAAGGGATAAGGAAATCATTGACATGGAGCTTCAAATCAAAGACCTGGAAACAGTAGACAGCCGTATCGCCAAAGTACAGAAACAAGCTCAGACTGGTGGAGACAAACAGGCAAAAATAGCCTATGAAGTATTATGCAAATACAAGGAAGCCTTGGAACAAGGCAAGAGTGCCCGTACCGTTTCATTCGAGACTAAAGAAGAAGAAAGAGTGGCACACGATCTCTTCCTCCTGACCAATAAGCCAGTGCTCTATGTCTGCAACGTGGATGAAGCCAGTGCCGTAAGCGGTAATAAATACGTAGAAGCTGTTCGTGAAGCTGTCAAAGAAGAGAATGCCGAAATCCTGGTGGTCGCTGCCAAGATCGAAAGCGAAATCGCCGAACTGGAAACTTACGACGAACGCCAGATGTTCCTGCAGGAAATCGGTCTCGAGGAATCGGGTGTAAACCGTCTGATCAAGTCAGCCTACAAACTGCTGAATCTGCAAACCTTCCTGACTGCCGGCCCCGATGAAGTCCGTGCCTGGACCTTCCACAAAGGCTGGAAAGCTCCACAATGTGCCGGTGTGATCCACACAGATTTCGAGAAAGGATTTATCCGCGCTGAAGTCATCAAATACGACGATTATATTTCTTATGGTTCAGAAGCGGCTGTCAAAGAAGCCGGTAAGATGAGCGTCGAAGGAAAAGAATACATCGTACAAGACGGTGACATCATGCACTTCCGTTTCAACGTATAACAAACATACATCCCGTGTGTGCTTCACCAGCACCACGGGATTTTTTAAATATACATATATGGTACAGCGATTTGATTTCTTAGTTATTGGTTCCGGTATCGCCGGAATGAGTTTTGCCCTGAAAGTGGCACATAAAGGAAAAGTAGCCCTCGTCTGCAAATCCGGCCTCGAAGAAGCAAATACGTATTTTGCCCAAGGAGGCGTAGCGTCTGTTACCAACCTGCTTGTTGACAACTTCGACAAGCACATTCAAGACACCATGATCGCGGGTGACTGGTTGAGTGACCGGGCTGCCGTCGAACAAGTTGTCCGTAATGCTCCACAACAAATCAAGGAACTGATCAGTTGGGGTGTAGATTTCGATAAAGATGCAGAAGGGAACTTCGACCTGCACCGTGAAGGCGGTCACTCCGAATTCCGCATCTTGCACCACAAAGACAATACGGGAGCCGAGATTCAGGACAGTCTGATCCGCGCCGTACAGACACATCCTAACATCACAGTTTTCGAGAACCATTTTGCCATCGAGATTCTGACACAACACCACTTGGGTGTAACCGTTACCCGCCAGACACCCGACATTGAATGTTATGGTGCCTACATCATGGATATGAAAACGGGTAAGATTGATACCTTCCTATCCAAAGTTACCTTAATGGCTACCGGAGGTATTGGAGCCGTTTACCAGACAACTACCAATCCGCTGGTAGCAACCGGTGACGGTATTGCCATGGTTTACCGTGCAAAAGGAACCGTGAAAGATATGGAATTTGTTCAATTCCACCCAACGGCCTTATATCATCCGGGTGATCGTCCTTCATTCCTGATTACCGAAGCTATGCGTGGTTATGGAGGTGTTCTGCGTACAATGGATGGAAAAGAATTCATGCAGAAATACGACAAACGTCTCTCTTTGGCTCCGCGTGATATCGTAGCACGTGCAATCGACACGGAAATGAAGAATCGTGGTGACGACCACGTCTATCTGGATGTGACGCACAAAGATCCGGAAGAGACCAAGAAGCACTTTCCGAACATCTACGAAAAGTGCCTGAGCTTGGGTATTGACATCACGAAAGATTATATTCCAGTTGCGCCTGCCGCACATTATCTGTGTGGTGGTATTAAAGTCGATCTGAATGCCCGTTCGTCAATCAATCGTCTGTATGCCGTTGGTGAATGTTCTTGTACCGGATTACACGGAGGTAATCGTCTTGCTTCCAATTCCCTGATCGAAGCCGTAGTTTATGCAGATGCTGCAGCTAAACACAGTTTGAGTATCCTCGACTCACTTTCTTATCAGGAAAACATTCCGGAATGGGACGACGAAGGAACTCGCCTGCCGGAAGAGATGGTCTTGATCACCCAAAGCTTGAAGGAAGTCGGGCAGATTATGAGTACCTATGTAGGTATCGTCCGTTCAGACTTACGCCTGAAGCGTGCTTGGGATCGTCTGGATTTATTGTACGAAGAAACAGAAAGTCTGTTTAAACGGTCTATTGCTTCCCGTGAAATCTGTGAATTACGTAATATGATCAATGTAGGATATCTGATCACACGTCAAGCTATCGAACGTAAGGAAAGTCGTGGTTTGCATTATACACTGGATTATCCTCCTGTTCCGCACGAGCATTGAGAGATTAAAGCAAGGAAATAAAAAGAGGCACGAAATCAGCTTTCCACATTACTGATTTCGTGCCTCTTCCTTAAGATATTCAATCATATTTATGCCGTAATACCATTCTCATAAAGATACTCAGGAGCAATATCAGCCCCATTCGACCAAAAGATCGTATCTTGCAAACCAAACTGGATAAATTGGGCTTTGTCTTTTAATTCTTCAAATGCCGGATATTTCAATAAAGGAGCCAGATCAACCTTTTTTCTTACACCATCATTGAAGGTACAAAGCAACACGTAATCACCCAAATATTCCACATCTGTAACTGTCAATAACATAAGCTATCATTTTTATCGTCTCACTTTTTCTATTTTCTCTCCTCGCTGAGCCTTATTCCAAATATCAAATAACTCAGCTTCGTGTTCATCAATAAATCGATTGATTAATTGAATAGCACTCGATTTGGCACGTCCTTCTACAATTCGATCTTTCAACGTAATTGTAAAATCACCGCTACCACTCCTAACATGAATATGTGGAGGATTATGATCAAACGCATAAATATAGATCAATAACCCTTGAATAACAAATATTGAACCCATAAGCTTATTTGCTGAATCACAAAAACAAAGATAGTACAAATATTTTCTAATAAGAGCTTTCCTCTGTTATGAAAATCTCCTAAAACCAAATCTTGAAACGGGTCACAGCATCCGAATAGGTTTTAAGAGAGAATGAACAACCATGCTTCTGCAATACTTCACGGATAAATATCAATCCAATACCTTGCCCGTTGGGTTTTGTTGAGAAGAAAGGACTAAAGAGTTTTGCTTCCGTCTCTTTTGAGATGCCTTCACCCGTATCTCCTATTTCCAGACAAAGCGGCTGTTTAGTCGTACGAATGAAAATGTCGCCATCTTCCCCGATGGCTTCTACGGCATTCTTGATGATATTAACCAATACTTGCTCAAATAGAATCGGATCCAGTTTGACCAAAGGCAAATCTTTTTCCAGTTCAATATGAATCCGGATCTGTTTACCAACACACTGATTTTCCATGAAGCGCTTACAGGAAGAAACCAGCTCATTCAAGGAAACGGATTTAACTTGTGGCTCTGGAATACGGACTACATCAGCAAAGTTCGTAATGAAGCGGCTCATTCCATAACAACGTTCGATCAGCACCCGCAAGACATCGCTTACTTCTTCCATGTCGTCCATTCCACGAAATGACGATTCTAACGTATCCAGCGTAGAAGTAATCCCGGCAGTTGTGTTGTTCACCTCATGCGAAATCATGCGGATCACCTTTTCATACGCCTTTTTCTCTGCCTTAAATACCTCATGTGTTAATACTTCTATCAGATAGAATTCATGTCGCAGTCCCCGATCCATAAAGAACGAATGCGAGCATTTATAAATATTGGCATCACTCAAGCGAATACTTCGGGAAGCATCAAGTGGTATGTCTCGGATTTCTTCGAGTAACGGTTCTGCACATAACGCCAGCTGTTGACCGACCAGATCTTTCTCGTTAGCCAAATGCAGTAGTCGGCAAACCGCCGGATTAGCCGACAAGATCCGTCCGTCAAAATCAAGGATCAAAACCCCCATCGGAGAAGCTTGTATCAACAGATCTAGGAAATGATTCTGTTCACGTACATGGAGACGTTCATTCTTCAACTGCTCCATCATCCGATTGAAAACATCCACAATACGATCAGTTTCTTTCTGTCCCACGTATCCCAGACGCGAACTGAAGTCCTGTTCTTTCAATAAGTCCATACCATTTCCCAACGTATAAAGCGGTTTGATGATACGGCGATAGAAATAGAACAGATAACCCAGCAACAAAATAATCCAGCCTTCAAGGGCAAAGAATATCCATTCTGTATATTTTCCGCACCAAAGGAAGCCGATCAGGGCAAACAAGATCGCCAGCAACAACAGGAATCCGAGGAAGATACTCTTTAATCGCATATCTTAATCCCGTATTTCTCCAGTCGCCGGTACAAAGCAGCCCGGCTGATACCCAAGGCTTCGGCGGTACGCGACAGGTTATGTTCATATTTATCCAATGCCTGAAGGATACTTTTCCGTTCCAGCTCTTCGAGTGTCAAGCCTTCCAACGAAGTGGATGCTGAAGAAGTCAAAGCGGATTGCGGCATACCGAACTGTTCGAAGTCGGAAGCTTCAATCCGTTGCCGTCCTGAAACCAATAAAGTTCGTTCTACCAGGTTCTTCAATTCGCGGATATTACCAGGGAAAGGTAATTGCTGCAAATAAGTAAATGCTTCGGAAGCAAACTCAACTGGCGGCAAACCATTTGTCTCTGCCAGCTTTTGGGCAAAATGACGCACCAAAAGCGGAATATCTTCCCTGCGCTCCCGTAAGGCTGGCAAATGGACGGTGATCAGATTAATACGATAGAACAAATCTTCGCGGAACGTATGCTCACGTACCATTGCCGGCAAGTCCCGGTTTGTCGCACTGACTACCCGAACATCTACTTTCCGCGGACGACTATCGCCCAACACTTCAAAGGTCTGATCCTGCAATACCCGCAATAACTTCACCTGACTGGATAATTCCAGGTCACCGATCTCATCCAGAAAGATTGTTCCTTTATCTGCCATCTCAAAACGACCGGTCCGATCCATATACGCATCAGTAAATGCTCCTTTCTTATGTCCGAACATCTCACTCTCGAATAGACTCTGCGACAAACCGCCCAAATTTACTTTCACGAAAGGTTCCTTCGCCCGGCGGCTGTGTGTATGGACGGCTTCGGCAATCAGTTCCTTTCCCGTACCACTTTCTCCGGTGATCAAGACTGAAGCAGTCGTCGGAGCAATACGTGCTACTGTATCCAGCAGACTTAGCAACGCCGGACTTTTCCCAATGATTTTATCGAAACATGGATGTGTCTGCGTTGTCGCTGCTTCTTCTTTTCCTACCGGAGCATATAATTCCAAAGCATTACGGATCGCCTTTAGCAATACCAGATTATTCCACGGCTTCGTGATGAAATCGAAAGCACCGGCTTGCATACCTTGTACGGCCAAAGAAATAGAACCCCATGCCGTCATCAGGATTACGGGTAAATCCGGGCGCAGTATTTTGACTTGCTTCAGTAAATGGATTCCTTCTTCTCCGGTCGTCGTGAGGGTAAAATTCATATCCATCAAGACCAACCGGCAATCTTCTTCACGTACCTTCTGAAGTGCTTCTTTCGGACCACCGACTGCCGTCGGTAAATAACCGGCCCGCTTCAACAGGAACGTTAGCGAAGAACGCACTACGGCATCATCATCTACTATCAGAATCTTCGTATCTGTCATATTATTCATTCTTCTTTATTCAATACTTCTTCCTTTGGCTCATCGGCATCCAGCAAATTCATGATTACTGTAGCCGGTATGGACAACCTCGAGAAAGCAAACATTTTCTTCCCCAAATCCTTCATTGATGCTCCGATATGATAGACTTCCTGGGAATCAATCAACAGGAAACGATCATGGCAATCCCGATATGTCTTCACCTCGACAGGCGGATACTGGCTGTTATGCTTTTCCAAATCCAACTGCATCTGCGGCATGATCCGCTGCGTATAGATCGTTGCTGTTACATCCGTTTTGCGTTTACTCAACATCAACAAGACTGTTTCATCCACATAATTATCAATCAAGACTATCGATTGTTGAGCTGACTTAATCAAATCAATAGCAAACTTATATGCATCAAAGATCTGGCCATTAAAGAAAACTCCTTCTACCGGAGGCAAGGAAGTCCGGACAAAGAATTCAACCTTATCGGCCAAATCCCGAATCTGGCGGTCATGTTCACTCAGTTTCTCTTCAATCCGGCGGTGAGGATACGAGTTGATCGCATGACCCTTCAGTATATATTCTTTCAAGACCTGGTTGGCCCACTGACGAAAGCGAGTTCCCTGTTTACTTTTCACCCTGTAACCCACCGAGATAATCACGTCCAGATTATAATAATCCACTTGATAAGTCTTTCCGTCGGCAGCAGTGTAGGCAAATTTTGCCCAAACTGAATCTTTTACCAGCTCTTCTTCCTTGAATATATTACGAATATGTTTCCCTATCACGCTGATGTCTCGTCCAAAAAGTTGAGACATTTCTTCTATGGATAACCAAACCGTTTCATTTTTCAAATGAACTTCCAGCTTGATTATCTCATCCGGTTGATATAATATAATCTCACCTTGCTCCATGTATTTATACCCCGTTTATCTGACGATCTTCTCAAATTCAGCATCTAAAGTACAATTATTCAAGAAATCATACAACGTCAGACTACGGATATTATAGAAATAACGCCAATAATAGTACAGCTCTTCTATGTGTTTCTGCTTGGCACTATCCTTTGACGTTTGGGCATCATTTAATTCCAGAATATCAATTTTCCCCACCATAAATGTTTCAATAGAAGTTCTGTAACGGCTTTCTGCCAGAGAATCCACTTCCGAGGCAATTTCCAATTGGGCAGCCTGGTTATTGAAATTCTCTACCAAAAGGAAAATATTCTGATTGAAATCCATCTGTTCCTGACGGATTTTCGAAAGCACGACTTCCCGGTTTGATTCGGCTACTTTCACCTTCCCTTTCCGCTTACCCCAATCCAGTATCGGAATCGAAACGCCTACTTCCACCACCTGATTATCTTTCAGCGGATTATAGGATCCCGAGAAGGAAAGATCTTTCCCCGTATAACCAACCGAGGCAAACAAATTGATGTTTCGCTGGTTCCCTTTGGCCGTTGCGACATCATAATCGGCCTCCAATTGCCGACGCAGAATATTCTTGGAGAAGGAATTATTCTCTTGAGCCCGTGCCAATACCTGCTGATAGTCCAGACGCACACCGGTAATCGCTTCGGGCAAAACCGGCTCAATCCGGTCCCGTTCACTTAATCCCAGGAAAGAACGCAGCTGGAACATCATCGAATTCAGACTCGATTGCGCCTCCGTGACCTTCCCTTTTGCCTGCAAGGCCGACTGTTTGAGCTGCATCAGTTCGATTTCCGAGATATGGCCGATCTTCCGTTTGGCAATCGCTATCTCATAAAGCTTATTGGCATTCTCCAGGTTCTGCTTACAAACTGCCAAGTTATCTTCTGCCAACAACAGATTAAAGTAATGCGTAATGGTTGTAATGGTCACCTCTTCTACACTTTCCATAAAAGCTGCCTTCGCTTCTTCATAACGGACCGGCTCGATACGCCGTTTCCATTTCTGATCGTTCACTCCGAATATCGGCTGCGTCAAGGTGAGGCTGACCGGAACACTCATAAACTCATTGTAAGCACCTTTCCCCAATTGGCGGGTAAAATCCAACGACGTATTCAAGGCGATCTTACCTCCGGTCAGGGCGATATTCTGCTCTATCGAGATCTCTCCATTAAGACCTAAGACATTATTCTGTACATACGTATAAGATCCATCCGACTGCTGGTATTTGGAGTATTGCTTGCTATACGAAGGCAATGTGCCGGTGAAGATCACCTCCGGCAATTGCTCGGCCTTGTGTGTCCGGTATTCCCAATAAGCCGTCTTCAATTCATTTAAAGCGACGGCCGCATCCACCGATTGCATCTGAGCCAACCGGATGGCATCCGTCAACGAAAGAGAGACTGTCCGGGCCTCCACCTCCTCCGCATAGCTGTTATCACATACTCCTATGATATAAATTAAACACAAAATCCAAATCCGTTTCATATCCATTTCTTTTTTCAACAGAAGAGCAAATGCCATGCCATAAATATATCTGACTGATTATCAATCTAAGGCAGAGGGATACGGTGTTCGGTTTCGGACAGTTGGTTCGGTTTCGGACGACAGCAGGTTCAATCCCAGCTGTATAAGTCCTGGAAATTGCGGGGGCGATGCTGGCGGCGGTAGGACAGCACGCACATGCCCGTGAGCAACTTGAACATCTTGTGAAACGTCTTCTCTTCGGTGCGACCGGTGTAACCACAACGGCGGGCAATCTCTTTCGTTGCCAGCCCGGTACAAGCCAAATATTCCTGCGCCTCCATCAAACGATAATGTTCGATGAACGACCGGAGGGTAAAGCCCGTCAGGAGATGCAGGGCCGTGCTCAGTTCGCGCCCATTTACGGCCAGCCGTTCGACCGCGGTTTTAGGATCACGGAAACGGTTGTGGTGCAACAGCAAGACTACCGCATCCACAATCACAGAACCCGAAGGGCGCAAGTCGTGGCTAACCGGCTCTTTCCGTGTCCACCCTTCCGCATTCGTCACTCGTTTTTCCGTCAGGACCGAAATATAGACATCCTCTAAAGCGATTTTGGGAATTGATATGACCATCGATTTTCTTTTTTACAGTAATCAAAGGCAAATATAAGGAATATTCCCATAGATTTCATCTTTTTCCACCCAATAAGATGAAATTGTCACAATAGATTCATCTTACCAGGTAGAAAAAGATGAATTTATTATGCTTGATTCATCTCACTGGGTAGAAAGAGATGAATTTATCATGCTCGATTCATCTTACCGGGTAGAAAGAGATGAATCGAGGCTATCAAGCGGTATTTATTCTGCCCGCAAGGCATCGGCAGGAGCAATACGGGCTGCCTTTTGCGCCGGATACCAGACTCCCAAGACAATGATAAAGGCCAATAACAGCCAGGTGATCAGCGAGACTTCAAAGAAACGGAGAAGTCGTTCGTCGGCTGCCGAGGCTGATACCAAATCGGCATACATCAGGTTTCCACAAATAAAGAGGGCGGGTAGCGCAGCCAGTGTAAGGAGCAGCAAACTTTCGGTGATGGTAAACCGAAGCAAGCCGGTACGCGACGAGCCCATCGCCATACGTAATCCCAATTCTTCCTTCCGGCGGTTCACGCGGAACCAGAACGAACCGATCACTGCCAGGAAAACATTGACCAACAAGAAGAGCATCACCGACGAAATCACCTGTTGTCCGCTCGAATTGGAAGTCTTCTCCAGGAACTGCTCCCGAATATCATTATAACGCTGTACATCAGACACCCAGAAATTCCCTGCCTGTAACTGATGACGCATCTCTTTCATAAAGCGTTCCTCAAAACCTGCCGTCTCGACATTCGGGCGGATACGGAAAGTGATTTGTGTAACCATACAATCTCGTTCCGATTCAATTTCATCGTTAGACAATAACCGAAACCAAGCAAAAGGATTCTTCTCATTATATTCATCATTCCGAACTGGTTCGGTGACAGCCACAATTTTCATCGTATCCTCTCCACTGGCTAATTCCTCGTCCACAACATTCGTCCGATGGAAAAACAACTGGGCTATATCCGCCGAGATAATCAATCCCGGCTGTTGAATCCGCTGCTCCAGTTCTTCGGGTAAACCTCCAGCTGCAGGTGTGATATGAAATACCTGAAAATAAGCCGGAGTAACCCAATACGTGCGGACAAACTGCTCTACGCTGTCTTTTTGTAGCCCATTGCTACTATTGGAATAGGAATAAGGCAACGAATACATTGATAAAGCCACAGCTTCCACATCCGGATGCTGCCGGATACGTTCCACGATACGATCGAAGTTCTGCTTCGGTTCTTCACTATCTTCCGGATAAACGACAAATTGAGGAGAATCGGACGAACGTAAAGAAACGACAGCTTGGTAGACTCGATCGGTTTCAAACCCAACCGGGCGATGATATAACGTATATTGGGTAATGAAATAGTCAGTCATAATCCATAAAGCGACAAACACCACCATCAACTCAGCCAATATCCACAAATTACTGCGGAATTGCGCACGGATAATTTTCAACAAATGTATAATCATACGATCCATTTTTTTACAGGTTCTACATATTCAAGGCATTGACAATATCCGAGCGAATGGCATTCCACACTGGGACCAACGAAGAAAGCAGATTCAACACCAAGCAAACCACAATGGCCGAGAGGAAAACCTGCCAGTTTAGCAACATTCCGACTGATAATGTTATGGTCTCTGCATCCCCAGCCATCAAAAACTGATAACTATTTGCTAATAAGATATTCTTATACAAACTAACTAATCCGTAAGAAAAAAGTAAGCCAGCCAGACTACCAGGGAACATCAATAGCAGATTCTCCACAAAGATTTGCATAAACAAGGTTCCACGTGGAGCACCAAAGGCCTTACGGATACCAATCTCTTCCATCCGATCCTGGATATGCGAAGCATTCAGTCCGGATATATTCAAAGCCGGAACCAGCAGAAAGAGCAAAAGGAAAAGAGCAATCGCCCCGTAAGCCTTCGAGCTACTGACACCCATGATCGTAAAGACGGCTGGTCGGACAATAGCATCCTTGATTTGGCCTTCGGCCAACGTCGTGTTATAGCGTTTGATAGCCTGATCCAATTCCGCCTGTACTGCCGGAAGATCCTTTTTATTACGTAACAAGATATTCGCCTGCAATTTTCCCACTGTCACTTCACGTTCACTGACTGATTCATTCGCCAGACTCGACATAGAAGTATAAGGAATCCAAACCTGCGCATACGTATCTTCCAACGTACCGGACACATCTTCTACCACCCCACAGATCCGATATTCCACTTCATTCAGCTGGATAGTTTGCCCGATGACATCTTCCTTACCAAAGAACTGACGTGCCATGGAACGGCATAAAACAACCGTTCTCACACCCGATTCAAAATCAGATTCCGTAAATGGCTTTCCATACAGAAAACGAAAATCATAGACTTGCCAAAATGCCGGATTACAGCCCATATACATAATCTTGGGTTGCATGTCTATCCCCGGAACAGAAGCAAACATCTCGCCTCCTTGAAAGAATTGAAAGAATGGCGCAGTAGTAACAGCAACAGCCTCCGGAGTCTTCAAGGTTTGTATTACTTCTTTCACATAACGGATTCCCAGACTACTATTCCAAGTACTATTGCCCTCATTATACACATAAGAAACTTGATCCATATACGCCATCCTGTCCCGATGTACTTCCGGCGCTATATTAGCGGTACGAATGTGATACACTACCGCCAACACCATCACCATCGAAATCGCCAGTCCGGTTCCGATGATATAAACGGCACTGAAGAAACGGTTTTGTTTCATCAATTGCCAGGCTTGTTTGAAATACAGATTTATGGTTGTCATTTTAGTTTGTTTAGTTTATTATTCATCTTTCAAAGCTTCTGTCGGATTTAACCGGGCTGCCTGTTTTGCTGGAAATACGATACCCGCTACAATCATCATGGCCAATGTCAGGAAAGTCATCAGGAAACTATATACAAGACGGTCTACCATAGAAAGATCCATCGAAGTAGCAGTCAGTACATCCATTTGGGCCAAATTAGCATAAATCAACAAGGCCGGTAAAGTGACAACACCCAGCAAAATAAATCCTTCTCCTATCAATTGGATAAAGATTACCGATCTGGAAGCTCCTACCGCCATGCGCAAACCGATCTCCGGAATACGCTGCCGAGCACGGAACCAGAATGTTCCGACAACACCCAACAAGACATTAAACAACAGGAAACATACACCGACCACATACAAACGGATATTATCCAAAGCAGAGCGCAGTACTTCTTCCCGATAATAACTCATAGGAGTGACATCTGACAGATATATGTTTCCCAGCCTCAGTTGCTGTTCCATATCTTTCCTGAACTGCTGCATAAGCTCAGGTTTGTCTGCCGAAGGCTTCATACGCACGAACAAGTTTATATTCCCTGAAAGTATTTCAATACCGTATTTCTTCAACTCATCCCGTCCGCCGAGATTCCGGTAATAAGCATAATCAAACGGGCAGAACTCGTGGTAGCGTTGGAACTCGCAGACTTCGCCAATACGATAAGCCGTGCTGTCGGAGTCGCCCTGATCCGTAATCCAGATTTCTTTTCCTCGTCCTTCAACCGGACTACCATAATAAGCCTTGGCTACAGAAGAGGTGACGACGATGCCATTGTTCTCCAAGGTTTTCTCAAGTTTTTCCCACGATTGTCCGTCGGCAGTCTTTACCTTGAAAACACGGAAATACGAAGGATCCACGTCACGTACATAACCATAACGCTTTAGACCTTTGCCATGAAAAGTAGCAAACCGGTTGAAATACATATAATGGAAATGATTACCGGAAGTATAACCTACAGTTTCCACACGCGAGTCCTTCTCCAAACGATCTATGATTGTGAAGAAATCATCCATTCCATTCGTCGTGTGCACGGCGGTTGTATCATAATCCGCACTCGTTTCCGGCACAACACCCAGCCAGACTTTATACACATGCGAAATGTCAAACCCCAAAGGCTGTTTGTATTCCTTGTATTTCACATACAGATAATCTGCCGCATAAAGCAGACAACTGAAGACAACCAGCAGTTCCAGCAGAATCAGCACATTGGCTTTCCGCTCGTTCCACATCTGTCGAATCATTGAAGCGATCATACCATTAACTGTTTAAAGCCTCGGAGATTTGCTGCCGAGTCGCTTTCCAAGCCGGGAATACAGCCGAAAGCAGGTTTAACAATAGACACAGAATAAAAACTGCGATAAATACCCAGCCGTTTACCATCTGAAGCGAAAGCTGTTCCTGCCCTAACGAGGTAATCATCAGCCAGTCGCCCATGCAGGCAAGAGCAACATACGAAAGTATAAATCCCAACAAGCCGCCAATCAATGTCACTAGCAGATTCTCTAGCAGGACTTGCGACATAATACGTTGTCTCGTTGCTCCATAAGCTTGTCGCAAGGCAAATTCAGGAATCCGTTTGCGTGTCCATGCCAGGATAATACCGGAGATATTCAGTGCCGGTACCAGCAGGATGATAAACGCTATTGTTCCAAATCGCAGAAACACTTTCCCTACTGATACTTCCGAATATTCTCCACCCATCCACTTTTCCAGATGAGACAAAGGTTGATGCAGGATGTTGGCCTGTACATCCGAAAGACCAACATTGAAGTTGTCAATACGCTTCAGCAGTTCCTGCTGCAAATCTTCCCGGTTATGTTCTTTCTTCAAGAGCATATAGCATTCGAAGGATCCTCCTATTCCTTCCAGATTAGAAAATAAATGCGTTCCGGCCGTATAAGGAATCCACACGTCGGCCCAGGCTTTGTCGGCAAAGCGCGATACGTCTTTCACCACACCACACACCCGATACACCAGGAAGTTAATCTTCAGTTCCTTCCCTACCGCCTGTTCGGTTCCGAACACAGAACGGGCCACTTTCTCACTGATAACAGCCTCGTGTAACCCACTCTCAAAAGTAGCTTTCGAGAAAGGATTTCCTGTTACAAAGTCAAAATTATATACATGCCAGAAAGCCATATCTGTTTCCAGAATAGAGGCAGTGACCGTATTCCTTCCATCCATCGACAGCAAGATTTGTTTCTGCCATCTATCACGAACCACAGCCGTGACTGCTTCGGCCGACTGCAACGGATAAAAGCATTCTTTGATAAAAGGCAATCCTAAACCCGTCATGGCGATACGCCGTCCGTCAGTCTTTCCTTCTATCTTTACATGCGTGACGTAATAGGTATCCGCACGATAGCTTTCCGGCTTAAAGGCTGCTGTATTAGCTATGAACAAGATCACAAAGACCATGATCATACAAATCGCCAAAGCCGTTCCTAAGATGGAAAGCAAGGCCGCCAGCCGATTTTGCCTCAGCAACCGCCAGGATTGTTTGATATATTGGTTGATATTGGGCATAGTCGGTACATTTATTGAATCTGCCGTCCATCAAAGAAATGCACAATACGTGAAGTCTGCTTCGCCTGGTTTTCATTGTGTGTTACCATGACGATGGTACGTCCGTCTTCCTGATTCAGCTTATGCAGGATTTCCATTACTTCTGCTCCCATCTTGGAGTCCAAGTTTCCGGTCGGCTCGTCGGCCAGGATGATCTCCGGATTCCCGATAATGGCACGGGCAATAGCGACACGCTGGCACTGACCTCCGGAAAGCTGTGTCGGGAAGTGACGCATACGGTGTGACAGACCCACTTTCTCCAAGACGGCGATGGCTGCTTCCCGGCGTTCCTTGGCTGATACATGCGGCCGGTACAAAAGCGGCAGCTCTACGTTATCCAGTACATTGAGGGAATTGATCAGATGGAAAGACTGGAAGACAAAGCCCAGAGTCTTGTTACGGAAGGCCGCCAGTTGCTTATCGTCCATCGATGCGGTTTGCACACCGGCAATCTCTACGGTTCCGCGCGTTGGCTGATCAAGCAATCCCATAATATTCAGCAGGGTTGACTTTCCGCAACCGGATGGTCCCATAATACTCAGGAATTCACCTTTATCTACTGTCAGGTTTACATTTTCCAATGCTACGGTTTCAATCTCTTTTGTCCGATATACTTTCTCTAAGTTTGTTAATGTGATCATATTATTTAAGTTTTAAAGTTATTCATAATGCAATGTTTCTGCCGGATTCATCCGGGTAATCTTGTTGGCCGGAATACGGATACCCAAGTAAATCATACCGCCCATCAACAGATAGGAAATCGATAAGGTAATCAGGAAGCGCCACCAGGTATAAGCCAGTCGATACGTATCGGGCATATCCAGATACAACATATTTACCAAGAAGATCAGCAGGAATGGTAAAGTCAGCGCCAACAGGAAAAGTCCTTCGAGGAATAATTCCCGGCGCAACTGTCTTTTCGAAGCACCCAAAGCTGCCCGCAACCCGATTTCTGCCCGCCGTGACTGCGTGCGTAACCAGAAGGTACCGACAATCCCGAAGAAGATATTCACCAGCATAAAGCCGACCATGGCAATCTTTTTCTTCTGGTTATCCAAACGAGGCTTCAACATGTCGGCACGATATTCACTGATGGGTTTCATGGTAGAAACATACAGATTCCCCTCTTGCAGACGTTCGCCTTGTGCTTGCAGGAATGCATTCATATCTTCTGCTTTGAAGCCGTCTTTCATCCGGAGGACGCATTGGGTATAATAAATACCCTGCTCAGCGATCAGATCACTCACTTCCTGATCGGTCTTCAGACAAGTCAAATAATGACCAATGGCTTTATCAAATTCTCTTTCTCTCATAGGCTGCATCACGGCAGCTACTTCCATCGCATTCGCTTTTGGATCAGTCTTTACTTTCTTGAGAACTGTTCCTGATCTACCAAACAAACCTTCCACCACATTCTCTGGAAGAACTACATTACCCGAATGACGCATGATTTCGTCGTATAAAGGTTTCCCATCAGGCGTTTTCATCCGAAATACCCGACAATAATCCGGTGTAGCGACATACCATCTCCACACTTGCGAATTATAGGCTGTATCATTCTCCGATATCAACCCATTCCTGTATCTACGACTGTAGGTATAAGGAATGGCAGCAGCTGATAAACCAACAGCCTCCACTTCCGGACAATGTCGCAGCTTATCCAGTAAACGTAAATAATTTTCTGAATCAGCTTCTATATTCTGTACAGAATCAGGTGATGAGGATTCGAGCTCCTTGTTAAATTCAACACTGTACGTATTCGTGATGTCATAGCCCAAAGGTTGCTGATAGGTGTACGTATCAACCAACAAGGAATCGGCCATCACCCACAACATGGCCGTTACCAATAGTAATTCCAGGAAGATCCAAACATTCCCGTTTCGTTGGTTCCAAATCAAAGTCAAAAGATGCTTTATCATATAAGTCCTGTTTTATCGTTATTTATTCGTCTCCTCTCCATTCTTCAAGGCCTCACAAATTGGCTTACGCGAAATCCACCAAGCGGGTAATCCTGCCGAAAGCAGATTGATCAGCATGCAAAAGAGCAAGGCAAGGACGAAAGCCTCGGGACGGAACAACATTTCGGCACGCAACGCCGTATCGCTTGCCTTGAGCAGGAAATCCTTACACAACGGGAATAGCGACCATGAGAGTACCAACCCGATCATACCTCCCAGCAAAGACATTAACCCATTCTCGTATAAAACCTGCCGGACGATATTCCCGCTTGTAGCACCGAAAGCTTTACGGACTCCAATTTCCGCCTGCCGCTTCCGGATGGACGATTGCGTCACGCCCAACAGGTTCAATACCGGAACAAGCAACAAGAAAAGCATCGCTCCGCCTGTTTCCAGCCAAAAGTCTTTCCAATCCACATAAATCTGTCCAATTGACCCCATTGCTTTGTCCCATTGCGTAATGGGATTCTCAAAGAACGAGATTGAATATTTCTCTTTGGTGGCATTATACCGTGCAATCTGCTGTTGTAACTCCTTCCGGATAGCATCAAAGTCACTCGACTTTTTTGCCAACAGAACAACACTGAAATTTCCAGTCATATTCTCCAATTCTTGTGAAGTCTTCAATAAAGGCCAGGCTGTATAAGGATACCAGACATCCGCATAGGCAGTCGCAGCAGCTTTACTGACATTCTCCACAACTCCACAAATACGTCCTATACCCGCATTAAGCTTTACCTCTTTCCCGACGACATCAACCGTTCCAAACAACTCTCTGGCCATCCATTCCGAAACAACCACCTGTCGGATACCAGACTCAAAGTCAGCCTCTGTAAAAGGTCCACCCTTGATGAAATGGAAGGAAAAGATTTTCCAGAAATTAAGATCCACCATCTTCACGGTATAAGCTGTATAATTACGCTTATCTAAAGTAGATACGGGTTCCATCGCCTTCACATAAGCAGTTACAGCCTCTGGAATTTTCAAGGAATAGAAACATTCCTTCACAGCTTCGTCAGACATATTCCCACTATTTTGTGACTCCTCACTTTTAACACAAGTTCCATCTTCCACATAAAGCATCCGGTCACGGTGTTCCTCCGGATAATAATTGGCCACCTGTACTTGCAGCACCAGCACGACCATCATGATCATCGTAACGGAAATGGCCGTTCCCGTAATCGAGATCGTACTCACCAGCCGGTTCTCTTTCAGCATCTGAAATGCCTGTTTGATGTATTGTTTAAGCATAGAATTTAAGTTTTCGAGGTTTTACTTCTCCAATTTCATCTTTCTCTTATTCTTATAATTGCTCATGTCTGAAACAACGACCTGATCGCCGGGCTTCAGTCCGCCAACGACTTCTACCAGTTCATAATTGCTGTCGCCCAGCTGGACTTTCCGCTTCAACAACTCATTTCCTGAACGGACAAACAGTTCGTATTCACCCGGACCAACGTAATAACTGCCGTTGGCAATACGCATCACCGAATCCTTCACGGCCGTCAGGACATACACATCCGTTTTCAAGCCCGAACGAAGCCGCTTGTGATTATCCTGTTCCAAACGGACTGAGAAAGACATCACGCCATTCTTCGACAACGGAGTAACATCCGTTACCGTACCCGCCAATTCTTCCTTCCCAACTTTCACCACAGCCCGGCTACCGGCAGCAATCCGGTCGCCATACGTATCCGCAATCTCGCCTTCAATCTTGAAATGCGACAAATCCGATACAATCGCCACTTTCTCTCCTTGCGCTACCTGCGCCCCGATTTCCGTATTGACATACGTCAGAATCGCTTTCCGCGGTGCTTTGATCCGGGCATCGTCGAGGGTTCGTTTGGTCTCCGCCAAAGTCTTGCGGGCAATATTCAGTTCCAGTTCTTTCACTTTGAGGTCGGCATCAGCCGTCGCCTGTTCGTTGATAAACTTCTGTTCATCCTCTTCCAGTTTCAGTTTACTTACATTATAATCCAGTTCTACCTGACGAACCTTGTCGGTCGTTCCGGCACCCAGACTATCCAAGTACTGCTCGTTACGCAGTTCCACCGCTTTCCGGTTCAGTTCCATCCGAGAGACTTTCAACTGCATTTCCATTTCCGACAACTTGCTCCGGTTCTGGATACGCAACTGTTCCAACTTCAGCTCATTCATCTGTACTTCATCCAACTGCTTCTTATAATCTGTTTCTGCACTCAGTAAATCCAGACGTAAGATCGGTGTCCCGATCTCTACCGAATCTCCTCCTTTCTTATACACTTCCAATATGCGGGAATTGATAGGGGAATTGATAATCTCCTCGAATGCCGGAACGACCTTACCCGAAGCACTCACCGACACATCAATACTGCCCTCATCCACTACTGAGAAGACAATATCCCGTTCGTGCAGACTTTCCTGCATCAGCTGCATCAAGGCAATCACGGCTACTATACCAACTACCACGGTTCCGCCCCATTTCATCCACATCCGACGTTTCTCCCGATTCCGTTGTTCTTTTGATATTTCTCTATCCATACGACTTTCTTCTTAAATAATCTTGTTTGCCAACCAAGGGGCAAAAGCCGTGCCAAAAAGATAAAGCATTGATATACAAGAGGAGCATTTCCAGCAAGTGTTCGGAAACGGACAATGCTCAATTGAGAATGGACAATGAACAACCAAGAACTTTTCATTTTCAATCTACATATTGATTATTTTTCGCGCGGGTGCGCTACTCTCTCTCTCAATAATAAATATACTTTTCTCTTCTTTACTTTACTATACTTTACTTTGTGCACTTTTCACGGTTAAAATCGAAGTTTTAGCTGCGCAAATGAGGATTTCAGCAGTGATAATATGGATGATGAAAAAAGCCGGCGTGTTTTGATAAAAAGGTAGGCATAAAATGATGAAAACATAGGCATGAATTCATCAAAAGATAGGCATGAATTTTTAGGTTATCGTAATCGCTTATTTTATAGTCTAATCTAGCTTCATTTCTTAATCATCCACCGAGGCGACTAGATGAAGGTAAGTAGTATATAAAGAAAAAGCTTCCACCTCATAAGTACTGAGGTAGAAGCTCTCTATTTTTAGATATTGCCGTTCTCTGACTTAAAAAGCGGCGTATTCCTCAAATATCGTTATTGCTCAACAATATCTGTTACTTCAATTTGGAACACCAACGTGGTATAAGGTTTGATATCATCATAGCCAGAAACACCATATCCCAATTGATAAGGCATCCAGACTTCCCAAATATCACCTTCGTGCATATGTTGTAAAGCGGTTGCAAATCCATCCCGCAATCCGGAATCATCCACTTCAAACAAGACTTTATCATCACCGTTTTCTCGCAAACGAGAATCAAATACTTCACCTTGAGTCAAAACACTGTCTCGGTCTGCAACGACTTCGCCATCCTCATTGGTCACAAAACAACCTTTATAATAGCAATTGACTTTACTTGTATAATAGATCGTTTCCGTACCTTCGCCTTTCTTCAGGATCTTACAGATGATTTGTCCGTTGCCACTTTCAGAATTGATCGTGAACAAAGACGTATCCGTCTTTGCATCCTGCAAACGAGCATCGAAGGCAGCCAGATTTATTTCTTTCCAAGCCTCATCAATTACAATTTCATTTTCATCATCATCACTACATGCCGCCAATGTGAACAGCATGACAACCAACATCCATGTAATGTGCCAATACTTCTTCATGTTATTCTTCTACTATTTTCTTCAACAAACTTCTCATGCTCACTTTCTCAGAGATAATGCTATGCAACTGATCGATGCTGACACGTTCCTGTTCCATTGTATCACGGAAACGGATCGTTACGCAATTATCTTTCAATGTATCGTGATCGACAGTGATACAATAAGGAGTACCAATAGCATCCTGACGACGATAACGCTTACCGATTGAATCCTTTTCGTCGTACTGGCAACGGAAATCGAAACGCAACATCTGCATGATTTCTTCTGCTTTTTCAGGCAGACCGTCTTTCTTCACCAACGGAAGAACAGCCAGCTTGATCGGAGCCAACGCTGCCGGCAACTTCAAAACAACACGTGTTTCGCCATTTTCCAATGTTTCTTCGCAATAAGAACCGGCCATCACACTCAGGAACATACGGTCCACACCGATAGAAGTTTCGATGACGTACGGAGTATAGCTCTGGTTCAATTCCGGATCGAAATATTGGATCTTCTTTCCAGAGAATTTCTCATGCTGGCTCAAGTCGAAGTTGGTACGGCTGTGAATACCTTCCACTTCCTTGAAACCGAACGGCATTTCGAATTCGATATCAGTAGCGGCATTCGCATAGTGAGCCAACTTTTCATGATCATGATAACGATATTTCTCGTTACCCAATCCCAATGCCTGGTGCCATTTCAAACGAGTAGCCTTCCATTTCTTGAACCATTCCATTTCTTCGCCCGGACGAACAAAGAACTGCATTTCCATCTGTTCGAACTCACGCATACGGAAGATAAACTGACGGGCAACGATCTCGTTACGGAAGGCCTTACCAATCTGAGCAATACCGAACGGAATCTTCATACGGCCTGTCTTTTGAACGTTCAGGAAGTTCACAAAGATACCCTGAGCCGTTTCCGGACGCAGGTAAACCTTCATTGAACCATCAGCTGTTGAACCCATTTCTGTAGAGAACATCAAGTTGAACTGACGAACATCCGTCCAGTTACGAGTACCTGAAATCGGACAAACGATTTCACAATCCAGAATCAGCTGACGCAAATCCTCGAAATTCGAATCATTCATATCCTTTGAATAGCGTTCGTGGATTTCGTTCCACTTTGCCTGGTGTTCCAACACACGCGGATTGGTTGCACGGAACTGAGCCTCATCAAAAGCATCGCCAAACTTCTTGGCAGCCTTGGCTACTTCCTTATTTATCTTTTCTTCTATCTTAGCCAGATGATCTTCGATCAGGACATCGGCACGATAGCGTTTTTTGGAGTCTTTGTTATCGATCAACGGATCATTGAAAGCATCCACATGGCCGGAAGCTTTCCAGATTGTCGGGTGCATAAAGATAGCCGAGTCAATACCCACTACATTCTCATGCAGCAAAGTCATGCTATCCCACCAGTATTTCTTAATGTTGTTCTTCAACTCCACACCGTATTGTCCGTAATCATAAACAGCGCCTAGGCCATCATAAATTTCGGATGAAGGGAATACAAAACCGTATTCTTTACAGTGCGATACTAATTTCTTAAAAACATCTTCTTGTGCCATATCGAATCTTTTAATAATCTTTTCTTGCTTGATTTATCAGCTTGCAAAGTAAGCGATTTTTTCACAATCTTTTATCACTTCTTTCTGTAATTTGTTGGAAAGCATAATGAATCTTCCATAAAAATGCTATCTTTACGACAAAATTATCTATAATAGTTGACTTAAATCATTCCTTTAATCATGATGCATTCAGAAATATCCCGCAGAAAGTTCCTGAAGAGTGCGCTGGCATTATCGGCCGCTTCAGTGATTCCTTCCTTCTGGATTCCGGCAAAAGCGAGTACCATGCCCAAGAATCCGTTCGTCAGTGCCAACGACCGAGTAAACATAGCCTTTATCGGTATCGGAAACCGCGGTGGCGAAATTGCCAAAGAGTTATACAATACCGGACTGTGTAACGTAGTTGCTCTCTGTGATGTGGATATGGGAGCCAAGCATACGCAGGAACTGATCTCGATGTTCCCGAAAGTACCTCGTTTCCAAGACTTCCGGCAGATGTTTGACCAGATGGCAGACAAGATCGATGCGGTTACGGTGGGTGTTCCCGACCATGCGCACTTCCCGATCACTATTGAAGCCATGGCACACGGAAAACACGTTTATGTAGAAAAACCGATGGCACGTACCTTCAACGAGATCGAAGTGATGATGCGTGCTGCCAAGAAATACGGAGTAGTCACCCAGATGGGTAACCAGGGCCACTCCGAAGCCAATTACTTCCAGTTTAAAGCCTGGAAAGAAGCTGGTATCATTAAAGATGTGACAGCTATTACGGCGCACATGAACAACTCACGCCGCTGGCACGGCTGGAACCCGCATATCAAACACATGCCGATGGGCGAGCCCGTTCCGGAAACAATGGACTGGGATACCTGGCTGGGTGTTTGCCAATATCACGACTATAATCACGATTATCATTTAGGACAATGGCGTTGCTGGTATGACTTCGGTATGGGAGCGCTGGGCGACTGGGGAGCACATATCCTGGATACAGCCCACGAGTTCCTCGATCTGGGATTACCGACGGAGGTCAATCCGCTTTATCTGAAAGATCATAATCCGTTCTTCTTCCCGATGTCATCTACATTATTATTCAAATTCCCCGAACGAGGCAACATGCCGGCAGTAGATGTAACCTGGTACGACGGATTGGATAATATTCCGGCTGTACCCGAAGGTTATGGCGTTTCGGAAATCGACCCGAATATCCCGACCGTGGCCGGTGGAAAGATCCAGCCAGCCAAGTTGAATCCGGGCAAAGAAATCTATTCAAAGGAATTGACTTTCAAAGGCGGTTCACACGGCAGCACGTTGTCGATCATTCCGGAAGAAAAGGCCAAAGAAATGGCTTCCAGACTGCCGGAAGTTCCGAAGAGTCCGTCTAACCATTATGCCAACTTCCTGCTGGCTTGCCAAGGTAAAGAAAAGACCCGTTCGCCGTTCGAGATTGCCGGTCCGTTAAGTCAGGTATTCTGCCTGGGTGTTTTGGCGCAGAAGCTGAACCGCAAGCTGGTATTCGACCGCGATACCAAACAGATCACCAACGATCCGTTTGCCAACCAGATGCTCGCAGGCGAACCGCCGCGCAAAGGCTGGGAACAATATTATAATGTATAAGGTCTTAATATTATTATAAACAAACAAGGTTTCAGATCATCTTCCATCGATATGCCTGAAACCTTGTTTATTTGTACTTACGCTGATTATCGTTTTATCCAGTTCTCAAGTCTGATACCTGAGAAGTTCTTAAAGTCTTGTAAATTTTCTGTTACCATTACCAAGTCGTACACAATAGCAGTACAACCTATCAGCAAATCAAAATTGTCATCCGCAGGTGTTCCAGCCAAACGCAAGCGTGCTTTTTCTTTGGCAAAAAGATCAAGCGTTTCGCTAATTGGCAACACTCGTACGGATGCAATAAATTCATCCAAGCTTTGCATACGGCGTACTAACCCCTGTCTATTACCCAATTCCGCACCATACTTCAGTTCTGCCACAGTTATCTCTGAGATATAACAGTTTTCCAAACCTACTTCATCCATCTTCTTGTCCACATTATATTTCCCACGCAGCAAGAAGATACAGATATTTGTGTCAAGCAGATACTTTTCCATATTCTCAGAAAGCCATTATATCATCTTTGAAGTTCCGCGCTTTTTTCACTTCTTCAGCTAGCTTGTCGGCATCCAAGCTATCCGTATCACGCCAAGCACCATAAAATCGACTTGCTGATACGGAATGACCCTTTTTCTCTTGCCGCATTGAATTACTAAGTCGGGCTATCAAATCCAACTTCATTTCATTGCTCAAATCTTTCAGCAGATTCCAATAACGATCTGCATTACTAACAGATACTTCCATATTGCTATCTCTATTGGTTTAGTTGCGAAGATAAGGATTATTCTGACAACGTCAACAAAAACAAACAAGGTTTCAGATCATCTTCCATCGATATGTCTGAAACCTTGTTTGTTTTAATTATACTTAGTATTATCAATCCCGTTTCCCGCCTTGCGTCAAGATTTTAAAGATAGGTGTCGGAGCCACATCCTTTGAACCAAAGCTGAAACCTCCTTTATAATCCCAGTTGGCCCAGGCTATGCCGTACTGATCAAATAAATCGATCATATCCGTGTACCAACGTGTCTTGTCAGCCTCCGGAGCTTTATCAATACAACCAAATTTGCCACAATAAACCGGTAATCCGTACGAATGTGCTACTTCAAGTACTTGCTTGAAATGGTTTTCGATAACTGCTTTCGTATAAACTTCCTGATTCCAATGTGCATAGCGACGCTTCTCTTCATCCGAGAAAGTCTGCAATTCTCCATCCGTAATAAGTTTTCCCGGATAATGAACCGCTCGGGTATAATCTTTCAAATCCGTCCAGCTGGCCTGATAATGTGTCAACAAGAAAGGCTGATAATAATGAAAACTGATAATCAGATTCGGATCACCGGCAGGCAGTTTCAGATAACGTACCGTCTCATATCCTTGCCAACGGTTGGAACCCACAATCAGAGATCTTTCGGGTTCCAAGTGGCGAATTGTTTTTATGCATTCATCCACAATCCGGTTCCAGTCTTCATGATCGTCGGCTACTGGTTCATTCATTAATTCGTATGCCAAAAAATCGTTCGGGTATTTCTTCAGTTCCGAACTCAGCGCTTTCCATAAATCATAAAAACGGATCTGTTCTTTCCGGTCGGTAAACAAGGGCTTCTCTTTCGCATTGAAGTAATGCGAACGTAAAATATGGAGATCGACAACAGCTTTCAACTGATATTTCCGACACCACGATAAAGCATCGTGTAACAAGGCAAAAGCCTCTTTCTCCTTTTTCCCATCTACGGTAAACATCTGTTCCTCATCAATCGGAATACGCAAATGATCAAATCCAGCTTCGGCCAGGAATCGAACATCCGACTCTGTAAAATAAGCGGCACGTTTCTCACCTCTAGCACCACTCTGAGACAACCAATGACTGATGTTGATTCCTTTATTGATTACAAACCCATTTTTTTGTTCGATTGCCTCTACTAAAAGACAGAAACAACAAAGAACGCTGATCAAAAAAGCTCTTGTTTTCATGACATACAAATTTACGGTGAATAAGGATGATTATTTCCGAAACTTCCCGGCTACCCGCTGATAGGTGGGCATTTCTACACCGAGGCGTTCGCCCAGCGCGATCATATCGAACAGGATTCCCTGGATTTCTGATTCATGGCCGTGGGCCAGGTCTTTCTGCATCGAGGCAGTCGAACTCGGGTCCAGCTTATCGACTACCATCAAATTATAGGCGACCTGATCTTGTGGGAAGGTAATTCCCAGACGACGGCCGATCTCCGTACTCTCGCGAGACAGTCCGGCGAACACATCGCGCACTTCGCCGGCATGTTGCACCTCACCCATCGGCACATCGAAGTAGGCACCGGTACACGCCATGGCCGAAATAAACGACCACTTGATAAACGTGTCGCGGTTGATATCCTCCGAAACATCCACCTTGATACCGCATCCGCGGAGTTCTTCTGCCAAGGCATCCAGCCGTTCGCGGGCGACAGGCTGGCTACTGCGGGCACCATAGACCAACCGGAAGACCGAACCCGACTGCGTGATCTCGCCCGGGCCGGAAATAAAGCCTACAATATAGATACAACCATCGAGCACGGTTACTTCGGGCACGAGGCGTGCCAACCGCTCGCCGGTTCCATAGACATTCAGAATCGGTACCACCAAGGTGTCCGGCGTAGCCACACGACGCAATAAATCCTGAATCGAGTCGAGGGCATATCCTTTCACACACACGAAGATCACATCCGCTTTCCCCTCGTATGCTTCTGCCGTATAGGCCGGGACTTTCAGCCAATGTTCACCTTTCAAATCCGACTTCAAGTGTAATCCATACTGGCGAATAGCTTCCAACTGCGCACCACGGGCGATACAAGTGACTTGCTTTCCGCCCAATGCCAGAAAACCGGCAATCGATCCGCCTACGCCGCCGGTCCCTACAATCAGATAATTCTTTTCTTTTTCCATATAAAAACGATACAAATACGTTACAACACTGTCACTTCGTCCACAAAGAACCAAGCCGGATGACCTACGCCATAGTGCCAAGCCGGACACATCCCGATGGCATCGACTTCCACTTTGATATAACGCGCCTTGACAGGCTTGTCGGAAGTAACTTTCCCACCGACGAACTTGACTTGTGGGGCACGGTCTTCGGCAAACGAGAATGAACCGAAAGGCTGATAGGTCTGGTTGTCGGTCGAGATCGAATAAGTCACCTTTTCGGGGAGAAGAATCCATTGTCCCAACTGATGCAGGAAGTCGGCTTCCACACTACTAAATTCTTTCTCTTCGCCCAGATCGAGGATGAACGAGCCGTCCACACCTTCCCAGCCAACCCAGCTCTCTACGAAGGTCGTACCGCCAAATAGGCCGTCGGTCAATGCCGTATCAGCAATCTTCTGATAACGTTCGCCCGGCTTTTGCAACCAGATCACCTTTGCACCCAACGCCTTGCTCTTTTCGGCTTGCGGCAAGAAGCGTTTTTCGTACAGATCACAATAATCCTCGGGCGCATTGCTACGTTCGTTCAGCGACTTGATGCCGAACTTGCGGCACTGCTGACGGAAATAATCCAACTGCCGGCGTACCTTGGCCACATCCTGGTTCGTTTTAGTACGAGCTATTTCCAACTCGGAATAAATCAATGACAAACGAGACAACTGGACACGATCCAAACGAACCGGATCAGAAGCCACGGCCGCCTCAGCCTGGTCGAACAACTCATCATACGTCTTACAAAGCTGATCGTTCAGCATTCCGTTCTTATGTGTTACCGGCGAATCGTAAATCCACAAGTTAGTACCGCTTGCCAGCAATCCACCCTGCATGATCTTCTGATACTGATACAGATAAGGAGCCGCCGCACCATAATAACCATCCATGAAGCTACGCATCAACGAATCGGCATTCTGATACGGATCCCACATCAGCTTTCCGAGCATATAAGCACGCATTTCCGAAAAGTCGGTTCCTTTAGAACCATTGACTTGCGAGAAGTGCATCGTCACGTGGTTCTTCTTGAACAACTGGATATTCTTCTGCAAGACATGGAAATTTGGGAAACACGATACCATGTTGTCGAAGTTAATTCCATAATCCCATACGAAAATATTGTTGGAGATAGCCGACCAGCCTTCGAGCGCTTTCACGAAATCACGTCCCGACGCATTATCGGTCAGCGGTACTTCGCGCATACAGTCAATATCGCACAACATGATATTCACGTTCGGCAGCGGCTTTACCTTCTTGGGTGGATGCATGGTAAAGAGATAAGCCAGGGTAGAAATCTCCTTGTCGGGGAAACGTTCTGCCAACTTGTTCATGAAACGGATATAAGCACCTGCCGGAGAACCTTCTTCCTCATACACCTTGCGGCAATTCTCACATGTACAGAAGGTATTGTTTCCGTCGTTCTGACTGACCGAAATTAATTTCTTATCCGGGTTCGCCTTGAAAACAGAATCCAGTTTCTTCACCACAAAGTCATAAACATCCGGATTCGTCAGACACCACTGACTGTGATTACCCGGACGATGTTCGCCGTTGATATATGAATAATATTCGGGATGTTCCTTTCCATACACTTCCGAAGGCATCAGGCGGTCGAATGTATGTACCCACATATTGTCGATGAAGACCTCATTCGGTTCTTCCAGACGGAACCACATCTTGTAAATCGGATCATCGCAACCGTAACTGAACGACTGGCGATACCGGAAAGCCGGTGTCTCCGACAAATGAATCTCCGGTAGGGTAATCGTCTTCGAAGGTGTCAATGTATAAGCCTGATATGCATAATACGAAACACCCATGTATTTTTCCAATAAAGTTACCACGCCATAGATCGAGCCTTTGTCTCCTCCACTCGTAATCCGCAACTGGTTCTGTTCGGTACAAAGGGTAAAACCATCTTCTCCTGCCTCTGCCGATTTTCCACCGATCACGACATCACCCGATTTCGCTTTTCCTTCCACAATCGGCAACGAAGCCCCGCTGATCCGCTGTACAAAGTCCTGTAACAGATCAGCAGCCTGACGGTTTATTTCACTCTTCTCGCTCAAGACAATCCGCGAAACTGCCTTCCCGTCTTTCACTAATGTCAATTGAGCCGAGGCATCCGCCATCCATAAAAAAGCTGAAAGGGCCACCATACCCCATTTCTTGTAATTCAGTCTCATGTAATTTGTTTTTGTGTTTTCTAAATTTCTCCGTTTAACTTGCACACAATATTAGTACTTTTGTTCCATTCAAACAAGAAGAAGATGAAATACATCGATATTCATACGCATACAGTGATTCCCAAAACCCAGGAAAACCGAATCTCTTTTTACAACCGGATCGTCGGCCAAGAAACCCTGGGTGATTTATCCCATATAGAAATGTTTTCGGTTGGAATCCATCCGTGGTTTATCCATTCCGACAAAAGTAATGATCAGCTTCTCGAACAGTTGTGGGAAAAAGCCAAGCAACCGGAAGTCTGGATGATCGGTGAAGCCGGACTTGACAAACTTCACGAAGCACCACTCGAACGACAACTTTATCTGTTCGAACAACAAGCCTTGCTGGCTGAAGAACTCCACAAGCCACTTATCATCCATTGTGTAAAAGCCTGGAGTGAACTGCTAGCCTTACGGAAGAAAATTCGCCCACTCTCGCCCTGGCTCATCCACGGTTTCCGTGGAAAAAGAGAATTAGCCGAACAGCTGCTGAAAGAAAACATCTATCTTTCGTTCGGTGAACAATTCCAATTGGCAGCCCTGCAAATAGCCTGGCCAAGTCATCTTTTCTTAGAAACCGACGAATCAAAACTGGACATACAGGAGATATACGAAAAGGCAGCGGCAGCCTTATCCGTTTCAACAGAGATGTTAATGGAACAAATCGAACAGAACTTTTCTCTGCTCTTCTCAGGTGAGTAAAGGGTACAAAAAAAGGCTATCTTCACAGACAGCCAATTTCCATTGTTAACCTTAAATCTAATACCATGAAAAACACGATGCAAATATAGACATTTTATGTTATGTAACATAGCTCGTCAATACTTTTTCTTCTAAAATCGGCCAATTTTAACCACATTTAACCAATCCATCCAAAAATCAGGCAGAAAAGTTGGAAATATACCCAGTTATTCGTACTTTTGCGAACAACAAACAAGGATATGGAAGAGAAAAAGGAATATACAGCAACCCAAGAACAGCTGGCACGCTTTGCCAAAGCATTGGGACATCCGGCAAGAATTGCCATCATGCACTTTCTGGCTAAACAGGAAACTTGCTACTTTGGCGACATTCATGAAGAATTACCCATAGCCAAAGCGACCGTTTCCCAACATCTGAAAGAGTTGAAAGATGCTGGTTTGATACAGGGAGAAGTGGAAACCCCGAAAGTAAAATATTGTATCAATCAGGAAAACTGGAAACTGGCAAGCCGACTCTTTGCCGATTTCTTCGGCCAGGCTATATGCAAATCAAAGGGTTGCTGTGAATAACAGTCCCTTTTTTTCTCTTTATTGTTCGTTGTTTTGCGAATTACATATATAATATACGATACAATGGAAATTAAAGTTTTAGGAACAGGTTGCGCCAACTGCAAGGCATTGTACGCAACCGTCGAGAAAGTTGTCAACGAGTTAGGTATTCAGGCTGAGATCATCAAAGAGGAAGATCTGATGAAAATCATGGAATACAATGTCATGACTTTACCGGCTTTGGTAATCAATGGCAAAGTTGTAGCCAAAGGTCGGATCAACGCCGGTGAAGTAAAGGAATTAATCACTTCAAACCAATGATTATGAAACGGATCCTATTTTTTCTTATCAGTAGTTTGTTTTGGATAGCCGGTGAACTGCAAGCACAAACAGATTCATATGTGGAAGTTTTATACTTCCATGGGAAACAACGGTGCATCACTTGTAAATCAATCGAAAAGTATACCCGTGAAGTCGTTTTTACCGACTTTGCAGACTTGGCCAAACAAGGGAAAGTCCGTTTCAAGGAAATAGACATTTCCACGCCCGAAGGAGAAGAACTGGCCAATGCTTATCAGGTCAGTTGGTCTTCATTGTATATCAATCAATGGAAAGATGGAAAAGAACAACGGAACGATATGACACGTTTGGGCTTTCAATATGCCAAGAATAAAACAGATTATTTCAAACAAGAGATCCGCAAGAAAATAAATCAGTTGCTTTAAGAATGGACTACTTACAGACTATTTTGGATAGCAGTGAAATACCTGTTATCACGGCTCTTCTGTTGGGTTTACTCACGACCATCAGTCCTTGTCCGCTGGCTACTCATATAACAGCGATCGGATTTATCAGCAAAGATGTAAACAACCGGAATCAGATTTTTATGAACGGTATCTTTTACACCTTGGGCCGTATTCTCTCTTATTCCGTCTTAGGAGCTATACTGATTACTTTATTACGGAACGGTTCCGAAATGTTCTTTATACAAAAGGCGATCAACCGATGGAGCGAGTTATTACTTGCTCCGGCACTGATCTTGATCGGTCTGTTCATGTTGTTTGGAAATAAACTGGCTTTGCCCCGATGGGGATTTTCAGCAACCGAGAAAACCGAAAGACTTCGAGGTAACTGGGGCAGTATGGCATTGGGAATACTGTTTGCCTTAGCTTTCTGTCCTACCAGCGGATTATTCTACTTCGGCATGTTAATACCGATGTCTGCCATGGAAAGTGGCGGATACTTATTACCCGTAGTATATGCTTTCGCCACCGGATTCCCAATCGTTCTGATAGCTTGGGTACTGGCATACAGTGTGGTTGGTATCGGAAAATTCTACAACCGCATTCAGGTATTCCAGAAATGGTTCAACCGGATCGTAGCACTCACATTTATTCTTATCGGTATTTATTACGGACTTATTAATTGGAACATTATATGAAGATTTTGATTTTATGTACGGGAAACAGTTGCCGCAGTCAGATGGCGCATGGTTTCCTTCAATCGTTTGACCCGAATTTAGAAGTATTTTCGGCTGGAACCCATCCGGCAGAAAAAGTAAATCCCAAGGCAGTCGAAGTCATGCAAGAAACAGGTATAGACATTAGTCATCACATACCGACGAATGTATCTGAATATATCAACGAACCCTGGGACTATGTGATTACCGTTTGTGATCATGCCCGCGAGACCTGTCCAGTATTTCAGGGAAATGTAAAGAAGCAATTGCATATTGGCTTCGATGATCCTTCGGAAGCACAAGGTACGGATGAATGGATCAAAAGTGAATTTATCCGTGTCCGGAAAGAGATTAAAAATGCGTTCTTTGCTTTCTATCTGACCGAAATCAAGAAGTTGCATATCCCGACTTGTGCATGTCAGCAATCTAACCATTAATCCGCTTATAATCATGATACAGACTTTTGCCGACTGGCTGGTTTATGGTGTTATGGGACTTCAGGCAGACAGCGCACTGGGAACAGCCGTCAACTTTTTCTTTTACGATACGATTAAGATTCTGATCCTGTTATTCTTCATCAGTATCATCATGGGAATCATCAACGCATACTTCCCGATCGAACGCCTGCGTCATTATCTGACATCCCACCGGCTTTATGGGCTACAATATTTCCTGGCTTCTCTATTCGGAGCCATTACCCCATTTTGTTCCTGCTCTTCTATCCCGTTATTCATCGGATTCGTAAAAGGCGGTATTCCGCTGGGTGTGACTTTCGCCTACCTGATTACTTCGCCGCTGGTCAATGAAGTAGCCGTTGCGATGTTTATCGGGACATTCGGACTGCGGATTACAGTCATTTATGTTGTCAGCGGTATTTTACTAGGAATGATCGGTGGATATGTTTTGGGTAAGATGAAACTGGAACCGTATCTGAGTGATTGGGTAAAGCAAATCCAGCAAGGGGCCATGAACGAATCCAATCTGTGGGAAAAAGAACATACTCCCTTTTTCCATCGTTTGCCTTCTATTATCCGGGAAGCCTGGAACATCGTTAAAGGTGTGTTGGTCTATATTCTGATCGGAATCGGGATCGGAGCCTTCATGCACGGATATGTACCCGAAGGATTCTTCGAGCATTACATGGCGAAAGACAACTGGTTGGCAGTTCCAATCTCTGTCCTGTTGGCCATTCCGATGTATGCCAATGCCGCCGGAATCGTTCCCGTCATTGAAGTCTTTGTTTCCAAAGGTATTCCTATCGGGACAGCACTAGCCTTCATGATGGCAGTAGTAGGATTGTCACTTCCCGAAGCAACACTTCTCAAGAAAGTCATGACTTGGCGTCTGATCGCTATCTTCTTTGGTGTGATCACGCTGTTTATCATCTTCTTAGGCTACCTATTCAACATCGTCTTATAAAGGTGCCTATCTTTTGATCAATTCATGCCTACCTTTTGGTGAAAATACGCCAGCTTTTTATCAAAAGGTAGGATGAATTAAAACGGAAGTAACGAGGTTCGTTTTTGATCTTCGTTACTTCCGTTTTTGATTCTCGTTAGTTTTATTTCCGTACCAAATCAAACATTCAGTTGGTAAAATCATCTTTCACCTTTTATCTATCTTTTTATACGACTGAAAGATGAGGTGATTCAAGCCCATGACACTGTTTTATTTGGACTTAAGACCTATATAAAAAACAAGCTCTTTAACCCGAATGGATTAAAGAGCTTATTTTGGTGATCCGCCTGGGGCTCGAACCCAGGACCCCAACATTAAAAGTGTTGTGCTCTACCTGCTGAGCTAGCGAATCAAACCTCTAATGCATCGTTTCCCGATTGCGAGTGCAAAGGTAGTGATAATTTTTGACTCTGCAAGTTTTTAGAGAAGTTTTTTCTTCTTCTCTCCTATTTTTCTTCTATTTCTTTCGTCTGAACAGGTTTTTCGGCCTTATTTTCGGGATCAGTAACCTCATTTTGTGGAGATATATCTAAACTTTCCATCAAAACAAACCGCTTATAATACGACAGGCAAAGTGTTGTCAGCGGTAAGGCAATAATCAATCCGATGAATCCGAGCAATGTTCCCCAAATAGATAAGGAAAGTAAAATAATGGCTGGATTCAATCCCATGGCTTTTCCCATGATACGAGGCGTCAGATACAAATCCTGTATAGCCTGCACAATACCCAATACCAATAACGATAAGCCAAATAAAATCCAGAAATTCTCTCCTGTCTCAGCCGAACGGAGCAGACTGAGCAATGCCATTGGAATCAATCCGATAGTCTGTAAATAAGGAATCAAGTTCAAACAACCGATAAACAATCCCAATGTAACAGCCAAAGGGAAATTGATGATCTTAAATCCGATCGCCAGTAAAACTCCTACACACAAGGCAATCAACGACTGTCCGCGGAAATACCGGTTCATACTAAGTTCTACATCATCTGCCAACTGACTGATAAACGGACGATAGCGTTCCGGTATCAGTCGCAGCCAACCACTGGCTATCTTCTCATAATCCAACAAGATAAAAATAAAGTACAAGAAGATGACAAAGACAATCGTTACACTGACCAAAACAGAGAAAGTACTCGTCAGTAAATGCCAGGCTTTCGGAGCGATCTGTTTGATTGCCTGCAAAATATTTTCCTTGTTGACGAAATCACGCAAAGCTTCCGGATCAATACTGTTTTCCAAATACTCCACCCAACTGTTCGGTATCAACGGGATATAACCCGGAGTAGCCTGCCGGTTACTTAAAAGCTGTAACAGACGTTCACTCTCTTCCGAAATAGAAGGTACAACCATCACCGTAACCAAGGCGATAATCAAACAGATGGATATGAGAACAGCCAGAATAGACAAGATCCGGCTTTTCAGTTTCAATTTATATTGGAAAAACTTCACAAAGGGCTGACACATATAAGCCATCAGCCAAGCAATCAAGAATGGTAAAAGTGCATTTCTCAAGACAACGATCAAATAAAGCAATGCACTGATCAGTAAAACACCTATTCCGATGCGGACAACGCGATCGAAAGTAAACGGTTTATCAAACATGGAATCCATAATTATTTCTATCTTTGTTTTTCGCAAAGGTAACATAAAGGTTAAAACTTCATAATGAGACATTCCAAAATATTTTTATTGACAGCATTTATTTTATGCTTCCAACTTGGATTCGGACAAAAAACAAGTCCCATTAACCGATTCTTGGATCAACCGGGTATGGAACACGCTTCGTTTAGCTGTCTGGTAACCGAAACATCCACAGGAAAAACCATCGGGAAATACCAGCCGGATGTACAACTCACACCTGCTTCCGTATTAAAACTACTGACTACCGCCACCGCATTGGAATTATTAGGTGAAACCTATCGTTTCCCAACGACAATCAGTTATGATGGAACAATAGCCAATGGGGTACTGAATGGGAATATCTATATTCAAGGACATGGAGATCCGACCTTAGGTTCGTCTCATTTCGCCCCCGAATCAGAGACATTCCTCAAAGAATGGAAAGACGCCATTCGTCAGGAAGGCATTCGGGAAATCAAGGGAGCCATTATTGCTGATGAGAGTATTTTCGACAACGAAGGCATATCCATGAAATGGCTTCGCGAAGATTTAGGCAGTTATTACGGAGCCGGAAGTTACGGACTTTCTTTCCATGATAATCTGTATTCGCTGTATTTGAATAGTGGCGCCATGGGAACACGCCCTACCTTGGTTCGGACAGAACCGGAAATGGATCTGGATTTCCATAATTATCTGAAAGCAGCCGCTACCAAAAGCGACAGTAGCTTTATCGTTGGTATGCCTTTCTCCAACGAACGATATTTATATGGAATCGTTCCGGCAAACCGGCAATCCTACCGATTGAAAGGCGACATACCTGATCCGGCTCTCTTTTTAGCCCAATATATACAGAAAGAATTGGAAAAAGATGGTATTTCTGTGCAGAAGGAAGCAACCTGTTATCGACTTCTGTACGAAAAGAATGCCTGGAAACCGGGGAAACGGACGGAAATTATTACGACTTATTCCCCGACTCTACAACAAATCGTAGAAAAGACCAATCATGTAAGTCATAATCTCTTTGCCGACGCCTTGCTGAAAACCATCGGTTTGCGCTATAAGAATCCGCAGAAACATGTCATTTCTTCTTTCGGGAAAGGAATAGAAGTCATGAAAAGTTATTGGAAAGGCAAAGGACTGGATGTTTCATCTCTTCGTATTACCGACGGAAGCGGCCTGGCTCCTACCAATAAAGTGACAGCCCGTTTCCTCAACGACTTACTAACCTATATGGTAAAATCCAAACATGCCGAAGCATTTATGTCCTCATTACCTCAAGCCGGAGTAGAAGGATCTGTACGTAACTTCCTGAAAGAATCATCTCTTTCAGGAAAAGCATTCCTCAAAAGCGGCAGTATGAGCGGCGTGAGATGTTATGCCGGATACGTAAAAAATCAGGGAAAGACATATAGCGTCGTCTTACTCACCAACAATTATTCCATGAACAGCTGGACTATCAACCGCAGACTTGAGCAAGTCCTGATCGGACTATTTGGCCAATAAGATACTATGCTGTGCCAGGAAATCGAAGAATTTCTGTTTATAATTATCAGAAATCGGAATATATTCCTTTCCAAACACAATGCGATTGCGCTCGATAACTTTAATCTTCTCCGGCTGGACAATGAATGAACGGTGTACACGGATGAAACGGTTCGACGGAAGCATATCTTCTACCATTTTCATACTGATCAGGGAAAGAATAGGACGAGCTTCGCCTTCGAGATAAATCTTGACATAATCTTTCAAGCCTTCGATATACAAGATCTGGTTCAATTCAATTTGTACTAACTTGTATTCGGTCTTGACAAAGATCCGTTCCACTTCATTCTCGTTAGCTGTTCCCGTAACAGGCTCTTCCGTTTTCCGCTGATGCGATTCAAACCAGTCGCAGGCTTTCTGTGCAGCCTTTAGGAAATCGGAATAACTGATGGGTTTCAACAGATAATCCAAGGCATTGACCCGATAACTGTCGACAGCATATTGTTCGAAGGCTGTCGTAAAGATAACCTTTGTTTCCGGAGGAAGCATCTTCGAGAATTCCATACCACTCAACTCGGGCATCTGGATATCCAGGAACAAGACTTGCACCGGTTCGTTATGCAAAGCCTCCATGGCATTCAGAGCACTGTTATACTTCCCTTTCAATTCCAGAAAAGGAGTTTTCAAGGCGTAACTCTCCAGCAGACTAGCTGCCAAAGGTTCATCATCAATAATAGCACAGGTTAATTTCATTTCACTCCAGTTTGTATTTGTAAATCGGCAATATAAGTATCACCATCCTGTTCATGTCGGAAAGAATAAGATTCCGGATAAATCAATTCCAGACGTTTCTCCAAATTGACTAATCCAATGCCCGAACCACTCTTGTCTTGTCCGTTCTTAGGAAAGTAACTATTCTCAATCCGGCAATGTACTTCCGTTTTATCATACGTGATACAGATACGGATAAATGATGGCAGGTTATTGCTTACTCCATGTTTGAACGCGTTTTCAATCAACGAGATGAAAAGTAAAGGAGCTATCATTCCCCCTTCGTTTTCCTGTCCGCTTATTTGTAAGTCGAGTGATACATGCTCAGGAAGACGGATACGCATCAGCTCAACATAATTGCGGATAAAGTCCAGTTCCTTCCCCAGCGGAACGAACTTCTGGTTACTGTCGTACAAGACGTAGCGGAGCAACCGGCTCAAATCATGTACGACACCTTGTGCACGATCGGGACTGAAAGCAATCAGGCAGTAGATATTATTCAATGTATTAAACAGGAAATGCGGATTCAACTGGCTCTTCAGGTTCTGCAATTCGGCTTCCACACGGCTTTGTTCCAAATCACGGCGCATCGTTTCGATCCGATACCAGTTTCTCGTTACCCGGATAGCCACACTCAGACCCGACACCAGTATATACATCATCGCATTGCCCAAAAAGAATCCGATTTTATTCCGCAGCGGAGGTTCTTTGCCCATCTGCGGCTTCGGATGATGCAACTGGGGCGGATCGGGCAATAAATCCATCAAGAGATGAACAGCCACCATCGTAAAGACAATCAACAATACATTGGCCACAAAGAATTCAGGCAAACGACGGGTAAAAAGATATTTCGGAACCAGGAAAAAATAATTGACATAGAATACGAACATAAATGAAATAGGTACGATAACAAAACGCATATAACTTTCGATCGTAACTGTTTCTGTCTCGTCACCGGTAAAAAAGAATGGGATACCAAACAAGATTCCCCACGCTGACATGTGGATAATCTTGCCCAATCCATTCGGAGTTCGATAAACCGGCAATTCTTCTTTTTTCTCTTTTCCCTGCATAATTCAGTTTTTCTGTTGTCTTCCCTTCCGATTGAATCAAATTATTCCTAAAACCAGTCATAAACGATGCCTGACAGGAGGAAATATCGATATTTTCCACCAATCGGCCGCCGATCAGCCTTACTTATCGATATTTGAAGCTGCCAGGCATCGCAGAGGGTCATAAATATCGATATTTCTTATTAAACGGCGGCCGGCTACTACAACTTATCAATATTTTTAACAAATCGGCGCCTCCAACAGTTCCCAATATCGATATTCCCTATTAAATGGAGACCTATCCAGCTTTATTTCTCTCTATTCTCGGCTGCCGGCGCGCGCAAACAAGTTTTTCCCTCCGTTTTTTTATTCATAGCGGATGGCTTCGATCGGGTCTAGCTGTGCCGCCTTCTTGGCCGGATACCATCCGAAGAAAATACCCGTCGCCGTACAGACGATAAACGATAGAAGCACGCTCCACGGCTGGATGAAAATCGGGAAATGCGCTACTTGATTGACAATGATAGCCGAACCCACACCGAAAATCACACCAACCAGTCCTCCCGTCACGCTTATCAGGATGGATTCGATCAGGAACTGCGAAAGGATATCAATCCCTTTTGCCCCGATACTCATGCGTAAACCAATCTCGCGTGTACGTTCCGTTACCGAAACATACATGATATTCATAATACCGATACCACCCACCAAAAGGGAAATACCCGCCACCGCCGCAAGCAAAACGGTCATCATGTCCGTAGTACTTGTCAACATCGAACTCAACTCCTGCTGACTACGGATTGTAAAATCATCATCCTCGTCCGTTTTGAGCTTATGGTTGCGACGTAGTATTTCCGAAATCTCACCAATAGCCTGTTCGGTATATTCTTCTTTTAAAGCAGAACAAGTAATACCCTGCAAATGGGTAATAGCCAAAACCTTTTTCTGAATGGTTGTATAAGGCGCCAAGATCAAGTCGTCCTGGTCCATTCCCATACTGTTATATCCTTTGCTCTCCAATACACCCACAATCTTGAAGGGTAATTTCTGGAAGCGAATCACTTTCCCTACCGGATTTTCACCACCAGGGAACAAATTATCCACCACTGTCTTTCCAACAACGCATACTTTGGCTGCAACAGCGATGTCTTGATCAGAGAACATCTCTCCGTCTTCTACTTGATAACGACGGATTTCCATATAATCCGGACTGATACCATAAATCGTAGTCGGCGCGTTGTTGGCTCCGTAAATAACCTGGCCGCTACTATTGACCGACGGAGAAACAGCCGCCACGTAACGTGTCTCATCCACGATGTTCTGATAATCTTCCAGCTTCAGCGTTTCCATGCTCGAAGCTTCCTGACGTACACCGCCCCGGATATCACCACCCGGTTGGATCATAATCATATTTGATCCCATCTCGCTGATCTCCGCCTGAATACTTCTCTTGGAACCTTGCCCGATAGCCAACATCGTAATCACCGAAGCCACACCGATAATAATACCCAACATCGTGAGGAATCCACGCATCTTGTTGTTGGCCAAAGCCCGAAGTGCTATTTTGAATAAATTCGTAAGATTCATATCTGTATAAGCTATCTGTTATCAGTCGTCTGTCTTTGGCAATTTGGCCAAAGCTTCGGCTGCATCCAATATATTCTCATTCTTCACATCCGATGTAATATGTCCGTCACGCAACATGATATTCCGGCTACTGTATTGGGCAATCTCCGGATTATGAGTGACGAAGATAATCGTACGTCCTTGGGCATGAAGCTGCTGAAACAATACCAATATCTCAAAACTGGTACGTGTATCCAGGTTTCCGGTAGCCTCGTCCGCCAGAATCACAGCCGGATCATTCACCAAAGCCCGGGCAATTGCCACACGTTGCATCTGTCCACCCGACATCTGATTACTCTTATGATTCAAACGTTCTCCCAAACCTACAGCAATCAAAGCTTTAATGGCTTTCTCTCTCCGTTGTGCCGCATTATAGGCCGGATTATACATGAGCGGAAGTTCCACATTCTCGATAGCCGTTGTTTTAGGTAGCAGATTATAATTCTGGAAAACAAACCCAATTTTCCGGTTACGAAGTGTGGCTCTCGCACTTTTCCCCATCGTACGAACAGATACACCATCCAAATAATATTCTCCGCTAGTCGGCGTATCCAGACAACCTAATGTATTTAACAATGTACTTTTGCCTGATCCGGAAGTTCCCATAATGGTAACAAATTCACCTTCATAAATCGTAAAACTAACGCCTCGTAACGCGTGAACCACTTCATCACCTACGATAAAATTGCGTTTTATGTTTTCCAGTCTTATAATCTCTTTCATGACGTACGTACTTATATTTTATACTCCACAGAGGAATCATTTTTTACCTTTCTTACTATCTGGCGGTCCCGGCATAAACGGGCTACGTTCTTGTCCGGCAGCCGGCGAAACTGCGACAGGAGTCGAAACCGATAAGTCAACCGCTACAATCTCACCTTCCTGTAAGCCATCCACTACTTCTGTAACATTATTATTGCTCGAACCTACAGTAATGGCTTTCGGCTTCAACTGAGTTCCTTCTTCAACCCATACCAACCGTTTTCCTTCGGGAGCCTGCATCGTCGGGTTCTCAACCGTCAGCCCTAACGGCTCCAGCATGCTGGCATCAGCAATAAAACGTAAAGCTTTATTCGGTATCGACAGTACATCATTCCGTTCCATTGTATAAATCGTGATGTTTGCCGTCAGACGCGGTTTCAATTTCAAGTCCGGATTATCGGCTGAGATCACAACTTCGTACGTAACAACCGTTGAAGAAGATGATGAACTTGAGGACGATGTGCTGTTGTCACTACTTTCGCCCAGGCGGATCTGCTCCACTTTCCCTTCGAAAACATCATTCGGATATGCATCTACTGTAAATGAAACCCGTTGTCCATCCTGCACACTACCTATATCAGCCTCATCCACATCAGCTATGATCTGCATCTTTGTCAAATCAGCGGCAATTGTAAACAAGGTCGGAGTTTCGAAACCTGCTGCTACGGTCTGCCCTTCTTCAACCGCCTTATTAATCACCACACCATTAATAGGGCTTGTGATCGTAGCATATTCCAGGTTTCGACGAACCTTAACCATTGAGGCCTGGCTCTCTTCATAATTAGCTTTCGCCTGCTCGTAATTGTAGGTTGCCGTTTCATACTCCGTGTCACTGATCAACTTCTTCTCGAACAATACCTTACTACGTGCATAATTCTTCTGCTGATATTCGTACTCCGACTTGCTTTTATCCAACTGCGCGGTAGCTGATTGCAACTCAGCCACCAATGTCACCTTATCCATTTCTGCAATCAACTGCCCGGCAGTCACCACATCATTATAATCTACATACAGCTTGTCAATAATACCTGAGACCTGTGTACCGACATCTACTTCCGTTACCGGTTCGACAGTTCCCGTGGCGGTCACAACATTCGTAATGGAAGTGCGGCCAACCTTTTCCGTCTCTAAAACCATTCTTCCTCCAGCCTTTTTTCCGGAAAAGAGGAAAAACCCTCCTGCAATGATTACAATTCCGGCCAGGCCGATCATAACTTTTTTCTTATTCATATTATTTGATTACTTTTTTATCCGAAATTCAGGCTTATTTCTAAGTCCGACAATTCGTTTGTCAACTCAAAAATCTACACCTAACATCAACTTATAAACTTATTTTGGTAAAAAGTTTCCCGCGACTCACGTCGCAGGAAACCCCATAAAAGAGAGTGGAGTGAATATCCCGTCTAAATATTGATATCGACGGGCTTCTTCTGATAAATGTTTAAAAGTTGTATACTCATGATTGCCATGTATTTCGACTGAAGTACCTCCTGCTGTGCATTCAGCAGATTGTTCTTTTCTGTCAACATCTCTAACGTATTCTTCATCCCCAAGAAAAACTGTTCTTCAGTTAACTCGAAGCTTTGTTGTATATACGATAATCTTTCAACTGCCGACATATATTGGCTCTGTGCAGACGTGGCGTCCAAATAAATCCCTTCAACAGTCTGCAACAGATCTTTCTGAGCGTTCAACAAGTCTAGCTGACTGGTAGTAATCGCTAGTTTTGCTTTATTATATGCTGTCTTTTTTTCTCGGTTCGCAAATATAGGAATATTAATCGTTAATCCAACACTTTCATTGAATTTATTCCAAATTTGACTACCGAAAGTGTAGTTTGTACCCGAAAGATGCCCTGTACCAATACCTGCATTCATAGACAACGTAGGCCAATAGGCTGCTTTTGCCTTTTCTTTTTCCAATTCTGCCACTTCGATAGAAAGTTCACTGCTTCGTATTTGTGGCATGACGGCCAACGAAGTCTGATAAATCGTCTGTTTATCTGGTAATGGAGTTATCACTTCCGATTCATCTACATCCGGCATATTCAATGCTATATCCTGTGTTATATCCAGTTCAAGCAACTGTTTCAATTGTAGTTTATAATTATCCAAATTCGTTTGGGCAACCACCAATTGATATTTGTCTGTGCTGTACTGACTTTCCAACTGAGCCAGATCAACTGCGGAAATTGAGCCAGCTTTATACAGTTCTTCAGCCCGATCCCGTTCGGCCTTCGACGTTTCAACAGTATTTTCGTTAATCTCCACGGCTTCCATGGCATACATTACCTGAAGGTATGTCTGCACAATGGCTATTTGGATATCATCTTCGCTTTGTTCTGTCGAAAGCTTATCCACTTCATTCTGTAACTTCTGTTGTTTAATGGTTTTATTACGCTGACCTCCATCGAAGAGAGTCCAGTTGGCATTCACCGCATAATTACCACTATAACTATTATTACTCTCAGCATCCGAAGAAGGATAGTTTACGAATCCTTGTGTCACCGAAGCTGATAAGGAAGGGAACAACTGAGCCTTTGCCAACTCTGTATCTTCCAATCCTGACAATTCATTCACCCGACTCTTTTTAATTTGGATATTATTTGCTAACGCATAATCCAAACATGAACGGAGCGTCCATTCTGCCGGTTGTTCCTGAGCTTGTACACTCGTTGTCAACAACCCGATTGATAATCCTATAACTAATGTCCGCATCATATCTGTTTCCTTTTTACGAAAGCAAAAGTACAAGCCTCTCATTTCCTAGACAATTAATATAGAAAGACCCGTTTTTTCTATCGACAAATCCCCTATTTCTATCGATAAAACAAAAAAGTAGCGCTTCGCCGACTTAAATCAATTAATAATCGTATCTTTGCCCACACTAAACATATTTATAATGAACTAATACGATGAATTTTGTAGAAGAATTAAGATGGCGTGGAATGGTTCAGACCATGATGCCGGGTACTGAAGAATTGTTGGAAAAAGAAATGGTTACCGCTTATGTCGGTATTGATCCGACTGCCGATTCTTTGCATATCGGCCATTTGGTGAGCGTGATGATCTTAAAACATTTCCAACGTTGCGGTCACAAACCGTTGGCTTTGGTAGGTGGTGCAACAGGTATGATTGGAGACCCGTCTGGTAAATCAGCAGAACGAAATCTGTTAGACGAGGAAACATTACGTCATAATCAGGAATGTATCAAAAAGCAGTTGAGCAAATTTCTGGACTTTGAATCAGATGCTCCCAACAAAGCAGAATTGGTAAACAACTACGACTGGATGAAAGACTTTACTTTCCTGGATTTTGCCCGGACAGTAGGAAAGCACATTACCGTCAACTACATGATGGCAAAAGATTCTGTTCAGAAACGTCTGAACGGTGAAGCCCGCGACGGTCTTTCTTTCACCGAATTTACTTACCAGTTATTACAAGGATACGACTTCCTGTATCTTTACGAACATAAGAACTGCAAACTTCAGATGGGTGGTTCAGACCAATGGGGAAACATTACTACAGGTGCTGAACTGATCCGCCGTACAAACGGAGGTGAAGTATTTGCATTAACCTGCCCGCTTATCACGAAAGCCGACGGCGGTAAGTTCGGTAAAACAGAATCAGGTAATATCTGGTTGGATCGTCGTTATACTTCTCCTTATAAATTCTATCAGTTCTGGTTGAATGTAAGTGATGCCGATGCAGCTAAATACATTAAGATCTTTACAGCTCTTCCCAAAGAAGAAATCGAGGCTCTGATTGCAGAACAAGAAGCAGCTCCTCACTTACGTCCGTTACAAAAACGATTGGCCAAAGAAGTTACCATTATGGTACATTCGCAAGAAGATTACGATGCTGCTGTTGAAGCTTCTAATATCTTGTTCGGTAATGCAACATCTGAGGCATTAAAGAAACTGGACGAAGAGACCTTGCTTGATGTATTTAACGGTGTTCCTCAGTTTGAAGTATCACGTGATGACGTTGCAGCCGGAATCAAGCTGATCGATCTGTGTACAGAAAAAGCAAACGTATTCCCGTCAAAAGGCGAAATGCGTAAACTGATCCAAAGCGGAGGTGTAAGCATCAATAAAGAAAAGGTATCTGATACTGATATGGTAGTTAATACCAGTCATTTATTAGACGAAAAATACCTTCTTGTACAACGTGGCAAGAAAAATTATTACTTGATTATTGTAAAATAATGAGAAAATACTTGCAAAGGTAAAAAATAGTATTTACCTTTGCAGTGCTTTTGAGAAAGCATCGGATTGTCTCATGGTGTAATGGTAGCACTACAGTTTTTGGTTCTGTCTGTCGAGGTTCGAATCCTCGTGAGACAACTCACAATTTGAAAGGCGCTTGTTATCAACAGATAGCAGGCGTTTTTTCTTTTATACAGAAAAGCCCAGACAAAACAAACGAGAATCATTTTCAAATCTCATCAGTTTCATTTTCAATTCTCGTTGGTTTTAATTTTAAAGGAGATTATTACCTCAGAAAAAGCCGGCGTATTTTAGTGAAAAGCCGGCGTAAATTGACAAAAATACGCCGGCTTTTCACTAAAATACAAGGCATAATAAAAAGGAAACTATCTACACTTTTTCAGGCTGATAGATTCTGTCTATCCAACCATAAAAATTACCACTTAAATAAATTCTTCCAAACCAAAACTAAACTCTACCTTTGTCTGTTGTAAAGATAAAGCGAACAAATAAATTAATAACCAATAAAAAAGTAAATAGTATGGGAAAGAGTATTAAAGGAACACGTACAGAACAGAATTTGTTGAAATCATTCGCAGGTGAATCACAGGCAAGAAGTCGCTATACTTATTTTGCCAGCGTAGCCAAGAAAGAAGGTTTTGAACAAATAGCAGCAGTCTTCATGGAAACAGCTGAACAGGAAAAAGAACACGCAAAACGATTCTTCAAATTCCTGGAAGGCGGCATGGTTGAAATCACAGCTTCATATCCAGCTGGCATCATCAGTACTACCAAAGAAAACTTGGCAGCAGCAGCAGCCGGCGAAAACGAAGAATGGTCTGATTTGTATCCGGAATTTGCCAAAGTAGCCGACGAAGAAGGTTTCCCGGAAGTAGCCGTTGCTTTCCGTATGATTGCCAAAGTAGAAGCAGAACACGAAAAACGCTATCGCACACTGTTAGCTCGTGTAGAAGCTGAAAAAGTATTTGAAAGAGACGAAGAAATTTTGTGGCAATGCCGTAACTGTGGTTTCGTATTGAGCGCCAAGAAAGCTCCGCTGAAATGTCCGGCATGTTTGCATCCACAAGCTTACTTTGAACCTATGAAGCAAAACTATTAATCAAGAATCAATCTTAATAGTCTTATAAATTTAACAAAAAAGCTGTTGTATAATATATACAATGGCTTTTTTTATAAATAAATTTGTATGAGAAGACCATTTTATTCCCTCAAAATACCAATAATACTTAATTAAAACTATATACCTTAGTATATATATACATACAAGTACAGAAAAAACTAAAAATAAATTCAGAAAAACAGTGTAAATAATACTGCAATACTTCGGTAAATTTTTACCGAAAGATTAAAAGTTA